>VTLG01016526.1_pt1 | contig 26558 bp, 18 predicted proteins | sample 4694571 | NCBI WGS metagenome assembly VTLG01 (sample SAMN12604809, study PRJNA352737) | marine metagenome | biome: ENVO:00000447; feature: ENVO:00000209|ENVO:00000569|ENVO:01000036; material: ENVO:00002151; isolation source: viral sequences binned using virsorter ...
ATCGATCTTGGTCAGCGGTATGGAGCAAGCCCAAGATGAACGACGAGCCCTTGATTACACGATGACAAAACTGAGATCCCTTGTTGAGGAGACTGGCTGTGGGATGTTATTAGTCAGTCACCTTAGGAGACCTCAAGGAACTAAAGGCTATGAAGATGGTCAGCAGACTAGCCTCTCAGGACTTAGGGGATCGGCAAGTATAAGTCAACTATCAGATATTTGCCTGGGATTGGAAAGAGATCAACAGGCGCAGGACAATAGTGAATGTGTTGTTCGAGTGTTGAAAAACCGATTTTGTGGTTGGTTGGGAGTAGCAGGAAGTGTGAAGTATTACGAAAAAACTGGCAGAATGTTACCGCTGGATGATAAAGCCGTAACTGATGACCTTGTTGAATCCGATTTTTGATGTTCATCTCAGAAAGATAAACAAACTTAAAGTATCTGCCTTTGCTGCTACTGAAAAAGCAAAGAGACTCCTTTCCTCATTCTTTAAGAACAATGACTACGTGTACTCCTTTAATGAAACTAGACTCAAGGAACTCCTTAAGTACTGTTACTCAGAAGGGCTTAAAGTCCATGTTGACGACAGTCTTCGACATAGAGACAAACGCTCTAAAGATTAACGACATTACTAAGATCCACTGCTGCGCTTTAAACAGTGGGGAAGGTACTGTTTTATACACTGACCCTGATCAATGGTTACCAATCTTAGAGAACTCAGACTTCATAGTTGGTCATAACATCATCCAGTATGATCTTGTAGCTATTAAACATCTATATCCAAAGTTTAATCCTAAAGGAAAAGTTATAGATACTTTGATACTTGCTCGTATGTTGAGATCAAACATATTAGATATAGATTTTAAGAAGAAGTGGAAGGATATGCCTATTCAAATGTATGGCCGTCACTCGCTTGAAGCCTATGGCTATAGGTTAAAACTCAATAAGAAACACGCAGATTTAGATGACTTTTCTGTGCTTTCTAAAGAATTAGAGGAGAGATGTAAGTGTGATGTTGACGTTACCTGTAAACTTTGGGACAGGCTGCAGCCTGAGGCCAATGCAATTCCCTATGCAGTGGACCTTGAGATGAGGTTTGCCACCTTAATCTCGAAACAGGAACGGTCTGGTTTTGCCTTTGACGTTAAGGGAGCGTTGGAGTTAGAAGCCATGATCGTTGAAAAACTGAATACTCTCGATGAAAGATTGAGACAACGGTTCCCTTTCATTGACGGAGGTATCTTCACTCCTAAGCGTGATAACCAGAGCCGTGGGTACATAGCTTCATCACCTATGTCCCGATTAACTCCGCTTAATCCAAACTCACGAGATCACATAGCTTGGGTTTTAGAGAATCATCTGAAATGGAATGCAGAAGTCTTCACCGATACTGGTAAACCCAAGATCGATGAGACGATTCTTAAGGAGATCCCTGGAGCAGAAGATTTTGTGTCTTTCTTAACGCTCCAAAAACGGCTAAGTCAATTAAGTACAGGCAATAGTGCTTGGTTGAAATTAGTCAGCAAAGATAATCGTATTCACGGCAGCGTGATTACGGTTGGCTGTGCTACAGCCAGAGCTAGTCACGTCCACCCCAATACGGCCCAAATTCCTGCTGTTAGGTCTTATTTGGGTACGGAGTGCCGGACTCTCTTTGGACCTAACGTCCTACCTATGTCCATCCCTAAGGGGCGGTTAAGTAAGAGAGGTTCTAGGGTAGAGGACCTCACCAAAGAGGTGGGCTGTGACTTATCTGGTATCGAGGCGAGAGCACTTGCTCATTACTTGTGGCCCTTTGATGGGGGGTCTTTTGCACGAGAGGTCATCGAGGGCGACGTACACTCTTCCAATCAAAAGGCCGCAGGTTTGCCAACTAGAGATGATGCGAAAACATTTTTCTATGCCCTAATTTATGGGGCGGGTTCAGAAAAACTAGGCAAGATCACTAATCAGGACGGTAAGAAGCTAAAGAAAAGGTATTACAAAAATATGCCAGCTTTAGCGGAACTTACTAAAAGGGTAACATCTAAAGCTGAGTCAGAAGGATTTGTCAAAGCTATTGATGGTAGACCTATTACCATAAGGTCCCCTCATAGCGCACTGAACTTTTTACTACAGAGCTGCGGTGCAATTATAAGCAAGCTCTGGTATAACATTTGTTATGACGAACTAATTAAGGCAGGATATGAATATGGTAAAGACTGGAGTTTTTTAGCTCACGTACACGATGAGATCCAATTTGCTGTTAAAGCTCCTATTGCTGAAGATGTGGCGAGAATTGCTACCACTTCGTCAGAAATTGCGGGAGATAGACTTAGAATGCGAATTACTATCGAATCAGAATATAAGATTGGATCTAACTGGGCCGAGTGTCACTAAGAAATGTAAGATCTGTGGTGAACAAAAAGATATATCTAAATTCCATAAGAATGGGAGTTGGACTAGACCTGAGTGTGCTGCTTGTAATAGGGAGAGACAAAAGAACTATCACGTATTAAGGAAGAAGCATAAAACTCCAGAGCTAGGTACTCCTTGTGAATGTTGTGGTAAGAAAGATGAAAAACTTCAATGGGATCATTGTCATAACACTACCAACCATAGAGGTTGGCTTTGTAGTAATTGCAATACAGGTATAGGGAAGTTAGGTGACAACCTACAAGGTGTCACAAATGCTATGAACTATTTACTTCGACCCCGTAGGATTGCCTCAGATACACAAGGGGAGGATGTGGCTTCTAGTTGACGCCGATATGCTTCTATTTCAAGCCTGCTGTGCTTGTGAAGTAGAAGTAGAATGGCAAACAGACATCATCACAACCCACCTTCCTGTTAGGGAAGCGTTGATGGTATTTGAAGACTTGCTAAGCATTAAAAAGCAGCAAGTTAAAGCTGATTGGGTAACCCTTTGCTGGACTGGGGTGGATAACTTTCGTAAGAAGGTTGACCCATCCTATAAAGCAAATAGGAGAGCTACGAATCATCGGATTAAACCTGTTGGTTTTAAAGAGGTTCGTAGACGGCTGGAAAACAGCTATAAGTCAGAGTGCTGGTATCGTTTGGAAGCAGACGATGTATTAGGAATACTTGCTACCCGTCATAGGGACAAGACTCCTGTTATATGGTCTGGTGATAAGGATCTCCAACAGATTCCTGGCTTTCACCTTACTAAAGAAGGTGACATTGATTTAATTACGGAGGATCAGGCTGATGCCTATTTTTTACAACAGTGTCTTAGTGGCGACTCCGTTGACGGCTATAGCGGTTGTCCTGGGATTGGCCCGAAGACAGCGAAGAAACTCATACCATTGGAACGCTTCTCACTTGCCTCCGCATGGAGAGTTGTAGTTCAACAGTATGAAAAGAAGGGTCTCAGTGCAGACCACGCCTTAAAACAAGCACGTCTTGCCCGTATATTGCGGGATACTGAGTACACCTATGATGACATTGAACTATGGGAACCACCGACGCTACTAACCCTAGTTACTACGGATTCGGAGACGAAGCCGTAATTGAATGTATTGACTACATTAGTAGTCACGGATTCGATTTTCTTGAGGGAAACATCATTAAATATGTGACCCGATATGAAGAAAAGAATGGGGTTGAAGATCTTAAGAAGGCTTCTTGGTATCTTGACCGACTAATTAAACGTGAAGAGGGTAAGGCCAAGCCTTATGATTCTTCTTTATATCAAGCCATTAAAAATGCCGACAACCAAGACATCCAATTCAAATCTAGTGAAGAGCTGGATGAAGAATGCTGGGCAACTTGCGATACCTAATGATGAGGAAGTCTGCAATCTTCAAATGGTTTTCATTGAAGAGGAGTTCTATGAACTTCTTCATGCTTACAGTAATCTCAGCCGTGAAGAAATCATCAAAGAAGCCTGTGATGTAATCTGGGTTACTTATGGTTTACTCCATGCAATGGGTGTAAATATTGACGAAGCTTTTGAAAGAGTCTTTGACTCTAATCAATCAAAACTACCCTTCACCTATAAGAATGGGAAGGTACAAAAAGGACCTAACTACCAAAAGCCTGATTTATCAAAACTATGAAACTCAAAGAAGCCTATACATCACTTGCCATGACTGGCAGGGTGAAGAGTTGGCTGAAAGATCCAACTAGACGCTACCCAGTGTCGTGCTGTGTCATGGTTGTTGACGACACAATGGATGAGTCTGAAGACTCTATTGAACAATCCTTTATCTTTGCTTCTAAAGCTTTACGTTATGGCGCAGGAGTCTCCTTACACCTCTCAAAACTCAGACCAAAAGGAACTGAGAACAAGCACGGAATGGTTGCTAGCGGCCCTTGTGGATTTATGGAGATCTACTCCAAATTCAACGAAATCCTCAGACGTGGGGGACAGTACAGAAATGGGGCAATCGTGGCTCATTGCGACTGGGACCATAGCGACATTATTGAGTTCATCAATTATGATCGTGCTCGCATACCGTGGCTTAAGCGCTGCGTTAACGTTGATCCAGAGGTAATCAATAAGCCTTCTGTAATGAACGCAATCATGGAAGGTGCTCGTAAGGGTGACCTTTGGATTGTTAAGAAGCAGTACGATTCAAAAGGTGAAAGGATATACCACAATGTATGCCAAGAAATTTTAATTAAATCTAGAGATACCTGTCTGCTTTCCCATGTGAATTTGGCTGGTACTAATAGTGTTAGTGATATACCTGAAGCTTTTATAAAAGGTATGGAGTTTCTTTGTGATCTTTACAAAAGAACTGGCGTTAATAGATCTGGTATCTACCGTAAGAAGGATAATCAGGTAGGTCTAGGTGTACTTGGTCTTTCTAATCTTCTAGCTATTGAGGGTGTATCTTATAAGGATTTTGTCTCAGCTATGAGGAGGGCTAATTTAGGTGTACGTGTAGAAGAAGTGACTATGGCTGACGCTATAGCTTTAGCTATTAAGCACGGTATGGAGGGAGCATCAAGAGTGGCTGATGAGCATAGTATGTCTAGAGCCTTTACAGTGGCTCCTACTGCTACCTGTTCTTATAACTATGTAGACAGAGAAGGTTATACAACAACGCCTGAGATTTCACCTCCAATAAGCAGAGAAGTAGATCGTGATAGTTCTACTCTTGGTGTTAAATCTTATAAGTATCATCCAAAGTGTGAGACTGCTGAAGAAGTAGGTTGGGATACTTTCTTTGAGTTGAATTGTGAGTGGCAAGTCATGATGGATAAAACCAAGATGGCACACGCTATCTCTATGAACTGGTGGTCTGACTTAGTAAAATTTGACAGACAATTTATGTCTCGGTGGTTAAATTCTCCGCTGAAAAGCTTATACTATTCTTTACAGGTCATGCCAGATACGCAAGATAAAACAGACGTGTATTCCGCCTTAGGAGATACCGATGTTAACGAGTATCTCAGTGAAATTTTGACCGACGATAACCAAATAACTTGCGATTGTGCAGAATGAGAAAGCATCCATATCAACAGCTTCTAGAAAGGAAGCGTGTTTGGACACCCGTGCGTCCAACAGCAGGAAAACTGAAGGAAGGTTCTGAAGAGACTATTAAACGTGCTCTAGCTATAAGGCATCTTGAATTGCCAGTAGGAGCGTTTATCAAAGAGGCTCTTGAGGATATTCCAGCTCTATCTAGGGAACTCTTAGAGGACAATGTACGCGATGAGGATAGGCATGATATAGCCCTCAATTATATTGCAAATGCTCACGGTGTAGATGAGAAGGCTGAAGCTGAGGCTCATAAACTTCAAGCGGCTTGGGATGCTCACCCTGATCATACAGTTTTAAAGGCTCTAACTATTGAGAAGGCTATCTTCTTTGTCTTGCTTCCTTTCTTTAGATTTAATGGAGACACTGGACTTAGAGTGACAAGTGCAGATATCAGCCGTGACGAAACTATCCACGTATCTGGGCACAGTCTGGTATGTAAAGAACTAGGCTTAACAGCTAGCCCATCTTTAGATAAACTAAGGAAAGCTACTATTAACTGGGTACTTCAACCCTTAGGTGATTCTGAGGATCGCTATCTAAACAAAAAGTTTTGGTTAGAGCAAAGCGATAATCTCATGTATCGTGGTAAGGCTGAAGGCTTAGCTGATACTAAGAGAGCTAGAGTTCCTGCTTTCTTTGAAACTAGCAATTCCGATTTACCGAGTTACGCATAATGGGCTGGAATCCTTTTAGAGCTATTAAGAATGTTGTAAAAAGCGTAGTTAGAGGCGTTGGAAGTGTAGTTAAAGGTATTACAAACACAGTTAATAAGGTTGTAGAAGAAATATCAGGAGCTAGGAAACGTAGAGAGGCTGCTGAAGATTTAGAAAAGGCTGCTAAAGAGCAGTCAGAAGCTCAAGCAGCTTACGATAAACAAGCTGCTGAGATTAAAAGACAGAAAGAAGCTCAGAAAGCTAGTTTAGCTAAAGCTACGGCAGAGCAAAATACAGCTACTCAACAGGCTCAAGCTATAGAAGCTGAAACTACAGAGAAAACTAGAATAGCTGAGCTTGAATCTACACGTTTAAGTGCTGCTAATAGAGTTCAAGCGCAAATAGATGCAGCTACAGCAGCTAGACAAGCTCAAATTGCAGAGCAACAGGCCCTTGCAGATGCTCCAGAAGAAGGTTCTGATACTGGAGCAGCTCCAACTGTTACAAGAACACCTATAGCAACACCTATTCCTGGGGGTTATGGTGGTACTGAACCTGGTGCTATTAATCCAACTGGTTTGAATATATGATTCCAACAATTGATGAGCAATTAATTGAATATTTAGAAGAGGCCTATCCAGATAGGGCTCCAGATATTAGTATGGAAGAGAAACAAATATGGTTTAATGCTGGTCAGGTGGCGGTTGTACGTCATTTGAAAGATCAGTATAGACTACAAGAAGAAACTAAGTACACCTAGATATGGCAGAACCTATTTCAACTGGAACCGCTATTCTAATTGGCTCTGTTTTAGCTGGTGGAGCCACAGTTTACGCAGCTCAAAAGGCTGCAGCAAATGCTAGAAAAGCTGCAAGACAAGCTAGAGAAGATGCACGTTTAATGCGTGAGCAATCTGATAAAGAGATTGCACAAATGCAAGCGACTGCAAAACAGAATCAATTACAATTTGAAACTAATATAGCTGAGACTAGGAGGAAAACTCAGTTATCTATTGACCAAGCGAATATAGCCCAGCAGACAGCACTTAAATCGATAGCTCAACAGCGAGGTGCATCTCAAAGGGCAATACAACAATCAAATTTACAAGGTAGGATTCAACAGCAACGTGAATCTCATAACGTTGGTAGGAAATCTAGAAAGAGAGTTGGTACACCTAAAGCTTTAAGAACTAAAGTGGAGACTAACTCTGCTTTAGCTATGGGAGGTACTGGAGGTGGTACAACTAAAACTGGGACTGGCGGTCTAAATGTCTAAAAACACAGCTCAGGCTCTTTATTCTTTTCTGGAGCCAGAGAAATCCATTTACCTCGATAGAGGTATTGAGTGTAGTAAATACACTTTACCTACTCTTATTACTGAGAATGATAAGAGCAGTGGAAGGAACCTCTATACAAAAATTAACACTACTTACCAAGGGCTGGGAGCTAGAGGTGTTAATCACTTAGCGAGCAAACTTTTGATTGCTCTTTTACCTCCAAACCAAGCGTTTTTTAGGTTATCTGTAGACGATATGAAGCTCCAAAAGGAGCTAGATAACTATAAAGAAATCCAATCACAGTTTGATCAACAGCTTTCTCTAATGGAGAGATCTGTTATGAGAGATATAGAGGAGTCAGGAGATAGGACTGCTCTATTTGAAGCTCTTAAACATCTCATTGTTAGTGGAAATGCGTTATTATATATAGCTGAAAATGGTACTAGAGTCTATCCTCTTAAGTCTTTCTGTTTAAAGAGAGATCCAGAAGGAAATATTTTAGAAGTAGTTATTAGGGAAGAAGTTAGTACTGATGTTTTACCTGAAGGTACAGCTCCTAAGAATGGTGATGGAAAGTTTGTAGATAAAACTACTTTCTTATTTACTCACGTTCAGTGGGATTATAAGAAGGATAAATGTAATTGGTATCAAGAAGTTTATGGCAAGAAGATAGGGAAACCTGGCTCTTCTCCTATGGATAAGTGTCCGTTTATTCCTTTACGACTATTCCGAGTAGCACACGAAGCTTATGGACGTAGTTTCTGCGAAGACCTATTAGGGGACCTTAAGTCTCTTGAGTATTTATCTAAATCAATTGTTGAAGGATCTGCAGCCGCAGCTAAAATAATCTTCTTATGTAATCCAAATGGAACTACACGACCCGATGCGTTGGCTAGAGCTAGCAATGGTTCTATTGTGGCTGGCAATCCTAATGATGTAGCGCCGCTACAAATGAATAAGCAGGCAGACCTCACGGTTGCCCTTAATACTATTGCTCGTATAGAACAAAGACTTAGTTTTGCTTTCCTACTTAACAGTGCTATCCAAGCTGGTACTCAAGGACGAGATCGAGTTACTGCTGAAGAGATTAGAATGATTGCTCAGGAGTTGGAGACAGGGTTGGGTGGAGTATATTCCATACTCTCTGTAGAACTACAGTTACCAATGGTTAATAGGAAGATGGCTCTAATGGAACGTCAGGGTCGCTTACCGAAATTACCGAAGGATATTGTGAAGCCTAGAATCACAACTGGACTAGATGCTTTAGGTAGAGGTAATGACAAAGTTAAACTAATTGAATTTATCCAAACCCTAGCTCAGACCTTAGGTCCTGAGGTTATGAGTAAGTTTGTTAATAACCAAGAACTTATTACAAGGCTCGCTGCTTCTGATGGTTTAGATACTTACAAGCTGATAAAATCTGAAGAGGATCTAGTGGCAGAGGAACAGCAACAGGCTATGATGATGCAGCAGCAAGCTGCAGAGCAGGACCCACAAAATGATCCTGCAAAACAAGCAGCCCTTATCAAAGCAGAAAATGACTCAATCAGGACGGGACAAGAAGTACAACAACAGCAAGGCGGAGCCTAAAGTTGTTATTACACAGGAGATAGACATTGCACCTCCTAAACAAGAAAATGAAATCGAGCGACGTATCAGAGAACTAAAAGAACAGAAGCCTCATATCTATGAGGAATATAAAAATGCTATTAAAAGTCAGAAACGTGCCACAATAGGCCCTGACTTATCTCTTCGTATAGGCTAGTTATGGAGTTAAATTCTGGCGATGGCACAGGTACACAGGAAACTGGGCCGTATAACGAGGCGGATCTCGCAATACTCAAAGAGGGTGATCAAGAGCAACCTCAAGAGCAACCACCTCAAGAAGAACTTATCGGGGGTAAATTCAAAACTGCGGACGACCTCCTTGAAGCTTACCAAGCGCTTGAAAAGAAACTTGGAGACCGTTCAGGCTATCAAAGGACTGAAGAGGAATCTAAAGAGGGAACAGAAGAGACTGAGGCGAAGGTTGATGATGTAGACAATGGTCCTATTACTCAGGAAGAAGAGGCTGCTATTTTAGAAAGTGTAGGAGGTAAAGATGCCTTCTCCAAGATACAAGAGTGGGCTAAAGGTGCTCTTAATGAAGATGAGCTAACCGTCTATAACAGGGAGGTTGCTAGTGGTGATTACTTCAGGGCGAGGAATGCGCTTCAATCTATGGCGTTTGCTTATACCGAAAGCAATGGCTCTGAACCAGACTTAATAGGTGGAAAACTAACAGGTCGTACTACTGATGTATTCAGATCTAATCAAGAAGTTGTTGAAGCTATGAACGATAACAGGTATCTAAAAGATGATGCTTATACCAGAGATGTGGAAGAAAAGCTAGCACGTAGCGACGTATTAATGCCTAGATAAGGACATTTGTACTATTATTAAAGAAGCTTAAGTATTTATATTGTTGCCTCTGAGGAGATAACAGCAGTGGTGTACTAAGCATTAACTAAATTTAACTTTAAATCGATGCCAGATTTTTCGAGCATCTCTAGGTTAGGTGGCATTAATGGAACCCAGTATAACGCTGGGGCTGCCGCTGGTAACTATGAAAAAGAGAATGCTAATTTCATGAAAATCTTCTCTGGAGAAGTCCTAACGGTCTTCAATAGAGAGACAATTTTCAAAGATCTCACTCAAAAGAGAACCATCTCCTCAGGGAAATCCGCAGAATTTCCAATTACGGGGCGTTTTTCTAGCCGCTACCATCGTCCAGGCGATTGGATAACAGGCCAGGGAAACAAAGGGATGACAGGATCAAAGATTATTACAATCGACGATCTACTCATCGCAGATGCCTCGATCTATGATTTAGATGAAGCCAAACTCCACTGGGACGTTAGGTCTATATACTCAAAAGAATTGGGTAGAGCACTTTCAAGGGCTTATGACCAGCGTCTAGTCCGTACACTTCTAACAGCTTCCGAGTCTGATGGACGTGTTAAGGACTGGGATTCTAAGAGATTCCAAAACGCAGGCGGTACTGTAGTTTCTGTTGCAACTGCCACTGGTGTTGTAACTCTAAGTGCTAACTTCGCAACTGCTGAGCTTGCTAGCTGGGCTGTTGGTGAAAGTGTTTATGGTGAAGACTCAGGTGCTTACGGTGTTATCACTGCAGCTCCTACAAACGGTAATGCTGTATTCACAATTAGCCCTGTTGGTGCTATCGGTACTGGTACTGATGCAGTCTTCAAGGTTGGAGAGCGTCTATTCGTTCTGAATGCACTTCCAGGCGGAACTGCACTAACAACAGGTACTCTTAACGCTACAAGATCTACTCGTGGTGATGAGATTGTTGAGCAGTTCTATCTTGCTTGTCAAGCACTTGATGAGAAAGATGCTCCTCGTGAAGGTCGTGTAGCTGTAGTTGGCCCTGGTGCTTACTATGACTTGATCGCTTCTTCAAGAGCTATCAACACAGATTGGAACTCAGGTGGCGGTGAGAACGGCTCCTTCAAAGGAAACAGAGTTCTTAGTGTTGCTGGGTTTGATATCAAGGTATCTAATCATCTTGGTGACAATGCTTACAACTCAGCTCGTCAGGGCTATGTTGGACAAGCTAACCAAGCTGCTACAACTCGTGGTGAGCGCCCTAACTACATCAATGGTAAGGATGGCTCCGACGGATCTGCAGCGTCAGGTACTAACGACTACTGGCAGGATGAGCAAGGCAACACTTCAAGTATTGCTAACTTGTTCGCTCTTTGCTTCACAAAAGAAGCAGTCGGTACAGTGGCTCTTAAGGACTTGAATATGCAGATGACTGGATCTGAGTACAAAGCAATGACTCAATCCACCATGATGGTTGCTTCCTACGCTGTTGGACACGGTATTCTCCGTCCTGACTGCTGCGTAAGCATCAAGCATGACGGTACTAACCGCTGGTAATTAATTCTCTAATTACGAATACAATAAGGGGAGGCGTAAGTTTCCCCTTTTTGTTTAAATATGGCAACTACTAAACTACAAGCAGTAAATACTCTTCTATCCATTATTGGAGAAGCACCAGTTAACTCATTGGTTCCTCCTTTAACTGGTGATACAAGTCTTGCAGACAGTGTTATTGATGAGATAAGTAAAGAAGTCCAAGGCGAAGGTTGGTCTTGGAATACCATGATGTACGATTCAATACCTATAGACGCTAATGGGCATAGTACTCTTCCTAGTAATACTCTTGCTGTACGGTTTAATCCAGTATCTTATCCAACCCAACGGTTTGTATTAAGAGGTATAAAGTTATTTGATCGTGTTAAGAACTCTTATGATTTAAGAGGGAGTTTAGGTGTAGCTCTAACTGGTAGTACTACAGATTTAGTTGCTGAAATTATAGAAGAACTAGATTGGGATGATTTACCTGAAACAGGTAAGCGTTATATCATGATTAGAGCTGGAAGGATATTCTCTAACAGAGCTATTACTTCAACCAGCATAGAAGCCTATACTCAAGAAGATGAAGAGAATGCAAAACAGATATTGAAACGTACTGAAGACATGGCACAAAGTTATAACTTTATTAGCGGTCCTGATGATTTATATGATGGTCGTGTAAGAACTACCTTTGGTCCTGATATTCTCAACCGCTAATGTCAAAAGAACTCTTTAGTCAGATAATTGGTCCACTAAATAAAGGGGTGAACCAGCAAGCAGATAGCTTTGTTTTACCAGGCTTTGCTAATACTCTTGAAAACGCTAACTGTGATCTTGTAGAGGGTCTTAAGAAAAGACTTGGATCAGTTCCAGTAAAAAGGATTGATACTCTTACTCAAAATGCAGGAGGCAATTCTTTAGTAGGTACGATTAAGTGGGATGAAGCTTGGTATTTTGTTTACAATAGGAGTACTGATGAAAGGTTCATACTTATTATTGGTGATGACAGCAGGACTGTTTCTAAAACTGTTACTACTGTCAATAACTCTGCGGTGGTTACTATAACTTCTGGCGGTATAACTGATTTATTTGTTGGCTCTATTGTAAGTGGTACTAACATTCCTAGTGGATCAAAGATTGTTGAGATTGGTACAACCACCTTTACTCTGGATAAAAACGCAACAGCAGCAGGTTCTGGCATTACTGCCACTATTGAATCTAACTACACCTTTGCTGCAGGGATATCCGATGTAGAACCTATTAGTGGCACACTTCCTGAAGTTGTTCCTGTTGAACAGGTTTTTGCAAATATAACTAGCACTAATCTTGAATACCTTAGAGGTTCAGGTAGAGCTAGAGATAGATTTAGAGCAACATCATTTCAGGATTATGTTTTTATAACTAATATCCAAAAGAAGACTGCTTACGATAGTACAGAAGTTTTAACAAGGTATAATATCGGATCTATAAGTAGTGCCTATCAACCTATTAAAGGTCAGGTCTGGGTAAAGCTTGTAGACTACAACACTATATATTCAGTATCTATAGAACTAGATGATGGGGATAAAATAGAAGGTCATTATATGACCCCTAGTCTTACTGATGATGCTGGTACTTCTAATGTAGTTAGTTCATCAACAATAGCTTCAAAATTAGTAACTAATACTGATGTTATTTACGCAACGACTACTAACTCAAACAGCACTATAACTAATGTTAGTCCAGTTATTATTAATAAAGTACATGGCGGTGAAATAGTAACTGGTACAGGTATCCCATCTAATACTTTTATAGGTACCGTAGCTGCAAGTAGTTTCACTCTTGTAAATGAAGCAGGCGCAGCAGTAAATGCTACAGCCACAACAGGTACTGTTACACCTACAGGTGATACAACTAACGCTTCCAAAGAGGTAAAGAGTTTAAATAGTTTATCTGGAGTAAATATTGGGTCAAAGGTTACTGGATCAGGGATACCTGCTGACTCTTACATAACAGCTATAGATGGTACAACTATCACACTTAATAACGCAGCAAGTGCTACAGCAACTGGAGTTACATTGACCATAAGTGGTACAGCTTTAACAATTGCTCATGGTTTAGATGATGTAGATATTAATAATAAGCTAACTTTCACTGTTCAAGATTCTCAAATCTTAATTGGATGTGCTAGTGCTTCTAGATATATCAAAAGCTTTGTAGCTTCTGACGCTAGAGGTAATAGTTTAATGTCTGGGTTCTCTAGTCAGGTTACTTCTATTGTTGATCTTCCTACCACATCTTGGGAAGGTTACACAGTACTTGTAGCTCCAGATGGTACAGCGGATAAGAGTTCTTATTATTTAAAATTCAACGCTGAGAATACAACTGTTGCTGGTACTTTTGGTAGAGGTACTTGGGAAGAGTCAGGTGGTTGGGGTACTGCTGGAAAACTAGATTCCTCAACAATGCCTCATAGTTTTGTCTACTACAGAAGAGTAGATAACGGTTTGACTCGCTTTACGTTCCAGCCTTTAAATGGTTCTACTTATAGTGATGGTGGTTTTACAAGGGAGCTTTATAAATGGGTTGAAAGATTATCTGGAGACAATAGAGACGACGATACAGGACCATCATTTGTAAATCATACTGTTAATGATCTCGTTTTCTTTAAAAATAGGTTTGGGCTTATAAGTGGAGAAAATGTAATCTTAAGTGAAGCTGGTTCTTATTTTAACTTCTGGCAACAATCAGCTCTACAGATTATAGATAATGATCCTATAGATCTAACTGCTGTTAGTAATGATGTAGCTGTTCTTAATTATGCCCTGCAGCAACAAGATGAATTAGTACTCTTTTCTAATGAGAACCAGTTCAGACTCTACTCAGGTGACAACGTAACGTTTAGTCCTGAGACTGCTTCTGTAGGTAGGATTAGTTCCATCACTATGGAATCAAAGGTTAAACCACAGCAGGTAGGACCTCAAGTAATTTTCCCAGTTAGAGAGGGTGACTTCACTGGGATGCATACTTTCATTACTACAGATAGAACAGTAGGAATTAATCTAGGTCAAACTGCTGTTATTACAGAGACAATACCTAAGTACATACCTAAGAATATAGATTCCTTAGCTGTTAGTAGAACTGATCAGTATCTAATAGCCCTTAGTGGTGATGATCCAGATGCTTTATATGTATATCAATTCTTCTGGGAAGCTACTGGTGGTTCACTGACTAACAGACAGAATGCTTGGTCTAAGTGGACATTCCCTAACAAGTCCATGTATTGGTGTGACTTTGTTGAGGGTACTTTGTTTACAGTAAATAAATATACAGAGAACGGAGCTGTTAAGTATTACCTCGAAGGTATTAATGCTTCTAGACCCCCTCAAGATGAGAAGGATTTATTCCTATTAGATAGGACTTTATCCAGCTCTATTACTACAGATTTAGGAGCTGTAACTTTTACCTATAGCGGTCTTACTAACAAAACAACAGTCAACCTTCCTTATTACACCGTTAACCCTAGTCAGTTTGTTATTATCAAACTTGATAAAACAGATGTTAACGAAGCTGCGAAACGTTGGATCGTGGCTCAATCTGTTCCTGCTGGGGTTAATTCTTTTGTTTGCGATAGCTTGGGAGATTTTAGTGGTGCAAACGTTTCTTGGGTTTTTGGGGAAAAAGTTACATTCAAGTTTACTCCACCTCAGCTCATGCCCTATTCAAAGACTGCGACGGATAACACTTTTATTGGTAATCGTACTGGTCGCCTTCAGCTACGATATGTGGATGTTTACTACAATGATGCACGATACTTCACCATCGACGTGACTCCTGATTTTAGAACTAAGAAAACTTATCAATTTGATAGAAGAGACCCTCTCAATGCGAACATCGTGTTAAGCCAAGCATCTGACTTTGATGAAAGTAAATTCAGAGCTTATATCCAAAGTAAGAACGACCAAGTTAAAGTAGAAGTAGTAAACGACAGTATTGATCAAGCTAAGTTCGTCGCTTTAGAATGGACTGGCTTGTACTTTGACGTAGCGAGGAAGTACGGTTAATGGCAAAAGGATCAATCTATTCACCATCTTTGGGTTCATCTTATTCAGGAGCGAACTATGACTGGAGTAGTGCATCTCCAATTAGTTTTGGAGCTGGATCAAAGATAGACACTGGAAATATGTTAAAGAGCGCTCCTGACATAGGGAGCAAGAACAAATTCATGTCTCCTGGCATGATGGCAGGTCTTGATGCTGGGTTTGCGGTTGCTGGTCTGTACTTTGATCATCAGTTTCAAAAGTACGAAACTCAACGTCAAAACGCTGTAGCAGAACAACAGTACTACAGAGCAAAGCTTAATAAAGAGAAGGAGAACTATCGTAACTATGAAGTAGATCTACGGAATTGGTATAGAGATACAGACTGGGTAGAACAACGTAGACAGTATGAACAGAAACGTAAGGAGCTTCAAGCTGGGTATAAGGGTGAAGTAACTATTGCAGCTACTCATAACTTTGAAAGGATGATTGCCAATATTGAAGGTAGGTTCTATGAAGAAGAGGCTAGAGATATTGTCCAGATGGATTCTATTAGAACTGAATTAATATCTCAAGCAGTTAAGAAGGTGGCTTCTGGACAGGTTGGTAGAACAGTCAAAGCTTTAGGTAATCAGTTTGAGCAACAGTGGTTATCTAACCTCAGTAACCGCAACATTACTCGTAGGTTTAGGATACAAGATAAGGAGAATCAAAAGGTAGCTGCAGACACAGCTAGAGAGAACTCAGTTAACGCTGTTCAGTTCTATACACCAACACCTCTTGCAGACACTGTGAAACCTATGATGCCTCTACCTGTTGAAGGTGTAGCACCTACTCCAGCCGTAGCCCCTGGAGGTTTAGGAATTAAGATAGCTCAACAGGGTCTAAAATCCTATCAAAAGTACATTGATGCACAGCCTTCTTACCCGAAGGGTGATGCTCCAAAACGTAACACAGTTTCACTAGGCGAATCTAAATGACAAGTAGCGGTGGCAGAAACCAGTTTCAAATAACTCCTAAGAGGTCTCAATTTGAGGACTTAGTACCTCAAGCTGAAAAGCCTCAACTCCCTGGAGCACCAGCTCAACCAAATAAAGAGCGATATCAAACTGGTGGGCAGTTATATGATAAGTCTTCCTTTCAACCAGATAGAAGATTACAGTCTGCTGTTGATGCAATAGAAGCGTTTATAGATCCTCAGACTGGCGGTTGGACTAAATCTCAAGAGATGCTTCTTCAACATTGGAGAGGAGAATCTCAAAATATAGCAAATCAAGTAAGAAGTGCAGATTCTTGGTTGGAGTCTGTTGATGCTGCTACTAAAAATGCAGAGAAAACTGCTGATGTAGTTAGGCTTTTAGAAAAGAAAGGTGAAGTTGAATTAGCTAGAGAGACAGCTTTAAACGATAATACAAATGCTTTTTACTACTGGGATGCGGTTGCTTTCGACGCAGGTAGAGATGCTGCAATTACTTTAAGAGATATAGGTGTTAAAGATTTACAGCATATAGCTTCCTTACCTGAAACTGAAAGGGGTTTATACATACAGCAACTTGCAGCAGGAGCACTTAAAGGTACAGAACATATACCTTCAGCAGCTAGAGCAGCGAGAATAGATCCACTAATGGCCTCTGTTACTGCTGAATTAAAAGCAGAAGCTAATAGTAGAGCTAGAGAATTTAAAGATGATATAGATAGGCGTACCTCTACTCAGTTGCTTAGAGGGGCAATTAATGAAGCTTCCAAATTAATCTTCGCTGATAAAGATGGTCCTCAAGTAGTTTCTGATATAAGGGCAGGAATTCTTAGACAAAGAATGTTCTGGATGACTACTAAAGGTAAAAACGGTAAGTTTGCTACTGAACAGTTATCTTTATCTATTCAAAATGGAGATCTATTTGTAGATACGGATAAAGATTCTTGGGATGATTGGGGACAAGCTGGAGTAGGTATAGATACGACTTATTTTCTTAAGGCTTTAGATGGGATGATGGTCCCTGATGGTAATGGGGGAATGATAAACCTGTTAGATGCTAAAGATTCTGATTTTAAAACTATAAGACAGAGGATACAGGAGTATGGGAAAAAGCAGTCAGAATTATATACAGCTCATATTAAAGCTAAAGAAACATCTTTATCTGCAATAACGAAAGAATACAAACGTGGCATTATAAATGCGTCTAATGACTGGGATGAGAATAATCCAAATGCTAGTTATCAACAGATAGAAGCTCAAAGAAATAAGGTAAGAGAGTCTATTAAAATAGATATGGAGGGTAACGGTACTCTTAAAGACCTATTTGGTGATGGTGATATAGAGAAATTGTTAGATAGGGCTTACCCTCTTGATCTTTTAAAGACACCTGTTGGTCTAAGAAATGACGTATTAGACGCAGTAGAGTTGTCTATTTATGAAGACGGAGACTTGGAGATTCCTCCAGACATCATGAAGATGATGACAAATGATGACGGTAAACTTTACGATGTTTATAAAGATGTTCGTAAGACGTATAGAGATGCAAATAAAGAAGCCTTTAAAACGAACAGAACTTTAATAAAGACTCTTGTTAAGGAAAATATAACCAGTTTAAAGAATGAATTACCTGTAATACTAAGGGATCATCCAGGTTTAGTATCTTTATATGCAGGTTCTAATGAAAGTCAAAAACAGGCAAAACTGTTAGTAGATTCTGCAAAAGCTAAAATATTACCAATATTAGAGCCTAAGTTTAACGAACTTTTAAGGAAGAAATATAGAGCAGCGTTAGTTGCTAAGAAAGATATCAATAGTGAAGTAGTTCAAAAAGAGATATATAACTCAGCTCTTAACGAGCTTAAGAGTGATCCACTTCTAGGTGACATTGACTCATGGATTGTAAAGGTACCAGGAACTAACCAGTACAAACTTAGAAATATAGCTAAACCAGAAGGTGTAGTACTCAGCTACCCTAACGGTAGGTTTGTACCAGGGCAGGTAAATAACCCAGGATCTGGTGGTAATAAGGCTAATTTTACATATAACGATAACGGTTTAAGCGCCTCACTGTATTACCAAGGTGAATTCGTAGGACCAAACGCTAGACAGAGATTTGATGAATTTACAAGAGAAACTATTCTCATACCTGAATCTCACTTAAAAAATTGGTCACACGCACGTACACTTCTTTCTCAAGGGAAGCCTATACCTGATGGTCTTATCACTGAAGATATGAGAGAGACTCTAGTTAATTTAAGTACTAGAGCTACTAACGGTGCAGTACAGCCTTGGGAACTCTTAAAAAGATCTCATGAAGTTTACTACGGTAATACAAGAAGTATGGGATTAGGTCTTAGTGATGACGACAATAGGAAGTTTTATCAAGAACTAGGCTCCTTAGCAGGCTCAGTCAGTGCTTCTAATGAAGCTGATGATTCTATAGATGCTTCAAGTATCACAGTTAAGCCTATGACAAGGCTTATATACGGAGTAAATAACTACGGTGTATCAGTATCTTTAACTAAAGGTAACGATCAACAGTTTGGAAATGATGTACCTACACCTGTAAATGGTGAGATTGTTGAAGTTGGTAACAATAATATTGATGGTAATTTCGTAGTCATCAGAACGAATAGTAAATCTGCTTACAACGAAAAAGGTGACTTAGTTAAAATCTCTAATTTAGCTGATATTAATGTTGAGAAAGGAGATGTGGTAGAACCAGGAGAGATGATAGGTTTACAGGGAAATGATACAGACATTAACAGTGGAGAGAGGTCTACCACTGGTCAGATAGTTTCTCCAGGGCATATCACTGTTCAGATATTCCAAGGTGATACTGGAGAAGTAGGTACTGATACTCAATACAGTCAAGGTTATAACTCAGCATTTGTTAACGGTATGTTCATACCCCTTTATACAAATGTACTAGCTGCGGCTAATGAAATACCTGCGGCACCTATAAATAAAGAAAAAGGAATTGGTTACGCACCAGATGATGTTGATATGGGTGGTCCAAACCTATTACCTGAGACAGTTAAGAAACAATCGGAGTGGAGAAAACCTGATGGTACTTGGAACTTAACTCATGGGCCTAAGACCTTAAACAAACTAAGACAGATAGCTGAACTTGAAGCAATATCAACTATGAGAAGTCAGTTGACTTTAGATCCGAACGCTGGCACTTATAAAACTTTAGGTGGTTTAAATAACTTTATATTCTTCTCACGTTTAAGTAGAAAACAACGTTCAGAGTATTTCACTCTTAGAAACCAATATCTTGGAGAATTACGTGCCGTTGAAGAAGCTAGACATAAGAAATAGGATGAAAAGAGTAAGATACTATTATAACGAGTAAAACTAAATGCCATACGTCCCACAGGTTGACGGACCCCCTATTTGGGTCGAAGACGAAGATGAAGCTAATCAACGCTATGGAGCTGAGTTTGGTGTGGAAACACCTGAAAAAGATTTCACTGGTATAGCTGATACAGAAGCTGAAGAAAAGCAAAAGGGTGGTCATTGGTATAACCCTGTAGATGCTGCAAGAGGTGTAATAACTGGTGTAACTCAGATTCCAGGTGAGCTTTACGCTACTGGACAACAGTTAGGTTTAAGAGGGATGCAGGAAGGTGGACTCTTATGGGGTCTAGCTACTTTAGGTAAGGATGAGCAAGAGAAAGAAGCTATAGCTAAAGAGTCTAAGTTCCAGTTAGATGCCCTTGAAAGACTTGGTGTTAAACCTGATGGCTCTAATTATGGACTTCCTAGTGAGTTTGGAATATTAAGCAATAATAACGAGACCAGAAAGAAATGGTTAGAACCTAGATCAGGGTTCTGGAAAGTAGGTGCTGATATTACTTCAGTTGTTGCCTCATCTATAGCTACTAGCGGTGCTAACTTACCACTCCTAGCTGGTACTTCTAAGCTGCCAACAGCTTATAAGATTGCTGGTTCTATAGGTTTAGGAGCTAAATCTTCAGGTGCTAAAAAGCTTCTTAGAGGTGCTGTAATCCTATCGATCAAGGATTTACTACCTAACGCTGTAGAAGATTTTGTTTACTTCAAACCAGAAGCTAATAAAGAAGTAGCAGGTGCTTTATCTCTTATAAAGGATCTACCAGATGATCAGAAACGTTTAGCAATACAAGCTCTATTATCTGAAACAGACACTGAGTTTAGCTACTCAATGAAGCAGCTAGAGGAAGTAGTTGGTGGTGCTATAGCTGTTGGTGTATTAGGTGGTATATTCCGTGCAGGTAGGAAGTTATTAAAAAGAACAAAGGCTGAAGTTAAAACAACAACCCCTGATGGTAAGCCTAAGAGTGCAGAAGAGATTCAGAAGCAATCTGATGAGATTTTAGATGAAGTATTAGATGAAGAGATTCCAGGTATTGAGAAAGCTTTAGAAGATGATCAGTGGACTAAAGCTGAGATTTCTAGTAACCAAGAACTAGGTAAACTCAACCGTCAATTTGCCTCTCAAACTGATGAGTTTACTAGAGAGTTCTCTTCAGGTCTTCATAGTTTTGCAGAAGTCTATCTAAATAAATCTAAGGGTTCCCCTCTTGTTTCAGATGCTGGAAAGATTGAAGATCTAACAAAGAGAGTCGGTGATCTAAGATGGCTTGACCAACAGATTAAAGAACTCGACTGGATAGTTGGCAGAAGGGTTGCTAAGGGTGATAAGACTTTCAAGTTAACTCCTGAGTTATCACAGAAAATAAGACAAGAATATCAAGCAAAGTTAGATGATTTTGATGCTCAAATCGAAGCTAACCCTATTCAATATGTAACAGGTAAACGAGGTTATAAGACTAAGAAGCGTGTACCTAAGTCTGGTTGGCAGAGTAACGCTCAAAATATGCGGAAGTATAACGACGTTAAAGCAGTACTAAAAGGTTTAGATGACTGGGATAATATAAACTCTGAATTTGGTGTTAGTCAGACTGGTATAAGAGAGGCTTCTTTAGGAGATGCTAGAAAGAACTTAACAGATGAAGTTGAAAGAGGTAATCGTGGTCTTAGGACTATTCTTGAAGCTTTTAAAGAAAAGCTGAATGGATTAGATTCTACAGCTAGAAACCTTATAGATACTAAAAACTACCAAAGAAGACTCTTTGAACAGTTAGGAAGACTTGAAGAAGTAGGAGACTTAGTTCCTAGAGGTACTTCTTGGGATAACTACTCAGAACTTAGAGAAATAATAGATGAAGGTCTTAAAAAGGATAATTGGACTATTGATGAAGTTGTAGACCTTGTTAAACGTGTTGACTCACTTCATGACAATTCAATTAAAGCTGGTGGGTTAGCACCTTCTACTAGCCAAGCTGCAAAGGTTTCAAACCAATTACAACAAGAGGCTACTGAAAAGACTCAAAAGAAAGCTACTGAAGAGGTTACTCAAGAACTAGCTGAACCAGTTAAGGAAGTAGTTGAAGTAGCTCAACAAGCTCCTGAAAAGACTATTCAACAGATTCTAGAAGAACAACCAGTAAGACAAGCTCCAGATGTTCCTGGTCCTTTAAAGCCAAGAACTAATAAAGCTGGAGAGTTAGAAGTTATAGCTGATGGTGTGCCAACACCTGTCGATAAAAAGACTTTCCTTTCAAAGCTTATCCGCATGGCTCCTAAGGAGCAGCAAGCCAAGATAGCTTTTGACAGGCTTAAGGAAGCTGTAGAAAAAGTAGAAGCAGGGTTGAATATACCGCTAGAAGAGAGAACTACTCTTAATACTGTTGGAGACCTTATTAACCTCTTAAACCTAGCCAGAGTTGCTACTGAAGAAACAGTTCAAAAGGCTATAAGAGACTTAGATACAACAATAACCTTCTTAGCTGATGCTAGACCTGTACTAGAAGCTGGTGCTAAGAAAGCAGATGAAGCTGGTAGGAAACTAGCTGGTGAGGTTGTAGATAAGGTTCAAAAATCTACTGAAAATGTATCAGATAAATTATTGAAATGGTCTGAAGATGAGATGAGAAGACTTAATCCTGAAGCTGCTGAGGCAGAGTTAGGACCACTACCAGGAAGAGTTAAAGCAATTGAAAATGTAGCCACAGATTTATCTAAATTCTATGAGGTCACTTACGAAGAAGCACTTGAAAATATATACACCAACCCCAAGATGGGCTTTGGTGAATATGTAAACACTTTAAAAGAAAGACCTAAAGGTGATGGCGGTTACCGAATGGGTGGTGATGATATAGATCCTGAAGATCCTTGGGGAGGCTTACCAGCGGATGATCCTGTCCGTACACAGTTTGATGATCCAGACGATATTATTCCAAATAAAACTACTGAGATTAGTAACGAGATACCTACTACTAGAGACGGTAAGGTAGACAACTCTACTATTAATAGAACTAGAGCAGCTAAAGCCGTTCAAGGTGTGGATGAGGACAGTATTCCTGTACCTGAACTCACTAGGAATTTAAACAAAGATAATAGGTTCTTACAGAAGATAAAGAGTGATGATGATGCTGAGATGTTGGGTATCATCCTAGCTGACGGTGTTCAAGAGATGACTGAGCTAGCAGCTAGAGGTTTAAATGTTGATGAATTTGGAAAATTTAATTGGTTTAATACAGATACTCTTAAATATACGGCTGATTTAGATACAGGTAAGGTTGCTAAAATAGCTGTCGATATCTTAGGAGAAAGAGGTTTTAAAATAAGCCGTCATACCATAATGGCTGCTACTGGTTTATTAAAGAAGGCTGCAGATAATCCTGATATAATTGACGATCTTATACTTGCAGGTGATAAATATGCTGAACAAGTTAAAGCTGGTTTACCTTGGATTGTTGTTACTACCTCATTAATAGAACACAATTCAAAGGCTCTTTTGAAGACTTCAAAAATGCTTCAAGATGCTAGGAATGGTTTACCTGCAGAAGGTGGTTATACAGATCCAGTATTACTTAAGAACTTTAGAGACTCATTCGCATCTTTACTTTCAAACATACAGACTGTTAGTAATTTATTTGAAGGTTTTGGTAATGGTTTAAGGTTAATGGCTAGAAGCAATCGTATTGAGTTTGAAGCAGGTAGACCAGAAACTGTTATAAACAGCTTTAGAGAAATAGCTAGCAAATGGAAGGATACTGAAGGTTTTGCTGCTGAGTTAACTCAAACAACTAAAGCAGCTTCTGAACAGATTAATGCACAGTTCGAGGACTTCTTTAAAAAGGTAGATGAAGGAACAGTCAGTGTAGAAGATTGGGATGGTATCGATAACTTGGTATCTAAGGTCTACGATGCTCAAGGTGATCTAACAAAATTAAAAGAGTTATCAGTAACAGCTCCACAAGTATTAAGACAAATACAGAGTGGGGCAATGATCTCAAGCCCTATGACTGCTACTTCTATACCTGTTATGGGTGGAGGTGAGATGCTTCTAAGACAGGCTGGTTTAACTGGTTCTGGTTGGGTTAACGCTTTTGTTGAAGGATTTGTAAGAAGAAATACTGGAGATACTTATCTAGACGCTATACAAGCTGCTAAAAGGAACACTAAGATCTGGAAGTATTATCAAGGTACTTTGGCAGAAGCTTATGAAGCTGCTAAAACACGTTTCTTATTTGGTAGAGGTATAACAGATCCTGGTACTTTTAATAAAGCTGCTGAAATTGGTGCATCTGGTTTAAAACGTTCGGATGAAATAGTAGATGATTTAAGAGCACAGGAGATAAAGCTACCTTTTACTGATTACATTCTTAGAAGAAGTAACGCAGAAAAAGATACTTTATTCGATACTTTAAACGGTTTAAGAGTTGGTTTTAAAGTATTCCATGACTACACCATAGCTGGAGAGGCTTGGGAGAAAAGAGGTTGGGCTGCCAAATGGCTTTTAGCTCCTATGGTTGAGGGTCAAAGACACCTACCAGGAAGACTTGGAGAGATAGGTACTAAGAGCTTCTACTCAGGTGGAGAGTTTGTCAACATGACAATGCCTTTCCAGTTTGCAGCTCTTGGTGATGAGTTCTTATCTGCTTGGCAGTCCAACGCAATGGTTAAAGCTTTAGCAGAGATAGATATAGATGAAAGAATCGTAGCTGGTACTTTAAATGAAGCTGATAGAGCAGATGAGTTTAGAAAACTAATAAGTAAAGAGAATAAAAACTTCTACGCACCTGTAACGGCTGGATTAGATGACACAGTTATTGGTCATCAGATTGTTGGTAAACAGCTAGAGAACGTTATGGAGATGACTCGTGAAGTCAACCGTACTGAAGAGTTAACTGGAATCTATAAAGGTTTGGGAGACTGGATTAATAAGGGTAGATACTCAGAACAGAACGGCTGGCCCCCAGCTATGGGTTCTTTCTTTAACGTAATGGCTGGTGTTGTTACTTCTCCTCTTAACTCAATTAAATGGGGTATTAGATACGGTACAGGTATTGATATTTATAGAGCAGTAGGAGATAGCGCAGTTTTAGGAGGTAAGAGTTTATTAGAACATCTACCTGAGGAATTACAAAAGCGTATTACACAGAATTATCCTTTTGTAGACGGTCTAAGAAAGTTTGAAAGTAAGTACTTTAGTTCAGATATGAACGTAAGAACTAAAGCTCAAGGTGCTTTAGCTGTAGCGGTTGGTATGCACTCAATGGCTATGATGCACTTGAATGATCCAGAGCTAGAAATAACTGGAGGTCTTGAGAATACTTATAGATCAGAGCAAGGCCAAGTAGGTCTATACACAATGAGGATTAAAACTCCTTGGGGTGGTTTTAGGATTCCATATAGATGGATTCCTGTTTATGGAAGCGTCTTAGCTATGCAGGCTACTTTTAGAGATATAGAAGAATTTGGTAATAATTCTAGTTGGGACTGGGCAGGTACTGTAATGGCTGCAACAGCTAACTACGTTATGGAAACTCCAGGTTTAGCTAGCTTTGACAGAATATTTAAAGCCTTAGAAGGTGCTCGTAGCGGTGATCCTGACAGAGTAACTGATTTCCTTTCGATGGCCTTTGCTTATTCTGGAGAACCTTATTACCAACTTAGAAAGTTCATTGCAGAGGGATTTGATCCTAGAAAGCCTTCTAATCTTGGTGCTCAGTATAGAGAAGAGTTTTGGTTAAACAACCCTGAAGCTGATGATAACCCTATCTTAGGTTCATTCAAATGGGCATCAGGACAAATAGGTGCTCTTGGTGCTCATTCAATCGAATATAACGCCTTTGGATTCTTAGTAGATGAGATTATGTCAATAATCAAGGGCCATCCAGAAGGTAGAGATCGTAGAGCACTTTGGTTTGGAACCCCTGGAGAAACAGTTAATGTTAGAGGTGGTGGTAAGTATGCACCACTAAGGGCTATCTTTGGACGCTTCATGCCTTTCCCTGATGATCTAGACGTAGTTGGTAGGGAAATAGTTACTAACTTAATTGAAGAACCTAAGAGAACTCTTTATTCTGGTAGACAGTACAACGTTAAAGGTGTCAGTAAAAAGGTATTAAATGACTTTAATCACTTCTTAAATGAAGAGTTTACATACTATGATGCGGTTACAGGTCAAACCTTCGTAGGTTTAAACGCCGCTATAAAAGACCTAGTTGAGAGTGAGTACTACCAAAACTTGCCAGGTTTAGATAGCCCTTATGCTTCTAGTGGTTACCAAACCATGATACCTGGGGTTAAAGTAGGAAGTCAGTCACAAAACTGGGATTCTAAAAACAACGAAAGACGGGCATACCTTCAAGGATATATCCGTACTTTAATTAACAAAGCTAAAGAAGATTTTATGATGGGAGAATATGAAGAACAACAATACAAAGCTCCTTTAGAATTAAAAGAGTATGTACTTAAACATAGAAGGAACCTTCTTACTGGTGGTAATTAATGGCTTATTCATCTAGAACCTATACTCCAGGTTCTTCTACAACAACTTTTGCTCTTACTACCTCTGGTGGTTCTCCTATTGGATATATCAGAGAATCAGATATTGCTGTAAAAGTTGACGGAGTTACCTGGACTAACGCTGCTAGTGGTACAAGTACTTATCAATTCTCAGGTGCTAGTACTGTTGAGCAGCCTAGTGGTGGAAGTATTGTATTAAATACCGCTGTAAGCTCAGTAACAGTCATATTAGAAAGAACTACAGCCTTCCAAGATGCAACTGTTGTTTATACTGCTGGATCTACTCTTACTTCTGATGACCTTAATAACGCAGATAACCAGATTAGATTTAGTCTTCAAGAGTTTTCTGATG
>VTLG01001823.1_pt1 | contig 26557 bp, 39 predicted proteins | sample 4694571 | NCBI WGS metagenome assembly VTLG01 (sample SAMN12604809, study PRJNA352737) | marine metagenome | biome: ENVO:00000447; feature: ENVO:00000209|ENVO:00000569|ENVO:01000036; material: ENVO:00002151; isolation source: viral sequences binned using virsorter ...
AATTTAATTAATTTTTAAAACAATTCTTTTTGCACACTAATTTTATAACTTGCATCATATTTTCTGTTTTCTCCTTTAGGATATTTGTAAGTTTTGTATGACATTTTTTCTTTCATTTTTTTTATTTGTTTTTTTGAACCCAAGAACTTTACATATCTAAATTTACCTTCTTGTTCATCAACAATATAATTTTGTTCTAGTAATTTTTTTTTATTTGATGTACCTAACTTTGAATTAATAGTTCTTTCGTGTATTTCTTTCCCTTGCATATCAATTATTTTTTTTCTCTTTGATGTCAAGCCAGTGTAAATCCAATTAGTAGCTTGATAAATATAGCCGTGATGTCCATTATTTATATCAGCGTAACTTATCAATACTAATGGTTTAGGTAATAATTTAAATGTTTGTGCAACAAAAAAACTTAAAACATTTTTTTCTAAATTATCATTTACGATTAATCTATTTAATTCTAAAGTTTCCATCTCATATTCACCTGCAAATATTGAATATCCCATATTTAACATTCTACAAGGTGATCCGTACGTGCATATACCAAATAAATTTTCTTTTGTATATAAACCAAAACTAAATTTTATTAAAGGAACTCTTTTTGCATAATGTTTATGTAACAACCATTCTTTACATAATTGTTTTTTAATTGATTTTACAAAATATTTTTCCTTGATCATTTATATCGTTAAATTTAATTAATTTTTGCTGACTATTTATTTTGTGTCATTTTATCTACTTGCTTTGCAATCTTATCTACATCTTTATTTTTTAGAAAGTTTACTTTGTGTTTTATAAACTCTCTCTTTGCATCTATATCTCTAAGTTGTCTTGTAATCTTAAGTAACCAACGTTGTATTCTGTTATTGTATTTGTTGTTTTTTTCAAAGCTCTTTATAGAGTGTAATACTGTTGTATGATTGCCTGATCTACCCTTTTGTTTGAATAGATTACCTATTTCTTGTAGTGTCATCTTTTCGTATTTGTATAATATAAATGATAGTAGTGATCTTGCTTCTACTACTTCTCTTTTTCTTGTATTCTGGAATACATCTACCTTTGCTATTTTGTTTATTTCTTTTGCTATCTTATCTGCTTTACTCATAATATTCTTAATTGTCTTTTATGATTGTTTATTCGTTTCTGGGCAACTTTGAAGTATTCTTTATTATTTTCAATTCCTATAAATTTTCTATTTGTATTTATACAAGCAACACCAGTAGTTCCACTTCCCATTGTAAAATCTAAGACTGTTTCATTTTCTTTTGTGTATGTTTTTATTAGATATTCCATCAGAGCCGTTGGTTTTTGGGTCGGATGTTTACCTACTTCTGTGTTAAATTTCTGCACACTACTTGGGTATCTTAAATTTTTGTCGATAAACCCTGAATCAATAGATTTGAGACCGTTAAGTACATCTCTTTTGCCAGTATTAGACGCATTTATTTTATATTTTGCTCTTGCTTTCCCCCCACTACTCCTTTCTTCTTTTATAGGGTAGTAATTATGGTTATTAAATACACTTATTATTTCGTGTTCTTTAAATGGTTGATGTTTTAAAGTCGCAAAGTTTGAACCTCTGTTTTTTTTCCATATCCAATCATACTTAAAATTTTTAATATTCGACATCCTTAAAGCACTGCTAAAAGGTTCAGAGCCAAACAAAACTATAGCACCTTTTGTTTTTATTATTCTATTCAACTGCTCCCACATCAAATCAAAATCAATAACACTGTCCCATTTACAAGCAGTAGTGCCATAAGGTGGGTCTGTTATAATAGCATCAACACTATAATCAGGTATTTCTTTCATTGCTTCAATACAGTCTTTATTATATATCTCTATCAAAGTATTCCTTCTATTATATAGTTATCTATGTCTTGTCCTTCTATAAAGAAATTTTCAAATATTTGAATTGCTTCTTTTGTTTTTCGTTCCCCTTCCAAATAAAACTCCTCTGAACAATTCCATACTCCTATGTCTAGTGATCCTTTGTCTATGACTACAAACTTAAAGTCTAAATATGTTACATCAAAGAGCTGACAGTATATATAGCATTGAACATCGTAAGAATATTTTTTTGCTGAATATGGAAAACCTTTGATGTCTGTTGTGGTCTTTATATCTACGATGCCATCTTTTCTCAAAACATCTGCTTTACCTCTAAATGGATAACCTTGTATTGTACCTATTGCAGATACCTCAAACTCACAGTCTGTAATATGTTTTAGTGCGTGTTCATTCTTAAAAAAAGCATCTGCTATTTTCTCTGCGTTTTCTTTTTCTACTCTTGTATATACCTCTCCAAATTTTTCTCTAGCTTCCTTGTATGCTTTTGTGTTCTTGGAAGATACATTTACAAATATCTGTTCATTAAATTTTTGTGGTTCTAGGATCGCTTGATGTACCAACCTACCATCTCGGAGTGGCTGGGTCTCTGGACTTCCGTATTCTGTAACATACTTGTAAGTCTTAGGACTTGACAGTAATAGTTTGAGTGATGAACTGCTTAATGCTAATTTGTTTAGTTCTCCATAGTAGAACGAATCATCTACCATTTTTTTGAGCAATTCTTTCTTGGAGTAATTTTTTCCGTCCAAAAGTTGTATCATTATTTGTTTGTTTTAATATTAATTCTGTTTCTATGCTGTTGGTGTACTTATACATCTTGTTAATACAACTTATAAACAAACCAATCTGTTTTTTTCTTTCAGGACTTGCTTTCTCAAAAGCATTTGCCATCGCTTGACCTATATAATTGAATGCCAATTCAAACTCTTGCTTCTCTTTTATATCCATAAGCTCATAAATAAATACGCACTCATTGATACAACAAATAGTATAAATGCAAGTTTTAATGTTTGATATGTTTGTTCTTCTTTTTCAGGACTTCTGCCCTGATTGCTTCTGTATTGTTTTTTCATATTGCTTTCTTTTTTTATATATCCAATCTCGTAGAAATAATTATCATTCAGATATGTCAGATACTTGTTTTTTTGTGATCTCATATCCAAGTTGTGCTAATATTATTCTGTTCTCTTTCAGAAATTTAATTACCTTTTCTTCTTGTATTTTTTTTCTACAATCATTTGTAACTTTATTTTCTATTGGAAAATGATTATTCTTTGCCATAATTTTATTTTTATAGTTTATCTTGGTATTCTTTGATTATGTATTCATCTATTTGGTCAGCTAAATTTTTTGGTAGATTTTCATAAGCAAGTGCTTCCATATCTTTATTATCATCAAGAGATTCTAAAAATTGTTCTCTTTTTCTGACAAACCAAACATTGATAGACCAGTCTATTATATGTACTTTATTTCTTAATTTGCTCATTTTGTTTTTTTATTGACAATATACAAATAATAATTAACAATATCTAATAACTACTCTTTGTGTACGATTGATGCCATATCTTCTGTGAGTAAATAAACCTGTTTCAGTTTTTTCTTTTTAGTCCAGAATGTAGTATCAGGACAGTATAATTCTTTGACCTCTGGCATATCTAAATAGTTGATCCAATATAAATAAGTGCCTTTGGGATCAGATACAAAATAGAGCTTGACAATCTCACTATCCATATCCATCAGTTTGTCATACTTGTATTTTTCTAATAACTTTTCTTTATAATATTTGTTTCTGAACTTCATCTCCATAACGCATCTATGTCCTTTTGGTGTCGTGCCTGATGCATCATAATGTTCAAACTTTCCCTCTGACCATTTTAAGTTCCAATCCTCAAACTCATTCAAGAACTTTACTACTATCTTTTCAAATCTATTTATTGTCTCTAAACCCACCTGTGTATAATTTATTTATGTCTGCTATCCATTGATTCCAAGTTCTTGGAGAACATCCACAGGGCAAATAGAAATTGTGGTAGAAATATTTAGAATGTAAAGATGCAATCAACTCTTGTTCTTGTTTGTTGATCTGACTACTTTTAATTCCTTTGAATTTTGTCCACTTTTGATATTCTTCTTTGTTTAGTTTTTGTTCTAGTTCTTGTGATTCCATTTAACCAATTTTTTCTATCATCACATCCACAATCTTCATATCCTAGTTTTATTGCGATCCACTCTGCTATGTCTTTGCCTTTTCCAAATGTAATAACGTTTATTATATATTCTAATCTATCTCCTAGTCTCATTGTTTAATATTACTATCATACTGTCGTGCATACCTGCTTTGTTTGTTACTTTTTCTCCAAAAGTATTGTAACCAATAAATTTAACTCGACCTTTCAAAAATCTTATTTGTTTTTTATGTGGTAAAATAAAGTCGTGAAATAATTTTGTGCTTGTAGATACAGGTAAAAGTAAAACACATAATTTACCCTTTTTACTTTCTTGTATTGCTTTTTTTACAAATTGTTCTTTTAGTTTTCTGCTGTAAGGTGGATTAATAAAGTTTCTTTCTTTCCATTCTACTTCAAGTCCGTTCCAATTATCTGTGTTGTGGTTTATTGGACACGGATCAAAGTTAAAATTAAACTCTTGATTTAATTGGTCGTACAACTCTTTCGGTGTTTCCCAATTATCACTATGAACTAAGTTTCTGTTTTTCATATTAGTTCTTTCAGTTTTTTCTTTACGTTTCTAAAAGTATTATAAAGTGAGTAATAACTTATTTGACTTTTTCTTGATAGTTCACTAATGCTTTCTCCACCACTTACAATATCATATACCTTTGCATCGTACCAGTATATTTCTTTCAGAGCTTGTTGTATCTTTCCATACACCTCGTCATAGTTTACTGTACCCTGATCCTCTATTTGTATATTGTCTAGTGTGGTATATGTTACTTTCATTTTCTTTCTCAATAGGTCAATGTAAAGACCTCTCAATATTCTAAAACAGTAGTAGTAATTAATATCGCAATCTCCATAACTAAAGTCTATTCCCTTTTGTGTATTTTTTATAAGCAAAAGGTATAGTTCTTGCACTATATCCTCAACTTCTGTTTCTCTCAAACCACCAAAACTTCTTGTAATCTCCATCCACTTGTCGTGCCTTTCGTATGCTATCTCTACTTGTGTTTTCAAAATGGCATTTTTAATTGTTCTATGATGTTTGGTCTGTGTATGTCTTTGTCTCCTAGCTTATACCCTACATTGTTCTTTATGCTTTCCAGAATAAGTGGACTATCAAAAGGTGTCGGCTTACATCCTAAATCGTGATCTTTAATTTTCTTACAATGAAGCTCTGTGTATATCCATCTTGATTCGTGTTGTGTCATTCTATGGATAGTATAGAAATCATCTGTTCTGTTACCAAAAACATTACCACCTTCTACATCAGACATAGCCAATGGTATAGGATGTCCTGCGTATTCGTGATTGCTATTGTATTTTTTTCTAAAACTTTCGGTTACAGAGTGCATCACTAACCACAAACCTTTGTTGTATTTTTTGACAAATATTCTAAAGTCTGTCATACACTCATACAAATATTCAAAAGCATTACTAAACTTCATCATTCCTTTATTCTTTCTCAAACTGTTTATCGGATCAATAATCAAACAGTCAAAGTTATACTGTGGCATAACCACTTCACACAAAGATAGTAAATCTAAATAATCATAATTTTGTTCGCAATCTATAAATTTAAAATGCTCATAGACAAACTCTGTATGTTTATCTAGTTCTTCTTTTGAAAGTTTGTTTATTGGTTTCTGGGATTTGAACTCTATTAATCTTCTTATCAAAGAATGAGGTTCGTTTTCAGAGCTGAATACCAAAAATTTTATCTTATGTTTCATAGCAAATAGCAACATAAGATAAATGATGACAGATGTTTTACCTACGTTTGCGTGCCCTGCAAAACAAGTAAGATTTCTTTTGAATCGTATTACACTATCTATTTCTTCAATGCCTATCTTTGGTGCTTCATTTAGTTTACCTGTTCTTATTAGTTCAAGTTTGTCTAAATGATCTTCAAAGTTTATAAGCATTATCTAGATAGTTTTTCTAGTTCAAATTTTAAGTGATTGATTGCTTTCTGTATGTCGCCTTCTGGAGTTTCGTGCTTTTTGTATGCTCGGAGTATATAGGTACAAGCAGTTCCAAGATTGTAGTTCAAATCAAAGTTCTCTACTACCTCTCTTGCAGTATAACCATTTGCACCATCGTAATAGTCTGGAGTTTCTATTTTAGATACTATCTTATAACTACCGAACTGTTCATCATATCCTTTAGAATGGAAAGTCATTTTCTCTATCTTGGTTTTGATCTGCTAATTGTAACTCTTTTTTCAGCTCTGCTTTTTCTATTTTCCAACCTTGTATAGAGTTAAAAAACTTTTTTTGGTTGTGGTTGTTTATCCACTCTCTACCTTTTATATTGATGCCGATTGTTACACCATCATCTTTTTTGTATTTGTCTAATACTTGACATTTGTCCTGAACAAACTCTATGAGTATCTTTTGTGGATATTGTTCATCTGTTGATAAGACCAATTCTCTTTTCTTAAAGTTGTTTGATCCATATTCTTTTGTTGTGCCTATTTGTAATATTGTTCCTGTTAATTCCATTTTATTTATCTATTATGTTAAAGTATTTATTTGTTAATGTCTCCACTTCATCTTGAGATATTTTACCTGCAATATATGCTTGTGATGCTTCTTTAAAAGCTACCTGTAGTAAAATACTTCTCCCTGTATCTAGTCTAGCAACTGATTGTTCTTGTTTTGTATAGTTGCTATACAAAGGTTTTTTATTTTCATCTTTTGCTAAAACTATTTTCCAACCATTCTTTTGTTGCACATAATCGTATTGTATATGGTCTCCCTCTGCAACAGATAATTCACTTGTATATAGTAAACCTGTGTGTTTAGTAGTAGTTATTTGATAGGTGTATATATTGTTTTTATCTCCAAAAGGTCTCCTATCTAATTTGTGTATTTCTTTAATTTGTGCGTTGTAACTCATCTTTTTAAATTTTTGTCTTTATATTCTTCTAATTTAATATTTTTATTTTCAATGATCCTATTTAAAATAGTCTGATCATACTCTCTTATGTTTCTTTGCAGACTTCGTAATTGTCTCAACAAAGCTCTTTTATCTTTTTGTAATTGTTTTGCTTTTTGTTTATAGTCCATATTATTTATTTATGTGATAGTCAAAGATTTGATCTCTTAAAAATTCAAAATCTTCTTGTGTGAAATTATTTGTGATGTCTATGTTATCCTCAAAAATACGATTAATAGTTACTCCATCAAAAGTTCCTGTCCCAGAAAAATGATCTAGTTCTGATGTTGTAAAGTCATACTCAATAGTTATATATCTATGTTCGTAGATTGTATCGTATATGTTTGATTCTTGATTGTATCTTACCATTCTGTTTTGTTTTATGCCTATAAAATTAATTAAAAAATGTTAACAAACAAAAAAAAGAGGAGAAAATTAATTCTCCCCTTTAAAAACAAAACTCTTACCGAAGTTGGTAAGGATTACAAAGATAATCTTTTATTCTCAATATCAAGTTTTTTTTTGTATTTATCTATCAGCTCTTGTAGGTCTGCTATACTATACTTTACTGTTTCTTTGGAAAGATTGTATAGATGTTTAGGTAGACCTTTTTTTTTCTTTTCTAAAGCTAAAGAATATTCATACTGCCTACCATACCTATATCTGTTATCGTACCTTGACTGTGCATATACGTTATCCTCGTGCCACCTAGTAGCCATCTCTTTTCGAGATATAAAATGACCTGCATCTACTTCTGAATAGTGATATTTCTTACTAGATGTTATACATTTAACAAAACCTTTTTTGTCTGCATCTCTCTTTCTTATATATTCTGAAAATATCCTGTCTAGTTTATTAATGAGTGTTTTGCGTTTAGGTTTTTTCACGTTATTAAATATATCTAATATTAAAGAAAAGAAAGAAAAAGTAACCAAAAAGAAAGAAAAGAAAAGTCCCTACTAGAAAAGAAAATAAATTATTTACCTGATCCAAGTGCCTTCCAACTTTATTAGGTTGCACAAGTTTTGCTAAAAGCAAAAGCAAATATATAAAAATATTTTATCTACCTTGACCTTTGTATCTTTTAAAATAATTCTTGCTTGATTTTACTTTACTGCTTTTTGTCTTTGAGTGTATGCCTTTGCGTTTTCTGGTATTACTTTTGTATATATGTACGCTTGTTTTTCTAGCCATTCTTTGATAGATGATATAACAAGTACCCACTCATATAAACAGATACAAAAAATACAATAATATGATAAATATTTATGTGGGATTCTCCACAAGTTCCTAGTAAGTGATTTAATAAATCCATAATTATTTTTTTATCTTTTCAAAACTCCTACCTCCAAAATATGCAGATATGACAGTAATTAATGTGAGTTGTAATAAATCAACCCAAGAATCTTTAACCTCAAACGATACTACACCAGCATCAATAAAAATCATAAGCACAGTTGAAACAATCAAAAACAATAATACCAATGGTCTTACATTTCTTGACAACCAACTTCCTTTATTGTCTGAAATCCATCTAGCACTTATTTCTTGCATCTCTTTGGCTTGTTGCTCAAACAACATTTGTTGTAGTTGAATTTTATCTTGTGTTGGTATCTTTGCTTTTCCTATTTCTGCGATTGCTTCTTTAGGACTAGTAACACCTTTTAGAACGTTTGCTAATGTAGGATTCACAACTGTTGCTGCGCCAAATAATAATTTGCCTACTGTTGTTTCTTTGAAAGGTTTTTTAGACATTACGTGATGTTTATGTATTTTACTTTACCCTGGTCTCTAACTGCCTTTAGTATGCGTTTTCTATTCTTTTCCAGATCAACATAACTTATATGCAACCAATCAGGATTATCTTCATTACCAAACTCCCAAATAAGTTGGTCAAATTCTAAATTATCTTTTATGTAATCAAACATCTCAGCGTTCGTTTTGTAACCATAGATGTCATCAATATCTATTGCAGCACCGTTTTTACAAGTATGTTGGCTTGATGTTTTTGAGCCTATTGCCAAACATAATTCTGGGCTTCTATAAAAACTTGTAATCTTTATCGGACCACCTACCCACTCTCTCAATGGCTCAAAGACATTTGCTGCAAGTGTTTTCATATTATTATATGCAGTACCATTTGGTGTGTTGTCAATGCCTAATCTCAGGGCAGTTATGCTTTTTGTTGCTTCTTTGTCTGATATATGTTTTGAGATCATAATCTAAAATTTAAACCAACTGAACTATTTAATATTTCACTATCCCAAAACTTTATGTATTCTCCTTCAATAAATAGTCCTAGTGTTTTACTTATCTTCCAACCTAGTATGATACCTGCTTGATAATCTTCCCACTGTTCTTCTTGTGCATCTTTGATTAATCCACCTTTACCAAAATTGTTTCTGTGCAAGTATGAATAATCCTCATCGCCTTTTATGTAATGATGATAAGGCAGTATATAGTTTCCGTATGCGTGTAACCAGAACTTTGATCTGTAATGATAAAAATCAAAGCCAACTATCGGTGCGACCTCTGCAAAAGGATCAAGTAAATCCCATTGTTCACGATTGTATCTGTTCATCAATCCACCAAAAACTCTATCTCTAAAGTCTCTATCTCCATAAGCAACTATCTCTCCATCCTCGTTTCGCCATATCCAATCGTAAAAGCTCTCACCTGTTTGTACGTTTGTGTACTGTGTAAATTCATCTTCATATCCGTACAAATATCCCAAACTGTACCAAGGGTTTACAGGGTAAGTATATTCTTGTCCATTCGAATCTAAAGCCGTTACAGTTTCATTAAGCCATATTTCTATAGGATTGTAGCCGTATGCTTTTTGATGGCTTCTTGCTATTGCACCTGCACTTATACCAAACTTTTGACCTATTGGTAATCTTGCCCTAATCTCTGCACTTTGATACTGAAAGTTTACATTCCCTTGTTTTCTTGATTCTAGTTTGACTATGTGATATTTTCCTGTATGTCTGATGAAATATCTTGTATTGTCAAACTCCTCTGATCTTTCTCTTTCTCTTTCGTAGTGAAATAAATATTCTAGTCCTTTGACTGCTGCGATAGGTGCAGATAAACCTATTAAGTTTTCTGATCCATCAATATAGTTAGGTTTCAGCTCGTAGTTAAATCTTGCAATTTTTCTGATACCAATACCTATACGATAATCGAAAGGATGATAAATTGTTTGATCTATAACATCTGGTATTGCATATAAATCATCTGGGTTTGTTCTAATAAAATAATCTGGGTATTGAGTTTCGTATGCTTCTCGCATATCTCCTGCTACATATACTGTTGCATACTTAAATATACCTTCGTATGCTTTTTTAAAAAACTGTGCATTTACATTGAGTGTAAATAATAATGCTAATAATAAATATTTTTTCATAACTAAAATCTATCTTCTAAAAGTTTATCAATCTGTTTTTGAAATTCTACCTCGTAATCTTCTGGGAGTCTTAATGTGATACCTGCTTCAACCCTATATATCTCTTTGCCATTATTGTATAAAATAATAGTAGGCAAAAACTCTATACCTTCATCTGCAAAGTATTTTTCGTGTTTACTGTTTTCAAAGTCAAATATATGCGTGTTGTGTTCTTTGTATTCCTTTAAGCTAACATCTTCGACAAATGATGCTTTAAACAGAACAACACTAATATTATCTTTATAATATTGACTACTGACAGTTGAAACAAATAGGACAGTTAATAGGACACATATTCTAATTTTTAAGTTCATATACTCTTTCTTCTATTTTCTCAACAGTTTCTTTGATCTCCTTTACATCTTCTTGTATGTTCTCCACTTGTTGTTGAGTTAAATCTATTTGAGAACGAATGAGCTTGTCTTTAAATTCTGCTTCCTTTTCTGACACTACAGGTTTGGGTAATTCCTTTGCTTCTGCAATATCTGACTGCATTACAAAGTACATTGATGCAAGTGATATACAACCACCTACAATGATACCTATTGTTTTTAAATCTAATTTAACCTGTGTATTTTCATTTATTGTCTTGCTCATTTTTCTCAACTTCTTGAATAGAGCCATCTGCAAGATTGATATTTACTTTGCCATATTTATTCTCTAGCTTTTGCATTTTCTTACTAAAGTCTTTTTTGCATTGATCTATCTTTTTGATAGCATCTGCAATTTTAGCATCTGAAATAAGTTTGTTGTAGTGTGCTTTGCCCACCTCAACATAATATCTTGTTTCATCATTTAACAATTCTTGTATGTACTCTAATTCTGATTTTTCTAATTTCATAATATATTTTTTTACAAATATATAAATTTTACCACTCTGGTTTTAGCATAACATCTACTGGTGCTTCCTTTAGTGCAATCTGATCTGATAGACTTTTTTGCATTTTAGCAACATCTAGTTTTGCTTCTAACCAACCAATCACATCAGTCTTTTTTAAATCTTTGTATTCAATAAAAGAATCTGCGTTGTACTCAACGTGGTCTGATCCAATCATATTTGCGTTGTGATCTCCCTTGTTTGCATTGTAAGACCAATGTATAGCATATATCACATTGTCTTTACTATCGTGGCTAATTTTGGCATCAAAGCCATTTATAACCCAATTATAACTTATTTTACTTTTTCCCATTTTTATTTAATTTAATTTATTATCCTGCTGATATTTTTAAAGTTCCACTATCATTGTACAACTGACCTGCATTATTTGGATCAGATGTCGGTAAATTCGACATTATTACCTTTTGCGTTAATATTTTTGTTGACACATCACTACCATCTAAAAAGAAATAAGTCGTAATACCACCAGAACCATCATCTGACTTAAATATAATATCGGAATCATTTGATTTGTTTGTTATATTTAGATGTCCTGTAATATTTTGGATAGTTGTGTCTGTTCCATTGTGAGACATATTAAAATCATCAGATGCACCAAGTGATACTTTTTTACTATCTGCTAAATTGATATTACCTGTGAACGTTGCATCTTGTGAACTGTCCAGTGTAAAAGCTTGAGCACCACCACTATCTAATCTTAATTGACCTTGTGCATCAATAAATATTTGTTTACCACCTGCACTATTTATGTTAAGATGTCCGTTAGAATCGTTTGTTATTGAATGGCTTCCATTAAGAGTTATATTTTTACTAAAGACATTTGCTTCTGCACTTCCATCTAGTCTGAAATATTCAGTAGTACCTCCTGAACCATCATCAGAAAAGAATGCAATATCTTTATCATCTGCGTTATTTATTATTTGTAAATCCCCAGTATTATTGCTAATTTGTGAATTTGTCCCATCGTGCAGGAGGTCAAGGTCATTGCTAGAGCCGATTCTTAGTATTTTACTATCTGCTAAACTTATATTACCTGCAAAAGTTGCGTTTTGTGATGTATCTATTGTTAGAGCAGTTGTACTATTGGTATCAAGTACTAAAGAATGGTTCGAATAAGTGCCTATATGGGCATCAGAATTTTGTGCATAAGCCAATAATATAGTTGTATTTGTTGTATCTACTAATCTTAATGTTGGGGATGATGCACTTTCTAAATGTAATAAACTTGATGGACTTGTTGTGCCTATGCCTACTTGACCTGAACTGTCAATAATTAAATTACCAGATGTTGCACTATCATTAGCACCTATATAAAATTTATTTGATTGTGTACCCAAGTACATTATATCATCATTGTCTGCAATTAATATTCTAGCATTTGAATCTGTTGATGTAAATCTTGCAACACTATCACTCACCCCTGCATCGACATCTAATTTCATAGCAGGACTTGTTGTGCCTATGCCAGCTTGACCTGCTTCGTTAACTCTAAATAATTCAGAGCCACCACCACCTAAAATCTTAAATACAGATCCACTTGTGTTGTTATCGGCATCTACCTGTACTACAAAATCAGTATTAGATTTCAACGTACCTGCAAAGGTTGCATCTTGTGAACTATCAAGTATTAAAGTTGAACCACCTGCTGTTTTTAAGTCTATCTGGTTACCTGTTGGTGCTTGTATCACAACATTTTCTCCAGATGATGCCAGTATTTGTAAATTATCAAATGAATCATCACCTATAAAATGACTATCACCAAAAGTAATATCCCCTGTTACAGTAACTCCTGTACTTGTAGTTTCAAACTTTTCGCTTCCATTATGGTATAATTTTACAGCACCACCATTGATACAATGTATAAAATTTGTACTATCATCATTGTCTCTTAATACAATATCATCTTCTGCTAGTATTTTTATATCATCACTATCACATCTAATAATTAAATCATTTGTATTATTGTCTATAATAGTATTTGAGCCATCGTGATATATTTCTAGGTCTCCACCTGTACCAAGTTTTAATTTAGTATTATCTGTAAATAACAAATGATCCTCGCTTTGATCCCACTTCATATTCCTACCAGATGTATCTCCATAAAATATAACATCTGCACCTGTGCCATCAACACCATAGTCCATACCACCACCTGTGAAAACTGTTGATTTTTGTATTAATATTTTTTCAGCACTTCCATCAAGAGTTAAGTACGTTGCAACTCCACCACTCCCATCATCGCTTTGAAAGATTATGTCTTTGTCATCATTAGCATTTCTTATAATTAAATCACCTGAACCTGTTTGTGTTTGTTCTATTATTGAATCACTACCATCGTGGTAGATTTGTAAGTCTGATGAATTACCAAATAATGCTTTTATATTATCTGTTAGATAAGCACTTTTATAAAATCTGACCACCTCATCTCCACCATCAATCGCTAAATAAGTAGTTAATCCACCTGAACCATTATCGCTACGAAAATTAATATCTCCATCATCATTTGTGTTAACTATTGCTAAGTCTCCACTAGCATTTGTAATTGTCGAGCCATCTATTGTAATATTATCTACAATAAGGTCTCCTGTTACTTGTACGTTTCCTGTAACATCTAATTCTTTGCCACTCGCAGGACTTCCTCCAATACCAACACCTGCCGTAGATAAAAACATAATACTGTTGTTACCATCGCCATCAGTTATCTGTTGGGCTGTAGATGTTAAAACTGTATTAGCACTTGTCTTTAAGAGCCCTACATACGTTACTGATATTTGTGTATTTGTTAATGTTGCCATTGACTTTTAAATATGTTATTAATTTTTCAATATTTTTTTTCTTTACCTTATACTTCATAATACCCAACCATTGAAAAGAGCATCTTTATCAGGATGTATATCATCATTTGAATTACTTGTATATTCTGGAAACAAACTTTGATTAAAACTCATATAATCAATAAATCTTCTTGTATAGTATTCTGCTATGTCTCTGTGTTTTTCTACTAGGTAATCTACCTCTTCTTTGCTTACACTTTCTGCATTTTCTGAAACGTGCTTGCTGATACCACCATTTTTGATTTGATATGCTGCAAAAGGTAAATAGTCCACCATAGCAAAATGAATGAGCATAGGTTGTATAAAATCATTGACAAGGTTCAAATAATTACCTGCCAAACTACCTGCTATAATATCAGAGCTTATTTTGTTGTATAGATCAGTACCTAGATAGTTTCTAATGTGTATTTGTTGTGCTATTTTAACAAACCCAATAAATTTATCCACATCAACATTGCCATCAATGATTGAGTTTCTTTTTAAGTCTATCGGTTTTATAAATAATGCTACTGCCATCTTTTAATTCTTAAATCCCATTTTATTCCAATATGCTGCCGTAAATCCTTTATTAGGCATATTACGAGGTGCTATTGATACTTTCTTTGCATTTTTCTCTGGTCTAAAACCTTTCTTTATCGCACTTGTTGTACTTACCACATCTCCTAGAGATTTGTTGCCCTCTTTTCTTGCATAAATTCTTCTTGTCCATCTATGGGAACAGCGACTTCCCCCCTTATAAAGCCAGACCGAGTATTTGGAAGCACCATTTTTTCCAAACCCTGCATTTACTACTTTGTTATCCATCGCCTTAATATCCTCTTTACGATAAACTTTCTTCGCGTTCATCATCTTGATACAAAATTCTCTTGATCTTGGTGATTGTGTTTTGTATGCAGCACTATAAGGTGTATACATATATCTTACTAGATAAATAACATCTTCTTGTCCTTTCTTTTTTGACTTGCCATCTTGTTTACTGTCTCTGTATGGTTTTGCACTTCCTGTATTTGCAAGTTCTGTCTTTTCGTTCAGCTCTGCAATCTTCTGGTCTAGTTCGTTTTCTGTTTCGTAATCTACCTCAAATTCATCTATAATATCGTATTTTTCTAATAACTCGTTTTCATCTTCTCCTAAATCTATCAAAGCATCTGCGACATCATTGTCTATGTATTTGTCTAAATCACTTCCTAGACTTACACAACATCTATCCTCGCTTAATTTAACACCTGTTTCTTCCTCTTTCGTTTCTTCATCCTCTACATTCTCCAAGTCTGTAAATTCAAGTGGTTGTAAGGTCTTAAAATAAAGATTGAGTGAAATCTTGTTATATGCCAATATTTTGTCAAAACAGTCTATCAATAAATGTTGAAAGGGTCTAATGACTGTATTGTCTAGTAATATGGAAGCAGTCTTTAATTCATCTGCATTGTTACCTAATCCTGATTGGTCTTTGATACCAATAAGCATAGGAGATACAATACGATGTGATACCATTATTTTTCTTGTGCTTTCCTCACTCAAGAACTGATATTGTTGGTGTGCATCAGATAACTGAACAGGATCAATACTTGCTGCCGTATCTGCATTGTCATTAAATGCAAGAATAAATTTACCTGCATTACTACTTCCAGAAAACTTTTGTGATATTCTTTGTTCTATAAGTTCTCTTTCTTCTTCGTTTGGTACACCATTGTTAAAGTTGATTAACATACTTGGAGACATACCATTCATAATATTGTTCAAATGAAAATTACCTACTTCTTCTTCAAGCTCTGCATATTGCAACCCACCCTGATAATCTACAGGACTATAATAATGATACCCTGCTCTATAAGGTTTGACATACAATATTTCTATTGATTCGTTACTCTTACCAAAAGCAGGTATTCTTTTTAGTTTGCTTTGTGGTTTGTATTCTGCCCAATCGTGAAAATAGTAGTAAGCATTTATCTCCCCATCCTCTCCTGACTTTTCAGCTCTTAATGTTTCTACTGGGAAGTGTTCTACTTGTGCGATTGTATTTCTATCTTTTGAATATATTATCTGTATAGAACATTGACCCATTAATTTAAGATCATAGCAAAGTTTTCTTATGCAATCATTATTGAATAAAGAAATCATCTTTGCATATTCTTCTGGTTTTCTATTGCTATCTGTAGCATCTAAACCTTTTCCATAAATCATAGCAGAGATAGCATTAACAATAGCATTGTTTGTTGGACTCCCATTGTATCTGTCTATAAGATATTTAAAGTAGTTGTTATCATCGCCATACCCTATCCATTCTTTGTTTTTGTATTCAACAACTTTAGGTGTGGTGTAACTACTTAAATTTATAACTCTTAAATCGTTCATACTATTATGTAATCGTTATCGTGTGATCCTGATGTTTCATCAAATGTAAACTGTCCACTATTTATATCATAATGATTGTTGTTTGCTTGATTGATGGTTTGATCTGTGCAAAATACTTTGTCTTTGTAAACAGTTGCACTACCACTTATCAAGCTCATATCATAATATCTACCCTCTTTGAGTACAGGACTTATAGTTGCAGATAATCTTTTAAAATTGCCATTGTCAGAAGCACTTACACTTGATGAAAATACTTCTTTGTTCTTGCTTGTATCTCTTAATTTTAAAGTATATGATGATGCGTATGTTCTTGGTATCACATCAATATTCTGTGCAGAACTACTCGTTGTCAAAACCTTCATACTTATATATCGAAATATAAAGGATATTTTGTATAGGTGCAAAAAAAAAGAGGACATAAGCCCCCTTTCTTTACTCAAAATACTAAAATTAATTTACATCAATCTGTGTTCCTTGACTTTCTGCATTATAAGCAGCAGTTGTAATAAAGTCTGGTGCTTCTGTTTCTTGTGAAACAAATGTCAAAGAGTAACCATAAAGGTCGCCCATTGCTGCACCATTACTGAATGTACCTGTTGTAAGCTCACATCCGTGATCTTTTCCCACTAATCTGAAATTGCCATTGTAATCCTCAACGATAATGTGAGGTCTTGATACTGCTAGTAATTTAATTTCAGCTTGAGTTTTTTCCTCTTGGAAAATTAAGTTCATTACTACCGATGTTTCATAGAATGTTGTACCATTCTCTCTTGATGATGTAACAGTAGTGTCCATTGTTGAGTTCCCTTTTACATCGAACTTCATAAATGTTGGTGATCCACCAAAGTCTGTGATCATCTCATTTGCGATAGTCAAAGCACCTAATGTACCGAAATCTGCAAACGTAATAGACTTTAATCCACCTACCCCTGATTTACAAGGTAACTCTCTTCCTTTTGTTAACGTACAAGCCATAATTTAAAATTTTTTTATAATAAAGAGGGTAGGTATTTTATCTTGCGTTTCTAGAAAACTTCTCTCTCTCTACTCTACCCAACTTTATTATGTTAAACAATATTAAGAATACAATACAATATCAGAACCGATGCCGTGTTGTACTCCTGCACTTCCTCTTAAAACAACTCTCACGTTTTGTGATCCATCAATGTCTGCCATATCAATCAACTTGACTTCTTGCCAGTCGTTCAATAGACCTGTACCGAAGAATAAGTTAGATGATTCTGCTGCGACCATTTTGTCAGCACCTAAGCCTGGAGCTGTAAATAATGGAATCCCTTGAAAGTTCATATCTGTTTTACCAACGTGATACAATTCTCTATAACCCAATGCTGCTTGTGCTTGAATATAAAACTTTGCTGCACTTGTAGGAATATAAATCTTTAAATCCTCTTTATTGTAAACTCCACTTGGAATCGCATCAACTACTTTGCCTAGCTCTGCAATAATGTTAGATGCTGAAAGTGTAGTACCAGAAACATCAACAACATCACTATCTGCTAATAACAATGCTTGAAAGCCGTTAAACTCTCCTGCATTTGCAGTAGCACCTTGCCAAATGTTTTGTTCTACTTTTTCTGCAACTTTTGCTGCAACTTGTGCAATTAAGAAATCACTAAATCTTCTTGGTAAGTTGTCATATTGACTAAATCCCATAGATGCACTTTCCCAATCTTGTCTGAAATCTTTTTTACAAAGTTGTAGGTTTACTTGAAATTCCTCTGGTTGTAAGATTCTTTCTGTTAATGTTACGTTAGAAGTCGGATCAAAATCACAACTAGCATCTTTTAGAATACTATCTAATGCTAATTTTTTGATAACCTCTTTGAATTTGATGTTAGGTTTTATACTAACACCACCCTGTGATAATGTAACTCCACTCAATAGAGCAGCAGCAATATATTCCCCTGCAAACTCTCCTGCGTATGAAGTTGTTATACTTGTTGTAGTAGCCATATCTCTTTTATTTATTTATTTATTTATTAACTTGGATCAGTAGCTGTAATTGAACCTGATGCATTTCCGATACCCCAAACATACCACTTATTACCATCTGACCAGATGTCGATAAAATCTCCTACTGATTCTGCTGATGCTACAAAGTTAATTTGGTCCTCTCCTGAAGCTGCTACAGATGCACCATTTACTACTAAAATTCCATCTATATTATCTCCTTCTGCACTATCAATGATATAATTTGATGTATCAAATGCGTTTGCTACAACAAATCTAAAATTTAGTCCAGATTCTACTGCTGGTAATGTTACCGTAACCCCTGCCGATGCAGCGAGTTCGTACCATTTACCACTATCTGCTGATGTAAGAGTAACTGCTGCTGATACTGCATCAACATCATTTTTAATTCTTACAACATCGTTATTTACGTGCGTTAAAACTGCCATAATTATTATATTTATTTATTTGTTATTTGTTCCATTACTCTATCTAATGTGGACATTCTTCTGTTTTGTGCAAACTTGAAACCTCTACTAGACTTTTCTTGTTCAGGACTGTGTTTGAGTGGCTCAGCAGCAGGTTTAGACAACTCTTGTTTAAGAGCTTCTTTTTCTTCTGCTTCGCTATTCAAAACTTCCGTTACTGCTAAAGATACCTTTTCTTCAAAATCACTTGACATCTTTTCTTTGTCTTTATGATCCATCATCTTATTGATATGCTCTTTCAATTCATCCATTTCTTTTCTGAACTCCTCTCTTGTTACATATCTTGCATCCACTTTTTCTTCATCTTCTTTTTCATCTTCCTCGTGTTCTGCATTCTTGATTTCTTTAATCATACCTTCTTCCTCAACAACAAGAACTCTAGCATCTTCAAGTTCGTACTCTCCTACAGGTAGAGCAACTTTTTCATCTTCCGTTTTAATAAAAACTTCTTTGCCTGATTCGAAAACTTCTGCTTCCAAAACAGTTCCATTCTCTAACTTGAGTTCTGCTAATTGAATATCAGATAACTCAACTCCAAGAATGTTTTTCACTTGTTTTAATACTTCTGTCGCTTTCATAACTATATATCGATTTTAATAATTTATTTTGTATTTTTATCCTGTTCGTGATACACCATTTATACTAGCATTACTACCACCTTTTAACGCACCAATGCCCTGTGCGTGTAATTCTCCTGTGCAACATTCTATTTTGTAAGTTAGTCCATCTTTGCAAAGACAAGCTCTCCTACCACCTTTTGGACTTGTGTAACTTGGTAGTTTCATTTTTTCTTACTCTTTGGATGTCCTTTTGGTAACAGATCAAAGTCTCCTGTGTATTTAGGGTTTTGTGGTCTGCCGTTTCTTACTAAATATAAATACGCATTTACTCTCGCTTGTGCCCACGCAGTTGGCGATTGTATTCTAGGACTATGTGATACATTGAACGCGCCTAATCCTCTTTGGAATACTGCCTTTAATTGTCCGACTGTTACACCATATCCTAGTTTGTCTTTGTATCTTTTGTTAAAATCATCAGACTTTTTCTGTAATGTCGCTTCATCTTTCTTGCTCACTTTTGCACCTCTACTTGTTGAAGCATCCCCCTTTGCCGTGCCTTTACCTTTTGGTCTTGGATTCGGTGTGCCTGACTTTGGTGCTTTTGGACTTTTCCTAATACCACCTCTAGGACCTATCTCTGCCATCTTTACGCACTTGTGTTTCTGATAATCTTTTCTATATCCCTCTGGACATTTGTATTTTTTAAATTCTTCTTCTGTGAGTGCGTGTTGTTCGCAAGGCATATACCAAGTCATATCTTCAAACTCGTGTTCGTGTATGCCATCACAACCAATATCTTTAGCAATCTTTTCTGCCATCTCTTTAGATGAATAAGCAAGTCTGTCCATAATGATTGCAAAGTCATCATTGACCTTTTGACTATACAGATCAAGTTTGCCTAACTCTTTTAATTTTTTCTCTGCATATCTCTTACCTGCAAGACCACCCCAAAGTAAATATGAGATTGTACCACACGCTTCTTTGTCCTCTGGTTTGTAATATTCCTCTGCTCTTGACAAGAAAGAATACATACGACTTACTGTCTGTTCGCTTATTGCTTTACCCTGTGCTAATTGTTGAGCTCTTATTTTGCCCACATCAGTTGCACATTTGTTATTTACTTTTTTGTTTAAATCAATACCTCTTTTTGCATTGTTCTTTACTGCATCTGGATAATCACTAAAACTTTCAAATATTAATCTTTTACCTGCTTTGTATCTTTTGTCGTTTCTGATAATGCCTTTTACTTGTGATAGTAATTCTTGTGCTTCTTCTTCCTCTATCTTTGCGAGGTCTTTTATTGTTTGATCCTTTGGTCTTTCTGCTTTGTCAGCAAAGTAACCTTCTATACTAAATCCTTTTACTTTGCCTGTCTTTACAAATTCTTCCCAAATCTGATCATTGTTTACTTTTACTGCACCTACCCAAGTACCTACAGGATATTCAAGACCATATAATGCAGTCTTGTCTTTTTTTGTGTCCTCTACGATCCAACTTTCTACCAAAGAAAGACCCTTAATAGTATGTTGGTGTTCTAATGTAGAGTTATTCTGATTGCCTTTTTGTAAATATATTTGTGATGCTTTTCTTACAGTTTCTCTTGAAAAATAAATATAGTATTCTTCATCTCCATTTTTTCTGTAGATAGGTTTGTTAGGCACAAGTAAAGCACCTAATAATATTTTCTTTTCTTTATCTACTTCTTTGAGTGTGAGTATCTCTCCTTTGAGTGCAATAAAATCTTCTTCTATTGCAGGATTTTCTACTATACTTATTGCTTCGATACCTGTTAAATCTTCGTTGTCATCTAGGATCAATTCAACTATCTTCATAATTATATATCGTATTATTTAATTGGTTTTGTCTATCCCAATGAACTTTCTTGTATAATGTTTCTGTCAAGACTTTGAGCAGTAGATACATCACCTGCAACTACAAATGCTTTGACAGGTTTTTGTGTTTGTTGACCTATCGCATCTGCAAGTTGTGTTTGTGGATCAGAACCTACAATATTAAATGATGGTGCTTGTGGAGATGGTGTCGCTACACCACCACCTGTACTTGCACCTAATAACGCAGGTGGTTGTGGTGTCTTTGTTGATGTAATTTTTTTGACATTTGCTAGACCTGCTGCAATAATTCCTGCTGCTGCTATACCACCAAATATACCACCTTGTGCTATTGCTTTGTTTGCACCTGCGTAAGTATCTTGTATCGCTTGAGCAACTGCTACTGCCTTACCAAAACCACTACTTTGACCTACAAGTTGAGCAATGCCACCTAAACCTACTAATGTAAGTTCAACCTTTTTCTCTGTTGTCATTTTATCATCTTTAATCTCCTCATCATTTGATTCTTTATTTAAAGATGTGATTTTATTATTTTTGGCTTCTTCAAGTTTTGTTATATCTAAACCATTCTTTCTAGCAAGTGCAATTAAGTTGTCATAGTGTGCAGTTACCTTTTCAATTTCTAATGCTCTCTTTTCATCCTCACTTACTGCTTCTGCATCCCTGATTTGTTTTTTAAGTTCTGCAAGTTGTTTCTCTCCTGCTAATTCAGCATCCCTTGCTTCCTTGTCTTTTGCTGCTTGTTCACTTTCTAATCTTTTTCTTTCTGCTTCTGCTTCTGCTTCAATTCTTTTTCTTTCCGATTCTGCTTCTCGTAAGTTTGTTGTTATTTCAGCAGTCAATGTTTTTTGTCTTTTTAATCTTTGTGCTTCAAGTTCAATCAATCTTGCTTCAAGTCTTGCCTGTTCATCAAGATCCTCTTTTGTAGATGCACTCAATTCGTTCTGTTGTTTTTTTGTTTCAAACCTTATTCTTGCTGCTTCTATTTCTTTCAAGGTTATTTCTTCCTCAATCCTACCTGCTTCTTTAAGAGCTGCGATTCTATCCTCTATACTTACATTTTCTTTATCTGCTGCTTTCTCTCTTAACTCATTAAATTTTCTTGTTGCTTCTGCTCTTTCTATTATTAATTTTCTTTCTAATAAATCTGCCTTTGCCCTTCTGTCTGCTAGTTCTCCTGCTATTGCAATTTCTTTTCTTGTTTCTTCTCCAAAGTTTTTTATCCCATCTGTAACATCAGAAAGTGCCTTACCTGCTTCTTTGAAATTTCCTGTAAAAACATTTAAGATAACACTACCTAAATCTCCTAAAATGTCTGTAACATTACCTACAACGACACCTATTTGTGTCATTAACTTTCTAAATTTGTTTTGTCCTGATTCTGAATTAGTAAAAGCAGTTGCTACTGATGTTATTGCTAAAACTAATGCACCCAGTCCTGTTGCTACTATTGCAGTTCTTAATAATTTAAAACCACCTGTAGCTTTTCCAATACTTCCTGTAAGTCCTGTAACTCCAGAAATAAGTCCACCAGTTTGTCTATCTACTATACCAATAACACCTGAATAATCAGCAGTTGATTTTGTAGAATCTTTTATAATTTTATTTTGCTCTTTTCGTTTATTATTAATGTCAACTACTGCCTTTTTTTCTCGGTCTATTTTAGATTTCGTGTTTTCTATTTGTTTTGCAAGTTTAATTTGTGCATTTATTTGTTCATTAGTAACACCATTTGAATTTTCTAATTCATCATTCAGCTTTTCTAATTCTTGTTCTAAATCCGAGATTAAATCTTCCGATGCACTTAATGACTTATTTAATTCATCAAGTTGACCTTTTGCGTTTGCAACTTTTACTTTTACATCTACTATAACTTCTTTTGCCATTTTATTTCATTTTTTATTTGTTCAATACCTTTTTTAAAAGTTGTTGGTAATTGATATTTACCTTGTGCAATCTTAATGTTTTCAGTTTCGCCATTTGCATATTCTAATAATTGTAATATTCCCTGTATCATTACGATATTGTGTTTACTTTTGTTAATAATTCTAAACTACTCTTGCCTGTTTGTAGGTTTGTTGTGATTTTGTTTATATAAAACTCTGTATTGCCAACTACTATTGTATCACTTAATTTATACCTTAATAAAAACTTTTGTGGTAGTATTGCATTGACTTTCACTAGTCTCCTATTGTAACTGAATACATCCCTGATATACTTGCTATAAAAATTTAAGAATAGTGTATTGTTGTCCTCTACTGTCGCTACAAAAGGATTGATCTCTGTACTGAAATTTAAAGTGTTGCCTGTTGTAAGTGTTGTGAATGTAGTTGTAACATTTGATTCACTTGATACTGTAGATGTTCTCAAGAGACTTCCTGTAACCAATGGATTGACTGTTGTCGAACTGTTTGGACTTACCGATACTGTTGCAGTTGCAAAAGTTGTAGGTACAACATATTCAAAACTTACTGCACTCGATTCTCCAGAGCTGACTGCAATAACAACACTTTGTGTACCTACTCTAAAATTACTTGCTCTATTGTATTGAGTGATACTCAATGGTGTTCCTGTTCCCCCTCCATCTTGCATCTGTATTCCTGTACCTGTTGTGTTTGCTCTGAAAAACATAAGAGGTTTACTTATAACAGGTGCTTGGTTGTCATCTACAAAATATCCAAATCCTATAGTTGTTTGACTATTGTCGTTACCATCTGTAAGTTTTTCGAAAAACATTTTTTCAAATGGTAATTGTACCCTATAGTCTTGTCCTCTGTTTAATCTAGGATCACGACCACTACCTGATGTTGAACTTGCTTTTACACTTCCTAATTGTCTATTGTGCAGTTTCTCAAAAAAGAAAGCACCAAATGTCTTTGGATCAGCAAATTTGAATTGTATGTCATTGAATGGCACACTAAAGTTGCTTTCTCCTTGACTTGTATCTACAAACTCTGTGATGTCTCTGCTTGTACCACCTGCATAAAAACTGTCTAATGTTTTTACAACAACTTTACCAAAATCATCATTACTCGGATCATCTTCAATAAATGCCGTTAAATTAAACATTTTAAATATACCTGTCAAGAACTCTAATATGCCTATGTCTGGTATATTATCCTGAACGTTAATTGTCTCTACCAAACTATCTGGCTCTACAATACCTGCCGTGATTGTTGCAGAAAAATCTTCACTTGAATCTTCTGATTCTGACACTCTAACGAATTGTAGAGAATAAGTTAAATTTAAACTTGTCTCTGTAGTCTCTATTAAGAACTGTATATTTTGTTGTTCAAAACTACCATTGAAACCTTGTTCAAAAACTCTGTTAAGTGTTACACTTCCTGTTTGTGTATATGGTTGTTCTGCAACTATTTCTCCTGTATCTGCTTTTCTTAATTTTGCAGTAAATTTTTTGCTAGATACGGAAGGTGTGATAGTCCATATTATTTGCATTGTTTCTTGTTGTATCAGACTGTTTAATCCTGTACCTACAACAAACCTAAATACACCACCATCAAATACTGGTACAAAATCAAATTGACCATCACTAAAGAAATTTGTTGTGTCTCCTGTAAAGCTCTGTATTTTATTTATAATAAGTTTTGTAACATCACTCTCGTTACTTTCTGTAATTCCTATTTCTCCTTTGTTTCTATGTAACCACATATACAAGTCAGCAAATAATCCTGTTTCTTTAAAAAAGTCATCACTAAATTGTAACTGTATAAACGGATCTTGCTCTATAACTCTTATAATATCTATAACTCTCAATGCAGGTTTAAGATCTGTAAATACAAAACCCATTGTACTTCCAAGTCTTTCGGTTGTTCCTGAACCACTTGTTGTTTGACTTCCACTTGCATATAAGTTTCTTGTTGTGCTTGATCTTTCTTGACTTGTCAATACACCACCTGCACCACTATTGTATATGAATCTTTGTGTATGCGATATTATAGGATATATAACGTGAGCTGTGCTTGTTGTACCTGCTGATAAATTTGTTACAAATGTTTGTACCCCTTGTCTCACATTTGCGACATCGTATGCGTGGTCGAACTGTGAAAAGTCCAAACTAGATAATCTTTTGTCTTTAAGTTTGTCTTTGAGTGTTACTGTTTCTCCAAAGAATGTAATATTGTAACTATCAGGTTGGTTATTTTTGAGTTTGACACCATTGAGAACTATGTATCCACTTTTAAATCTTTTGTAGTTAAGTTCTAGTATTGCTCTTAATTTAGAGTTTGCATTGAATATACTATCTGCAACCCTATCCTCTACAATGTCTGATCTGTAATAGTGTCTAAATAATAAATTGTTTTTACTACTTGCAGGTAAGCTAAATGACTTACTAAAATCTGTAAATACTTTTTCTATGTCTCTGATGTCTTGTATTGTTTGTGTAAGACTAATTTGTTCATCCTCAAATAAATCAAGTCTTTGATAATCTATGTCTGTAATCAGATTTATCTCATTCCACTTTCTAAATGTGTTCTCCCAATTAGTTGTGGTTAGATTCCACAAATCTGGATCAGGTTGTGGATTGTCTATTACTATGTCTGGTATTAATAGACTTACTTCGTTCATTATCTTATTGTATTTATTTTATCAAAGGCATACTTGAATGTCATTGTATAGTTTGCAAGTCTATCATTGAGTGATGTCTTGAATGTAACATTTTGATCTTGTGGTATTACAGGTAAATATTGATTGTTCTGGAATATCCAACATCTTTTACTTGTGAGTATTTGTTCTATTACTTGGTTGTAACTATCATCTACATATCCTGTATTTAGTATGATTGTTTCTCTACTATTTATGTTTCTGTTTCTATATTGATGATTGTTTACAGAATATGTCGCACCTGTTGTAAGTGTACTGCTTTTAAATTCATCTTTTTGTACGTTAACACTTTCGATTGATTTTAGAAAGAAGTTTACTTTTTGTAATGCTCCTGATTTGTTTACAAACACTATTGGTAGGTTTGTGAATCTATTACAATCTTGTTCCTCTATCTCTATTGTTTCTGTTGATCCACCTGTTACTATATCCACACTTGTAAGTGTTGCAGTTGTACTTGTTGCATATTCTATTGCACTATTTGAGTTTGACACTCCTGTAGATACTGTTACACTTGATACAGTTGTACCACCATTTTTAAAGTTTACAGTAGTTGCAC
>VTLG01009578.1_pt1 | contig 26541 bp, 7 predicted proteins | sample 4694571 | NCBI WGS metagenome assembly VTLG01 (sample SAMN12604809, study PRJNA352737) | marine metagenome | biome: ENVO:00000447; feature: ENVO:00000209|ENVO:00000569|ENVO:01000036; material: ENVO:00002151; isolation source: viral sequences binned using virsorter ...
AGCGTGTATCACGTGGATTTAAAGACATTTCACTGTCCTTTCGTCCTCATCCTATTACTAGAGACGTGATTCCTCTCAAAAATGAGAGCGCAATTTCAAGGTCGGTAAAAAATTTGGTATTGACCCACCTGCAGGAACGTCCTTTTAACCCTACTTTAGGATCAAGGATCGGTGAAAGTCTCTTTGAACTAATGGATGTTGGTTCAGCAGCAGAAATTAGTGATGAAATTCGTAATACTATTGATAATTTTGAACCAAGAGTAGAATTAATAGATGTTGAGGTAACTCCATACTATGATTCTCATTCATATGACGTATTAATCGTATATCATATCGTTGGAATTGATGTTCCTGCTCAAAGATTGACGTTTGTATTAGAATCACTTAGATAAATGCCTCTTACACAGTTTCAAAACCTCGATTTTGAGGATATTAAGGCTCAGATTAAAGATTATCTGAGGGCGAATTCTAATTTCACAGATTTCGACTTCGAAGGATCGAATATGTCGGTCCTAATTGACACTTTAGCATATAATTCTTACATTACTGCCTATAATAGCAACATGCTTGCTAATGAGGTGTTCATTGATAGTGCAACTTTAAGAGAAAACGTTGCTGCTTTAGCAAGAAACGTTGGATATACACCTAGATCAACAAAATCATCAAAAGCAATCATTAGTTTCTTTGTTGATACGTCTGCTTATTCTACTCAACCACTAACTTTAACATTAAAAGCAGGTGTAGTTGCTGTTTCTAACACTTTTAACTCAGAAAACTACAGTTTTGCCATAATGAATGACATTACTGTACCTGTTGTTGATAATATTGCAGAATTTAATGATATTGATATCTATGAAGGGTCATATTTAACAAAAACCTTCACTTATAGAGAGACTTCTGACGGTGTTCCTATAGAAAGGTTCATTTTACCTAATGAAAATATCGATACTTCAACTATTAGGACTACAGTATCGCCAAATTCCTCTGCAACTAACTTAAGAACAGTTTATAAGTTGACTAACAACATTATTGACGTTACAAATACGTCTTTAGTGTTCCTTTTACAAGAAGTTGCTGATGAGAAGTATGAAATTATTTTTGGTGATGGTAAATTTGGCAAAAAACTTGAAGATTCCAATTTTATCATTATAAATTATATTTCATGTAACGGAAGTGCAGCAAATGGCGTAAATTCCTTTACTTTTACTGGAAATGTTGAGGATAATTCTGGAGTTACAGTCACAGAAGGAATTTCTGATTTAACAACTATAAATGGAGCAGAAAATGGTGATGAAATTGAAACAGTTTCATCAATTCGGAAATATGCACCTTTAGTTTACTCCGCACAAAACCGTGCAGTGACTGCAGATGACTATAAAGCAATTATTTCGAATATTTACTCAAATACAGAGTCAGTTTCTGTTTATGGTGGTGAAGATACAAGTCCTCCACAATTTGGAAAGGTATTTATTAGTATTAAACCAAAAAATGGTAAATATTTGTCTCAAATTGAAAAAATTGAACTTAAGAACAAATTAAAGCGTTATACGGTTGCTGGAATCCTTCCACAACTAATTGATCTTAAGTATCTGTACGTTGAAATGGATACTAGTGCATATTATAATGCAAACGCTACGAATAGCATAGATGACCTTAAAACATCGATAAACAACACTCTTAATACATATGCTAGGTCAGGTGAATTGAACACCTTTGGAGCGCGATTTAAGTTCTCTAAAGCAATGCGTTTAGTTGACCAAACAAACTCTGCTATTACCTCTAATATCAGTAGAGTAGCAATGAGAAGGGACTTAAGACCTGCTATAGCAGAATTAGCAACGTATGAGTTTTGTTATGGTAATGCATTTAACGTTAATTCATTAAATGGTTATAATATCAAATCATCTGGTTTTAGTGTTAGTGGTATAAGTGGAACAGTGTATTTGTCAGATATACCAAATCCTGATAGAAAAACTGGTAGATTAATTCTCTTTAAACTTCTATCTTCTAATCAAGTTGCTATTATTAGAAATAATATTGGTACTATTGAATATACAAAAGGTGAAATATTAATTAATGCTATTATTATTAATTCTACAATAATTAACGTTGATCAACCAATTATTCAAATAAGTGGTACTCCTAAATCCTATGATGTTATTGGATTACAGGATCTTTATTTACAACTAGATACTAGTAACAGTTTGGTTACTATGGTTTCTGATACCATTTCATCAGGTGCAGATATATCTGGTTCTAACTATATCGTTAGTTCTAGTTTCCCTAATGGTAGAGATGATCGTGAATCTCCTTTAGTTAGAGGAGTTCCACAGTATGCAACAGTAACTGGAACAGAAGCAACAACAGTACAGGAGGTTGACACATCGTATGCAACCACTTATACAACTTCTACTACATTTAATTCAACTGAAGTAACAGCTAATTCCGTCAGCGGCGCATACTCATACTAATGATAGAAACAAGAGCAAAAACCTACTCGGTAGTCTCTAATCAGATTCCGGAACAAATTAGAAATGAGTCTCCGCTATTTGGAGAATTTTTAGAGCAATATTATAAATCCCAGGAATTCCAGGGAGGTCCAATTGATATTGCTGAGAATATAGATCAATATATTAAGAATGATTCATTTGCTCAAAAGAATCTCGTATCTACTACTGAATTAGATGGTGCTATTACTGCATTCTCTACAACTATTGCTGTAGATTCTACAACAGGTTTTCCTGATAGATATGGATATTTAAAAATTGGCAATGAGATAATAACATATACAAGTAAAGATAAAAGACAATTCTTTGATTGTAAGCGTGGTTTTAGTGCAATTACATCATTGTTCTCTAGTGGTCAAGAGGATAAATTAACATTTAATACTTCTACATCTGCAGATCATGCTGATGCTAGTACTGTAACAAATTTAAGTAATCTTTTTCTTGCTGAATTTTTTAAGAAGTATAAAACATTATATGTTCCAGGATTAGAAGATAGAAGTTTTGTTGCTGGACTTAATCATGCACTTTTTGCAAAGCAAGCAAAAGATCTCTATAAAACAAAGGGAACAGATGATTCCTTTGAGATTTTGTTCCGTGCTTTGTATGGATCAAAAGCTGTTGTTGTAAAACCATTTGAACAAACCATCAAACCTTCTGATGCTGATTATAGAATCACAAAAGATTTGGTTGTTGTTGCATTAGATGGTGATCCTAGAGAACTTAAAGGACAAACATTATACCAAGATGCTGTAGCAGGAGTTCTTAAGTCTTCTTATGGTTCAGTTTCTGATGTTATTGGATATAGTCGTGATGGTAATCAATATTATCAATTAAGTTTAGATGCTGGTTCTGATAAAGATATTAGTGAAGTAGGTTCCATTTTTGGTAAGTTTAGTGTTACTCCTACCACTAGAACTGTAACTGATGAAATTGCTGATGTTAATACCATATATGTTGATTCTACTATTGGATTCCCAGATTCTGGTATTCTAACAATTACTACTGATTCTGTTGATTATAATGTATCATATACTAGTAAAACTACAAACCAATTTTTAGGTTTATCTGGTAATACTAAGACTATCATTAAAAACTCATTAGTTAGATTAACTTCTAGTGTTTATGGATATAATAATGATGGCGATAAGATTTTAATCAGAATTACTGGTGTAGTTTCTGACTTTATGATTCCAGGACCAAGTAAACAGATGGTTTCTGGCGATACTATTGATGTACAGAATTTAGGGACATTAAAAGATAAAGATAAAACATTTACTGAATGGGTTTATAACGTTACTAACCTTTTTAATATTGAAGATATTGAAGATATTGGTAACGGCAATACTAAAATTACATGTCCTGAAGTACACCTTTTATTCCTTGGTGATTTAGTTACTCTTATTAATCAAACAACTTCTGCAGAAACCCAAGGTACTGTTGTTGATATACCATCTAATAAGATTGCTATTCTTAGTGGATTGGGTTCTATTGATTTAGAGAGACAATTTAAAGCAAGAAAGGAACTTATTAGAGCAGAAGTTCTTCCTGCTGTTAAACAACCTACTTATAAATTCAGTGCAAACGTTTCTAATGCATATGATTTGAATGTAGTTGGTATTGTTAGTGGAAGTCCATATACTGGACCTTATCATACCTACAATGGTAGGAAAATGGTGGGTGTAAAGCATAGTGACACCCCACATGATTTTATTGAAGGTGTAACAGAGCATCAAACATATGTAACATCTTCTTCTATACCATATTATGCTAATCAGCAGTTAAATGCTGATTTGAGAGGAATTGATGTTAAGGTGGCAGCAACGTTTGCTGGTGAAACTATTTCAACTACTAGAAATCATGATTTTAAGACTGGAGATGAGGTTTATTACATTCCAGGAACTACAACTACTTCAACATTGATTGATGGTGTTGTTTCTACTTCTACTACAACACTTCCACTTAGTCCTCTTACAGAAGGTACTTATTATGCTGAAAAAATTGATGATCAATCCTTTAAATTAGCATATTCTCGTGCAAACATTGATGCAGGTAAGTTTATTAGTGTAACTGGTAATAGTGCTGGTATTACAACTCATCAATTTGCAAGTAGACTACAAGGAAAAGCAATTGATTCTCAAAGACTGGTTAGACGACTTACTGAACCAGTATTTGATTCATCTGGAGAAGAATTTACAACAACACCAGGTGAAAAAACAGGTATTTTTGTAAATGGTGTTGAACTTGCTAATTATAAGTCGAGAGATGGTATTTACTACGGACCATTAGATGAAATACTCGTTACAGAGGGTGGAAGTGGTCATGATGTTATAAATCCACCTGAATTGCTTATTACTGATGCTGCTGGTGTTGGTGCAACTGGGCATGTTAACGTAAAAGGTCAATTTGAAAGAATTGATATAACTTATCCTGGATTTGATTACCTAGAAACACCACAAATTAAGATTTCTGGTGGTAATGGTAAAGGAGCGACTGCAGAAGCTAAAATGAGGCAAGGTCTTCATGCTCCTACTCTTGACGTTGCTGTTGGAATCAATACTTCGACCAATACTGTTGGATTTACAACTTATCACCTCTTTAATGCTGGTGAAAGAGTCTTTTATCGTCAAAACAAGGGTACAGCAGTTGGAACTGGAACAACAACTTTAGGTGACGGTGCAGTTTACTATGTTGGGTTAGTTGATAACGAAAATATCAAATTACATTCTCATTTTGATGATGCTATTGCTGGAATCAACACCGTAGACCTTTCTTCTAAAGGAGCAGGTACTCAAAAGTTTGAAAGTGTCAAAAAGAAGAATGTTGTTGATCAAATCTTCATAACCAATCCTGGAAGTGGTTATGAGTACAAAAAACGCACTGTTATTACTACAGGAATTAGTACTTACAATAATTCAATCAATATTAAGAATCATGGGTATGAAGATGGTGAAATAATAACATATTCGTCTACTGGTTCTGTAATTGGCAATTTAGCAGATTCAGCTCAATATAGAGTACTTAAAATTGACGATAATAACTTTAGAGTTGCTCAAGCTGGTATTGGTGGTACATTAACAGCTGATTATGATAATGGAATCTTTGTAAAACTAAAAACCGTTGGTGTAGGCACTCATATCTTTAATTATCAACCAATTTCAGTTTCTATTAGTGGAGAAATTGGTATTAACACTGCATTGGGTGATTATCATGCAACAATGGTTCCTGTAGTTAGAGGATCTGTTACTTCTATTGATTTAACTCAGAATGGAACAGGATATGGTAATGCTTCAATTATTAGTTATAATAGAGCACCAAATATTGATCTACTTGCAGGATCTGGCGCTGAACTTCGTCCAATTGTAAAAGACGGCAAAATTGAGCAAGTTATCGTTACTAGAGGTGGTTCTGGTTATAATGCTCCTCCAGAAATCATTACATCTGGTATTGGTACATATGCGTCTCTTACACCTATAATAACAAATGGTGTAATCACTTCTATCAACGTTGCTAGTGGTGGTGTTGGATTTGTTACTGATAGGTCCTTTTTAAGCGTTGAGACCGCTGTAAATGCCGCTGGAAGACCTCCTTCTATTGATCCTAGGGTTAAGAGGTGGGAACTCGATAATGTTAATCGTTTCCGTACTTTAATCAAACTTGATGATGGATTTATGGAGAATAGTACTGCTGACTATGGTTCGCAGTTTACACACTTATATGCTCCTAGAAAATTAAGAGAAATGCTTCCATCCTTGAAATTGGATGGTTCTAAAGATTATGGTACTTATGATTTAGAATATGAGAATGCTGAAGAAGTATCAGATAATCATTCTCCAATTATTGGATTTGCTTATGATGGAAACCCAATTTATGGTCCATATGGATTTGATAGAATAGATGGTGGTGTTATTAGGAGAATGATTCCTGGATATGAACTTAATGCCACTAGACAACTGGGACCTACCGTTGGTGACTGGCCGTTAGGTTCATTTACCAATGATTATACATTTACTAATAAAGGTGACTTAGACAAGTATAACGGGCGTTTCTGTAAGACTCCTGACTATCCAGAAGGTACTTATGCGTACTTTGCTACTATTGATAGTTCCTCTCAGCAAGACGCTACTTTTGACAAGTATTTTACTCCAGTATATCCATATGTAATTGGAGACTCATTTAAGTCTAAACCAGATTCATTTAACTTCAGTCCAGATTCAATTACTGATAAAATTGATCTTGAAAAGGGTGGATATGTAAGAAACATTTATCCATACAAACTTTCCTTTACAGAAAGTGATTATGAATATGTTTCACGTCCAGATAAGACAATTAATGAATTTGCAAGTGTTACCTATGCTTCCCCAGGAAGATTGGATTCAGTTTATATTGAGAATGGTGGATATGAATATAAAGTAGGTGATAGAGTTATATTTGATAATTCAGAGACTGGTGGTATTAATGGATCTTCTAAGGTAGTTAAAATTAAAGGTAAGGATATTATTAAACTTACTTCTTCTATTACTAAAAAAGAAGATGTTACTTTTGAGGTAGTAAGAGATAAAAAATCAATTCTTGCTAGAACTCCTGAACCACATGATTTTAAGAATGGTGATTATGTAAGTGTTTCTGGTATATCTTCACAATCTATTATTAACCTAGATGGTGTCTATAATATTGGTGTTCAAACATCAATGTTTAAATCTTCTGCTGCAATTGGAAATACTGCTTCTACTGGTATGGTTACTTGGATTCCAATTAATGGAGATGTAAAAGTTCTTCAACCAGATGACGTTATTGGTATATCAACTGAAAAATTATTCGTATTGAATATTGATGATCTAAATTCAAGAATTAGAGTTATAAGAGAATATGGTGGAACTGTAGGTACAGCATATACAGCAGGTATTGATATTGAAGAGAAACCACGTGGATTAACTATTAATGTTGGTGTAAACACTAATTCTGAAATTAAGTTACAGAAGAGTACATATTTTGATCCTTCTGAGGTTGTTGCAGTTGGAACTACTTCAGGTGTTGGTATTAATAGTACTATTAGTATTACTGCACCTGGTTTAGCATCTACTGACATTGCTGTTCCATATAGATCGATTTATCTACCAGATCATGAATTTACAACTGGACAGTCATTAAATTATTCTTCTGGTGGAGGAACAGTTGTTTCTGTATCTACTGATGGTACAAATAACTTTAATTTACCAAGTCAAGTTTATTCTATTAAGTTAGGTACTAATTTAATAGGTTTATCTACAATGCCAGTTGGTGTTGGTTCTGAAGGATCATATGTTGGTGTTGCTTCTACTGCAGCATCTCAACTTTATTTCCATAGTGTTGGTACTGGTGTAACACATGCATTAACAACTACAGATACTCAACTTACCGGTATTTTAGAAAAAGTTGTTATTACGTCAACTGCAACTACTGCCCATGGTCTTGGTATTGGTGATACAATATTCTTAAATGTATTACCTGGTATTACATCTTCATATACAATTAAGTATAATGATTATAATAGAAAAGCAACGGTTGGATTATCAACGTTTGTACAAGATAATGTTAATACAACTAAAGACACTATTAGTATTACAAACCACGGTCTAAGTACTGGTGATCAGGTAATATATGAATCTACTAGTATAGTATCTGGTTTAACTAATAATACATCTTATTATGTAATTAAAGATAATTCAGATACAATTAAATTAGCAAGTGATTATTATAATGCAACAATTCAATATCCTAATGCTGTATCTTTAGCTAATACTGGTGGTGCTGTAGTTCATTCATTACTTCCAGTTAATCCTTTAATTACATTAACTAGGGGACAAAAGTTAGAATTTAATGTTGCTGATAGTTCTCTTGCTAATGTATCTGGTGGTTCAACCTATTCTGCTTATTCAGTTAAGTTCTATAGAGATAAAGACTTTAAGCATGAGTATCTAACTACAACTCCTGATCAGTTTGATGTTACTAGAAGTGGTAAAGTTGGTATAACTGGAGGAAGAGTATATCTACAAACAAATGCAAGAACACCAGATACTCTTTATTATAATTTAACACCAGTTAATCCTGATAGGATAACCACAGTTCAGTCAGAAATTTTTACAGATAAGACTGTTAAGAATTATAGTACTATTAAATTAGTTGATTCTTTATATGATGGAAACTTTCAACTTTCTGCAATAGGATCTACTACTTTCAGTTTTAATGTTCCTTATGAACCAGAATCTGCTGAGTATACTGATATTACTGCTAAAATGTCTTATGAGACCAGTTCTGCTGGTGCTTTGGGACCAATATCAGACATTAAAGTAACTAATAAAGGATTTGGATATAAGATTATTCCTGGAGTTTCTACAATAAGTAGAACTTATGTTGGTACCGCAGAAACCACTTATGGTAATGGTGCTATTCTAAGAGTTGAAAGTAACTCTATTGGTAAGGTTAATCAAGCACAGATTGATAATCCTGGTTACGAGTTCCCATATGACCAGACATTGCGTCCAACTGGTGCATTACCAAGTCTGTTTAAGGTTGATAGATTTAGAACTTTAGATCATATCGGTCTCAGTTCTGGTGGTAGTAATTATTCTACTCCACCTAAGTTAATTGTTAAGGATAGAGTTAGTGACCAGATCATTAGTGAAATGGAGATTACTACAACAGTAGATGGATCTGTTGGTGTTTCTAGTGTCATTATTGTTGAGAATACTAAGAGACTTCAAGACCCATACCCAACTATAATACCTATTCATAACTCTAATGGAGTTGGTATTCAAACTGTTGGATTTACTACTTCTAATGCAACTGTTGAACTTACATTAGACAAAGATTTCTCTGTTGGACAATTATTCCCATTTGCTGTTGGTGATAAGGTTTTAGTTGAGGGTGTTGGTATTGCTACTACTGGATTTGGTTATAATTCCAGTGAGTATAATTATAATCTCTTTACACTTAATTCTGTAACTCCTCAGTTTGGTGGTGCTGATCCAAAGATTACATTTGTTCTAGAAAATGATAATCCTGGAGAATATAGTCCAGATACTTCTGCTGGTCGAGTAATACCAGAAAAACATTTCCCTGGATTCATACCAGTTACTAGAAAGGGACATTTTAGTATTAAAGAGAAGATTACACAAGAAACCCTTACAGGAACAAAAACTGGTACTGTAATTGGTTGGAATGCAAATAATAATACTCTTAGAATTGCTACTAGTGATATATTTGAATCTGGTAAACAGGTTGAAGGTAGTTCTTCAAATCAAGTTGGATTCATACAATCAATTGAAAGATTTGATTCAACTTTTGATGTTGGACCTCTTGTTGAACAGAAAAAAGGATTCCATGAAATAACTGGGTTCTTAAATGATTCAAGACAAAGGGTACATGATAATAATTATTATCAAGCATTTGCTTATTCAGTTAAGTCTCCTGTTCAATACTCTAGTTGGAAAGATGTAGTTGGAGAAATTACACATACTAGTGGATTTAAGAAGTTCTCTGATATGCAACTTGAGTCCTTTGCGGGAAGACCAGCGGATGCTGATGAACAAGGTCATGGTGTTTATGGTACTGGGGGAATTGGATTCCCTAATGCCGGTATAGGTGCTGCTGCCGCTAATGCTGCTTCAGGACAAGAAGTATCAGTAAAAGTTGATTTAATTTCAACTACTGATGTTGATACTAGACTGGACTTTGATAATGCGACTGAATTAACTGTTGAAGTTGCTGGAATTAGTACTGAAAATCAAATAACTGTTTCTAAGGATATAGTTCTTGAAAATAGGATTCTTAGTGATTATGAAGAAGCAAGAACTAATAGAGTTCTGTCGATTGATGATGTTGGTGATTTATTCAACAGTAAGCCCAGAACTGACCCATTCCAGAAGTTTGATTTTGTTGAGAAAGAACAATTTACAAGTCATAGGTATTTCTATAATGTAAAAGATACTCGTTATACTTCAGAAAATCAGTGTGGTTTCTTTAATGTTGTAACAGATGGTACTAATTCATATATCAACCAATATAGTGTTGATAGTCAAGGAATCTTAGGTTCTTTTGATTATGGATTTAGTGGTGCTTATGCAAATGTTGATTTCTATCCTACTAAGTATGAATTAAACAATTATGTTATAGATTTCATCTCTGTTGACTTTAATAATATGCCAGGTATTCAAACTGGTGGTACAACTGGTACTGGTTCAACTACAGTAGGTGATTTAGTTACAATTTCTGGATTCTCAACTACAACTGCTATTGGTGCGGGAACTACGATTTGGCAAGCAAATCCTGCTAATTCTTCTGGTAATAAACTGATTGTTGAAGTTATGCAGACCACAGAAGGTATTAGCACTCATCAACTAACAGAGGTTAATGTTATTCCTGGTACAACTGATGCTGCTACTGGAATGGTTGAATATGGCACTTTATCTACTGGTGGATTTATTGGAACTTTTGGTGTTCAGACAAATGGATTAACCAACCTGAATTTCTATCCTGCTGCTGGTATTAACACTAACTGTGCTGTTAAAGTCGTTGATTATGGATTTAATAAGGCTGCTACTGGTGTTGGAACTACTACGATGGTAGAATCCATGTTGGGTTCTTTCTATACTGCTATTAGTGCATCTGCAACTCCTGGAGAGAATAAGGTTTGTGGATTTACTAGTGATGAGTATGAAGGTTCTTATTGGTTTGTTGCTATAGAAGATACAACAAATAGTAAGACAGAATTAAAAGAAGTACTTACTATCCAAGCATCTGATGGATTAGTAACAGAGATGTATGAAGCAGAGTATGGACAAGTACTTTCATACGATTCTCCTACTGGATCTATGGTTACTGGATTAGGTACAGTCGGCGCTGGATTCTCTGGTACTGATTTCTGCCTATACTTTACACCTAATGCTAATATTGCTACTAAGGTTAGAGTATTTGGTCAGGCAGTAGAAAATCAAAGGACTGGGGTTGGTATTAATACTATAGGAATAGGAGATGGTAGTTCGATTGGACAATTACGTAATGGTGAAGGTACTTACACTGGTACTCTTTCTGTTGTTAAACGCAATTTTGATCTCACTCATAGAAATAGACCCATCTTTGAGAAGTTCTGGGCTCCTGACACAGATACGACAGTTATTGATATAAATGCTGATACTTTACAGTTTGCAGATCACTTCTTAGTTACTGGTGAAAAACTAACTTATAAGCATGATGGAACTGGTATTCAGACATCTGGTGGTACCATTCCTACTACAGTATATGTTGTAAAACTCAGTGAAGATAAGTTTAGGATTTCTCCTACTGCATCTGATGCTCTTGCAACACCTCCAACAATCTTAAATTTCACTACTGTTGGTGCTGGTGTTTCTCATGCCTTTACACAAGATAAGCAAGATACTAAGGCCTTGATTGCTTTAGACAATAATATTCAGTCACCTATTGTATCTACCGGTGTTACTGTTGGTTTAACAAGTACTATGAGTGCATCTCAGGTTAATGCTCGTATTACTGGTATTGGATCTATGGTTGGTGGTGATCTAATCAAGATTGATGACGAATACATGAGAGTTAAGTCTACTGGTTATCAACTTTCTGATCAGTTACTTGTTGATAGAGCTTGGTTAGGAAGTGTTGGTGGTATTCATACTTCTGGTGCTGTTATCACTAAGTATGATGGAAATTACACTATTCTTGGAAATTCACTCAACTTTGTTGAACCTCCTTATGGTGAAGAAGGTTATGCTGGATTAACAACACGTTCTACTTTCCAAGGAAGAGTCTTTATTAGAACTGCAGAATCGGATGATAATGTTGCTTATCAAGACAACTATTTGTTTGACTCACTATCTAAAGATTTTACTGGTATTGCTAATACCTTTACAATGACACAGTTAGAATCCAATATTACTGGATTCTCTACTAATAATGGTATAGTTCTTCTGAATGAAATATTCCAAGGTCCAGGTGTTGATTATAACCTTGCAGAAGGTGCTACTAAGACTGAAATAACATTTACTGGAACTGCTTCTTCTGTATCAGCAGATTTGAATGTTGGTACTCTTCCTAGAGGCGGTGTTCTTGTTAATGTTGGTTCTTCTGAAGGAATGGGATATCAACCATTAGTTGCTGCTGGTGGTACTGCTGTTATCTCTGATACTGGTACAGTTTCCTCAGTATCTATTGCAAATAGTGGTAGTGGTTATAGAATAGGTATTCAGACAGTATTTGTTGGAGTTGGAACTTCTGGTGCTACTGGATATCCAAATATCGTTTCGATTGGTACTGCTATTGTTGATGCTGGATATATTACAAGTATTAATGTAACTTCCCCTGGTACTGGTTATACATTTACAGATGTACCTAAAGTCTTTATTGATGCACCTACAGGATATGAAAACATTCCTCTAGTTGCTGCAGGTGGTTCTACTACTAGTGGTGTGAATGCAACGATTGATATTGAAGTTGGATTAGGAAATAGCGTAACTGACTTCACTATTGTCAATACAGGACGTGATTTTGCGATAGGAGATGTATTAACAGTTCCCGCAAATACAGCATCATTTGCTGGTATTCCAACAACTGGAACTTCAGCGAACTTTAAAGATTTCCGTATTATTGTTGAATCTGTTCATGATGATAAGTTTACTGGTTGGACATTTGGGCAATTAGAAGTTCTTGATGATTTTAGTGCTTTCTTTGATGGTGTTAAGAAATCATTCACTATCACTAAAGCTGGAGGTGTTGTTTCACTTCGTTCTGCTAAAGGTTCTCCGATTAGAATTCAAGATAACTTAATTATCTTTATTAATGATATTATACAAGATCCTGGAGTTTCCTTTGAGTTTAAGGGTGGTAGTGTTATTGACTTCTTTGAACCACCTAAAGCAGGTGATACATTAAAGATTTACTACTTCAAGGGTTCTATAACTGACTCAGTATTCGTTGATACTATTGAAACTATTAAGGTTGGTGATAAAGTTCGTCTTCGTGATGATGCTACTAAGTCATCTACATTTGGTTTAGAACAATCTAATCGTATTGTTAGTGGAATTAAGACATCTGACACATTTAATACTATTCAGTACTTTGGACCTGGAATTACTACTGATACAGCATTAGAACGTGCTATGTCTTGGAGTAAGCAGAAGGATGATATTGTTGTTGATGGTGTATATGTTGGTAAAGGTAGAATTATTAACGAGTCTGCAATTACTCCAGTAACTCGTATTATTCAGAATGTTGGTATTGGTTCAACTACTATCTTTGTACAAAGCATTCGTCCATTATTTGATGATAAGCAGGAAGCCTATAGTGGTGCTGATTTGAATTTAGTTATTAGTGATGAGAATACACCTAAAGTTGCTGCTGGTGCTACAGCAATTGTTTCTGATACTGGAACAATTAGTTTGTCTTTAAACAGTACTGGACTAGGATATACTGCTGCACCTACGGTTTCTATTAGTACTTACTTTGGTGTAACTGTAAGTGCTGCTGCTACTGCAACAGTAAGTGCTGCTGGAACAATTACTGAGTTAACTGTTACTAATGCTGGTACTGGTTATACTAATACATCTGTTCCTATGGCTCTTATAGGTCAACCAACAGGTGTTGCAGATACACTTGGTACTCCCGTATTAACAGGTGATTTTGGAATTATATCTGGTGTTGCTGCAACAACAGTAACAGGTGTTGCTGTTACTGGTATTGTATTTGACTTATTCACTAACATGCTTATGAGGGATCCAGTAAGAGTTGGTACTGGTATTACTCTTCCTCAAATTGAAGCAGGTGATTTCTTCTACGTACATAACACTAATACTGGTGCTGGTTCAACATCTTATGAAGATGCAGAAGGTACAAGTGTAATTGGTGTTGGTACTGTATTCATGGACAATGTATATCGTTGTCAAGCAGTTGAATATGGAGAAAGTGTTGTTTTAGGTATTGGTACAACTGGAGTACAAAGAGTTACTGTTAGTGTCTCTTCTACAGAAAGTCTTGAAGTTGGAATTAATAGTTACTTTGGAAACTATAGTTTCGGCAAATTAACCGGAGTTACTAGAGATAGTGATCCACATGCGTTTAATGTTGTGACTAATGATGGCATTACAGGTCTATCTACTGCCCCTGTAATACGAAGATTGAAAAACATTAAGCGATCCTACTAAATAAAGAAAAAAAGTCTAAAAATGTCTGCTATTATAACAGATCAATTGAGGGTCTTGAATGCTGCTAATTTCGCGGCAGGCATCAAGACGACTACTAATAGTTATTATAGTTTTATTAATTTGCCTAATGCAATTGATGTTCAATCAGATTGGGACAGTAATGTTCCTGATCCTATTGATTCTTTTAGGGAAGAAGATAGATATTGGGATACAATGATTGCGTTGAAAAAAATTAATGATGGTGATGTAAAAAGAGTAGTAAGAAAATTACAGTGGACATCTGGTACTACTTACGATTATTATAGACACGATTATAGTCGAAATAATACTGCTGGACAAACTGGTTCATCTAATTTATATGGTGCAAACTACTATGTCATGAATAGTGACTATAGAGTTTATATTTGTGTTGCTAACGGTTATGACCCAGACAACCTATTAGGTAGACCGTCTCTTGATGAACCTCTTCACACAGATTTGGAACCAAAAGCTGCTGGTACTAGTGGTGACGGTTATCTTTGGAAGTATCTCTATACTATTAACCCAGGAGATCTTGTTAAATTTGAATCAACTAATTTTGTCCCAGTTCCTGATGACTGGATTACATCTACTGATGCAAATATCACTGCTGTAAGAGGTAATGCTGCTCTTTCTGGTAACCAACTAAAAAATGTGGTTATTAATAATCGGGGTGCTGGTTATGGTAATGCTGCCACTTATACTAATGTTCCTATTAATGGAAATGGAACAGGTGCAAAATGTTCTGTAACTGTTAATGCTTCTGGTCAAATTGAATCAGTTAGTATTACACAGGGTGGTGACAATTACACTTATGGTACTGTTGATTTGGCATCTGGTGGTGTTACTAATACTTCAGGTAGTACTGACGCTACATTTGTGGTTGTCATACCTCCACAAGGGGGACATGGTGCTGATATATATCGTGAATTGGGAGCAACTAGAGTTCTAGTTTATTCTCGTATTGAAAATGATGATTCCAACCCAGACTTTATAACTGGTAACCAGTTTGCAAGAGTGGGTATGATTAAGAATCCAGAAGAAACTGCATCTTCTGCGGTTATTTCTTCTACTCAAGCAAGTGCTGTTTATGCTTTAAGATTAACAGGTGCTGGAGTAACTGCAGCATCATTCACTGCAGATGCTAGAGTTCGTCAGACTGTTGGAGTTGGTTCTACTGCTGTTGGACAAGTTGTATCTTGGGATGCTAATACAAGAGTCTTGAAGTATTGGCAATCTAGTGCTCTTGCAGGATTTACTACTGCTGGTATAGCAAAAACAAATCCAGATTATGGATTTGAATTATATGATTTTACATCTACTGTAGCAACTGGAGGAACTACTATTGTTAGTGGTGGCTCCGTTGATTTGCAGATAGATCTTGACTATACAGGTATAACCACTGTAATAAATAATAAAACGTATAACTTGGGACAGGCTTTTACTAATGGTGTTGCTCCACCGGAAGTTAAAAAGTACTCTGGCGAGATTATTTACGTTGATAATAGGGCATCTATCACTAGATCCACTAATCAAAAAGAAGACATCAAAATCATTGTAGAGTTCTAAATCGATGCCACAGCAAACGAATTTAAACGTATCGCCATATTTTGACGATTTTAGTGCATCTAATGACTTTCATAAGGTGCTGTTCAAGCCTAGTTACCCAGTACAGGCTAGAGAATTAACGACTCTACAATCAATTCTCCAAAACCAAATTGAGCAGTTTGGTGATCATATGTTCAGGGAAGGGTCAAAAATAATCCCTGGTCAAGTTTCATATCAGTCTAATTACTATGCTGTTCAAGTTGAAGCAGCATATTTTGGTATTCCAGTTTCTTTTTATGCTGAAAAGATAATTGGACAAAGAATTCAAGGTGAGACTTCTGGAGTTACTGCAAAAGTTGTTAATTATATTACAGAAGGAGATGCAGATAGTGGTAATTTAACTTTTTATGTTCAGTATGAGAAGTCGTCTACTACTTTTAGTGGACAAACATTCCAAGATGGAGAGACACTTTTAACTCTATCTTCAATTACGTATGCAAATACTGTTATTGCTGGAAGTGAAGGATTTGCAATTACTATTCCTACAAGTTCTACATCTATAGGAAGTGCTGTACAGATTACAGAAGGTGTATATTTTCTTAGAGGAAATTTTGTAAGAGTTGCAGAACAGACACTTATTCTTGATCAATATACAAATACACCATCTTATAGAGTTGGTTTATCTGTTGTAGAGGAGATTATCACTGCTGGTTCAGATGAATCATTATATGATAATGCTCAAGGATTTAGTAATTATTCTGCTCCTGGTGCAGACAGACTTAAAATATCTGCTGTTTTAGCAAAGAAAGAAGTTGATGAATTAAATGATGAGAATTTTGTTGAAATTATGCGTTTGGTTGATGGCCAAAAGCAGTATTTCCATGAGGATTCCCAATATTCATTAATTAGAGATGCTTTAGCGCAAAGAACATTTGATGAATCTGGTAATTATTATGTAAAACCATTTAGAGTTGACGTAAAAGAAACTTTAAACAACAGAAAAGGTAATAAAGGTCTTTATCTTCCTGGTCAAACTACTCAGGATGGTAATACTCCTTCTACTGATTTAATGACTTATCAGATTAGTCCTGGTAAGGCATATGTTAGGGGATATGATATTGAGACTATTTCTAATACTAATCTTGATGTTCCTAAAGCAAGAACAACAGCAGAACTTAAAGATATTGGTGTAGATTATAATACAGGTTCTCAATTTATTGTTAATAGAGCATTTGGATGTCCTAATGTTGGACTTGGAACTACTTCTTATGTTTCATTAAGAAGTGAAAGAATTGGTGGTACTACAACTGCTGCTGGTGGCGTAGAAATTGGTAAAGCAAAGGTATACAGTTTCTCCCCTGAAACAGTTAATTTAAACTGGGATCGTCAAGATGCTAATGAATGGGATTTACGCTTATTTGACATTCAAACATACACTACGTTAGGTATTAGCACCGGTATTGATATTTCCGTCCCTGCTCGTATTACGGGCGATTCTAGCGGCGCTGAGGGGTATCTGGTGCAGGATGTGGCTGCCACAGATGATCCAACAGAATTCAAGGTCTATTGCAATAGTGGTCAATTTGTTAAAGATGAATCATTTAAAGTTAATGGAAATGATGTAGGACAAATTATTAAGACAGTTAGGGATTATGGAATAAATGATGTATTCTCAGTCCATTCATCTGAAGCAGTTGGTAATCTTGGTGTAGGACAGACATTTAATGCTGACCTTAAGTTAACAAAATCTGTTGTTCCAACTGCAAATAGTTTTACTGGAATCAATCCAACATTTGTTATTACTGCTGGAGATCAAGGTATTTCGACTGTAACTAGTCCTGGAAATAATTTTGCAGGTATTGTAACTGTTGGTAATTATATTGGTTATTCTGCTGCTGGATTAAGTACTGAAACTTTCAATAAAGTTAGTGCTGTTTCTGATGATGGTAATAGTCTTACTGTTGTTGCTGCTACTAATGTTCTTGGTGTTGCTGATGGTGCTTTACCAACTGCAGAAATAAACTCTCAAGGAGTGACTATTCGTTCTCTGGATAATATTGTAGTAGACAATAATACTTTTATCACTACTCTTCCTAAGAAAAATGTTAGTGATATTGATATTCTTAATTCATATTTGATTGTTAAAAAGCAATTCCGTAATGTAACTGTAGCAGGTAATGAAATTGCTATAGGACAATTTAGCATAGGTGCTGATTTTACTTTCCAACCATTTACGCCACAAAGATATACTATTTCTTATAGTGATGGTAGACGTGAAGCATTAACTGGTGATCAAGTTCAGTTCAGTGGTGGGATGAAGAATCTTAAGTTCGTAAATCTCTCGGTTGCTGCTGATTCTGCTGCAAGAGTTGATGTAACACTTAAGAAGGCTAATCCATCTTCTAAAGAGAAGAAGTGGAGTACTAACAATACAATTATTACTAGTTCTAACCTTGTTGGTTCCGGTACTTCAACTGAAAGTCTCCAAAATGGATTAACATATAGTAATCTCTATGGTACTCGTGTAGAAGATGAAGAGATTTGTTTAAATGTACCAGATGTTATGAGGGTTCTTGGTGTTTATGAATCCAATGACATGTCTGATCCTGATCTGCCATCTATTACAATGGCATCATTATCAGGACCTAATGGTACAACAGCAGATTTGACAGTTGGAGAAGAGATTATTTCTTCTAATGGATCTGTTGCTGTTGTAGTAGAAATAACTAATGCTTCACAGATTGGAATTTCTTATCTTAATAATACACCAATCCAAATTGGCAACATAGTAACATTCCAATCATCTGGAATTCAAGCAACTACTACTGCTAAGACTAATGGTGATAGAGATATATGGAGTAAATTTGAACTTGATCCTGGTCAAAGAAATGCATTCTATGATTATTCTAGAATAATTCGGAATGGTGGTACAGCGGCACCAACTAATAGATTAAAAGTTGTATATCAGAATTATACTGTTGCTTCTGATGATACTGGAGATATCTTTAGTGTTAATAGTTATGGTGAAGACCGTTTTGATAATGATATCTACTATCTTGATACTCAGTTAACACAAAGATTAACTGATTATATTGATATTCGTCCTAGAGTTGGAACATATGATCCAACAACTGCAACAAAATCACCATTTGAATTTGATTCAAGAGTGTTTACTGGTGAAGGACAGACACCTCCTAATATTCTTTCTGATGATGAGAATTTAAATATAACATTTAATTATTACTTACCAAGAATTGATAGAATATTCTTAACAACTAATGGTTCTTTCCAGATTCAAACTGGAGTTGCTGCTGAAAATCCAGTAGAACCAGAACCAGTAAGTGGTGCATTAGATGTAGGAACATTAATGATTCCTGCTTATACTTACGAGGCACAGCAAGTTAAGTCTTTCCTTAAGAAATATAAGAGATATCGGATGGCCGATATTGGAAATATTGATAAAAGAGTTAGGAATCTTGAGTATTATACAGCTCTTTCTTTATTAGAAAATGATACTAAGAATATGTCCATTAAAGATGCTAATGGATTGGATAGATTTAAGTGTGGTTTCTTAGTAGATAACTTTAAGAATGGTGTTGCTCAAAGTAAGATAGATCCAGACTTTAATGCTTCTATTGATAAAGATGCTGGTGAAATGCGTCCTTCTCATTATACAACTGCGGTTGATTTACTTCTTGGTACAAATGCTATTATTGGTATTGGTCAGACAGCAGATCCTTCTCAAGATTATGGATTTGCAACTGATTTGATTGGTAGTGGATGTCGCAGAACTGGTGATTTAATTACCCTTGATTATAGTGAAGTACTTTGTTTGCAGAACCAATATGCTTCAAGAGCAGAGAATGTCCAACCGTTTGCTGTTATCTTCTGGAAAGCAAGTCTAGAACTCAATCCTTCTTCTGATGTTTGGATTGATACAAGAAGAATTGCAGCTCGTAATGTTGATATTGAAGGTGATTTTGAAGATACAATTCGTGAACAGGGTGCTGATGAAAATACTGGATTAATATCAACAGTTTGGAATGCATGGCAAACTGATTGGGTTGGTGTTGATATTTCAACTGAAATAAGGAATGAAACTAGGACTGATGTTTTCAATAATGTTCCTAGACAGATTGTTACTCGTCGCGTTCCTAATCCTCATCGTAGAGGACAAAGAGTAGTCACTGGTACTAGAAATATTACTGTTGGTTCTCGTGATGTTAATGTACGGGTAACAAATCAAACAACTACTACAAGAACTGGTCAATCTAGATCAGGACTTACTACTAGAGTTGTAGAAAGAATAGACTCTGAATCTTTAGGAGATAGAGTAGTAGAACGCAATAATCTTCCATTCATGCGTTCACGTAACCTTGAATTTATTGTTAGAAATGCTAAACCAAGAACTCAAATGTACGGGTTCTTTGATGGACAAGATATTTCCACATGGTGTTTCCCTAAACTTTTAGAAATAACAATGGAAACTGGTACTTTCCAAGTAGGTGAAACTGTATGGGGTAATGGTAGTGGTTTTGTTGGTAATTCTGGAGGAGATCTTAGATTTAGAGTTGCTACTCCTAATCATAAGTATGGACCATATAATGCTCCATCTGATGTTTATACTGTAAATCCGTATGCTGATGATCAACCAATTCCAGAAGTTTATACTTCTACTTCATCACTTATAAATGTAGATACATTTAGTTTACAATTGCAACCTCAAGGTGATTTCTACGGATTCATTGCTGGTGGTGCAATGAGACTCAGAGGACTTACGAGTGGGGCTGAGGCATACCTTTCGATTTCTCGTTTAATAACAGATAATGTTGGTACTCTTATTGGTTCGTTCTGGATTCCAGATTTACTGCAACCAGAAAGTCCAGAATTCACTGCTGGAACTAAAACATTAAGATTTACATCATCTCCTGTTAATTCATTAATTCCTGGTACTATAACAACTGCAGTAGAGAAGGGTTATGAATCTTCTGGTGTTATTGAAACTCTTCAAGAGACTATTATCAACACAAGGAATGCTGATATTGTTACTGAAAGTCTAAGTGATAATAGAGTTCTTACTGCTGTAGATAGAAGAGAAACTGGTAGACAAGATACTGGTGTAATAAGAGAGGGTACATCAGTTGTTCAGCAACAGTTGGTAACTGAGTTCTACGATCCACTTGCTCAAACATTTGATGTAGGTGATCCAAATGGTGTATTCATTACTTCTGTCGATATATTCTTCTCAACAAAGGATGAAGAACTTCCTGTTAGTGTAGAATTAAGAACAGTTCAATTAGGAACTCCAACAACTACTATTATTCCTTTAAGTAAGAAGGAACTTCTTCCTGCAGATATTAATGTATCTACAGATGCTTCTGCTGCTACTAGATTTACATTTGATTCTCCAATTTACCTAGAGGGTGGTGGTAAAGAATACGCTATTGTAATTGTATCTCCATCAACTGAATATGATGTATGGATATCAAGGCTTGGAGATGAAGATATTTCAACTCTTGGATTGGGCGAATCACAGAAGGTTCTGATTACTCAGCAACCATATCTTGGTTCATTGTTCAAGTCACAGAACGCTTCTACTTGGACACCTTCTCAGTTAGAAGATCTTAAGTTTAATCTTTACAAAGCAGAGTTTAGTGCTGGAACCACTGGTACTGTTAATTTCTTTAACCCAGAACTTGCTATTGGTAATAATGAACTTGTAAAACTCACTGAAAATCCAGTCACAGTTTATTCTAAGAAAGTTACTCTTGGATTAACATCATCTATTAGTGATAGTATTACTACACTTGGAATTACTACTGGTGTTGCTATTGCTCAAACTGGTTTTGGTTTATCTGGTGGTGAAGGACGTATCATTGCAATTGGTGGTTCAGTTGTAAGTAGTGGATCTACTGTATCTCTACAATCAGTTAATCCTGGTACTGGATATACTGTTGCAACAACAGAAGGTATTCAACCATATACTATTTCAGGTAGTGGATCTGGAATGGAAGTTACTGTTCAGGTATCTATTGCTGGTTCTGTTTATCAGGATCCTAATGATAAAGCAGGATTAGTTGGACTTGTTAGTGTAACTGATGGTGGTAGAGGGTATAAAGTTGGAGATGTTGTTGGTATTCCAACTGCTTCTATGAATGGTATTGGAACAGGAGCACAACTTTCTGTTGTTTCTATTGGATTTACTAATACATTGTTCTTAGATCAAGTTCAAGGTGACTTTGTTGCTGCTGGTGCTAGTATGACATATGTTACTAACACTGGTATTAGATCTGAAGTTAATGGTGAAGGTTCTAATGTAACTATTCTTGCTGGACAAGTAATTAATGACCCATTATATGATGGTAAGACAATCAAGGTTAGTCATCGTAATCATGCTATGCATGAAACTAACAACCTTGTTAAGATAGATGGTATAGTTAGTGATGCTGCTCCAGCATCTTTAACTGCTGCTTATGGAAGAGAGAGCACTGGAGATCTTGTTGTTAGTGCTGGTACAGCATTTACTTCTTTTGAGGGTGTTGGTGTTGGTACTACTAACCCAGGATATATTAAGATTGAAAATGAGATACTTAAATATACTTCAGTTGATGGTAATACTCTTAGTGGTATTACAAGAGCACAAGAGTCAACTCTTGCATTTACACACCCAATAAATGCACTTGCTTATAAGTATGAGTTTAATGGAGTTTCTATAAGAAGAATCAACAAGACTCAGAATATGTCTGAAGTAACAAACCAAGGAGTTCATCCAATTACTATGGATCACTATTACCTTGGTGTTGATACCAATGAGACATCCTCTGATAATATTGGTATTGGTATTAGTAGAAGTAATAGTGCTAATGGTTTCCCAAGTCTATTCTTTAAGACAACTAAGAGTGGTGGAGAAGCAGACATTACTGCATCACAGAACATTCAATTTGAGTGTTTGACACCTAATATCCAAACTCTTACTCCTAAGGGTACAACAATCAACTCTAGAGTGAGAACTGTTTCTGGAAGAAGTGTTAGTGGTACTGAAGTTTCCTTTGAAGATAAGGGTTATTCATCTATTGTTCTTAATGAGTCTAATTTCTTTGATAATCCTCGTTTGATTGCTTCTAAGGTAAATGAAGATAGCAAATTAACTGATTTACCAGGAAATAAGTCACTAAACATACAGTGTGATTTAGATAGTAATGATCCTAATATATCACCTGTAATTGATATTGATAGAGTTAGTGCTATTCTTACGACTAATAGAATTGATGATACTGTAACAGTTTTCTCTGCAGATGATAGAGTTAAGATTCCTGGGAAGGATCCAAACTCAGCAACTTATGTTACTAAGAATGTAGGTCTTGAAGTTCCTGCTACAGGAATTAAAGTTATGTTCTCTGCAAACAGATCAGAAACTTCTGATATAAGAGTTGCATATGCTATCTTCAGACAGGATGATAATGAGAACTCATTACATTATGAACTCTTCCCTGGTTATGATAATTTGGATCAGAATGGTGCTATTATAAACACAGCACTTAACTCTGGACTTCCTGATCAATTTGTACCACCTTCAGCTAGACGTGACGAATATCGTGATTATGAATTTACTATTGACAATATCAAAGAGTTTAGTGGATTTAAGATTAAGGTTATGATGACTGGTACCAATCAGGCAACTCCACCTAGAGTCGCTGAGTTTAGAGCGATTGCATTATCATGATCCCTGTAAAAGACAATCACGCTCTTTACAGAGATGAAAAATCAAATGCAATTGTATCTACTGATATGACTGAATACAAAAAGTACATTGATGCTCGCCAACAAAAAGAAAGTGAGAGAGCAGAATTAGATGATCTTAAAGGTGAGATCAAAGAAATTAAGGAAATGTTAAGGAGTATTGTAAATGGCAACTAGATCCTTCACTTTTGATTCGGAATCTGATTACCCACCAGTATCAGATTTGGTGATAAATGTTGGTGCGTCATTTACTTGCACTTATACTGTTAATGTTCCTGCTGGTAGTGCATATGATTTCACAAATCATACACATTTGTCAGGACAAATGGCAAAGCACGTTGGTGCTGCAGCAACTCAAACTTTCACATGTGGATTTACTAGTGCTTATGATGGTAAGTTCCATATTGGTTTGACTACTACACAGACATCAGAATTGGCAGATGGTAGATATTTCTATGACGTAAATGCGAAGACTGGAACAACGGTAAATAGAATAGTAGAAGGTCAAATTATAGTTAGAGGTGGTATATCTTCTACCCTTTAATAAATAATTAGAAAATTGGGAATATGGCGAAGCCTGCTTCTAGATCGCAACTCATAGAATACGCTAAGAGACAACTGGGTGCGCCTGTAGTCGAAATTAACGTAGCGGATGAGCAGTGCGAAGATTGTCTCGATGATGCTTTCCAGATGTATCAGGAAAGGCATTACGATGGCGTAATGAAGATGCCTTTGAAGTATAAGATTACTCAAGCAGATATTGATAGAGGAAGAGCAAGAGGTGGTAATAATTCAATTGGTATAACAACTACAACAGGAACATCAAAGATTGATGGTGTTGATGTTGATTTTGATTTTGAAGAGAACTCTAACTACATTCAATTACCAGATGCTGTAATTGGTGTTGAAAAAGTCATGAGGTTCGATGGATCGAACACAATGACTAATAATATGTTTAGTGTGAAGTATCAGTTATTCTTGAATGATGTTTATTATTGGGATTCATTAGAACTATTAACCTATTCAATGGTTAAGACTAAGTTAGCAGATATTGATTTCTTATTGAATACTGAGAAGCAAATTAGATTTAATATCAGACAAGGAAGATTATATCTTGATGTTGATTTTGGTGAATTAACTCAAGATGATTATTTGATTATTGAATGTTGGAGAATATTAGATCCAACTGATTTCACAAAAGTCTATAATGATAGATTTGTGAAGAGATATTATACTGCTTTATTAAAGAGGCAGTGGGGACAGAATTTGATTAAGTTCCAGGGAGTTAAACTTCCAGGAGGTATTGAGTTAAATGGTCGTCAAATGTATGATGATGCTCAACTTGAGATTGATAAGATTAGTGAGGAAATGCTACGTAGTTATGAAATGCCACCTCTTGATCTGATAGCATAATGGCATTAAATCCATTCTTCACACAAGGGACTCGTAACGAGCAAGACCTTCTTCAATCTCTCAATAATGAGATGATTAAGGTTTATGGTGTTGAGTGTTATTATATTCCTCGCAAGTATATGACGACTAATACCATCATTAAAGAGGTGGTGCAGTCGAAGTTTGATGATGCTTATCCTTTAGAAGCATACGTTCAGAACTATGATGTCTATCAAGGAAATGGTAGGATCTTGTCGAAGTTTGGTGTCGAAGTTCAAGATGACATCAATCTCGTCATCTCAAGAGAAAGATTTGAAACATACATCCATCCTCTCATTCGAAATGAGACGGGAATTAAATTATCCACCCGTCCAAAAGAAGGAGATCTTATCTGGTTCCCGCTTGATGATAGACTGTACGAAATTAAGTTTGTCGAACATGCAAAGCCCTTCTATCAATTAAAAGAACTTTATGTATACGAACTCCAGTGTGAAGTATTCCGTTATGAAGACGAAACTGTTGATACTGGAATTGGTCAAATTGATGACGAAACAGCAGAAATTGGATACTCACAAACTCTCACACTTACTGGTGTCGGAACAACAGCTACTGCTGTCACCACATTTAGAAACGGCGGTATTCAGTTCATTGATCTCCTTAATCCTGGAAGCGGATACAGGGCAACCCCTACAGTTGCCATTTCTTCTGCTCCAAGTGGCGGCATTACAGCTACTGCTGTAGCAATAACAACCAGTAAAATTGGACTCACTACTTCCTATGCTATCGAAAGTATTAGAATTACCAATCCTGGAGAAGGATATCTTAGTCCACCATTAGTAACATTTGCTGGTGGAGGAGGAACTGGTATTGCTGTAACAGTCGGTATTGCTACAACTGGTACTGTTGGTGTAGTGACCATTACAGACGGTGGTGATGGATATTATGGAACTACCCCCACAATCACCTTCTCTGCTCCTACAAGCGGTACAACTGCTCTAGGAGAGGTAGTAGCGGTTGGTGGTACCATACAGTCTGTTAGAATGTCTAATACGGGTGCAGGATATACAGATGTACCTACAGTCACCATTAGTAATCCTGGATTACTTGGATCTGGTGATTTCTACTTTAATGAGGAGGTTACAGGTGGATCT
>VTLG01011311.1_pt1 | contig 26538 bp, 14 predicted proteins | sample 4694571 | NCBI WGS metagenome assembly VTLG01 (sample SAMN12604809, study PRJNA352737) | marine metagenome | biome: ENVO:00000447; feature: ENVO:00000209|ENVO:00000569|ENVO:01000036; material: ENVO:00002151; isolation source: viral sequences binned using virsorter ...
GGCTACAATGATAACCATAAACGAGGGTCAGTACATTGTTGCTTACTTGAAGAAAGCCACTTTGATAGAGGCTCCCAACCCCGAACAAACTAAGCAAAGTAAGATTGCAGAGTTGTGGTCTGGTGAAGAGGGCAAGAAATGAGTGTGTTAGCAATTGACTTGGAAACCAAGAATATGTCTCACGACATAGGCGGTTGGGGTAATACCCACATGTTCCAAGTATCAACGGTATGCACATGGGATGGTGACAAGGGAACCATATACATTGACAAAGCAGTGGATGATTTGAAGAAGAGCAACATAGAAATCAAACCCCTGTCACAATTGAAGTTTGACTTGGATGACCACCTTGAGAAGGGAGGTACTTTGCTTGGACATAATATCGCTGGCTTTGACCTACCCGTATTGAAGAACGCAATGGACATCTACTGCATCAAGAAGTATATGGATAACAAGGCATACATCGATACGAGTAGGATACTCAACAAGGAATACGGCGAGAGATACTCTCTATCGAATCTGGTACAGCATACTCTTGGTTCTGACAAAATGATGGAGAGCGCAATGGCTCCCGAAGTATGGAAGGCTGGTGGGTACTCAGAAGTAGCAGATTACTGTTTGAAAGACTGCCAGTTGGTGTATGACCTTTGGCAACACGGCCAAAACAATAAAATGGTGAAGGGGTTCTCAATAGACCAAGAGGAAGTCCTCGATTTAGGAGTTGATTGGTAATGGCAACGGCATTGGAATGGGTGGCATGGACAATATTTGTACTTGTGATTAGCCTACTTTTCTTCGCGGCATTCGGCGGTTCCAAGTATTCAGAGACTAACATAGAAGAGTACATGGACAAGTTGATTGCCGAGGAGATGGAACGTAGTGGCTCTCAAGGAAACATGTAGGTTCTGTGGAAAGGAAACTATTCCTATTCGCATACAAGGGCAGATAGTAGGCTCTCCTGTCAAGATGAAGATTTGGCAGTGTAGAGAATGTAAGGGGCTTTGGTCGGATTAATTTCCGGCCAAGGCTCCGCTTTTTTTATCGCAAAAATTGTGACTTTTACTAGTCGAATCCTCACGAATTCGTTCTGCATTAGGAATAAACTATTTTTTGTGTAAAAAGACCCTCCTCCGAAGTTTAAATACGAATAAATGTGTGATTTTTCACTTCCGAAACTGGTTGCGGCCCAGTCGAAAGTCTGCACTACACAACAAAAAATTTCACATCTAATAAAAAAGTAAAATAACTAGTGGTGTAAATTCTGCACCACATGGATGTTGGGAGATTTACAGAATGGCTAATGAGAAAAGTAGGCATATTAATTTGATGAAGAAGAAATACCCTGATTGGGACTGGGACTACTGGGTGGCACAGGTTACATGATATACACTACTAAAATTGAGTTTGAGATTTATTACAATCAGGGGAAACTGTACAGGGAGAAATGAGAGTTGGAGTATAGCCCCTTTCTTCCCGTCTTCATATTGATGGGGTTCTTTCTCTTCTGTGCCACATTTCTTCTAGTGAATGAGTTCAAGGAACTAGCCAAGTATTTCAGGACTGAAGACCAATGATTGAGATTTTAGACATGGGGCTTCTGAATAATTTCAGGATTGAAGTGCCTTTGGGTTTCTATGCTCCCTACTTAGTAGCCCTCGCAGGTGGTTTATTTTCGTGGTTGGGCAGGTTAGACTACCTTGCAATGGAGTGGGCCAAAAGTGAGGCTCTCTAGAGTGGGGTAAAACGGTCATTTAGAAAACTAATTTACAATGGGGTTGCATTTTGGATTTACCGTTGAAGAAGGTCAGATTGAACCGCTTTCGATGGTGGGACTGCGAGTTAATTTAGCCAAGATGGTATTGTTGGTAGGTTTGCCATCGCTTCATATGGGTCATTATAGTCACTTGGCAAATCCAGAAGTGCCTGTCTGTATGTAGCCAACTCGGACTGTTGTGTTTCTGTCAAGGTGTTGTAAAGTAAGACCCCTTGATACACATCTACTCTCTTCAAGCGGAAGTTTCTTTTCGCTCTGAGTTCCTCCCAAGCAAATGCATCTGCTTCTGTCTCATCATATAACGAATGACCCGGACCTACATTGTAATCCACTGTCACGTTTGGGTTTCTTTCCTGCTCTTCTTCATCATGTTCAACCATATTATCACCTAAGCGTTATCAATACTATACCAAATATGTACCACGTAATCACCCATGTCCACTGCACCGGATTCCCTTCTACATGCTAGTGTATCCCCTGCACTGTATGAAGCATCTACTCCTGTGACTACTAGGTAATGGTCAGTAGCATTAGAGTTCTCACTATTCTGCCTTGTGAATTGACTTGCGTTGTAAGAGATATTAGTTAGCGTTCCTTGTCCTGCATCTCCATTTGCGAATATCCTAAACACTTGAGCATCAGAACCAGAAAGAACAACTCCATTGGTGTGAAACGCAACTGCTCGTATGGTGATATCTCTAGGTAAGGCATATTTGGGCAGACCTACTTCGTTATCATCGAATGTCAATAAATTCAGTCCATGACCTTGACCTGCCGCAGTCCCATAATCCAACTTACCAAAAGTCAATTTATGCCAAAGGTTCCAACCATTCGCATTCGATACTGCTTCGATTCCCCCGACGTTGTTTATCTTGACCCTCTGAGAACCATTCGTCATCAATGCTAGAGTGTGATTGGTCGAAGTTCCAAATACACCAGTTGATGCTTGTGCCTGTGTCTTTATTCCCGCACCACTAGCCCTTTCGACAAATAACTCTCCATTACCGCCATCTATTCCTTCTAGATGTAATAGATGGTCAGGAGCAGAACCAGCATCTCCAACTCCTATCCGTTGTGTGCCAGCATTGATGAAGAAAAAATTACTCGTTGCGTCTGAATTGTAAACGAAGTCTATGTCATCAGTACCCGCATTAATCTCAAACTGTCTCACACCACCACGAAGTCGGAAGAACTCTTGCTCAACTGCTCCACCTTCCGTTAATCTAAATATTAATTCACCATCTTCTGAACCATCGCTAACGTCATTTGGTTCCATTGTTATCCTACCAAATTCAGTTTTCTGACCTGCATCATTGTTAGCAGTAAAAAGAATACTTCCTAAGTCATCTCCATCACCTGAATTAGCACCATCGTTTCTATACAAATCAAGGATAGGCCCATCAACCGCATCAGCATTTGTATTCTCTAGAATCAAAGTAGCAGTATTTGATGCACTGTTCTTTATCGTGGTTGATTTGGTTTGCGCATCCACTGTTATAGTTCCATCAGCATTTACTGACATGCTTTGAACTCCTGAGATATCGCTGACGCTGAATATATCACCGCTTGACATCGTAGGCCCGATTGAGAAGACCTGTCCCTCTGTCCCTTCAAAGGATAGGGTATTGTCATCCAACACCTTGAGATACATTGGAGAGTTGTCCTTGCCCACTAGTTTGATTTCTGGTTGGGAAGTCTGACTCACATTCGGAGTAATCAGGATGTCCTTATCGCTATCTGCCATCTCAGTCAAGCCTCCCTCTCATACTTTCGTATATCTGCTTAACCTCTGTAGCAGTAAGTTCTCGATTGTAAACTAGGATATAATACATCTTAGCATCCCATCCATCTTGGTATTGTTCATCTCCACCGAAGGTAACAGGGTGACTGCTTAGTATTACGCCGGGTCCACGATTGGTTCCCTGAGCCACATTTACCCCATCCTTGTAGATAGTCTGTGTAGCACCGTCTATGGATTTGGTGAATGCGTAATGCGTTATGTCAGCAGTGCCGAAGTTACCATCTCCGCTAGTGTTCACTCTTCCCCCACCAGAGGCCGTAGAAGTTGAGCCAGCCGTGTCAAAATAGACTACACCATTACCCCAAGAGCAATGTGCGAATATTCCCCTAGCATCAGTACCCGCACCATCTCCCATTGGGAACTTGAATGCTGATTCGTTGTTCAATGCATCCTGTAATGCAACTAGAACTATCGTATATCCTGTAGTTGCATGTATGTCAAATGTATCTGCATTTGGCCCATTGGCTCTGATGGTATCAAATGAAGAAGCGGCTGGATGACCAACATCAGAATTAAATGTAGGTGATGCGGTGAAAGTAAAGTCCCTACCATTCCCACTTACGTCTGACCAAGTTGTTCCACTACCACCATATGACTTTGAGTTGGAGGCATCTAAGGTTAATTGCAAACCGCTTTGTGGTATTCTAGGCCCACCTGCTACTCCCATTATTCCTCTTCCTCCTTATGCAATAATCTAGACTGAATCATAGCCTCTTCAAATGTCAATGGGGTAAAACTGCTACCTTGCTCTAATGCTAGTAATGCGGCATCTTGAAACTCTACAATGGGATTCCCTTCTTCATCACAATACTTAGCAACACTACCACTGAGAATATTCTCCAATTGTGTCTTAGTATAATCTACTCCGTTTATTCTGTATTTCATATTCCCACTCTCCTTCTCGTTGCATTGAAGTTCTGCAATACCTCTGCGGCTGATAATGTCTTAGCATATATTCTAGCACAAAGCATACTGCCTTGAAATCCATATCTAGAGGTTCCAGATGAATAACCTGCCATGAGTCTGTTTATCTGCAATTGAGTATCGGTGCTTTGCACAGAACCACCTAACAACTCGCCATCTTTGTAGAAGGATATGTTTCTGCTAGTATCAGCAGTAAATACAACTTGATGCCAGTCATCAGGGTCAGCACAATTAGTGTTGGAACTATCTCTTAGATATTGACTATCATTATCTCTGAATCTAGGATAGAATGTAGTGCTTCCATGTTGCCAAATCAACCACGGACTTGTTGCTCCCCTACCTGCTAGACTGAGAAAGGTGTGTTCTGCATCGGAATCAGGTTTTGCCCAAAACTCACAAGACCAAGCATCTTGGTCTGCAAATAGAATATCATCATCCAAATCTATTCTATTCTCAAAGTTAGAAGGGTCAGCAGGGTCATCATCGCTTCTTCTTCTTGTGACACCCGTATTGATTGCCTTGACTGCACCTGTGTTGGTTGGAAATGATATATTCGCAGTTATACCATCACCATGCATACTTCTATCTGTTCTAGAAGAATGCGCTACTGAACCGATATCTCTCATACTTGCTAAATCATCATCTGCATCTGTGCATTTGTCGTTACCTGCATCGAAGTTGAAGATGAGACTATCAGTAACTATGACTGGCCCACTGTAGAATCCCACTAGTATTCCACCACCATTTTCTCAACATCCTTTCTCTCGGCCTGTATGAAGTAGAAGCAGTCTATTGGAGTATCAGTCTGAGTTCCAACATACACCTTGTTGTCCTCTATGTGGTCAACGTATATCTGTTGGAATCCCTTGTTGGGAGTCAGTTGAACTGTGATTGTATCCTCATCAACTAGACCTAGCCAGTAGTCAGGTAGTTCGATTACATCTCCCTCTAGTCTTCCTCTGATGTAGACACCGTGTTCCGGCCCTTCAAGAGAACCGTGATGCAATCTCTTTCCTTCTTTTGTTGGGTGTTCTATATCGAAAGACTTCGTAGCCGCAGAGAATGCACCTGCTACTGCAACTGCACCATCAGATGCAATTGTCATTCTAGCACTACCAGCAGTATTGAATGACTGAGTATCAGTACCAAATGAAATAGTATTGTTGGTATCGCCCATATGGACAATTCCACTTGCTGTTGAAATGAATCCATCAACTTCTAATGGGAAAGCAGGGGTTGTCGTGCCTATTCCGAGATTACCTGCTTCTGTAAGAGTCATTATAGCAGAACCCGTATCGCTTTGGTCGCCATCCTTCTTCCATTGGAAGAAAGCATCGCTTGTGGTTCCATCGCTATCAATAGCGAAATACATATCATTTCCACAAGCAATCACAGCACTTTCATGGAATAGAATATCAGCAGTAGTGCTTACCAGATTTTCTGCATTGAATCTGATTCCTTCTGCATTATCGCTCTGTCTTCTTACTACTATATCTCCGTCAGCAATAATTGCAGTTCCGGTATCACTACCTGAATCCACATGAAGCAAAGCATCAGGACTCGTAGTGCCTATTCCTACTCTCTGCTCACTACCATCGAATCTGACGTATTCAGTTCCCGAACCTACTCTGACGATTACATCGCCATCAGGGTCTAATGAGATATTTCCATCTGCTCCTAAGTGTAAATCCTCAACTGTGTCGGCATCTGCACCAATGTAAGTATCTGTGGAATCAAAATAGATTTTCTTGGTCTGTGCTAAATACAAATCTCCTGTAAGCCCAATGTCTCCCGCTACATCTAGATTTTTACTAGGACCGTCAGTGCCTATTCCCACTTTACCAAATCTATCTACGACAAGGGCATTAGCAACATCCCCATTCGTATTATCCATCATCTTCAATTCAAAGAAGTCATTTCCGGTTGAGTTATACATCATCTCCCAACCAAACTCAACAGAAGACTCACTCGCTTGAGTGACGTTACTATCCTCACCGAGAATTATCTTCGCTCCACCTGCGGTATCTGTTGTATCCACTAATCTGATTGAAGGTTCACTCTTCCACATGTCAAGGTAGTGTTGTGGTGTCTTAGTTCCCATACCCACCTTTCCGTCACCTTGGAAGAACATTATTGGTGCGCTATTTCCTGCCCAAGACGAAATCCCTGTTCCAATGTAAATACCGTTTCCTGTCTCTCCACCACCTGCGAAGTTTCCAAAGATACCAAACTCAATGTCTGCTTGGTCTTGTTCAGAGAAGTTAATCAAAGCGGCATCATCACCGCCTCTTACTATATTCAATTCAGCAGGAGAGTTAGTTGTTGAACCAATATTTACCGTTGTAGCAAATGTTGTCTTAGGAGCAACTGTAATAACAGCATCTTCAACCTTGAATCTACTAGTGCCATTTGTCTTCAAGTCTATTTGATTACCTGCACCTGCGGCAATAATATCCAGTCCTGTTCCATCTGTAATTAATCTAGCATCGTAATCATCAGATGAATCATTCTTCATGTCTATGTAAGCACCCGCAGAACCACCCATTTCTATACGAGCAAAGCCACTTGCGGGAAGAATAGACAATTGACCCGCAGGGTTGTAGGTCAAGGTAGATTCCGTATCAATAGTTGAAGCACTACCATATGTCAAAATGCCATTAGCAGTTGTGCCGTTATATGTTAATCCATCTCCAACAGTTGCCGCATCTACTACTAGGTCAATTGTTCCGTCATCGTCTTGATAAGTTGCAGTAATGTTAGTCTCAGTATTACTACTGAACATTGCTCCGACTGTATCTTGTATAACCTCAGATAAATCAATGTTAGAAGTTCCATCGAAGGAAACGCCATGTATGTTTCTTGCAGTTGCTAATGCAGTAGCAGTAGATGCATTTCCAGTTAGCGGACCCTCAAGACTACCTGCTTTGAAGTTCTCAGAACCTACTGTCCATTCATCCTCGCTCTCATCCCAATAGAATGACTTGTTCGTTGAGGTTCCTCTCTCTATCTCTATACCTGCATCTTGCGAAGGAGTGCCTGTCTCATCAGAGTTTAATGTGATTATGCTATCTCCGATGTTCACTGTGTTTGAGTTTACAGTCGTGGTTGTTCCAGATACGGTTAGGTTTCCACCTACTGTAAAGTTAGAAGCAGTTGAAATTGTAGTATCATCTGAGATTGTCATCGCAGTTGCTAATGAGTTCAGCGAACTTCCGCTACTACCTGCATTTGCAACTTTGAAGATTATGTCTCCACCTGCGCCAGTTCCCTTACCTATGCCACCTTCAAAGATTAAGTCTCCACCTGCTATGTTGTTCGTAGTTCCGGCAGTAGTATCTCCGGCAGATATTGTGAGGTCTTTACCTGCCGCATCATGGGCAGTATCCTTCACCTCAATGAGTCTATCTCTATTGTTACCAAGTTCAAGATTACCCAAGTAATTGACCTTGAAGACTTCTGTTAAATTGTCGGAAGAACTTCCATCTTGAGTATAGAAGATATGCGCCCCATATTGTCCAGAAACTTGATACTGCGTTTGGGTATTTCCGTAAACTTTGAGATTAGAACCATCATCTCTAAGATATGAATTATCAATGAATAGTTTGTTGCCTGAACCTATTGTCAAATCATCAGCAAAGGTAACATCATCTGCTGATAGTGTCATTACTGTCGCACCAGTAGATGATTTGATGTCATTACCTGTGACTGTCAAATCACCATAGACAGTAGCATTACCTGCATAATCAATGTTGAATATGTCTCCACTACCACCTTCCGTCACTCGGAAGTAACTACCAGTATCATTGCTGTTAGTGTCTAGATTTATCTTGACTGCACCAAGAGAATTGACACTTAGAATACTACTACTTTCTCCGCTAACGTTTCCAATAGCACCTAGAGTAATCTTCCCATCTACAATAGTAGCATCATAGTTAGCACCATAGAAGTGAGTAGTTCTAGTGCCACCATCAATCTTAACGTGGTCTGTGGTATTACCGTCATTACTGGAATTTGTTCCTGTGGTGAACTTGATATCATCAACATTCCTATCAGTCATTAACTGTAGGGTATTGGAAATACCAACCACCTTTGATACTCCACCATCACCTCTAATTCCAATCATGCCTTCATTGCCATCATCTTCATCGTAGTCGTTTCCTAGTAGAAGTTGACCAGTTCCAGCAGTAAAGATACCTGCCGCATTGTTTCCTGTTCCTACAACAATGTCTCCACCATTGACATTCAAATCCCCACCAAGCGTCACATTGCTTGGTAATCCAACAGTAATAGTTCCGCTACTCTCAGCAACTTCTACTTCGTTAGCAGTTCCGGCAAATGTGATTGTTCCACCAAGAGCAGTAGCAGTTGAGTTAGAACCATCACTTACAGTAATGCTAGAGTTTGCTAGTTTCGCATTTGCAATAGAACCTGCAAGTTGTGCGTTTGTAATCGTACCAGTCAATGAGGAAGTTGGATAGTTAGTTGCATCTGTTAAGTCAAATGCAGGAGTCGCATCTGTTTGTCCTAAGTCTAGGCTTACACCACCAAAACTCACAGAGTCATTTGCAAGCATCGCATTACTGATGTCTCCATTTGCAACTGAGAATGTGATTGTATCTGATGCCGCAGTATTGGCTATTGTAATCCCTGAACCCGCAGTTAGTGTTAGAGTATCAGCAGAAGCATCTGCAACAATGTCATCTTGACCACTAACTGAGATTGTCTTGAATGCCTTGATTCCACCTGCTCCACCATTATCTACAGCGAAATCTGCCAGATGTGCTAGATTTATGTAAGCCCATTCACCTGCGCTATCATCCCAGATTAGTAATTGGTCAGCAGTATTTGCATTTCTCTGTGCAGGATTTGATGCGCTTCCATCTGAACCAGAACTCATCAGAGTAATGTTGGTGTTCACAGGGTCGTCAATGCTGAAAGCAGTACCACTCAGAACAAGACCGTTGTTAGATGCGGCGGTGAACGTTGTGTCAGTAGATGCTATTGTAATCGAGCCATCACCATTGGTGATTGAAACATTCGTTCCTGCTGTTAAGTGTGCGTTCTTCCACTTCGCTGGTACTGAGGAAGTATCTCTAATGAATACCTGTCCAGCAGTAGGATTATTCTGATTAATATCAGCCAATTCAGCAATCGTATCTACTGTATCTACTTGAGCATCTACATAGGTCTTGATGGCTTTAGCCGTAGCAAGAGAATCATCGTTAGCACTTACTGATGATAGGTCAGTATCTAATGCGGAAATATCAGATAGGTCAGTAGTTGCTATTGTGATGTCAGCAGAACCATTGAATGACTGTCCTGCTATGCTTCTAGCCGTAGCGAGAGTAGTAGCAGTATCTGCATTTCCTGTAACATCTCCAGTAACATCCCCAGTCAAATCTCCTGTGAATGCACCCGCTACGAATGTTTCAGAACCAACAGTCCATTTATCATTAGTTTCATCCCATGTCAGGGTTTTGTTAGAAGCAGTTCCCCTTTCCACTTCTATTCCAGCATTCTGTGAAGGAGTACCAGTCTCATCAGAATTGAGAACAATTATGTTATCGCCTATGTTCACAGTGTTGGTATTAACAGTAGTGGTAGTACCATTAACAGTTAAGTTACCAGTTACTACTAATGCTCCCGATGTTGTCACAGTTACATCAGTTGCATCACCAATCGTAACATTGCTACTGATATCTGCAAGCCTTGTTCTTAAGTTGGCTTCGTTTACATTTACATCGGTGTTAGTTACCTTAGCATCATTGAGTGCAGTCCTAGTTTCTAGTTTCTGCATTGCGGCTAGGATAGTATCTGTTGCCGCTATTGCTCCACCAGTTCCAGTTCCAAGGTTTGTAAGTGCCTTACCAGTTATCGCAGTAGCCGCAGTTGCGTTATTCAATGCAGTAGTCGTAGTGAAGTTTGAATCATTTGTGTATGCTGACAATAGAGGATTAACTGTGAATGTGAGTTCATATGGGTCAGCATCCGTACCGTTGTCAACACCTGTCCAGTTTATTGTAAGAAGACTTGAAGCAGGTACAAACTTAATTTCCTTAGAATCAGCAATTGTAAGTTCTGTTCCATCTCCGTCTTCTAGTTGGAATGTAGTAGAGCCTGTAGCCGCACCACCTACGCTATCCACATATGCCTTGATTGATTTTGCAGAGGCTAGTGAGTCATCATTAGCACTTACACCATCAGCGAAGTTTGTCTCAAACGCCGCTACATCTGAAAGCCCTGTAACTGATAAAGAAGTTAGATATGTGTTGGTGTCTACTGAATAACTACCTGCACTAGTCCTCTTCAAGAAACCATTAGATGTGAAGTCACCATCCATCAATGCTCCTGCCGCCGCTACATTGGTAGCATCTGTCACATCAGCAGAAGTCTCTATTCCAGATAGTTTGGTTCTCTCGGCAGAACTGATTACAGTTCCACTACCTAAATTACTCAATCCACTTATCTTACCAACAGTAACTTGATTGTCTCCTATGTGTGCAGTATCTATTGCTCCGTTTGCAATGTGTTCCGAATCTATCGCATCATCTGCAATCTTAGCACTAGTTATTGCATCTGCGGCAATCTTAGCAGTTGTCACCCCTAGGTTTGCCAACATCCCTGTCTCTACTGCTAGGTTAGCAATTGTTAGAGTACCATCATTTGCAAGTGTAGCATCACCTGAGACTGCTACGTTATTGTAATCAGTACCATCTGCTATCATGATGTGCGTGTCGGTAACTGCAATTGAATCATCAATGAAATCAATCTTGGCTCCTGTTATGGCATCATCGGCAACCTTAGCGGTTGTAACTGCCCCAGTTGCTAGTTTACCAGTTGTTATTGCATTACTGTTTATCTTACCTGTAGTAACTGCCGCAGAAGCAATCATACCAGTAGCGATAGTTCCTGTATCTCCTGTAGTAATTAGCGTACCAGTCACATCTGGCAAGGAGATTGTTCTATCTGCTGTTGGGTCAACTATGGATAGAGTGGTTTCATGTGCATCAGCAGTCGTACCCTCAAATACAAATGCATTTTGTACGTTTACCTCTGTTTGGTTTACCGTAGTGGTAGTGCCGTCTACAAAGAGATTACCACGGACACGAACAGTAGTGTCATTCCCAGCATCACCAATATGGAGAGTATCGCTCTCATCAAGAAGCGCGAGAGATGCGACCACATTTGCTTTGTCAGTGACATCTGCTAATGCCTCGATTCCTGCCAGTTTATCAAACTGGTCGTCAGTCATCAATCCATGAGCATCGGTTGTGGCATCGGGCAATGTAGCCGTAATTGTCGAAGAGTCCCTCTGTGTTAGCGTGAGAAGACCTTGGTTGAAAGATGCTGATAGTACATCATCTCCCCTTTCAGAGTTAGCGATGTTTATGGTTTGACCAGTTTGTGTAATTCCTATTCCTTCTCCTGCTTCTAGGACTACCTCATCGTCTTGACTACTAGCATCTCTTAGTATGATTTTTGCCTTGTTAGCAGAAACAAGACCTGCTAGTAGGTTATACGCAGAAGGAGCCACCACTTGAGCATCTACATACGCCTTGGTCGCCTTTGCAGAAGGAATGGTGTCATGCGAACTGCTTACAGATGCTATATCGTTTTCCAGACCAGTTATATCAGTCAAGTCTGCTAGTGCAACAGAAGATAGTTTAGTGTTCAGTTGTGTTTGTATTGAAGATGTCACTCCATCTAGATAGCCTATTTCTGTTGCACTAACATCTGTGACTCCATCTAGGATATTTATCTCCGCCGCAGTAGCAGTTATACTCAAGTCACTCAAGTCTTCTATCTTAGACGCTAGATTACTTACTAGGTTGGTAATCTTACTTTGTGCAATTCCACCTGCTAGATGTGTGTTAGTTATTCCACTAGCCTTGATAGCAACTGCACCTGATGACACATCGAAGTTATTTGAATCGAAAGATGCAACTCCCCTGTTGCTTGTTGTAGCAACCTCTGCATCAATTGTTAGCGTACCAGAACCATCGTTGTATGTGGTTGTGATTCCCTCTCCATCAGTAATCAGCGCATTGACCCTATCATCGACTCTCTCATCTGTGTAGTATTTGTTGCTTCCTTCTCCTATGTCACCAGTATCTAGAGTGAGAGAACCGCCTAGGTTCAGAGAATTACTGTTTATGGTTACTGATGAATTTGCCAATTTCGCATTCGCAATGCTTCCAGCCAGTTGAGAATTCGCCACAGATATGTTTGTGACATTGCTCGACCAATCAGCACCGACAGTCGCCCCTGTAGCAATACCATCTAACTTTGACTTTAGAGTGGCGGTAAATAACTTATTGTTGGTGGAACTGCTTTCTGATAACTTGTCAACTTGTATGTCAGCAGAAGATGCTATATCCGCATCGACTATCTTTGTTCCTACTGCTCTGTATGCAGAACTAATGTCGGGTATGTCACCCGCTACTAACTTACCAAAGACGTTCGCAAGATTGATTCTTCTTAGTGGATTTCCAGAAGTAACAGAACCATCATCGTACATTAAGAAGTCAGCAGTTCTATCCATGCCGTTTTCTTCGGTTAAACCACCACTAGCATCGTTGATGTTAATCTTCAAGGTCGAACCTGTTCTAGTTAATCCATTCTCAATAGTGAGGCTAGGTTCTTTACCACTAAGAGCAGATGTCAATCCACTAATCTTGCTTTGAGCGATGGCCGCATCACTAGCAACCTTACCGTTTGTGATTGCTCCATTTGCTATCTTTGCCTCTGTGACATTGCTATCTGCTATCTTTGCAGTCACTACTGCATCATTGGCGATAGTAGTAGCACCATCTGCATTAGAAGTGACATCACCAGTATGGTTGGGATGCACATACTTATTGGCATCAGTTACGCCTGTGTAACCTAAGTCCGAGAGAGATAGACTTCTCTTTGAGAGTGCAGTAACGTGACCTTGTGCATTTGTTGATATGTTTTGAACTACCTCGGTCCCAGATGTTGTTATGTTAGTTACATCAGATGTTGGATGTATATACGCACTAGGAATCTCGGAAGATACAGGGATGTTATGATATGCACTTCCGTCATTGCTGAATTCCCACCTATCACTAGATTCGTTCCAACGCAACTTAACGTTAGTCGAGTTTCCACGTTCTACTTCTAGCCCCGCGTTCTCGCTTGGGGTACTTGCAGAATTGCTATTGAGCAGAACCATATTGTCCTGCAATGCAAGTGTTTCTGTGTTTATCGTAGTAGTTGTACCATTTACTGTGAGATTTCCTCCTACAGTCATATGCCCTGCAAATATAGCAGTATCATTGGATTGTGTCCCTATGTTGAAATCGCCACCCATGTCTGAGTTTAGTCTAGTCTTTAGATTCGCTACGCTAACATCTGTATCCGTATTGGTATCAGTCTCATGAGTATCAATCATGCCCTTTATGTCAGCAGGTGAGAATCTTCTGATGTCTGTAGCAGTTCCAGCATTCTTCTCCGCACCACTTACTTGTGATACCTGTGCGTTATACGCAGTTTCAATCTCAGCATTGCTCTGGTCAGCAGTAGCCCCTGCTTCTATTCCTAGCATTGTCCTTACGTTTGCCGGGGAAATTTCCTCTACCACCCCTGCACCAGAACTGTCTCTTCCTAGCAGTCTGTCTGTGGTTGATACGTTCTGCATCTTTGCGTATGTGACTGCATCATCTGCTATGTTAGCAGTTGCCACACCACCACTTGGGACTAATCCGGCATTACCTTGGGAGATTGCCGAAGTGTATACTATCTGGTCAACAGTTGCTAATGTACCGCTTGCAGGTAGCGTTATTGTCCCAGAACCTCCCTTTGTCAAGGTTCCATCTGCATTGATTCTGAGTGTCTCTGAACCACTGTTTATCGCGCTCAATCCCTTTGTGGTTTGGTCGTATCCTAGGAACTGAACCAATCTATCTATTGCATCATGGTCCGAACCTGCGGGATATTTGATAATAGCAACTGGAATATCGCCCGCAGTCAAAGAAGAGACAGATGCGGTTGAGACTGAACTTGCACCTGTTCTAATCTGTATGACGTTAGATGCATCTACGACAACGGTGGCATACCAGTCATTTCCTGCACGTTCACCAACTCCGGGTGCAATGTCATTTCTAGCAGATACAGAGACTAGCAACCCGTTTCTGAGTATCTTACCAGAAGCCACATCATACTGCGTGTATGTCCCACCATCTTCTTGTGTGATATTGAACCCACTAAGAGCAACATTTCCACCAGTAGCAACGTTCAGGCTATTGATTATACCGCTATGAATATTGTCCGAACCATCCACTATGCGAGTGTTAGGTGTAGCAGACAATGTACTTAGAAAGCCCGGATTACTATTTACCATCAATCTACCTCCAGTCTAATTGTGAACGTCACCGTGTCTGTAGTAGGCACTACTCCAGTATTCGTGAAGGTGACTCGGCTCAAGAGTTTATCGTTACCATCGAAAATTCCTAACTCTGAAACACCTTGAGTACCAATGTCTGTACCTGTAAAAGATGCAGTCCAAACTAGTTGCGTTCCTATCCTTGATGGTGTAGCAGACTTAGTGGCTACAAACGAATCTAAATCTGTCTGAGAACCAGCAGTATCATCTCCACCATTACCTATCTTTACCGTTGTAAAATTGCTTGCGATATATGTCGCCAATACTTCTTTTCCTTCATCTACTATCATTAGTAATCCTCCTGCTCATAGAATCTATCCTTGTATGACTTCTTTGTGACAATGCTGTGTTCAAACCCTACTTCCTCCGTAAATCCAACTATGTCATCAAAGCCCATGTTTGAGTTTCTAGACAGCGCGTTAGATGGTCCGGTTATGTTGTAGGAGAAACTGATATTCTTTAATTTGATTGCATCGAATAGGAATTTACCAGATGATTCCACTACTGCATCTCTGCCTAGTAAAGTGGTACTGTCATCTGCTTGTTGCATTGAGAGTTCGCTAAGTCGTTCTGCTATCGTCTTGTCAAACGTTCCTACCTTGAGTTTCAATGTTCCAGATAGAACATTCTCAATTTCAAATACTATGTAATCGTTAACAGGAATGTTATGGTTAGGGAAGTTCATTCTTAGAATATCTCCCGCTTCAAGCAATTCAAGACCTTCTTTCTGTAATTCAATATCTATCTTCCTCGCATCCCCATCATATATATTCATTAGTTCAACTGCCTTTGTCTCAGCATCTACCCTACTCTTTATCGTTGGGTCAACAACCTTTACGGTTCTAGTCTGCTTCTTAGTTGGTTTTTCCAATTCGTATTGCACCTTGTCACCTACAACGACTATCTTGTTTGCCTTGTCAAACATTGATGTGTTTCCTTTTACGGAGATTAGTCTATTGGATTCCTTGTATGATAATGCGTATCTTCGTAGGCTTCCCGTATCTTCTATGTTTCTTGTTATGAATTCACCATTCTTGATGTTATAATCCAACCCTCTCTTTACTACCAAAGAGTTCAGCGCGTTGTACATGTTCGTGTTATCGAACTTCAAGTTAGTTGCAAAGGTCTTCTTGTTCACAAGAACAAGTTCGTCATATTGAGCAGGTGAGAAGTATCTGTTTCTAAGTGCGATTGTCGAACCAGAAACTCCTGCTAAAGCAACTTCCCCAATCAAATGTCCATCATAGGAATACACTACATCTCCTACTGATATTCCCTCGATAGCAGAGGTACATGTGATTCCCTCTCTCTGGAGATTTTCATTGTCGCTGATAGCAACTAGATGTCCTGCGGTCAAATTAATTGCCGTTGCCGTAGTGCTACTCACAAACCCTAAGAATGTCCCAGAATCATCGAAAACAGAATCTCCCTCTGCAAAGATAGTCGTTGCATCAACACCATCTACTGTAATGGTGGAGGCTGTACTGTGATGATTACCGTTTACAATGACTCCTGTGGATAGCATGGTAGTTCCAGAATTTACGATATTACCTGTAGGGTTGGAGAAACTCCGACTTGGATTGTACTCTAACCCAGCAAGAGTTACGATGTTCTCCACTTCCTTCTCAAGTTGAGATGCGATTGCGTAAGTTGTTCCTATGCTACATTTCGTGATGTCCTTCAACTTTGGCTTTCTTCCTAGGGTGACTTCAAACACCTCTCCAAACGATACGACTCCATTAGCAGATAACTTACCATCGAATTCTAATGTCAAACCTGTCTTGGTCTGTTGATTCTCCCCATCATTTATTGCAACGGTCTTCCTGACTACGATATTCTTTCTAACGGATTCCGTACCATCTGTGATGTTCATATCCAATATGTCCCCATCTGTTAAATCCGAGAACGGAGCGATGGCATCAGTACCCGTTCTTCTCTCTATGGTGCTATGTGCGTTGTCGATATCAAGAAGAAGGTACATGTGATTTACGCTTTCGGAGAATGTAGCGTTTGATTGCCTACTACCGCCTGTTCTCCAATCTCTTCCCTTTCCGTCATTTAGAAGCACATTGAATCTTACCTCATTTTCATGCTCATCGAATGTGACTTCAGAAGGTCGCATCAATCTGTATCTTGCACCATTGCTTGAAGAGAAATCAGAATCTAGAGTTATCTCTTGTGTTTCTGTAGCAGTTGTACTAGGTGCTACAGAGACACTGTGATTGACTATTTTGTGTATCTTTTTAGGCATATCTGCATTAGGTGAGGTTCGTATGTTCAGATTGCCTTCTATATCATCAGTAAAGTCCTCAGAGACTAGGTAGTATCCCGTTAGGTTTGGCATGTAACTAAGCCAAGCATGTTCAGTATCTGAGTTAAGTACGAATGTGATTACCTTGTTATCGCTACTTGTAGGTACTGTGATTCCACCACTATTGTTTACTATGTTGAATGTTGGTTTAACTAGCATCTGTGCTGATATCACACCGCCCGCAGTTTCATAATGTGAAGCACTTGTAGATGGTGTTGCTACTTGATGAGAAAAATGTGGAGAATAATACTTGAAACTACTTCTAGTTCCACTTACCCGTAAGAACAACTTATCTGAAAGGATGCAATCAGCACCCTTTGTTCCCACCATAGCAAGACTGTACTCTGTTTCATGAACATCAGTTCCAACAGAGTAGTCGTTGTCCAAGTCCGGTACTCCTGTGAGTGTTTCAGAACCACTCTTTCCTGTCCACGAAAATGCTTGGAAGGAATCTCCAATGAAACCATATCCATGGTCGTTAAACGAAACTCCGTAGTTTGTATCATAGCCACCTACATTGAGCATCATGGTAGTATCGCCATCATCATATGCTAGGTGCAGAGTATCGACATTCTTTGGATACCTTTGTATCATTAGGTTCCTAGTTACTTGGTCGTAGTCTGAGGTATTGTTAGTGATGAACGTGTTATACCCAGAATCCGCAGTTAATGACAACACCGTACTCATCACGATGTCATCATTGTCTATGACTCCAGTACCAAAGTTCTCCGCCATGACGGTTGAGCCTTGCTTGAAGCCTCTAAATACACCAATGCATCCTTCATAGATGTGTGCTAGGGAAGCACTATTGTTTGCGGTCTGCCCTACTCCGAACCTAAATCGAAGGTCACTATCCGTATCGCTAAGTTCTCTGTGGTACAACCCGGCAATCACTCTAGAGATGTGCTTATGTGTTCCAGTAGAGAAGTGCGTATGGGCGGAGAGTCTCCTATCTTTCTTGTTTGGTTCTCGTATGAAATCATAATTTGGACTACCAGACCAAGTTCCGGCATGTTCCTCTGAGACAATTGGTAAGATTATGTCGTGTCCCTCAAACCTCGTAGAAAAACCTGTAGAACTCTTTAGTGTCTTAGCCCATTTGAAATTACTACTGTCTACTGTTGGCGTACATAGCCAAACGTGGCTAAAACGAATATTGTGTGCGTTACTTCTTCGTTGGAACTTAAGTTTTGTACTTCCGGTATGCGTAGTGAGATTGTCGATGTTGAAGTCCGTAGTTCCGAAAAGCCGGAAGGGTTGCACACCGAAGTAACTCAGAAGGCCGCTTGCATGTGTTCCACCATCATATCTCAATAGGCCAGTTGCGCTACTTGCGCCTAATACATCATTAATCGAATTTATTATCCATCGAGTAGATGACATCGTAGTGTCTTGATTCAATGCAACGAAGCCATTGATACCTGACGCAGACGCTATGTTTCCGTATGCACTAGCAGGGTATGCGCCTATCTTGCTTTTCTGGTAGAACACCCTACCATCTGATGCACCCACATTTGAGGTAGTATACACACCATCATTGTCCCATGATATGCTATTGGTAGAAGTTTCTGCTACTGGCGTACAGAACTGAACATAGTCAAACGTCTTTACAGTTGGTATGTCCTCTGCTTTGTCTGGTAAGGATTCATAGTCCACTGGATTGAAGTGCCAGTCGAATGTAGCCTCTACCAGTTTCATGACTCCAAACCTTCTCATCTGATTGGTGGTTTGTGTTGATGTCTGAATGGATGATTCCTCAAACATGTTCTCTGTTTGGAGAGTCTGCTTCGTCTTACCAACATAGTGTTGGTGAGTTGTTTCTCCTGTGAGAGTTGGTTCTGATTCCAATAGAACTCCAAATTCCTTGTAGTCCTTCGTATGGTATCCTAGATTGTTATGTCGTAGTTTGGAATATGGGAATACATCACCCGTTGCTAGTAATTCATATGTCTCTGCTCTTGGGTCTATCTGCTCAAACGAGTCATATTGTATGTCACTTTCCAAACCAGATGGAACGTATCCAGACATTGAGACATTGGTTTCCTCTCGTATTGTTGGATAGGACTCGACTATTGGATAATCACTTTGACTCCCGAAGAAGTTAGCAACGTATGTCCATCCCTTGATTGTGTTGCTACCAGATAGTGGTTTGCTGTCTCCTGTTGCAGTTAGAGTCATGAGACTACCATCTGCCTTGACACCATATGCCACGGCGTATCCAGTTACCATCTGTGGCTTAGAGCCAAACCGATAGATACTGTCGTGGTTCCTGTATATCGTTCCTCTGTCAAATCTCTGCAAATCCCAGTATCTCATGGTTTCCTTTGGCCCAAAGTAACCAGTGCCACTCGCCGTTGATTGTAATCTATGGATGAAGCCACCTGTGTCTGCATTGTTATTGACCAGATACAGATTGCAGTTTCCTCTTGTATCCGAGGAATTTATGTCCACTCTTCCTAGTAGTATGGGGAATATAGGAGATAGAGACAATCTGGTTTCAGATTCATCCTTCTCGTTTACCTTCACCACATCAAAGGTTTCCTTGCTTATTGAAGCGACATCTATCTTATCCAATGTCACTCCATTTTCATTACCTGCATTAAATGCGAAGATAGCGTCATTGGTAGAAATTGCCTTTGGTGATGATATGTCATATCCTAATGTTCCATCTTTTAGGTAGGAACCAGTATTGGATGAGCCTCGTATTGCTGTATAGACGAAGGTATTTCCATCTAATGTTAGAGATAGTCCAGAGTTGAAATCAATTGCTTTCTCGCTTATCGAGGTAAAAGATGCAGTACCAGTATTGTGTTGCTCATTACTTCCTAGTGCCTTAGTCCCTGTGACATAGTTCACCCATGTAGAACTGTATGGATGATAATACTTCAATGATGAAGTCGTAGTTGGTGTAGAGAACGCTCCATCATACAAGGTTATAGTTCCAGATGAGTATTGTTTTACCTCCCCAAGTAACTCCCCTGCTTGGTTAAGTATGAGGCCGTACTTCGCAGGAGTAGTAGAAGGAGTACCAGAGAATGTTACAGAAGCACTACCTGTTGTCACGCTTAGACTGCTTATACCAGTAATTGCAGTTGCGTTTAGAATAGGTGGTAATGAAGTATGGATAACATCTTCCATGAATGTAGTGTTCTTGCTTACTGTCTGTGATAGGAGTTTGGAAGTTTCATCTCTACCAACCACATTGTAGGTAGTTAGACCATTCTCCGAGGCACTAGTAATATCTTCTATCACGCCAGTAAAGGCAACATCGCTAATTGAATAACTACTGTTGTAGTAATAGAACCTGCTCTTGTTTTCATTAGAACGTTGATAGAAGACCCGACTATCATCCTGTATCTTCAGATACTTGTTATCCTTATCACCATATTGTATTCTATTATCGTGCCTGTTATGCGTACCGATAACCAATCTGGAGTTGTATAACTTAGATTCATTCTCATCTATCGTAACATCTGACATTGATAATCTAGATGAATCTAGGTCAAATTCTGTATCTGGTTCTAATGTAGTATTCAACACGCCTGTGTATGGTGCTACTTTCATTTCCTTTGATGAGAAGTTTTCTGCTACAGAACTACCTGTCCATGTGTTTGCCGCAATTGTTTTCTTGTTCTTGATTGTGAATGATTGCTCTCCATTAGATTGAGCGTTCACTACATTGACGACATAGTAGTATCCATCTATCTCCACTATTGTATTTGCATTCGGGCCAGCACCCAACACGGCTCTTAGGTCTGTATTCTTCTTTATGTCCTTCAAGACGATTGTGGATGTGTTTGATGAATGTCGTGATGCCTTGCCGTGGAACTTCATAAATTGCATACTGCCATTGTATATGTTCCTCTCTAGAATCAAATCGGTTTCTTCCTTCATCTTGAGGTGTTGCAATCCGCTATTGTCCATTACTTTGAATTGAGCGAGTTGACTCATCTTATTCCTAGGTTGATTTAACAGCGCATGTGTAATCAATGGAATTTGGTTGTTCTTGTAGTTGGCCTTCTCAAAAGTCAGGTACTTGCCCGGTCCAGTTAGGTCACCATCTAATTTGAGAGTAGAAGTAGAGTCCGAGTTTGCGGTATGCCTGTGCATCTTAGGGAATGCATTTTCCCATTTGTAGAAATCACTAGAAGTAGAATCATCAGATGTCTTATTCGCATCTACTAGAGTTGCCTCTAGTCTGTCCTTTCCTAGACTGTGTATCGTATTGTTGAACTTTCCTTCGGTTCTGAATATTACGTTCTGTATCGTCTTACCAATCTTTACATTGAACTGTGAGTTGTTCTGGTTTATCAGCACTCTCGCATAATCTAATTTCAATCTTAGATTGTTAGTGTCATCTAAGGTCTTGATGTTTCCGAGGTAAACCCCGCTATTGTCGAAGATTGACATACCCGGCAAGAGTTTCTGTCTGTTTGCCACATCTGTTACTGTGAACTTTATCGAGTCACTACCTATAGCGTACTGGGCATGTGATGTTACTGCATTCATTGATACAGTAGTGAAAGCACTCCAATAACGTAGATGAGTTAGATTGTATTTCGTCATGTAATCTAGTTGGTCTTTCTCATCTAATCTATCATTGTAGAAATACCAAGTCGGCCTACTAGCATGTGATACTCTATCGTGTTTGTTCGTATTGCTTAGAGCATCACCTCTCAGACCATAACTCACAGCAACAATGTCAGTCGCTGTCTTTGCTGGTCCTTTGTAAATCTCAAACTTCGTATTGATTCCCACTTCTGTAGGATATGCAGGGGAGAATTCTATTCCATCTCCAAACTCATCAAAGGATATTATTCTGGTTACCTTTGCAAAGTGTGGTCTGATTGCATCTGTACCCATAACTACTGTATCTGGATTTAACAAGATAAAGTAATCATAGTTCTCTATGTCTAATCCGACTTCCTCTGTAGCAGGATAGTCACTGGTAGAATAAACGAACTTTCTATTTGTCTCGGAATTAGTAAGTTGCGAATCATACACCTTCACTTTGAATGAATGAGTCTCATCTCTGTTTAGAGCATGGTCAGTCAAAGTAGCATTGCTAGGATATATCCTATTACCAATCCTACTTGTGGAGTCATTGCTAACTGAACCACCGTGAGAGGTGTCTCTTATTTCCATGAAGTTAGCAGACGACTTCAAAGATGAACCGTTCTGAGAGTTCTCGTATTGTAGGTTGTTCTGCACTAGTGTAGGATTTACTGATACGTTTAGGTATGCTTCACTCTTCTTTGCGGCGTGTCCAGCATAGTCAAATGCATCATTGTCATCTGTGATGTCAGTATCCTTCACACCCACGTTGAGTGGAAATATTGCCTTGCCCTTACTTACTCCACCCATTCAATCACCAAACGTATAGTAAAACAAGATATCAGAAAAGCCGGGACTCAGTGTATGTGAGTTAGTCGATGGGCGTTTTGACTTATGCATGGCAATTTCAAATAACTCACCAAAGAATTGCTCTGAATTACCAGAACCTCTACCTATTTGGCAATCACTCTTATCAAGATAGAATGGTGCTACGTTGTGTGCCTTCTGCTTTACCAGAGAGTTATTCAAATGCAATTCTAGGTTGTTTCTATTATACACTAGAGACACCTTGAATACTTGCTCAAGATACAATGCTTCCTTTCTCTGGTCTGTATAGATTGTAGAAGTTACAGTATATGCAGGAGCAGACGTAAGGGTGATAGTATCCCCACTAACAGAGTCAACAGTTCCTAACTCCTGTATTGATGAATCATATATCTTGTTTCCCGGCCCTATTTCTGTTGCTTCTCCAGAACCTACACTAATTTCCGTATTGTTTCCTGCTGAGAAATTCACAGTAGCCAAGTCAGTTATGCTATCAGACATAGCCGCACTACCCATAGCCGCTTGATTCAGTTTGACAGTTAGCACATTGCTTGCCCTTGTTGTAATCAATGTCCCATTATGACCATTTGCCCCATCTATGGCAGTTTCTAAATTGGCGGCAGTTGTATCGTTGTTAGTCTCTGCTTTGAAGAAGGTGTATGTTCCATCGGTTGTTCCGGTGACCTCATGTGTAGAAGCCTTGTACTTCTTCAATGTACCAGATGCATCTGTAACGCTGATAAAATTGTCTGGCGTTCCACCACCACTAAAATTAGTCTTACTGATATTTGAGGGAAGATTACCCAAAGTTATGACGGCGGTGTTTGTTCCAATCGTATTCTGTGTTAGATTAATTGTGGCACTACCTGCCGAATCTGTTAGTATGCTACCTGCATGACCATTGCTATGAGCAATTGCGGTTCTTAGATTATCAGCCGTTGCAGATGCGCTTCCTCCCTCTTGGAATGCTATACCTCCAGATACATCTCCAATAGAACCACCATTCAAACCACCAGTAGCAATTGCACCACCATTTGCTACAGGAACGTACTTCTTAGTGACAGGAGAACCCGCATTGTCTACTAGTTGTATGAATGGGGTACTGCTTGCATTAGTTTCTGTGACTCCGCCTGTGAAGTTAGAACCAGATATCGTTGCCGCACTATTGGCAATGTTTGCCTTTGCTATTGTTGCGTTATTACCTGCCGCACCAGTCAAGTCATGAGTAAGGTTTACTGTTGCGCCATTACCAACAGCAGTTATCGTACTTCCATGTCCGTTATTATCATTGATTGCGGCGGCTAAAGCAGTAGCCGCACCAGTATTATTTGCATTACTTGCAAAATTAAAGTAGACTACCGATACGGTACTACCGTCATCTAATGTTCTAGTACCAGTAGAACCAGTAGTTCGTGCAGAGTCATGTGCAGGAAAGTAGTTCTTCGTATTACCAGCACTATCTGTTAGTGTGAAGTAGTTTATCGTGTTGTCATTTGAGCCAGTAGTCTCCCCTAAAATCAACTCATTGACTCCACCACTAAAAGAAACAACCTTTACTCCTGCTTGAGTTGAACCATTTGCCTCAGTATAGTTATTGTTTGATATCAATGTGCTACCCGCAGACAGTACCGCACTATCATCTCCCTTTCTGTTTGGTGCGCTACCTGTGATAGCAACAGTTAGAACCACTTCTTCGGGAGTATTGAACCCTGCCACTATTGCAGTACCATCTCTAGGGTCGTTAGCAGAACCAGCAAAACCTACGTTATCACCGTTAACTGCATCAGCGAAGTTCTGTGCAGTTGCTTCTGCATCACCACCTATCAAGTATCCTTTAGCACCAGAAGGCCAAGTGAACCCAGCAGATGCAGTACCGCTTAGGTCAGCACCATTAGTTATTCCCGGTAGAGCAAACCACTTTCTAGTAGGAGTACCGCTTTCATTGGTTAATAGAATGTGATTATTGACATCTGTATTATCAGCATTGACTGGTTGATTGTAGAATTGTACTATTCCTTCTTCAGCAGTAGCACCAACTACATCTGTATTCAGATTGTTTCTCTGCACTATTGTAATGCTTCCAGTTGCTTTGACAGGTTTCGTGTAATTTGCTATATCTCCAGAAATAACAATTTGACCTGTGGATTTTGTGTTTCTCTCCAAGTCATCGTAGTCTTGTATGGTTATAGTACCAGACGGATTGCTACCAGATGCGCTAGTAGTCACCCTTCGATGACTAGTAGTGATACCGTTGTAGTAACCAGTATTATCATAGTATCCGTATAGATTCTTACTTGCAGTAATTATCTTGTGACTCTCAATCTTCTCTGTAGTTCCTCCTTTCGTCAACTCAGCAACTAACTTGTACTCTGCGGGTTGGTTGTATGAACTACCCGTAAGTGAAGAAGTAGAAGTAACGTTTTGCAAATAGAATTTAAGGTTGGCATTGTGAAATATCATCATCTTTTGTTGTAGGTATGCAGAAGAACCAAGATAGTCTACGCTTTCATATGCTGTTCTATCAGCAACATCACTGGAATTGTCATTAGGATAAGGCGGGGTTTTCTGAGAATCAAGAACGCCATGTCGCCCCGCAGTTCTAGAACCAATACCATTTACATCGTAAGGAGTCAATATTGCCTCTAACACAAATCCATTGGTTACTCCTACTTCCGCATCATCAGACCATATACTCCTATTTCGTAGAGAAGATACTGAGGTTAGGTCTTGTTTTAGATTCTCGTCATTACTTAGTGCTTGAGCGTTATTAGATGTCAAGGTAATCTGCGTAGCCGTAACAGAAGATACCTGCCCTACTGTATTTCCATCAGCATCATACACGTTATCTCCCTTTGAGAACTTAGTAGTAGCATCTACCGTATCCACGGCTATGTTAGTTGTAGAGGAATTGGTTACTGCACCATTTACTAGAACTCCTGTAGAGACTTTAGTTCCAGAAAGCGCAATCGGCGCATCATAATCAATGTTCAGATAACCGTTGCACAATATTGGAAATACCAATTTGTATGAGTCCTCGATGTATGCATTGACCATTTTCACCCATCCAAGAAGTTCTCCGATAGCACGAAGGCTTCTGTAAAGTCCATTGTAAAACCAACCGCAGGAAACGTAGACCCATCCATGGTCGTGTTGAAGTTTTGAATAAACCCAGTTATACCAACGCTAACTTCCTCTGCTCCAGTATAGGGAGTAAACCATTCAGAGTTTGCTCCAGTTCCTGCTTCTGCATCGTAATCATATCGAGTGAAACTGTTGTCGTATCCCCTAGTTTTCCAAGAGAAGGGCATCATCTTCAAATCTGAGACATCTGCATTCTCTGCCCCGGCATGATAGTCAAAGTTGAACCCTACTCTGGTTGGACCTAGAACGATTAGTTTGTTCATGTTCTGGTCATCTTGGAATGTGCTTGAATCCACATACGAATGTATGAGTTGGGCCATTTCATAGGAAGTCATCTTTACGGTCTTGGCCGCAGAACCATCTCTCTTCTTCACTATGGTCTGTCCTAGTAGTTGACCGGACATGTTTATTGTCTTCTGAGCCATACCCACATCGAAGGCTAGATTCAGAGACTCTCCCTGTATAGCACCAGAGAAAGGAACAGGTATCGCCATCACACTCTTTGATGTGGTTATGCCGAGGTTGTCTACGAATAGCGGTATTCTGTTCACCGCACCATCATTCATGCCTTCGTCATTTCTTCTTTGTAATTCCAAGAAGACCTTGAAGTTATTGAAGTTCTCACCGGGCATCAGAATCTACCTACCGCGCTTGTCGTTCTGTTCATCTGTATTCCTATCTCCCTTGCTACCTTTGTAGCGATGTCTCGTATCTCTGCATCAGAAGCACCAACCCTGCCATTCACATGGACATTGATTGTGTGTCCTCCCATCATTCTCTTACTTTCTGTGTTGTTGTGTACTCTA
>VTLG01014786.1_pt1 | contig 26528 bp, 46 predicted proteins | sample 4694571 | NCBI WGS metagenome assembly VTLG01 (sample SAMN12604809, study PRJNA352737) | marine metagenome | biome: ENVO:00000447; feature: ENVO:00000209|ENVO:00000569|ENVO:01000036; material: ENVO:00002151; isolation source: viral sequences binned using virsorter ...
GTGCCGCTATATTTCCTGCTACGTTTTGAGTTGATACTTGGAAGCCCATACCTGCTGCTTGACCACTTACACCGGCTCCTACAGCTTTACCAACATATGCACCGGCTTTCCCTCCTGCATAGGAAGCAGCCATAGAGATAGCAATATCCCCTAAATCGCCACCTTTTATAGCCGTACTTGCACCTTGTATGAGAGGGATTGTCCACTGAGCGCCGGGGATAACCATTGCAGCAAAAGTAGCTAAAGTTGTAAGAGGATCATCTAACATCCCCTGTACAACACCACCTACAACGTCAATTACAGGTTCGAGTATATCATCTACTACAAAATCGACGACATCAGCTACAGCATCGCCAACCCACTTAACGACTGCTTTAACAGGTTTAAAAATAGATTTAAAAAATGAACCAAAACCCACCTTACAAATCCTCCGGTAAAGGTTCAGTACCCGGCTTTATGAAAGCCATATATCTATCATCTTCGTCTTGTCCTATACCCATTTCGGTATCAACATTTTTAATTGAATTTTGTACAGATTGAAGAGCAGCTAGATATTCTTCTTCAAACAAGGCTGTATAATGCGTAATACCCTGAGTCTGCAGATGCGATATATACTGTCGTATATTACTCGCAAAATTAGTATCTATATCCATGTTGAAGATATGACCGGCCATTTTGTTACTATTATTTTCAGTACCTCTATGCGACAAGAACATAGTATTACCAAATTGTTTTGATTCTGCAGACTTCATACTACCTTCTGCAGCTACCATAGCTAATTTTGTAGCCATAGGTATATTCTGGTATTCCTGAAGTTGTTGTATAGCTCCCAAGATGATACCTTGCTCGTTTAGTATTTTATCGTTGCTGTCTACTAGTTCCATAGTTCTAACTTAACTCTAAAATACTGGCTATAACATGAAGTCTATTTGCTGTTGCGGCAGTAACTTTAAGAATCTCGGATTCCTGTACTACTAAAGGAGCAGTTAATAATTCTACTGTGGTATTTGCGCCTACAGCTTTAGTCTTAAATAGACTAAACACAGCACTCGCTGAATTAGTTAAAGTAAGAGTTATAGTATCTGCATTACCAGAATCTTCAGATACAAGGATAGATTTAACTATAGTCGTTGTAGACCCCGGAACTGTATATAACGTAGTTATATTAGTAGTAGTTAAATCTACTTTTGCGTTCTTATAATTATTAGCCATCAGCCCAAAAACCACGCCATAGCTTCAGAATTTTGTTCAAGAACTCCATCTCTTAGAACTTCATCTATCTGGTTAAAATACAACCTTAGTGTATTGTTGAACTGGTCAAAATAGAACGAATCATATATTGGAGGTGCAGGTGGGAGTACAGGCCCAACAAAATTTACATCATGAGTATATTCTGGTAGTGCCATTATCTTCTCCCATCAGGCCGCATATCTATACGAGGCGTACCTAATTGCCATTGTACTCCAGAAGCTGAGGACTCAATTTTTACTGATAGTTGTCTACCTCTTACTCTGGTATTTACCTGTTCTGTATACTTCTCTACAGGCACCGTCGCACTTCTAGTTATTGCACCGCTATCGTTACCTCCTACGGAAGCAGGATTGTTGTATCCCGAACCAGAGTTCTTTAGTGGGAATAATGTCATAGTAGCACTAGGAGAATCAGTCGTAGATCCATCAAAGGTGATATCGGGCATTACACGCCATACAAAGTTAAATTGATGTCCATCATCTAAATCAAATTCGGCAGAGGTTATAAATGCGGGTATAGCTGCAGTTGTACCTGTTTGATTATCGTCTATACCCTCTTCATGGTTCACCAGATTGGGAGTATAAGTAGCAGCAAGCGGAAAATTACGCATACCAGAATCCAACCAAGCTGTACGGGCTAAACTACCATAGTACCATATCTTATCTTGGTAATTGTATATAACGTAGCTGTCTATGGTAGTTGAATCCTCAGAGCAGTAGAACCACCATATTTCATGGTATTCTTCATTAGTGCCAGCGAATACTTGATCCGATTGGAGCGTGTTATAATCATTAAATACGTATCGCAATAAATCACATACGAGAGGTTGTATGGTACCATCGTACATATAGAATTTATCTTTTCCCATCCAGTAAGCCACACCATTTGCAAATGTCACCGCATTAGGAGAAGCTATAGAAGTATTCTCACCTACAACCTGTGCTCCCCATACAGCCTGACCACCTAGATATTGAAGACTATATACAGCAGAATCTGTCCATGCAGTTATTGCTTGTCGAGTAGGTATAGCAGTTACTATTTTTGTACCTCTGGATAACCGTAAACTACCAGCCTGATTTGTGGATGAAGGGGTCCAATCAACAGCACTTTCTTGATCTGACCATCTTATAAGCATGGGATCTTGAGTACTCGTACCTATGGTATTTGCCCCAAAACACAAAACAAACCTACTAATATCCGATACAAGTATGAAATTCTGTTTTGTAGGGACATCAGAAGCACCACCCAAACCGGACAATAATACTCCACGAGTAGTAACTCCATTAGTGGCATCCCAATAATATAGGGCACCTCCTCTAGGTCCAAATATAAGATCTTCTCCAAAATTAGTTTGACTCCATAGACGGAGTTCTACTGCTCCCCCACCTCCAAACCCCCATGTACCTGCACCCCAACTACCAGAACCAAATCCCGCTAGTGGTACTACAGTCTCTGGACCTACACTTACCTGATAAGCAGCATCAGTAGCAGAACCCCCATTACCGGAATCGGAGGAATTAGCCGCAACAGAAGCAGTGAATGTGTATGTATTTACGCTTGGAACTGATACGATCTGATGTTCGGCATTGAGAATAGTAGCGGTTATAGTCCCTCCTAGGGATACTGCGCTGCTAAAAGTTACAAAGTCGCCTATAGAGGCTCCGTGACTATTATCTGTAACCGTTATTGTAGTAGACCCATTAGAAGCAGAAAAAGTAGCCGTATTGGTAGTAGTCGCCCGTATAGGCGTTATATCATTATAGGCACCACCCTGCTCTATATAGAACTTTAGGTGTGTCCCTACACCAACTAATTGATTACCCGCTAAAAGAATCCAAGCCCATAGGGATCGACATACTCCTTGAAACGTATTAGTAGATATACGTGTCCAACCACCTATTTTTTCGGGTAATTTTTGTCGGAACCGTATTTTATCACACTCATACCAACCATTTTCATTGGCGTAACGTGTTCGCTCCCTATTAACTCCCGGCCTTAGATCCAATTTTTTTAAAGGCATAACTACTTACTCCGAGGTTTTGCCCTGTGCGGGTATTGAAGTTACTTCTATAGTCACGCTTTTTTTAAGATCTAAAGATGCGCCACAATCAGAGCATGTATCTGCGTTGAGTTCAGCTTCATCAACATCGAACCCACAGGCGGCGCACACTATCTCCACACTATGAGCCGATTCAATTGTGTTACCAATTATAGTCCTTGCTTCATATCTTCGTTTCATGTGTCTATCCGTCTAATTCAAAATGGGGACCATCAATAAAAGGACGTCGTTTTGCAGATCTACATATATCAATATAACTATTCATAGCTTCTTCCATAGTACCGCCCCATTTACGTATATCCGGTATATGCCATGCTCCACCCCACCGAATAACTACTTCATGGTAACCTGCGGCTGCCTTTATAGCATCAGCTATATCATCGTAGAGATTAAGTTCCCAAGAACCTCTACTACCTATATAAGCCATAAGATCCACTGCAAGTCCTTCAAGATGCTTGGATTTCATGGTTCTAGATGCCCCTTTTGCTACAAGAGCTTCCTGTTCTTCCACAGTCCGTAATCCCTGTATAACACCAAAATCAACTGTAGTTAATTGTATAGCAGTTTCAACTACATCAAATAACCTTTTATCTACTTTTTCTAGGTTTCCGTAAGAACGTTTTGACAAGAAATAACTCATTTACCTGCTCGCCATGCTCTGGCTTTTGACATTGCCCGATTTCCAAACCAAAAAGCTATTATGGCTGAGAATATTGCCTGAGTTTCTGGATCCCATATTTCTAAAAGTCCTACTGAAAGATCCATCCCATGCGTGTTTACCATCGCGTATAGGGTGACTCCTTTAATTGTAGCAAAGAGGCCAAAGAAGGCATAAGTAAGGACAGGGCGCACAGAACCCCGAAGAGCGTTGACAAATCCTCCAGCATCAATACTTCTATCATGGGCATATAAACCTTTCGTTTCTTCTATCTCAGCCTGAGCATCCAATTCTTGTATTTTTAATGTGGATAGCTGTTCAGCATATTTAGCCTTGGCTTCAAGCATGGCTAATTCCTGCTTGTTTACCTGAGACTGTTTAAAATACCCAAGGATCTCTGGTACTATAGATGTACCAAACCCTAATAATGTTCCTAAAAGTGAGATCATTCTAAACCCTTTATTTTGAGATTTTCTTCACCCTATTTGTTACAGCTTCCTCAAGAATAGGTAGTAAACGAATCCCACAGAACCCAACAACAAAAGCAATTGCTGGCCCCCAAGTAACATCAAGTTCCCAATGCTTTATTACTGGAGGGATAAAGAACTCCGCAGCTACCCATCCAACAAGAACAGCTAGTAAAAGATCTCGCCAACTTATTGACTTCCTGACCGCCCAGTTGGCCAGACCACCTATACCCGAAGCTCCAATACAGCAGAACTTCGCGCCTATTGTCATAATTAACCATTCCATTAGATATCTGGCTCCATAATTACTCCACCTAGAATTTCATTTAGCTTATCAGAAGAATAAGCTAAAGCTAATTGTGCCTTTATTTTAACAATACACATCGTGTTATCTATAGATTTTGCTGACACAACAGCCAATGTTCTTTGTCTAGGACTTTGGAATACCAAGACTTTCTCTATATTAAGATCTTCTATTTTATGGTATCTAATCCATTGTTCCCTAGCTAGATCATTCAATTCAGCAGATTTAGCTTGCCACCTATGAAAAAAGAACAGCCGTATACTATTCAAAGCTAAATCGGGATACCCACAAGGATGATTATCGTATTGTATTTGTCCTTCAGTTTGAGCAGATAGGGGTAATGGCATAGAACAGGAGAAGCCAAGAATTGACACTAAAAATATAGACGCAAACAAGGTTATCTTATTCATCTTTTTGTACTCATATATGCAGTCATACCCATATACGCACCGACAACCCCGGCTTGACCTATGTAGAAGAGACCGAATAAATCGGCTAACGCGGTTATTCTGCTATCAGGAAATACCGGTAGAAAAATAAACCCAGTAAACACAATCATAGAGATCATGGCAGTCCAAGCCATCTTGCGTTGGGCATCTGCTCTTTCATATTTCCGAAGGGCATCTGCGGCAGCTAACTCTGTATCTGAAACGACCCCATCACTATCTAGGTCTAGATCATTATGCACAGAGTCATTTTCTAGTCTCTTTTGCATAAATTATTTCCCGTTTCCTATACGATCTCTAAGCGTATTAACAAATTCCCACAGACTACTTACTTGTTTGTTTAATACGTTTGTCTCTGCTCGTAATTCTACGAACTTTGCGTATAACTCCCTCTTTCGTATCTCCTCAACATCATTACGTAATTCATGTAATTCCGTTCTCATACGGGTAAAAAGAATTATAACAACCCCTAAAAATAGTATCTGATGCCAATAGTCTTGAATCAAATCCACGGCTGCTTTGCCCTTTACCCATTTCTTTTGAACAATCGGGTACATAGCATACGAAACGTTTTAGTCTCATAAATACGAATAACTAACCATATAATAGAAAATAAAGCAGCTATATTAGGTAGTAATTGTGCCCACGAAAACCCCGCAACAGCAATAGCTGCGGCATCAATGGGGGTTTTAGGGTCGTTCATTGGTTACTCCTTAACTCGGTTTAATCTTCAATTGTATTTCCTTTTTACGCTAACTAGCCTCAAGCGCAGCTACACGACCACGCAATTCTTGGATTTCTTTTATTAGCATTGGCACGAGCTTGCTGTAATCGACACCCATCATATCATCGCTGTCTGCGCTGCCGCTGACGGCCAGAGGTTCTATTAACTGTAATTCCTGCGCAATCAAGCCGTAGTCTTGATGGCTGTCAGCAATGTTCCAGTCAAACTGACGAACTTGCATTGCGTCAATTTTATCGGATGCAGATGCAGAATTTTCGATGTTAGATTTTAATCTGCTATCCGATGAAGTGTTGAAGGCCGTGGCTGTCGTTGAAGTAATTATACTTCCAACTAAATTCGAGTTTGTGCGGTAACGCATGGCTGCCCCACCGCCTGTGCCACTATCAACAACAATTCCCGTTCCTGAAAGATAGTTATAAGAAATAGCTAACCGTTCACCTTGAGAATAATGACTTGTAGTACCCATGAGTGAGGTGCCAGAAAGTGTAGTATCTCCTGTTACTCCCAAGGTGGAAGAAACCGTAGCAGTTCCAGTGATAGCTGTATTGTCACCAATCGCTACAGTACCCGTCCCATTACCCTGCAATGTCACATTGCCGTTGGTCGTCTGGGCTGTTACGACATCGGCCTTGATTGTGCTTGACATCTTAGCTTGCCTCTACCATTGCTTTATAATTATCTTTAACCTCATCAGTCCAAAGAACCTCTACTACGGCCTTGACTTGAGGATCTTCCCCAGAGATATCGGTAGGAGTATGGGTCCAATTGTCATCGTCATCTTTAACGGAAGCAAAAGGGACTAAAGCGTGTCGGTGGTTTGACCTGCCTATTTCAACACCGTCCTCTTTGAGAATGGTGTCTGTTCTTACAGAAACAGACCAACCTTGTGTCGTGTCTATTTTGTAAATTTCAATATTTTTTGTTATAGCCATAACAGTAAATTCCTTTTATGCGGTACTGTAGGTAACGGTGCCAAACAGAACTCTTCCATCTGCACCGGGATAGGAATCATCATAATTTTTTACTCCTATTGAGGTTGAACTCGCTGTAGTGCATTGTTGCTGCTTTCCTGTCGCTGCGTTTTCTCTACCCGTTCCAACCCAAGTACCACTTGAAGCAACTGGAAGGCCTCCAACATTGACCTGACCACTGCCAGAGCCGTTGGTTGTAATTGTGATACTGAATGCAACTGTTACCATCCTACCAACTTTTGTATAAATACCGGAGACCGTCCCAACAGTAGTTATGGAGCCGCCGGAGGATGTTACAGAAGGTGTCCACGTCCCCTCTTCATAATCGTCTAATAAGTTTGAAGCCGTGGCAGAAGTAACCCCAAGGTAAATGCCTTTTGCCCCCGTTGAAAAGAAAATGTTACCTGCTTCAACATCAATGTTCCCGCCAGCCTCGATCTTCAGTCGATCAGAGAAGGATGTTCTTAGGGTTAGGTCGTCTCCATTTATAGCAAGCTGTGGATAAGCTGAAGTTCCGCTTGCTCCAAGTTGAATGTAAGTTGTCGCATTATTTCCAACGACTCTCAACGGAACATTGTTTCCGGTAATGCTTAATCCACCGACCTGTGAAAAGTCGCTCGCTCCTCCAACACCAACATTGCCCGTGACAAGCACATCGCCGCCGACTGAGGCATCATCTACTACGGCAACTTTTCCTGTTCCCTTACCATCCAATGAAAGTGCAGTATTTGTTCCTTCATCTGGAATTATTGTCGTGACGTTTAAAGTGCTCATTTTGGAAACCTCGCTTTAATCTCCGCTCGTTTTGCTGCATGAGTACCATTATCAATCTCACCAGCTTGTTCTTCAAAGAAGAGATGATCAGCTTCTGCTTCGTAGGCAGCGCGTCGATTTCTACTGTATTCACCCGCATCATATTCAGTTTGAAGTCGAGTGAGTTCAGCGGAAATAGCTTCTTCCGTTGGTTGGGGTTCACCAGATTTCTCCTCAGAAACATCCCATCCCAAGATTCGATCTCCCTCAGACCAAAAAGATGTCGGCTTGCTACATAGTGAATTTATTGCATCAGCGAAAGTTGGTCTCATTTTTAGGTTCCATCAATCTCAAGGAGTGAAAAACAAAGTCCGTTTGTCGAACTTTGATTTATCCGCAAAGTCGCGCTCTCATACATTTTTCCTTGTGCCTTATATGTAATCGAAGACGTAGAACTCGGGGAATCGATATACATGAAGTGCATGTAGTGTGCAGACCATATTCCTGTCGCTCCAGAAGCTGGCCTGATGGTATAAGGCCCGTACGAGCTAATCGCCGTCGAGTCACGCAAAAGTTGAGTGAAAATATTATTGCCAGTGCTGTGCGAAGTGCCAGTGGCTTGCATCATAATCAAAATTTTGTTTGACGTACTCGCTGGTGTGATGCTGCCGGTGGCACCTGAAATATCAGTCCAAGTTGTGCCACTAATATCCGTTTGCGTTGAACTCGTCGCCGTGACGACTTGAAGAATTTTGCCTCCACCGCCTGCAGAAACAGCCTCAAATGCAGGAGGACTACCAGCGCCAGTACTAGTAAGCACCTCTCCGTCTGACCCTGGACCAATGTGAACTGGATTACCAGACGCATCATAACTAATTATTACCCCATCTGTGCCGGGAGCCATCTTCGCAAGCGTTACTGCATCGTCTTGAATGGATGCAGATGGCACTCCTGCTGTCCCACCTACCTTAAAGCCTGCCTCAATGTTGGGAACCCCAGAACCCTGACCCGTGATTGTCAGGTCAGTATTATCAGTTTTTGTGGTAACTGTGTCTGCTTTTAGAGTGCTCATATGATCACCAAAGTCCCTGTAACTGTGAGAGTAACGGAGCTATTAACCGTGAGAGGTCCGGTAGCTGATGCGTTAGTTGAGGCCGCAATAGTTGTGTTAGATGCAAGAGCGGCGTTGTTGACACGGAAGATATCTGTTAAACCAGAAGTCGTGTCGCCTGTTGCGGCACCAGACCCTAGAAAATATCCAGCCCCGCCTCCGATTGAACCCCAAGATGGTGAGGAACCAGCGTAACCTTCAAATGCGTTGGTGGTGCTGTTATAGCGAAAATCGCCCACGGCTGGCGAACCATCGCGCTGACCGGTAGTTCCAGAAGGCATTCTTACACTTGAAGTGTAGCTATGAACAACTTTTCCGGAAAGATCTGTTGTTCCATTGATATCTATAGCTGTAGCTGTAAGATCTATCTCATCTGTTGCACCAAGAGAAAGTACAGTGCCGCTAGATCCTTGGATAAACTGGCTAGCATCATTGAACATAAGTTTGTTTGTTGAATTAAGGGTAAGCCCACTACCATCTGTATGTGTTAGAGTGGTGTCAGTATCTGCGCCAAAACCAAGTACGGCGGAATCAGATAAGAGGGTGAGATCATCTCCTACTGTGGCATCTGCGGTCATAGTAACAGTCGTAGTGCCTGTAGCTATCTTAATGACATCCCCATCAGCATCATTTTTGATAGTGACGTCAGAAGTCGAACCTTGACCCGTTAATATCAAACCTTCAGCAGAGGTGTAACCTATTGCGGCGTTATCGCCCGATGCTGTGTCACCAGCAGGTTCAACAGTTCCAGTAGTTGTTAAATCACCAGTTACGGCTACACCACCTGATGCAGTGGCTATTTTAGCGGAGTCATCGTAATAGAGAGTAGCAGCACCATCGTCTACGAAGGTTGCCATTGTCTCACCAGAACCCAAAAGATCAATCTGAGTACCTTGTATTTTCAGATTGCCAGTCCCGTTATCGACTATATAACTATGTGACGCATCATGGTAAACCTGTAGATCAGATCCAGCACCCCATATAGCCTTAGCATTATCAGGGAATAGAATATCGTCTGTACCTGTTGGTACTGTAAATACCGTAGCGTCGGCATCATTCTTCACGGTTATATCTGAGGTCGAGCCTTGTCCTGTGAGTATCAATCCTTCGGCAGCGGTGTAACCCATCGCCGCATCGTCGCCCGCCGCTGTATCTCCAGTGGCATTCAAAGTGCCCGCTGCGGTTATATCACCGGTAGAAGTAATGGCCCCGGAAGCGGTTATAGCCGCCGTGGTGAGAGTTCCGGTAACATTATTTATACCCTCAACTACATTGGTGCCGTCACAGAATAGAAGCATGGTAGCCCCATTCGGTATGGCGATACCAGTTCCAGAGGCAGTTTTTAAGGTAGCTGCTTGACCTACAGCATTTGTCACTATGTATATTTTAGAAGCGGTAGGACAAATAACAGTAGCTGCATTAGATCCAAGCTGATCCCCCGTATCGGTAAGACTAAGCATAGCCGCTCTAGCCTCTGCGGTAGTACCATCAGCCGTTGTGAGCGTATGGGAATTACCAGACCAACTATTTATAACACTTCGTCCAGCAACAGCCTCTTCTACCATAGAGGTAATATTGTTGTTTACCGTAGTGCCCCAAGACCCATCCAACTCTCCTTGAGTAGGTAAGGCTAGTTTGAGAATAGTAGTATATTGAGTTGCCATCTACATAACCCTCGTACAATCACCGTGTGTTAACATAATACTATGTAAGCCTAAAATCCACTAACATTTTGCCAATTTGGTGTCTGCGCAACATTTATAGGCGTAAAATTGGGGGTTTGGGAAGTACTTATAGTCGCAAAATTAGAAGTCTGACTTGTATCCACCAAACCCCAAACCAGAGGAGTCCCTAATGTGCCTGTCGCGGAAACACTACTAACTAATACATTAGCACCATAAAGTACGCTTACAGATCCTTCCGCCCCCGTTGCAGAAACACCTGTAACTGCTGCATCTGCGGCTCCGGTAACTACAGAAGTACCTAATGCAGTAGTCGCAGAAACACCTGTAACTGCCACTTCAATAACAAGATATACACTTGCAGTACCTAATTCAGCAGTAGCAGATACACCTGTAACAGGAATAGTTGCTCCAGTTAGAACAGTTTCAGTACCTAATGCAGTAGTAGCAGATATACCTGTAACTGATACATTTGCACTTCCAATAACAGTTTCAGTACCTAATGCAGTAGTCGCGGAAACGCCCGTAAGGGCAGTAGTTGCTCCAGTTAGAACAGTTTCAGTACCAAGAGCGGTAGTAGCAGATATACCTGTAACTGATACATTTGCATTTCCAATAACTGTAAGACTACCTACTGCACCTGTTGCAGAAGCACCTGTAGGTACTATATTTGCGCCGGTTATAACAGTTTCAGAACCAAGAGCGGTAGTACCTGCTACCCCAGTAACAGATACGGAGATTGCTGTGCCCCACGCACCTTGTCCCCAAGTGCCTCTTCCCCAACCGCCTAAACTTGTATTCGACACTGCCTTGGATACCTATGCGATACGAATAATAGCATTACTTGCGTCTGCTGCAGGGAATGTAATGGTAAAATCACCGCCAGAAGATGATTTATCAGACCCAAAATCTAGTATTGCCACCGCTTTATCGGAATCAGTGTCATTATAGATCATAGCTCCTCTAGCTGTAATCGTAGCACTACTCCATGTAGTATCGGCAAAATCGGTAAATCCCGTGGTACCACTACTGCTTGGGTCAACTCTAGTAAGGGTGTTTCCCCCCGTTGTGTACCCATTCCCGTTAGCTACCTCACTACTTGTGGTATATGCAGTTGTACTAGCATCTAAACTTGCGCTAGACGTATATAAAGCGATTTTGAAGGTATCTCCACCGCTGTTCTTAAAATTATGTACACCCTCAAGAAGCTCTTGCTTGAAGGAAGTTGCCATAGCTTGTGTTATTGCCATAATTTACTCCTAACTTACAGCCTGTCTATATTGACCCGAACGATAAGCATCTTCACGTAACTTACCATCACCGAGATTTTTAAGTAGTCCTATGGACTGTAGATATAATTTCTCATAATTAGCAATTATATCCGGTTCGCCCTTCATAAAGCGTATAGCTTCAATTAAAGCACCATTTAGCAGCACGGAGCTAAATTCATTCCCTAACCATGTAGTACTCGCAGTAACAATAGATTCAGGATAATACCCATAATGTAATTCTACGGTGAAACCACTATTAGGCGTCGGTCCAACTATAAGACTAGTATCGGAAAAAATAGCGTAATGGACAGGTGAACCAGTAGCGGTAGGACTAGGATATGCCTCACGAATAAAGTTAACATCCTTGTTTAGTAAATAAGTGAATGCACCATTACTGTCTACTACAGCCAAACTATATGTATATAGATAATCATCTGGCACAGTTAGGTATTTAGTACCTGATGTTAAAACTCCTTGAGAATTTTTACGTAATGCAGGGATTTGTACAGCATTATAGATATTCTGTTCGGCTTGGTCTACAAACAGGGCTAATTGAGCATCTGTAAAGGTGTTTTCACATATGTCTGCTATGTTTGTTTTTAACTCTGCATAATTCATATCTAGACCAAACTCCTAAGAAGTTGTTACTACAACCTGACCTATAAATCCAGCACCTATAACAGGTGGTATCTCCTCTTTTCCAGCCGGATTAACTCCTCCTGTCGAAGTAACAGTAACAATCTGCGCTCTACTTTGTGCTCGACCTGCATAATCAGAACGGGGGTTTCGTATAGCTTGCGGGTCGAGCACAGGGTACATACCTTGTTTATTCTGAGGATGATCTGCATCCCAACAGGTAGGACATGCCAATATGTTAGTATCTTTCCCCTTTTTAACAGTAGTACGCAATTCATGTAGTTTGTATAAAAACCCACAAACATCACACTCTGCTATGGCATTCTTACCGGATGCAAACCTTTCAGACATAATAAGACCTTATAATTGGGCCTTCTCTCTCAATACTGCCCCAACTACGGCTGTAACGGCTGCCCCTACCAAAAAGTAGAAAGCACCTTGTGGTACGGCCACAGATAAGACTAACGCTCCGACACCAACTGCGAGCCATGTAGTCGGTTCGGTAATCCTGCTTCTAATCCATTCCATCAATTAAACTCCTAATAGTTAATTAAATCCTAATAGCACGGGGTACAAACCTAACTGAGGTCTTTTCCCGGTCTTCTCCTGCTGCTAATTCAAACTGGGCTTCATATTCAGCCTTTAACATCTGAATCCTAGGAGCAAGTTCTGGATCTTTCATAGCTATACCGTGGGCCAACCCTGCTACTAAGCAAGGCAGAAAACGAAAATTCATATCGGCTGTTTCAGCCCCATTACCGGCATCTTGAATACGTCTAAGACGATAGTACACGAGTGTATAGTCGTTACTATCCGGTACAGGCCATATGTTTATACGAGGGGCATCGGTGAGCCTCTCTATCCATAACTGTATTGGTCTACCACGTGACAATTTATTAGGTATCGAGGCATACGTGCTTACGCTGATTCTACTAATATTAAGGTCAGATTGTTTAGTCGTGTTACCGCTATCAGTACGTATGACTTGCTCTAATAAATCTATTGTATCAGCAGGAAGGGTGTATTGTGAAGTGCCTGTAGTAAGACTTACAGTGCCAGAATCCACTGTCCACAGGTTTATACCCCTATTCTGCCATTCTATAGTAAGTAAATTCATAGACCTACGAGCAGTACGTAGATCATACCCAGATCGCATTTCACGGCCAGCACGTTCCCACGCTTCTTCAGCGATCTCCGTAAAATCCATATTAAACGCTGTTGTGCCTGAAGTAGCCATTACTATGCTTTCTTAGTTTTCTTCTTGACTCTACTACCAGTCTTCTTCGCGTACTTCATAGCCTTCATCTTCCCGCGCTTCGTATACGGGAATTTCTTCTTCCCTACGGTAGGCATTTGTTTCTCCTCTCCACTCTTTTGCAGCAATCCTCTATATTCCTGTTAGCGTGGTCGCTACACGTGCCTTTCCAACTAGAGCTAGTATTCTGCTCTACCTGCTTCCGTTGCACAAACTCTTTTATTTTGCGCCTGACCGTGTAACCAACTCTACCTTCCATCAGGAACCCTTCATAACTATACGTTTAGCCTTTTTACGGCCTCGTATAGCCTTACCGCAGCCGCGAATTTTACCCCCGACATAGAGGTTATGCAGACCCTTTTTCTTCTTTTTCTTCCGGGGTTTTACTCGCTCAACATCAAATTCTTCACCCCTAAAACCCATAGGTCTATTACGAGTTTCGTCCATTCTTAACTCTCTGGCAGTTGGACGACGCCTAGGTGGACCTTCAGGTGCGCCAATAGTCGGAAGATCAGCTTCTACCATATCCCCCGCTTGATACTTAGGCATCCTATGTAATCCGCCGCCCATGTACTTCTTCTTATCTTTAGCCATAAAACTAGCTCCCACAGATTGAGGAACGCCAACTTCCGCGGCGAACTCTGGATTATTAGCTACAGCACCCATAAATCTGTGCTGCTTCTTACTCTTGCTAGGCATACCCTAACTGTAGAACACCGTTATAGAAGACAGAGTTCCCTGCGTGTACAAAACGTAACCCCCATCCACAAACAGAATCCCATCATCAGGAACATCAGGGTACTGCGTAGTATTCGCAGAAGCTACAGTATTAAACTGCATCTTTACTGTGCCAGATGAAGAAGTTTGCCTGAAAGTAGTTGTACCTGCGGTACCAGTATTCACAACATACATGCCACGAAGTCTCATCCTACCCCTGAACATAGGGGCAGCAATAGTAGTACCGGAACCAGCACTCACATTTCCAGCAGGATCTCCTACCGCAGCAATTGCGGTAACAGTTGCAAAATAGGCTGAACCTGTTGCTGTACCTGCATTAGCACCTGTTATGGACTCAGTTGCAGAAGATCCTGTCTCGTCAGTACCAGTTACTGTAAATGAAATCCCTGAGTCATTACCTGCACTCAGAATAGTGACATTACGAGGTTGGTCAAAAGTAACTGTTCCTCCAGAGGCTAAAGCACCCCCAATGACCAGATTAGCATTATTACCAACCGCCGCAGCAGTAGAAATACCATCAGCGTCTATTGCTGCAGACTCTATAAACGTTGATTGAATATCAGAGGACATATCTTATTCCCTATACTAGTTAGAAAAGCAGACCCCCGACTATGCAATCTGCACGTACTCGATAATAAACGTAAAGGAGCCAGCAGTAGTTGCATCTACAGTGTTAGTAATATTGCAATAAATGGTTCTTGCCGTATCCGTATACTGAACAGAAGCTGGAGCAGTCGTTCCGCTTTCAGTCTGAAGAACCAACGAAGGCAACGTTACATTACCGACAACAACCGTAGTACCACCATCTAAAATCTGGTCAGTAACAGCCGCTACAATCTGTGCGCCAGAACTAGTAGTCCCAACTTCGTAGCCAATATCGCCCGTACCAATAACCGGAGCCGTGGCACAAAATATCTTAATATTGGTTATAATAGTATTAGCTGGTTGCGTGAACTCACCAATAGCAGGGCTGTCGCCAGCCGTGGTGTTTACAGTAACACCTGTGGCGTACCCAACATGTTTTATATACTTGTTGGTAAAAACACCTGTAGAGGCTTGGGAAGAGGTTTCAGTAACAACCCCGGTATTATCAGCAACATTTATAACTTTAAAACCGTTTTCAGAACGGACGGGACCGTTAAACGTTGTATTAGCCATGATTATCTCCTGTCTTGGCTAGTGTCAGTCATTGAGACTGTCAGGGATACGTCAAAACATATAATAAAAAAAGGGGGGTATCAAGTACCCCCCTAGATAACAAGATCGTTAAGCACCGGGTGATCCATAGACCCCTAGAGGATCAGAAACACCGAACGAATAACGTTCCCTCGCCTTATAACGGCTGTTACCCGTGTCGAAATCAGCGTCCATAGACGTAGACATCGGAGCACGAGTGAAGTGCTTCAAACCGTTTGGCACATCAGTCATAAGGAACCACGCATCTGTATCAGTTAGATAGTGGTTGACCGAGTACCCTTGAGGCACTGAACCATTATTTTTAATGGCGTTGACATCGTTATCCGCAGTGCCCACACGGCCCTCAGTCTCCAACAACCGAGTAGCAACGAATTGCAACGCGGGCGGAATAATGAGTTTGCGCGGTTTTGCGGCGATTAACAGGCCACGCTCATCTGTCCAACCGGCAACTGAAATAACGGCGGCTTCAAGAGAAGTCTCGTTAAGGTCAGCCGCTGTAGAGGGCGTATTTGCGTTGGTACCACCAGAAACGAGTGGATGGGCAGTAGAACAAAGTGCTACGCCATCACCATGAGTGGTGGAGAAGGCTTCATTAAGAATGGTAGCCCCCTTAACCTGTTTAGTATAAGCCATAGCGCGGGCAAGAGCCTTCGTATAACGAGCAGACAAAGAGTCATACAAGTTATCTTCAATTGCTTCCTCAGTAACTGAGAATCCCATAGCAATGGTTTCATGTGTGTAACGAGCCGTCCACGCTTCCTGTGCATTGTCATACTCGATGGCAGAGCCTTCGTCTTTGACTGGTGCGGCAGAGAAGCCTGAAAGTTTCGTCTCTTCCTCAAAAGAACGGTCAGAAGATTCTGATTCAAAAATCTCCTTATGCTCTTCACCGTACTTAGCATACTCCAAACCAAATAGAGCATTAAGACCGGGGAGGAGTTCTTTTAGTAATTGGGCACGTGAAATAGCCATTTTACGTTACTCCCCTATACGCCGGTTGTGTTGTCAAATTGATGACCAGCACACCATTTGACGAGTACTTCAGGGTACCCACCAGATGAATTTTTGGTCTCTGTCACAACATCCACTACCCTAAGAGGGAAAGTGTTGGTGGTAGCGGAAGTATCATCAACAGCAATCTTTGAATTACCAGTGACAGTACTGCCGGTATTGTCCACCATCTGCACATTGGCTCCAATATCAGTAATAGCAAGATCAGCTATTACAATAGGAGTCGTAGATGCAGCAGATGAAATGACAGCTACTTTGAACAACACATCGGTAGCATCGACCACATATGCTCTCGCATCACTAGCAACCGTACTAGCTGGCCAATACTGTTTAAAGGTCGGTTGAGATGTACCGGGATCAGTAAAAGTACATCCCATGAAGACACCAATAGGTGTCATGGCAGCATCAGCGGTATCCCGCTCGACGGTGCCTCCAGTTACAAGTTTAACGACATCCCCGTAAAAGATGTTGGTGTTATACGCACTAGCAATTCTGTACTGTCGGGTAACACCAGTATAGGGGGAACCGCTAATCATCTTAACTGGCCTTAGCCCATAAGGGGCGTCTACTGTAGGATAAGCCATCGCTTATTCTCCCGTTAAGATTAAGTTCCGTTACCAAAAGTGATCTTCGTCTTCCGATCATTAAAGAGCGGCATACGAGGATCGTTCTCTCGCATCAGGTTGTTGTCAACGGAATCTATTTGAGCTTTAGTCTGTTCTGCGTAATAAGCATTACGTTCCTCAATTAATTCCTTTGGAGCCTTACATAACATCAAGCCGCCAATCACAACATTGTCTTTGAATTTCTCATTCTCGACAGTAACCATTGTAATTTCCGGATGATCTTTTGCTTTAACTGGCTCCCAACCTTCGCGTAGTTTTGAGGAGACATTCGTGGCGTCAACCAATCCTTGCGTGGATACACGCACCCAGTGATACTCATATCCCGGCTCGGGATTAGGAGAAGGTAAAATCTCCGGACGCTGCCAAGCCTTCTTACGAGTCTCTTTCTCGCGTGTATTCTGCTCACGATTAATACGATTATCAGCCATTTGCATTCTTCCTCGTTTCTATTGCAACCTGTTTGGCGTAGTCTTCAAGAGGAACCCCTAAACGCTTCGCTAGGTTTACTTGTGTTTGCGTTAACACCACTTTCTTTGGTGAAGTGCTCCGCGTAGCGGGTGCAACCACGTTCGCCTGACGCTTAGACGTCTTCCTATCTGGTTTATCGACATTCCCAAAGTTATCTGGGAATACTTCTCGCATACGGCCATTAATGGCCTCGTAGTACTCATCGCTCTGCGGGTTCATACCCTGTTTGACAAGTTTATTATGCAACCCCAACGCGAAACTTGTCATCTCGTCATCCGAACCGAACCATGTATTGGCTTTCGCCCATTCATTAGCCCGTTCATCGACCTTTACGGGGGTGGATTCTGTTGTACTATCCCCTTCTACAGTTGTTTCTTCTTTCTGTAAAGGAGGTAACTGTATGTTATTTAACCGATCAGCCTTTATCTTAGCAGCCGTTAACTTTTCTTGAGCTTCTACAACAGCATCTGCTTCACCAGCTTCATACGCTTCCTTATACGCACTCTTAGCCTGTAATAACTCACCTTCTGCTGTGCGTTTAGCCTGATCTAAAAGTATTGTTTGGTTTTTATTCTGAGAAGTTTTTAGATTTTTATTCTCAGAAACAAGTTGTTGAGCATATTTTTCCAGTTCTTCACGCTCACGTACCGCTTGCTCTTTTAACCTACGTTCGTCATGATAACCCTTACTGAAATGCTTTATTCGCCTGCGAACTTTTTCAGAATAATCCTCAAGTTCCTCATCAGTAACTTCTTCTGGAGGTTCAGAAGCCTTACGATTCTGATCCGCTTCAGGTGTGTCGTCGATAACTTCGACTTGAAATCCATCACTCGAATCTTCCACATCTGCAGTATCAATAACATTATCAGCTTTTACCTCTTCCGCCGTCTTTTTGCCGGTTAGATCAACCTCGATAGCACTAGAAGGTTCTATCTCTACCTTGGGATCTTTATCTTCATCGGGAAACGAATATTCGACTTTCTTGAATGGCATCCTTATCTCCTATGCACGTGAAACACCACGGGGGTCATGTACTATTGCTTCTATGGAATCATCGTTCATTAGACGATATTCCTTTCCACCAACTAAAAATCTTGTTCCAGAATTAGCGCGGAACATAACGTAATCACCTGCTTTACACCACGGTCCTGTAGGGAACCTATCCTTATCACCATAGGCTTGATCTCCCATATCCAGAACTAATCCTATAATAGACAGTATGGTTTCATGGTGTTTTGCGGTTACTGTTTTAAGGATCTTAGAATCATCATAAGTATCCTCAACTTCCGGCATAGCCACAAGGACATGATATCCGACAGGTACGGGAAGTTGTGCCTCTAATTCTTCGTCACTAACAAGTTCAGGTTTAATAGCTGCTTTAGCCATCATCATCCTCCAGAAAATTGCGCGAAAGGTCTTGAATAATAGATAGTGAAGTTTGCAGACCCCGAAGCAAACCACACACATTCCTGTACTCGGCGTAATCTTTTGCGCCACCATCAGCAAGGAATTGCAGTGCAGAGGTTTTATGTTCCTCTATACGCTCTGTAAGCACGTCAAAGACGGTTGTAGCCATTCAGTCTATTCTTTCTTGTTATTGGAAGGAGGGGGGGTGGTTACAGCCTTGAATATCTCAAGATCCAGTTTATCAGACTCTCGTTGTGTATCCGCATCCACTTTTACCTGACTTTGTTTAGCGTCTACTACAGTCTTGACTTTATCAAGTTCAACCTGCTGGGCACTTATAGCAACATCTGCTGCGTCCTTCTGTGCCTTACGCATTAACTCAGCCTGTTGTAGTTGTGCATCCGCCGCATCTTTCTGAGCCTTACGCTGTACTTCAGCTTGTTTAGTCTGTGCTTCCTGACGCCGTAACTGGAGTATAGGATCTTGAGCTTGCTGCTGTGCCTGTCTCTGCGCGGCCTGTTGCTGATGAGCCTGTGTAAGTTGCTGTCCAGCCTTCGCCATAAGTCGTGCAAGATCTACTTCAATCTCTTCAGGCAGCTCTTCGTTCGGTGGTGGCAACTCTACACCCAGACGTTCTTCCAGTTGTTTCCTGTAATTGAAACCCAGATGCTCGGCTATATGCGCCTGTAACGATGCCATTATCTGTTTGGCCTGTGGATTCTGTCCGATCATTTGAGCGACCATAGGATCTTGCATAAACGATGTATGCGTAGTGATATGAGCATCGTGATCCTGATAGATAAATGCCTTCATAGGTTTTCCACGAAGCGCATTCATATTCTCGCTTACTGGATCTGCTGGCCTTATATCGTCCTTTGTAGGGACAAGTTTATCAGCATTCTTGACACCCAACACTTCTATCATCTGTCTGTGAAGTTGTGGCAGGTCATATATCTGTGGCGCAGACTGCGCCATCTGTAACACGGCTTGATACTGTACAACCCGCTGCGCCATAGTGGAGCTATTAGGATCACTTACAGGTATTACATCTGTAGTTTCGTAGTCTTCCCTTCGTGCACTTACTTCCCCGCGAAGCGGTTGGTAATCATACTCATTGGATGCAAACTCGGACATTATAGCTTTTAGGAGTTTGAACTCCTGCTTCATCGCATAATGAACACGTGCCTGTACTGCGGCCATAGGTTTAAGGGTACGTTCAAGTAACGCCAGTGTAGTTCCAACAGGAGCATTAGCTGACATATCAGAGATGTTCATATCACTGATAGCACCGAGCCTACGACCTTCCGTTGTAATCTGATTAAGAAGCTGTAAGAGCGTATTGCTAGGTTCTTTATATGGGAGTGGCATGATGTTATCACGGATACTACCGGATGGGACGTCCACATCACGCCACTCTCCCGGCTCAATCGGAGTATCATCTCCCTTAATTCTGAGGCCGCGAGCTTTTATACCACCGGGTAAATTCGACAACGTACCTGCATCTACAAGCTGTCGTATCAGACTCGTACCCGCTCTGGCATACCCACCTATAATGTGAATAAGCCCAAGACCGTAGAATCCGAATCCCGGTACATAAACATAGTGAACAAAATGCTGACGTTTTAACATCAATGGATCATCAGGATGCCAGTTCCTTCGTATAGCAAGTATTTCTGATGTTCCACGCTCTATAGTAATTACATATGGTTTTGCGATCTCCTCGTCAGAATCGTCAATACCATCTATGACAAGATCAGCGTGTATTTCATACACGGCATAACGATCATCGTCCGTTATAGAATAACCACCCTCTTCAGCCTTACGTTCCTCTATATCTGTATGGAACGGCTGTGGGTCACCAAGCTCTACCTCACGATAGAAACCATTAGCCTGAAGTTTCTTCAGGTCATTTTTCGTCTTACGCATAATGTGTGTAACACGTTCTGCGCTTTCTATATGCGATGCGCCGTAAGGTACAATCACATCCTCGGCAGGGATATAAACAGCCGTCTGCCGGTCTATATTGGGGTCAAAATAGACTTTCTTAAAAGCAGATCCTGAAAGTCCTAGGCTATATAAGAGTCGTTCGTGTTCCGGTCTATACTCAACCATACGTTCAGTGAGTTCGTAATTCATATCCGCTTTTACACGAGCAGCGGCTTCTTCCTTATCCCTAGTTTCCTCACCAAGTATCTTAGTTTTTACCGGACCAGCAGCAGGGAAAGTCTCACTCATTGTCTCCGCTTGGAAACGGATAGCTGCTTCTGCGAGTACCGTAGAGTACACACCACACGCCCCGTCCCACGGATCAGTACGTTCTTCATACTTGAAACCAAGTACATCAAGTCCCTTAACAAAAGTGTCAGCCCAATCTTTTCGGCTATCAATATCTGCGTCTACTAACCCTATTACTTCGTCAGCTAGAGCTTGTAGTACATCCTCATCCAGAGATTCGGCAAGGTTGGATGTAAACTCATCACCACCCCCATCCTTACCGGGAATAAGAGTTACCTCAACACTACCGTCGTCAAGTGTAACCATATCAGGGTTGACAATCTCTATCTCAAGTTCTTCACCCGTAACCGGAACACCTGCTGCCCCGTTGGTTAATGGAGTTAACGCTTTATCAACAGCCATGATCTATCCTCAATAATATCCACCGGTACGGTGCTTAAAATACTGTATTGGTTCCGCTTCATCCGTAGGCAGTCGTATAAACCCGCCTTGTCTAAATCTCATAAGAGCCATTACTGTAGAGTCAACCAAATCATCATGACTCATAAACGGGAACCCCGCAATCTCTTCTACCACTTCTTCTGCCCAACGTGTAGAAGGTACCCATACTAACTCCGAAGACACAATATCTGAAACAGAATTTAACCTCGCAAGTTTATCCCCTGATCCTCTATGTGGGGTATACTCCTGTACAGGCAACCCCATCCTACGCATCTCCTGATACAGGGCCGTACCAGAGTTCTTTTTCTCCACAATGAAGGAATCCGGTTCCCACTTTGCATATTCTTCCATAGCCAGAGCTTTTAACTCAGGAAACTCCATACGCTTCTTAATACTATTTAACAATATAATATTATACACACTTGTTTCTTCGTTTAAGAAAACACCCCATGTAGTGAGTGCCGTGAAGTCAGCTCGGTTATGTGATTCTGCCGCCGCATCAAGCGACATTATAATATATTCACACAACGGGGGTTTCTTATCCCCCCATGACTGCCACCACTCACGTTTTACAATAGAGGCTTCTTCTGCCGTGGGTTCCTGCTGATATTGTGCATTCCACTGGAACGCCGGCATGGAAGCCTTGGTGCGAAGTAGTGCGTCAAGGTCAAAAAACTCAGGCCATAACGGTTTTTGCGTATAACCGGAGTCACTCTTGTTAGGTACTTCCAATATAGCCGGAAATTCCACTATCTCGTACTGATCTGCCTTGTCATTCTGGGACATATCAATCACAACACGCCCAGTCAGGTCATCCATATGCCATCTGGTCTGGATAATTGCGACACTACCCCCCGGCATAAGACGAGTACGAGCACCATAGGTGAACCACTCGTAGGCTTTCTCAAAAACCTCAAAATTTCCGTTAATAACGTCCTGTTCCGAGTGCGGATCATCAATTAACAGCAAATCTGCGCCACGACCAGCGATGGATGAGCCTATACCACACGCATAATACTCACCACCCGCACTTGTGTTCCACCTACCGGCTGATTTCGAGTCAACAGCAAGCGCAACATCCGGAAAAATCGACTTATAAGCGTCCGTTGCGATCAAATTACGTACTTTTCGACCAAAATCGACAGCCAAATCGGTAGTATGGGACACCATCATCACTTTTTTAGTCGGATTCCGTCCTAAAAACCACGCCGGGAACATAATCGACACCAACTGGGACTTCCCATGACGGGGAGGGATGTTTACACAGATACGATCCTTGTCACCAGCCTCGATACCCATGAGCATATCACCCAACATCCGGTGATGTTTACCTACTTTATAGTCCGACTGCATATGTTGGCAGAACTCTATGAGATCATCCAGCGACTGCTTCTTATATTTCCTCTGCTCCAGCTCATCTACTATACTGTCTATCTCGGTAAGTTCCTCGGGGGTGTACTTATCAAGGTTAGCCAGCATCAACTGGACTTCTTCTTCCGTGAAATCTACTGATTCACTCAGAGGCATCTTTCTCTTCTTTCAACTCCAGCGCAGTATCCACGTCGGTAGCTTCTCCATCTATGATAATGGCGTCATCAATCTCTTCAGCATCTATAATCTTCGCCAGCTTGGATCGTAACTTGTTCCTGAGATCATCCGTGGACTGATGCGTTATGGTCACTTCCGATTTTTCCGCGAACAGACCAACATCCGATATCTTCCCAAGTAACTCCAGTGCACGAATACGCACACGGGGGTCAGGGTTGTCAGTCTCCAGCACTAACTTGTTTGTCACCATGTGCCGTACCTGTTTGGCACTCTCCACAACTGACTGACCAAATTCCTGCAATATGCTGTTCGTCATTAACAGGGATGCCGGGGTAAGACTGGCTGCCTTCTTTGTGGTAACTTTTTTAGACGTCTTTTCAGGATCGCCCGCATAGGATATAGCTAACTTAGCGGCTACATCCTTATCTTCCTTGGTAGGTTCTATGTCCAATCCGTGCTCGGATAATTTAAGCGCAGTATTACATGCGGCTTCCGCCCGCTCCCGCAGATCTATATATGGAGTGTCAGGGGAGAATGGTACTCCCAATTCAGGTTCTACTACCAGAGTCATAAATATCTTTCGCAGGTTGCCAACCGTGTTGTAACCTATATCAAATATAAAAAGTTTCCACAAGATGTTTGGGACTCCAAAGGGGGGCTTCCCTATATATGTATAAAAGGCATGGTGAGGGATTAATATGTGAGTTGATACTCACGGAATATTTATTGCACAGGGGTTTCTATGTATTCCGCCCCCAAGCAGGGTTTGGCCCTGTCGATGTAATAGGTATCTCAGGAACGACGGGTAAAGTGTACCTGTTCGATGCGAAGAAAGATAAATACCGCAAAATAAACAAAACACTTATGGGAGATAAGGTAGGTAAGAAGGGGTCAAGAAAAGGCTACGGACCATACCGAATCTACCGCGTACTGTCAGAAGAACAGAAAATACTAGGCGTCCGAATGGCCTACGTAGATATAGATACCCGCAAAATAACTGTAATCCCCCCAATATCCGACGAAGATATAGAGATAATATCGGACTAAATTGGTAAGGTTTGTTGGGACTCCAAACGTGAGAAATCCTAAAATTTTCGTCTAAATTACTATTATATAGGAGTACACGGGAGTCCCAAAGCTACGCGGGGTCATGGGGGTAGGGTATGGTTGCTCCAGATTGATTTACCAGATAGTGCCAATACATATCAAATAAACCTCATTCTTGTCCAGAGATGACTAGATTTATCAGATAATGTGTGTATGGTAGGTGACATCGAAACAAACAAAGGTACAACCAATGCTTATATTACTAGCATACTTACTGATTGCTTTTGGCACTGCGTTCGCAAGCTATGTAGTGTACGACAGCTTCAAGACTGAGGGCATAGCGATAGGTTCTGCTACAACAGTGTTCGCAATACTGGCCTTAGCTATCCTATCATTCCTACTACTCTACACAACTAAGCTAACACTAGAAGCAATAGCATAACAACCCGGGGGAGCTTCGGCTCCCCCACAACTTGAGAGGTAATACGATGGTAATTGTTCAAACATATTACTCTAAGGTCATCGATGGTATGGGTGCTGCTTATATCCCTACCGAGGATATGCGTGGTCTCAACACGCTTTGCAGCGGTTTTGATGTGTATACATGGAACGTATACAAGGATGCCAAAACGGGTCAGGTACTCGCTGAAGTACTAATGCCCACAACATCACCAAACTACTTAATAATGAGGTAGTACCAAACAAACCCGGGGGAGCTTCGGCTCCCCCACAACTTGAGAGGTAATACGATGTTCCTAACAATACTACGTTATGTGATACCTGTAATTGGTGTTGCATCATTATTCGCTGGTACATGGACTAACAAGTACATGGTACATGGGGAAGCTACATATGTTCTGGCTGTATGGTTGCCGCTATGCTTGGTGGTAATTGGTGCGATCTGCTTCCTTGCTTCAATCAAACTATGGAGGAATATCTAATGGACGACATAATCATTATCAGCTTCTTACTGGCTATCGTTGGGCTTATATTCTGGCTAGGCATGGTATGGGAAAGATACCTCCGTCGCGTCACAGACCCACACATGATATCTCTTGAGGCAGAGGTAGCTCGAAGAGTAGCTACAAGTAAAGCACGACGTGCGATAGATAAGACGGTGAGAGAAGATATCAATAGAGAGATTAAATGGAGGGACATTAAATGAATAAAGATGGGTTTCTTCCGGGCCTACTATGCGGATGTATACTTGGTCCTTGTATAATAGCGATAATACTCGTTCTTGTATCCTAACATATCATGGGGAGTGGGGCTTCGGCTCTGCTCTCCCTTTGATACCAGTTCTCACAGACGCGGAGAGTGAATGGCGGGGCGCGAGAAAGAAACCAGTTCTCATAGACGCGGAGAGCAAGTGTCGGTTTTTTGTTAGGCAGTGACTAACGTTTATTATTTTATCAATTCTTATTAAATAAAGGTTATTCTTGTCCAGAGATGGCTAGCCATTAGTGCTTTTTTGTGTATAATGGTGCCATCAGACACACACTGTGTCTGTGTTAACCAGCGGCCGGTGGCCAAACATCGGCCGCCAACATGAAAGGTTTTTTCCATCATGGAAAATACTTACAAGCTAGACGCCGAGTTGGCGTCAATCACCCGCGAATATTCGCGGATGCAGGGCAAGTCCAGCAAGAATACTACTGTTACGGTAGACGCCTATCAGGCGGCTGGCTGGACTTCTGCTGACCTATATCCAATGCCGAAGGAGCTGAAAGATGCAGATCCGGACGCGGCGGAAATCCACGCACAAAAGCGCGGCAGTGTTAAAGCCGAGCTTATTGCGGGTCTCTCGAAGATAGAGCAGAAATTGCTAGATACTCCAACTAAGGCGTTGGATAAGGACAGGAAGCTGGCCAAACGTTTTATAGCGCAAGACGTTGGCTCTCGGCTTTCTAGACTAGCATCTCAGCTTCTCAAAAGAGAGGATAATAAGAGGGGTAGAAACACCACTCTTAAAGGTCACGCCAAAGTCGAGGATTTCCTCAACAAGGCGATGCAAACTGCAGGAAGTAAGGTCTCTCCTTACTCCGATCCAGAGAAGGCCAAGGCGATTTTGAATGAGTGTAAATTCAACCTCGCCACTCTGGTAGCGAAACAATAAGCTAGGTTAACCTAAGACTTGGGGGGTGGCTCTGCAGAGCCGCCCCTATTTTTTTGCCCAAATTTCCGATGCCAGTTCTGATACC
>VTLG01014386.1_pt1 | contig 26527 bp, 36 predicted proteins | sample 4694571 | NCBI WGS metagenome assembly VTLG01 (sample SAMN12604809, study PRJNA352737) | marine metagenome | biome: ENVO:00000447; feature: ENVO:00000209|ENVO:00000569|ENVO:01000036; material: ENVO:00002151; isolation source: viral sequences binned using virsorter ...
AAAGTTGTCAACGCGTCGATGTTCATTGCTTGTATAGTTTCTGCACTCCGTCCGGTCCGGCTACGATGTAGAACCCCGTCGGCAGGTCGTCGAGTGGTCGGTAGACTCGGCGCCCGATGAGGTCGTAGACTTGTATCTCCGCTGGGAGGGTGCGGGTTGGTAGGTTGAAAGGCTCGGGGGTACACTCGCTTCCCCATACACCGAGGAAGACGAGCAGGTCGTTGACGTCTACGGCGCCATCGCCGTCGAGGTCGTACTCACAAAACGACGTGCATCCGTACTGAGTCAAGAAGAGGAGGAGGTCGCCGTTGCCTACTTGGCCGTTGCCGTCGAAGTCGTAGGGGCACTGGCTGACGTTCACGCAGAACTCGAAGACACGGCTCTCCCAGTCGCCGGAGATGTCCGTCTCGACGAGCACGCCGTCGACCGTGACGGACAGCTCGCCACCGTAAGGCATGCCGTCGCCTCCGTCGTCGTAGAAGGTGAGGGTGTAGCACCCGGGGAAGAGGCACGCGTCGTAGCCGTACTCGACAATCCCTGCCGGATAGTAGTCTTCAGAAAGTACCACGCCCTCGGGTCCTTGCAAAACCCACGACGTCTCGGTAGCAAAGAAGCCCGTGGTGAGGTCCATCGCAAACAGCGCCCCCGGCTCGTAGCTTACAAACCCCGAGAGAGTGTCGTTCGTGGGGTACTCGTCAAGCGGACTCACAAGGGACACCAAGAACTCCCCATCGAGCGGTACGTTTTCGAAGGTGACGGTATACGACTCGCTAGGCAGGAGGTCGTAGACGTCCTCGCTGTACGTCGTGCCGTCCGATTCAAGGACGACGGACGCGGTACCTAGCGCAAGGTTGCCTAGCACGTCGACGTAGGCGGTGAGGTTTTGGGTTTGTTGGCAGAAGGTCTCTTCGTATTGTAGCCCGTTTAAGGCGATGTCGTAGTCCACGGGAGGGAGACACCCCGGCGAGTCAAGAAGCGAGCCCCTAGCCCCCTGCAAAAGGGCGTGCATGCGCTCGGCTTGTCCTTGCGTAAAGGCGTCCCGGCAAGCGTCGCTCGTGTAGTCCATGTAATTCGTTACCATGGCCCCCTCACAATCCGGTGAGATGCACGACTGGTTCGGGGTGGTGGGTGGCGTGTCGCAGACCATGTCACCCTGCGTCTCGCAGTTCGTCTCAACGCCACACGAGAACGTGTTGAAGAAGGTGTGTTGGAGGCTGAGGTAGTGGCCTAGCTCGTGCGTCAAGGTCTTGCCCTGAGTAAAGGGAGTGACTTGTACGCGGTTTGCTAGGATGACCACGCCGTCCAAACAGTTGCCAGTCGGTCCGGTGTAGGCGTACCCTTGAATCCCTCCGCCTCCGTTGTTGCCTTCTATCTCCGGCACCACGTAGACGTTCACGTACTCCGCGACGTCCCAGCACGCGATACTCTTAACCTCGAAGTCCGGCGCCCCTCCGCTCGTACTACTGATGGCAATGCCCTCCGCTACGAACTCAGGGATGCCCGAGAGGTCGTGGCGTGTGATGCCGTTGGACGGGCTCCCGTCGGGGCCACGTTGCGCGAGGCAGAAGTCTATCTTCGTATCCACCCCCATACCGTCGCCGCTACCTCCCGGCTCCTTCCGGAATTGCGCGTTTACCTCGGCGAGGGTCTCCTCTATCCTTTGGGTTGTTATGTTTGAGCCCTCCCCTACGGGCTCGCCTAGGTGCATGACGTGAAAGACAATCGGCAAGGTCTTCTCCTCTTCGTCCACGAGGTCCGCTTGAAAGGCAGGCAACCCCATGAAGTACGGGTTAAAACTTACGCACTGGCTTAGGAGGTTGTGGCTTACGAGGTAGAGTGTTAGGAGTAGGGCGCTTCTCATTGAGCCAGTTCTTGAGGAGTGTGATGTTCTGCTTTCTTGTCATTCGCTGAAAATGTACCTGGCGAGGTCGGGGTCAATTTGACCCGTCCCCGTGGAGATGGTCATGCCGTTTTGGTAGTAGACCGTCTTGTCCGGTGCCATGTCGGGTGACTGGTTGCTATTGTACTCCGGGAATAGGCTCGAGTTTTGGCAGAGGTAGTCGACCATGCGGGCCGTATAGAACTGGGCGTTCTGCCGTGCGTTCTCAATCTCGCGGTGCAGGTCTGCTTGTGAGATGGGGGCCGTGCTGTCTGACGTGCGAATAACAAGCCCGCCGTTGTCGAGCTTGACGTACAGCGTAGGCAACACCTCCACCATGGTCCACCAGCACGTAGCCTTGCGGACGTAGGTATCGAGGAGGGTGGCGTAGTCGCCCGACACCCCGCTCCCTGCGATGTCGCTCTTGAGTTTGTTTAAGAGGTCCGTCCCAAGGAACTGCTGGAGGTACTTGTCCTGCGCTAGGATGATGGCAGGCGCGAGGACTTGGTCCTCTACGCTTCCATTGATGGGGGTGATGCGCTTGAGGTAGTCGGCGTTGACAAATAGGACTTCTGCTGTAAGTGCCATGTTAGCGAGGGTTCAAGTAGCCGTTGTTCGGCATGGTTGCGGGATATTGAGAGATGCGAGGGTCTTGCGTGGGCAATTGGTTTGCTTGGCTTTCCTCGTAGGGCAGAGCATTGATAATCCGACGCGCCTCGTTCACGCTCACGCGTTTGTTGTTGCGCTTGAGGTAGGTACGACGAATCCATCGATGCTGGCAGTTAGGTCCGCCCTTGTAGAGAAGGATGTCGTAGGTGTCCGTACCATTTGGACCAAAGCCGGGATTAACAGCTTGTGCGCTTGCTCCGCCAAGTGTAGCAGGCCAATTGTCTCCGACAATGTCCTCCCGACGGTAGACTTTTTTCGCGCTCATCATTTTGCGACAAAACTCGCGCTGTGGGTTTTTGTTGCCGTCGTAGAAGTACCGAATCTTCACGATGTCGTTGTCCAGTTCGCTTTTGTCTTGAGGCTTACTGCGAGGCACACGTGCGAAACTCCATAGGGCGTCTTGGGTCGTTTCGGTCGTAGCGTCAAAATCGCGCTCGTCGATCAGCTCGTACTCGTCCTCGTCGACGTCTTCGCCTTTAGCGATGAGCCAGTCGGCGCAACTGCCCAAAGGCGTTGGCAAGTCCTCGGACAGCTCGGCGGTAACGGTAGGCACCTCGTCCTCCTCTACCTTCTCTACTGAAACCACGGCAGGCGTTCCCGCTGCGTTCAGAATAGACGAGACGGCGTCCTTCAAGATGCGTTGGTAAGGCTTTACGACTTGGTTGTCAAACAGCTCGCTGGCAATTTCCAACTCTTGAGTGTTGCCAAGCTGTCCGGCTGTCTTGACACCAAACATGGCAGAAGACACCACGCGGTGTCCAATCATAATCTTGTCAGATACCTCCGTCGACAGGAACTGGTACTGCTTGTCGGCGTCGGAAAGCGGGAACGGGTCGAAGTCAGGCTTTCTGTCCGGCTGGTCGGAGAAGGTCATGATGAACTTTCCCGCGTTTGTCGCCCCGGCTAGTTGCCTCTCCACGTCGTTACGAATCTTCCTGCGCTCCTCCTGTGACGGCGTGCCGTTCTTGAAGGCCAGGTGGAAGGACGGCGCCATGCCGTTCTTGATATTGTTGATGTGGTATTTGCCGATTTCCTTGTCGAGCTCGATGTAGTCGATGGAGCCGATGTAGTCGGGCTTGGGGTAGTAGTACGACCCGGGAGAGAACGGCTTGACGTACAGGATTTGCACGGGGTACTCTACGGCCTCCTGGGGATCAAACGCCTTCACGACCTCCGGCTCGTGGCGCTTGTCGCTCCAGTCCTTGGAGTAGTAGTAGAACTCACACTTTTCGTCCTCGTTTACCTCCCCGCTTCGCACGTTTTCGAAGGGGCAGTGGCGGACCTTGGTGATGGTGGTGCGGTCGATCGAGTACACAACCTCAAGGGCAAAGCCTCCTTGGATTTTGAGGTCTAGGCACGCCTTGCGTACCTCGTCGTCAAGGCCCCACTCTTGAATTTTGAGGCGAGCTTCCAGCGTGTCGGCCTGTACACCGTCGCCGAATATCATGTAAGCGATCGAAGTGCAAAGCGCGTTGTGGGTGGCGCTGGACTTGTACAGGTCGATGAGGTACTGGGGGAAGAGGTTGTCGTCGCCGTAGTTCACGTAGCCCTGATTGGAGGGTCGTTCGGCGTAGCTTCTCTCGACGTATTCTTTGAGCTTGAGGAGTTCCATGGTTATTCGTAGTAGATGACGTTGTCCGGAATGGTCGGGGTGTCGAAGTCGTAGGCGGTTTCGTCAAACAAGATACGGCACGGCCCCACCTCGCAAGTGCCCACCACCGACGCGTCGTCAGGGTCTAGGTTGGTGTCGCTGTTCTGACCGTAGATGGTGTAGGTGTACAGCCCCGACTCGGTGAGTAGGATGTTCCCTGACGTCGGGTTGTCCGTGGCCGTGGAGATTCTGAACTGCGAGTAGCGCTCGTTGTCGTAGGTGACGGTGGCGACGAAGGCGTAGGTCTCCTCGCTCGAGTCGTTACGAAGCACGACGAGGTAGTCCGTAAAGGACGCCAGGAACTTCCGCGCCTCGAAGGGCGTGCAGAGAATCTTTTGGCCTGCTTGGTTGGGTCGTAGTGTTATCATGCTTTAAGCAAAAAAGGGGAGAGCCAACGCCCTCCCCCTCCTTTGTATAACGGTCCTAAGGCAGTGCCTCGGCTTTACGGTGTGACGTTGAAGGTGACGTTGCCAGCCTCGGCAGAGGCTTTGTCAAGGAATGGAGCAGGGATACCCTCCTCGCCTGTGAACTCCAAGGTGAAACCGTTGAGGTCGCCGGGGGCCGTACCTGTAGCAACGGACCCTCCGGTCAATTCACAACCACGGGTGTGGCCGAGGACGAAGTAGTTGTCGTTGTTGTCCTGCACCACCACACACAACCGACCCTTGGCGAGGTTTTGAATCTCGACAATGTCAGCAGAGACGGGTTTGTTCAGGACCAAGGACAGCACCTGCGTGTAGAAGACGGTCCCGTTCTCTACGCTGGAGTTGACGGTCTGCGTCAGGCTAGATGAATTCTTTGGTGAGACGAAGTCCTCAAGCGCCAAGGCAACGGTGGAGTCGTCAATCTCGCCGTCAGTCGTGGCGCCTACTGCGCCCCAAATGCCGTCAGTGAACGAACCAATCCACACCTTCTTAACCCCTCCGAGGGCGTCACGGCAAGGAAGCGAGCGTCCTGTAATTGTTAAGGAACAAGCCATTGTTGTTGGGGTTTGTGAAGTTGGGGGAGCCGAAGCCCCCCCTCCCTCGGTTAATTATTAGCTAGAGCGACGGACACAAGCCATAGAGGCCTCGTCCACAATCTGAGTACCTCCGTCAAACATCATCAAGATGCGAGTCAAGTCTGCACCAGTGGTGTTGCGCAAGTCGATGAAGCGAGCCTCCACGTGGTCGGTCAACACGTTTGTACCAAAGTACATGTTGTCAACGCGAGAAGCGAGGAGCGTGTCGTCAGGGAATCCAGCGGGCGTGATGATTTCGTAGCCCAAGTAGAACTTCGCCATCTGCGTAGCCAACACTGGGTTGTTATCATTGGAAGCCAAGAACTGGAAGTAGAGCTGGAAGCTCTTACGGCTCATGTAGATTTTGGTGTTCGGGTCACCAATCAAAGCGTCAGGCAAGTCAGCCACCAAAGAGGCCAAGTTGTCGTCGATGTTGGCGTTTGTAAACGCCGTAGTAACGAGGGTCTCGTTTGTACCTGCACCTGCAACGTAAGCGCTCATGATTGAGTCGAACAAAGTACCTGCGCCTCCACCTGACGTAGAACCGTCAGTGCTGTTGTACTTACCTGCCCAGATGTTCTTCTCCACGTCTTCGGCGACGCGAGAGGCAACGTACTGAGCGAGGAACTGCTCGTAGTCACCGGGGACGGGAGCGAAGTTTCCGCGCATCTGCTCGGCAGCCCAAGTCTGAGCCAACTCGTGGTTGCAGATTTCCTCGTTGACCTGCAACTCAGTGAGGGTCAATTGGACGTCTGAGATGTCCAAGGAACCGTTTGCTGCGAAGTCGCACGAGCGAGCCTCGACGGTACCGCCGGAAACCTTGCGGAGGTTGGTCTTGTAGCGAACGTTTTCAAGGACGGAGCAGTACCCGTTCGCGATGGTATCTGCGCTCAAGATTGCGGGGGCAACGAATGGAACGGCGGCCGTTCCTGCGTATTTACTTACCCCAAAAGTCATTTCAGCCATAGTAGCTTATTTAGAGAGTTGGTTTGCAAGGGCGCGGACGCGCTCTTCGATAGTCATGTTAGCAAGGTCGAGAGGCTCGGCCTTGGGTGCGCTTGGTGCCTTGTGCTTGAGGCCACCGTGGGCGCTCATCTTGTGCAACTGCTCCAAGCGTTCGTTGGTTTGTGCGAGTGCCTCCTTGAGCAAGTCGATTTCGGACTTCTCTTCGACGGCGCTCAACTCCTCCTTGGCCTCCTCGGCTTCGGGTTCTGCTTCAACCTCTACTTCCACCTCGACCTCTTTCTCGGCCTTTGGTGCTTCGGGGTTGACCTGCATCTCCTCCTTGTCCTTGTAGCCCATCTCCTCGTCTTCCTCTTCTGCCTCTACTTCGGGTTCGGGTTGTGCATAGATTTCCTCCACCGCTACGGCGATGGCTTGAGCGACTTCTTCACCGAGGTCCGGGAAGCGCTCCTGGAGCATGGCGAAGACCAGCTCGGCGTTCAGTTCTACTTTCATGTCGGTAGTTTGTTCCTCGTCGGAGGAGAGTTTCTTCTTCTTCTTTGGCGGTGGATTCTTTGCCGGGGGGTCGGCAGGCGGTGGGGTGTCCTCAACCACGGGCGCCTTGGCGCGCTTTGTTGGGTCGATGTTAGGGACGTTGCCCTTCTTGCCGTCGGCACCTTTGCCTTCGCCACCCTTGCCATCCGACACGGGCTTCTGGATTTTGTTGATTTTGCCGATGTCTCCAATGGAGATGACCCCGCCATCTGCGAGGGTGTAGTCGCCAGGGGGAAGCGGGATACGCTCGCCCTCGTCGTTGATGATGTAAGCCTCGCCCTCCTCGACGAAGTCGTCGCCGTCGGTGTAGATGACGGTGCCGTTCTCGAGGGTGGCTTCTGCCAGTTCGGTACGTGTCTGCTCCACCGTCAAGTTGACGTTGAATTTGTGGAACAGTTCCTGCACTCTTTCTTGGATGGTCATGGGGTGCCGTTTTTTATATGAGACTTTGGAAAGGTCAATCCTGAACTTTTGGTGAAAATTATTTTTCCGACTTTGGGTGCTTCTCTGGGAGTAGGTCGTTGTCGCCCGTGTACTTCTTGTTCTGAGGTCTGCCATTCTTGACCAAGTAAAGGAAGGCGTTGACCCTAGCCAGTGCCCATTGCTGTTGGCTCTTGACCTCGGGGCTGTGGGATGTTTGAAACGCACCCACGCCACGCTGGTATACGACGCGAAGTTTGGCAACGCTGACGCCATACCCTAGGTCTTCTTTGTAGCGTTCGTTAAACTCGTCGCTCTTTTTTTGCAGGATCTCCTCCACCTCCTTGGGCACCTTTACCTTTCCCTCTTTGGCTGCGTCGCCGGGCTTGTTCTTGTCGCTTCCTCTCTTGGGGTTGGGGTTCTTGGTGTCGCTCTTGGGTGCCTTCTTACTTTCTTTCACGCCACCACGCGGACCAATCTCTGCCAGCTCGTGTTCTAGTGCTTGGCAGAGTTCCTCCTTTAGCTTAGAGTCAGCCCAACGTTTGGCAGCCTTGCCACCCCACAAGAGGTACGAGATCGTACCACAGGCGCTCGTGTCGCTGGGGTCGTAGTATTCCTCGGCACGTGCCAGGTACGAAGCCATGCGCTTGACAGTCTCAAGGCTCAGGGGTTCGCCTTGCGCTAGTTGTTGCGCCCGGACCTTGCCGGTCTGCGTGGCGCACTTGTTGCCTCCCTTCTCGTTTAGCTCAATGCCTCGCTTCGCGTTGTTCCTGACAGCTTCAGGGTAGTCGGAGTAGGACTCCATGACCACGCGCGTGCCGGACTTGGTTCGCTTGTCGGTCTTAACGATGGCCTTAGCTAGCTCGGCAAGCATCTCATCCTCTGCGTTCTTCTTCATCTTGTCGACGAAGTAGCCCTCGATGGAGAAGCCTTTGACCTTGCCCTCCTTAACCCACTCTTGCCAGATGGCTTCGTTGTCTACCTTGACAGCCACCATCCACGTACCGACGGGGACGTCGAGGTCGTAGAGGTGCGATTTGTCCTGCTCCTTGTTCTCCACAATCCACGACTCCACCACCGTAAGACCGTGGATTTGGTGTTCGTGTTCGAGGGTGTGCTTGGCTTGGTTGCCGTGCTTGAGGTACAACTCACTTGCCTTGCGTACCGTGTTCTTGGAGAAGTAGACGTAGAACTCGTCCTCCCCGTTCTTGCGGAAGATAGGCTTGTCGGGTACGAGGGCGGGTCCGATGAGGACGCGCTTGTCGGCGTCCACCTCTGCGAACTGCACGCGCTGTTCCTTGAGTGCGATGAAGTCTAGCTCGATGGCTGGACGGTCGACAAGGGAGATGGCGTCGATGCCGTACAGCTCTGCCTCTTCGTCGATGATAAGTTCTACGATTCTCATAACGTTGCTTGGTCTTGAATTTGTTGGTTAGCTTGTTGTGCGTTGCTCACGTCCTGAGCCACGACGTAGGCTTGTAGTGGTTCAGCTTGTCCTGCTCCCTCACCGAGGAAGGAAAGGTCTAGTTGTGGGGCTTGCGTGGTTGGCGCGGTTGCTGTCGATGTCGGTGCCGAACCACCACCACCTGCGGAGGCGCTAGGGCTTGTAAACTTTTGGCTGTCAATTTTCTTGACGTTAGCCAAGCCGAGGGCGACGGCACTACCTGCTGCGACAACACCCAAGGCAGGGCCAACAATCGGAATGCCTGACAGCGACTTGAACGCCTGCACGGCGCTCTCGTAGGTAGAGATAAGGGCTTGGGCCTTTTGTAGCTTTTTAGAACGCTCGAACGCTTTCTTTTGTTCCTTCTCGGTGTCGCCTGCGAACGCCTCGTTAAGTTGTGACAGGGTGTCCAGCGTGCTTTTGCTTGCGCCCAGCATGAACTCGGCGTCTTTGAGGACGAACTCCTTGAGCAGTTCAAACTCGTCCTGCCGAATGCGTCGACGCTTTTGGCTTTCGGTTTCGACCGCCTGCGTCTGCATTTGCTGGACCATGAGCGTCTTCTCGACCTCGTCGGTAGGTATAAGCAGTTCCTTCGCTTCCTCCTCTTGGCGCTTCTTGATGGCCTTAAACGTTGCTTCAAGAATTTTGATTTGCTCCTCCGCAGCCTTGCGTTCGGCATCAATGGCTTGGTTTAGCCGTGCCTCTTGCTGAAGCAGAAGGCTTTGACGCTCACCCTCCAAACGTTTCTGCGTGCGTAGTGAGCTCGTCTCGAGTTCCGTTACCCTTGCGCGTGCCTCGGCCACAGCTTGCAGGGTCTCCTCGTCGCTTTCTGCGAGTTTTGACTGGGCCTCTAGAATGTCGGCTCTCTCCTTGGCAAAGGCCAGCTCTTGAGCAATGGTTCTCTGCTCCGCTTCGATGGCTTCGTCGAGGGCACCGATGCGCTCCTCCATCGCCATCTTCTCGTCTTCAACAAGCAAACGCTTTTCTGCGATGAGTTTGTTGGTCTCTGCCCTTACCGACAAGAAGTCGCGCTCGGCGACCTTCAATTTGTTTTCCCTGTCAGCCAGATCATTCGCCGCCGTAGCTGTCCTTTCGAGTTCATTCGCAAATTCACCCGCCGCCTTGGCACCGGACTTCATAAGATCGACGACCGGACTGCCTTCTATGTAGATTTTTTGCAAGCCCTCGGAAGCGAGCTTGGCTGCGTTCTCAAAGTCACCTTCGAAAACGGACTTGATGGCCTTACCAATCATTCCGAAGCCGTCAAGGATAGCCGTGATTTTGTCCGTGACGTAGGTTTTCAACGTATCGGCAAAACCAAGGATGGCTTCCTTGGGGTTGGTGAACGCGTTAAATATGCCCTCGCCTAGATTGATAACAACGTCGACGAGCTTGTCCATGACAGCGCCAAGGGTCGCCGTAATTTTGCGGAGTGCCTGCGCCCCTCGTTCGGTGCGTTTGAAGTACGCCACAAGCGAAGTGATGGCAACCAACAGGAGCCCAATGCCTGTCGCAGCAACAGCCCCCTTTAAGGTCTTCATTCCAGTAATGGCGGTCTTGACCCCCTTGGTCATATTCCGGAAACCCGTTACGGCTCCGCCCGTCATTTTGTCGAGCTGGTTGGTTAGGCCCGCCGTCGCTTGCGAAGTGTCCTCGACGCTCTTCTCTACGTTGCCAATGCTTTGTTCTACGCCGGACGTGTCGGCGTTGAATGTCAGGATGACTTCTTGATTCGTTACAGCCATGTGATGAGCTTAGAGATGAGGAACGCGATGCCACCCCAGAAGCCGACGTAGATACACGTGGCGAGGAAGTAGTCGAGAGGGATGAGCCACCGGGGTAGGCGCCTCTTCACCTTGTGGTGCTGGAGAAGGTCGATGGCCTTCATGATGTGTTCAGGGTGCTTCATTGTGTAGGAGGTGTGGTTATGAGGCGGGCACGGCAGAGGCTCATGGGAGAGGTGCCACCGGGAACGCCTACAGGTATAGTCACCCAGTCGTATCCGTACCTCTCGCAACACGTTTGCGAACCGAAGTCGGGAGACGATTCAGTCGAGCTGTTAAACAGGACGTATTGGTAGGAGCGATTGAATCCGGTTGGGATGTCGGCGCAGATGGCTACGTCGGAGAGAATCTTGATAAGCTCGACCTTGCACAACCCCTCGACGTTGGCGTCGTACTCAATCTTCAGGACCCGCCAGTACGCGTCCTTGATGAAGATGTTGTCCGAGAACTCGAAGCCTGCGAGGTCTACGTTGTCGAGCCTCATGTGGCAGGTCATGAGGCGAGCCTCGTTGGCGTACAGCTCGGTGGCGTACTGCGCCCAATATTCGAAGTACAGCGTGTTGGCCGAGTTGACTTCGATGGGAATGAAGGGAGCCTCCGAGCCGTAGTTCAAGTCAAACGACGATACCCGCGCCACGCGGTCCGAGTAGTTGGAAAAGATAGGGAGCTCGGTCTTCGTTACGGTACCCGGGGAGCTGATGTCGTCCTCGAGATACCAATCCCCGTAAGCCGAAGAGAGTCCCGTCCAATATGCCACCATGGGTAGGGGGTTCTTGACAGGTTGGCCGTCGGCTTGTACGCTCCGGTGGATGGGGATGGTCATTCCAGGAATCAAGCTCATCATGTACTGACCGAAGGTGGTCTCTATCTTTTGATTGCCCTTGGCGAAGTCGTTGCCCGGCTCGGTGATTTTGTACTCACCGTAGACCCTGTCGAGGGACTTCTGCACGGCGTCAGAGATGAAGTCCCCGCCCTTCTTGTACGTCCACAGCGTCTCCTTCTTTTGGAGGTCCGTGGTGGGTTTGATGGTGACATCCTTAGAGTAGTCCACCTTGCTTGTCCAGTCGTACTGCGTACCCGTCGCCACGTAGTCCTGGAAGGGCTCGATGATGAGGTGGTTGGGTTTGTTCTTGTCCGGCACGAAGACGAGGTTGAACATCTTCTGCAAGCCAACGAGGAAGTCTATTTGCTTGACCTCCGGCAGGGAGGCTGCGACGTCTACGTCGAACTCGGAGTTTGCCGGGCTCGTGTCGTCAACGAAGAAGACGGTCGTGTTCTGCGTCAATCCTAGCGTCGTGCCTCCACGAATCAAGCCGTAGTTGTCTACCTCGTAGCGCACCTCGAGCGTGTCGCCTACCCCAAGGTCGATGCCGTTGCGTTGGAAGCCCGTGCCGTCGTGGCCGTACCCGCTGTAGGTCCATGTCGCCGTCTGCGAGAACTGGTTAGAGGACGTTGGCAAGAACAGGTTGACGGGTTGGTCGTACTCGGCCCCGTTCTTGTAGATGTACATTTTGATGCTCGTGGTGTAGGTCGAGTCGTACCCACTCAAGCTCGCCTTGAGGCGTATGGAGTACCGACCCGCCACGGGCGCGGTGTACTTGTGCGTCGTGGCGTTGAAGTTGCCTCCGGCGTCCCATGCATCGACGATAGTGTCGTCAAGCTCTAGGACTCCCGTCTGGGTGCCTCCGCTGTTCTCGAATACTTGCACGCTGTTGATGGCGACGCAGTTGTTGGAAGGCTTCTCCTCCGCCTCGGGGTAGATGTTCCCGTTGACGCACGGCAGGTACATATCCTGCGTGGGGCTCGCGCTGGCGGGGTCGACGAAGAAGTCGCTCTCCCACGTAAAGCCTGCCTCGTCCATGACGGCGTCGAGGAGGGAGTACAAAGAGACGAACGGCGTGAACTGGTTTTGGTAGATGCCCTCGTCGCTACGCCATGGTGGGTTGCCTTCGTCGTTGCCCTCTTGGCTCCAGTTGAATCCACGGTCGACGAGACCGTAACGTATGTGCGGAGCGATGCCCGTCGAGGCGGTCCATGAGTTCTCGAGGTTGGTGCGGTTCAGTTCGTGGTCAAGTGAGGACAGGTCGAGGTCTGAAAGCATCCCGTCACCTACGGCGCTCTTGAGGTCTACGGCACCACCAAAGAAGACAAGCTCGATGTCGGCGTACTTCTCCTTCTGGAGGTAGACGGCTTTGATTTGGCAGAAGCCCGAGATGAGCGGGATGGAGTCGCGAAGCAGTTGCGCGGGGATGCGTTGCTTGACGTTGGACACACCCACGGCTGTGGTGTCGTTGATAGGCCCGAAGTAGTCGAGGTTGTTCGGCGTAGCAGGGACGCGAAACGTCTGCGAGAAGCTACCCGCCGGGCTGTTGATATTCTGCACGTCCGTGAACTGGAGCGTGAGGTTGACGCTGACGTCCTCGTACAGGTCTATCTCGTTACCTTCTAGCGTAAGTCTTAGCATCGGATGTCTTGAGCGAGTTCAATGTTCAGCGACACGTCAAACAGCTTGGAGGCAGCGGGCTGTACAGTGTAGCTCTTGGTGTCTACGGTGCATGGCAACCAGTCGCCCGTGCCTACCCTGAACATGACGTTCTTGGAGCGGAGGCAGTATTGCAAGAGGTCGCGCTCGGACGCGGTGAAGAACTGGTTGCGTAGCGCGTACTTCTCGCGGGCTGTGACGTGGTATGGGGTGTCCTGGCGGTCGTAGGCGTTGAATGTGAAGTCGGCCTCGCCATAGCTCCCCACCGTCTTACGGTATCTCTTGTCCTCGCTGTTTACGGTCTTAAGCGCGCGCCCGTCGAAGCGTAGGTAGTCCCACCCCCCAACGGTATTTGCCCACGTCAGTTGGACGGGGTCGTGCTTGATGGGTCGGCAGTCGCGGTAGATCGTAAGGTGCTTGCTCCGGATCGTGTTCGTCGTGGTGCGCATCTCGATGTCAATCTTCGTCCAGTTGCCATTCCAACTTGCCCCGAACAGTTGGGCCACTTGAGCCGGGCCGATGCACGCCACCTTGTAGTTGTCGTTGGCCGTGAGGCTACCCGCTGCGAAGTTGAGCTGGTCGGCGGTGGCGCCTCCCGTTTGACTGACTGAGTAGTAGAACTCGTCGACGTCGCTGTCGGTGGCTAGGAACTCGTCAGGCTGAACAATGGCTACGATGCCCTCGTCCTCGTCGGCCATGTACATCTCTATATCTTCTCCCTCCCCTACGCGGTCCGTCAAGAACGCCTTGGCTGTGGAGCTTGCCATGAGGTAGGGCGACTCCTTGAATGACAGGTAGCCGTCGGATATCTGACAGACGCCAGGCATGACGCCGATGGTCTCGGTATCTTGTACGGCGCTCTTCGTTCCCGACGTGTAGTTGTACAGCTTCAGCTCGTACTCGCGGACGGCGCGGTCGGTTGTCGTGAGGGCGTTTGTGGCGCTCGTAAAGTCGTGGCCGTGGATGACCCCTCCGCCCGTCGCGTTGACGGGAGCAGACAGCCTCCCCTCGATGACGTTGCCGAGGTCGAACTGCACCCGGTCGTTTGTGTTGGGTGTGAGGTAGAACTCGCCAATCTTCGAGCCCGTCGTTCCGATGAGGGTGTTCTCGTAGACCTCGATGACAAAGCGGTCCGGGGTTGTGCCTGACTCGTAGGCCGTGAAGACTAGATACTGGCCTGCAAACTTGGGCCCGTCGTTGGTGTCTGTTGGAGTGTGTTCGAACGTACTCACTTGAATTTGATTTTGATGTTTCCGGCTTCGAAGGTGAGGGCCTTGAGGATGTCTTGAACCACGGCGGACCCCATCTCCTCGACGTACTTGGGTACGGTCCTCTCGAGGGCCACCACGTAGTAGCGGAGGCCCGCGATGCCCTTCCTTTGGATGGAGCGTGCGATGAGGAACGCAGCACTCTTCAGGCGCGACTCGGTCTGCTTGATGAACTGCCCACTCTTCGGGTCGCGGAGGCGAACAGGCTTCACAGCCATCCAACCATTCTTGGGGTTGCGTGGGTCGTAGAACGCGGAGGGCGGTGGCATCTTAGAGCCATACGAGAATGGCGCGTTCCGGTTCTTGCGTGTCCCGTTGACGCCCCAGTGAATGAAGGGTGCGGAGCGGTTGGGACTGCCGAAGCGGACCTTGCCATCTGAGATGGAGTAGGACAAGGACTTCTGAAGGCTACGCGAGGCCACGCCGTAGGAGCGGTTCTTGCCAATCTTACGCGAGCCGAGTTGCCTCTTCGCTGCGTTGTTGACGTCGTCGGCGAAGCGGTCTAGTACCTTCTCAAAGTCCTTGAGCTTCATTTACTTTTTGGGGCCTTTGCTACGTCCGAGGATAACAGCCTGCACGATGCGGTCCAAGAGGTCGACCCAACGGTCGTCGTCTTCGGATTCGGTCAAGGCGGAGACGGTACCCAAGAGGGTAATGATGGCGAGCACAAGCTCGGGCCAGTTGGCTACGATGAATTCCATGGTATAGGTTTATGCGTGAGTGATGGTCAGGGTAAAGGACTGTGGCTCCACGGTGACGGTGCCGGAGGGTAGGGCGAGAATATTGAGAAGCACTTGGGCTGTGTTGTCCTGTTGCCAGAAGTTCACACTGCCCGCCGTGCTTGTGATGGTGTAGGTCTGCGTCGTGCCGTTGCCGATGATGGTCGCGCCTGTGTAGGTAGGGGCTGTAAAGAAGCCGTCGGTATTCTGCATGCCAAGCGATGCGAGGCACCCTGTCGGGGCTGTGATTTCGACGCTGACGGCAACCTGCACCGTGCTTGTAATCGCTACAGGGAGAGCTTTGATTTCGCGGACGCCCGTATCCCACCCCGCCGAGAAGCCCGCGCGGAGAGACTGCGAGAAGGTCGTGGTGCCTCCAAGGATACTACCAAAGGAGAGGGTCTTCGCTCCGGATGTCGTGTAGTCAGTCGAGACGGTGGACAGCGTTTGGAAGGTGGAGACCTGACCGTCACTAATCGGGTGGCCCGGCTCGAACAAGTCGCTCGTGTCGTTGTAGACCCACGTGTCGTTCTCAGCGGGTGCGGTGGCTGAGAAGCCCCAGTCGCTCTCGACCGTTGGACCCAAGGCACCACCACCGAGGAACACGTGGCCCTTGGCCATGGCTGGCACGTCGTTGGCACGGCCAGAGCCGTAGACGTAGCCTGTTCCGTTGCTTGTGCCGATGTGAGACACGACGGCAATGTTCTGGATGAGGTTGGGGTGTGTGGGCTTTGTTGTGGTGTAGCCCCCCGTCGCGCTCACGTAGAGGACGTCGCCCGCGTTGAAACTTGACGTGTTGACGTTCTCAATCATGCCGATGAGGATGGCTTCGCCCGCCTCGCCTGCATCGAGCTGTTCGTTCAACACGAAGTTGCAAGGCATGGCGCCAGGCGTATCGGCACGCGCTACAATTACCGTCGGGCGCCCTTCGGCGTCCTCTCCTGTGATGTGTACAGGCGTGCCCTTGTTGAGCGTCCCGGCGGTTCCATTCACGACTGTCTCGACGACTGTGTTGACCGGGCCCGTATCTCCAAAGGTCAGGGTAATCTCCCCGTCCCCGTCGTCGGTGAGGGCGCCGGTGGGCACGTTCATGGTGGCCACGCTTAGGACGTCGGGCGAGCCGTCGAGCTCTCGCACTCTCAAAAGACCACGAGCCTTGAATGATGGCGTGGTGCTACCCTCGGGCTCCACTCCCTCGAGTGGTGCATTGCATGAGTCGTAGCTGTACGGGACCGAGATGGACAGGTCGAGCAGGCACCCGGCGAGGGCGTTGCTCTTCTCCTCCTCTAGCGGTGTGACGCTGGCACCCGTTACGTCGTAGTGGTATCCGAAGCTGAAGATGTTCCCGCCGTTCTGGATGTCGGCTAGAATGTCCTCCGCTACCTGCTCCGCGTCGCTGATGCTCTCCTTCTGGTAGGTCGTTTTGTCGGCCTCTGAGGGGGGCACGCTGAGGATGTAGCATTCAAGGTTGTACGTCTTGGCCCTCTCGGTGTTGTAGTCGCCTCCTGTATACACGAGATGGAGCAGGGGGTACTGGTCGAACTTGTCGAGGTCGACGTCGGCAGGGGAGCCGTAGGAGAACGTCCGGATGAACTTGTGGTCGTCGCAGAAGGCTTGGAACTTCGAGACGATGTTGTTGAAGGTTATCATGCGACGGTGTTCATTTGTTGCTTGCGCTTGTGGTTAAGGTCTTGAAGGAAGGCGAGGTGCGTGAAAACAGCCGACGCAGGAAGCGCCGTGACGCGTTCCATCTTGAGTACGTCTTCCCCCGCCAGGGCGTAGAGCGCCGGGTACCACCCCCACTTCGTAGCAAACTCATCGCCCTCAACGCCGTCTCCGCCAAAGATTTGCGCGTAGTGTTCAGCAGTTTCCGCTCGGTAGTCCAAAAAAAAAGCAGTGCCCCTGCCACGTAGGGCGCGGGCATCTCGAGGAAGACGTCGGCGTCCTCCTTGGCTGTGTACTTCTCGATGGTATAGGCGTCGCCCCACTCACGGTCGATGGGTCGGTAGAGGACGCTCATGGCCTTGTGTGCCGTCTTCCAGAAGTCCTGCGTGTAGACCTCCATGTCAATCCACTCCCCGGCGGTGAACTCCTCCCAGTTCGGGATGAAACCATATCGCGTGCCCTTAAGCTCGAACGTCCGCTTGAAGTTGGCGACGTCGTTCCGTAGCAGGCTGTCGAGGTGTGCGTCCGCCTCAAGGATGAGGGGATGGGGCATCTCGCGTAGCTTGGAGACACCGAGGCCTGTCACGGCGTCAAGGCGCCGGATAGGGTCGGTCTCCGTCTCTAGGGCTTGGAGGTGCCGTAGCTTGAGGTCTGAGAATTGAGCGGGCAAGCGAAGCTCCATATCTATATGAGTCTTTTGTAGGTAATTCCTGAAGTTTACCCGATGGCGTAGGAGCCGTAGTTCGGGTTCGTTTGGTTCCATGTGACGGCGTAGCGGGAGGCGTCTACGAAGTGGTTGAACGCATCGACGGGCTCGTTGAGCTGGCGTCCGTTCTTGTCCTCCTTGTACTTGTAGTTGCGGAGCTCCTTGATCCCGTTGACGCTTCGCTCTGTGATGAGCAGGGGACGCGACCGGAGGAAGTCGATGCCGGAGCGCACGGAGTCCGGACCCTTCCTGGCAGGGTGTACGTTGAAGCCGTGGCCGTGTATCTCGTCAATCGACTTGGGCTCGGCTGAGTCGGCGACCACCATGGCCTTCCCTATCTCTGCGTCGCGTAGCGTTTGCGCTATGGCTGCGTTGGTGAGTCCGGTGGCGTAGCATACCTCGTCGAGGCAGAAGCCGTGGCCGTCGGTGTAGACCTTGACGATGGCTGTCGGGTCGTTGGTGTATCCGAAGTCGAGGCCGAGGTTTAGGAGCCTCCATCCGTCCGGTACTTGGGGCACCTGCTTCCAATGCGTGAGGATGGTCGAGCGGGACACCCCCCTCTCGCCTAGTCCATACACCCTCCAATAGTCGGGGTCGGCTTCTTGCAGGCGTTCAATCTCCCGGACGGTTGACTCTGCTAGGAAGGGGTTGTCCTTGTAGGTCGTCTGGAAGAACTCGTGGTCGTCCCGTGTCAGGACGTGGTCGTATATCCAATGGAACTCGTCGGAGGGGTTGTAGTCAATGATGGCCCGCCCGGTCGTTCGTAGCATCAGTTGCCTCCAGTCCTCTAGTGCCAGCTCGTTGGCCTCGTTGACAAAGAGGATGTCGCGCTTCCTACCCCGCACCTTCTGCGGTTGGTCTACGGAGATGAACTCTACGAGGTTGCCGAAAAGGAGGTAGGTGGCTTGGGACTTGTTGTGGAGGTCGGGGTTGTAGATGTCCTCGCGTTCGAGTATCTCGAAGAAGTCACGCATGCACGACGCACGGATGGCGGGGAAGGTCTTGCGGGCGATGGTTATCACTGCCCCGCTGTTCTCGTTGCGGTGGCACAGCTCGATGAGGGCGGTGAGTATGGAATAGGTCTTGCCTGAGCGCGTGCCCCCTTGATGCACCTGTACCTTGGCCGTGCTGTTCTTGACGTGGTAGTATGTGGCAGGCTGTCTCAACTCACGGTCGAGTCGTCGGATACGAACCAGCTCAAAGGCTTCTTCTCGGCTACCTCTATCTCCTGGCGCTCCACGTACCCACGTCCCTTGCCCTTCGTCTTCATGTAGAAGATGGTGGCGGCGGGGTTGCCCTGAGAGATGAGCTTGTGCAGATGGTGTTCGGCGAAGTCGAGTACGACCTCGGGTAGGTTGTCGCACGCCTCTTTGTAGGCCGGGTCTTCTTTGAGCCACCTGTAGTGGGTCTGCCTTGAGATGCCACAGGACTCACAGGCGAGCTTTACGATGCCTAGCGCCTTGACTAGCGCCTCGACCATGTTCGCCTTTTTTGGTTCTAGCTTGTCACGTCCTGTCACGGAATCATCTTCTCGCAGTGCTTGCATTGCTTTGGTTCTTTGGGTTCGTCTTCGGGTTCGGGCTTGTCCCAGTCGATGGGTACACCCCACTCTTGGAGTTGTTCGGGTTCGTGCGGACCGTTTGCCAAGATGTCCATATCAAACTCTCCGTGGTGGCCGTTGTCTTTTATCATGGCCCTGTCCTGCTCCTCCTGCGTCCAGTCGCATACGCTACAAGGGACCGACTCCCATCCTAAGGCGATGCAGGCGCGAAGGCGTTGGTTGCCTGCGAAGACCACCATGTCTAGGTTGACAAGGAGAGGTCGCACCGTCATGAGCTTGGGGTCCTCGGAGATGGAACGCTTGAGATGCTCCATCTTCTCCTTGCGGATGTACCGAGGGTTATTCGGGTGAGTCTTCAGCTTGCGCGTCTCGATAAGCGTCGGCGGCGGTAAGTACATTGCGTAGGGTTTCGCGGATGTGGTAGTCAGAGATGGCGAGGTTGAGGAGTATCTCCCAGCTCTCGAGCTTCTGGTAGAACGCTCCAAAGTCGGCGGTCTCCCCGTGTTGCTTCATGGTGAAGACAAGGAAGTCGTCCGACTCGTTGAGCATCCGTTTGACTTTGCGTAGGGTCATGCGTTGCTGAAGATTTCGTATTTGTCCACAAAGCTCTTGTCTATCTCGAGCAGGATGTTCGCCTGCTTGACGGAGTGGACGCTCGTGGTGTGGTTGATCCTGCCGAGGCTCTCGCTTATCTCGCGGAAGGTCAGGCCGTGGTCGCGGAGGTACTTGCTTACCATGTGGCGGGTGTCGGCTACGTGTCCGCGCCTGTCTCTCTTGACGAGGTCTATCCACTCCAGACCCAGCGCCTGGACGCCACGCTTAGCCCTGAGCATGGCCACGTGCTTGTCGTAGTCCTTATCCACCCGGGCCCCGACGTTAAGCCAAAGGCTCCCGGTTATTCCTTTTCTTTCCATTGCCTGGCACATACTGCGATTCGTTGACGTTCGTTTGGGTATTCGGCGTTCATGGTCTCGTCTGCCATGCACCGTGACAGGAAACCTGCCATGTTCTCTTGGGGTTCGGGTTTAGGAATTGGCACTGTCTACTATTTTTTTAAGGTCTCTGAGTAGCTGGCGGTTGCATGGTGGGCAACTGCTCGCCCTCTTGTTAGGGTGAATGAACTTGGCTACGAGGTCGGTCAATTCCTTCTGGGTCCTGTCGGCGTTGTCGCGGTCGAGGAACTCACGGATACGGTCTACGTCCTCGGGCTTGATGTAGGCGTCCCACTTTTCCAGTGGACACGACGACGTCTTGAGCTTGGCCTTGGCGGGCATATAGCACCCACACAACTTGGAGTCGGTGAACGCCTCGGTGACGAGGGGCCCACACGACTTGGTGTTCACCACGTAATGCTCGCAGGCTTGGCAAATGGCGAGCCTATCTGCCTTCTTTTGTGCGCTGACGAATAACATGGCGGAGTTTCTCTTTGCTTTTTTGGATGGACTTGTAGAACACGTCGACGGAGATGCCGGATTCTTGGGATACCTCGGCCATGCTCCAGCCCTCAAGGTACAACTCCAAGACCTTGCGGTCAAACCATTTGAGGTGGTTTGCCATGAGTAGCGCCTCTTCCTTGCGTATGGCGTCGCGTAGGTCGTAGTCCGACACCAACTCTTTTTGTGGTGCGTCGCCTCTTGCGTACAGTTTGCGGAACTTGTTTGCGGAGTGTTTCCACATTGCCGTGTGAAAATATCCCGGCAAGTTTTGAACCTTGTGGCCTTTGCTTATGCCTTCTGCGATTTTGAGGTAGGTGTGGTGGACGAGGTCGTAGGCGTCGGGGTGCAGGGCGAAGGCTGTTTGGACTAGGTCGTCGTAGTTCTCAGAGAACCACGCGTCAAAGTCCCTTCGTGCTGCGAAGCTCATCGACGAGGCGCTTGTAGTGGTGGAACATCTGCTCGAGTTCGGCGTGAGTGAACTTGCGCGTCTTCTTAGATTCAATCATGAGGCGCTCCGCCGTGCCCTCTCCGTGCTCTTGGTCGAGGTGGATGGAGAACAGGTACTGCTCCCCAGACCGAAAGCCGTTGCACCGCTTGCACTGGAATTGAACATTGGTCTCGTCCCACCGGGTCGACATACAGGCCCGGCTCATAAAGTGCCCGGCGTCTACCTCGGTCCAGTGGCGGACGGCTCCGCACGTGTAGCATTCACCCATCCCCCTGTGGTCCGTCGCTCGGAGCCTCACGTATTGGGAAAATATCGCGTCCAGTTTCTTTACCATCGCGCTCCTCTTGGGAGTACGGGATCGCTTTCCAGCGCCCGCGCGAGTCGGTCGGGACGCTTTTGATGGCTTGGGCTTTCTTGAGTTCCTCTGCTTTGGCTTGTCGCTGTTTGGCATAGTTGTCGTAGAGTGCTTGGATTTGGTCGTCGGAGAGCTTGTCGGGCGTGGCCTTCTTGAGTTCGGACCAGTTGGCCTCGCGTACCTCGGCACGCTCCCCTTCGTACTGCCTAAATATATCGACAAGCTCGGGAAGTTTCAAACGCTCGAAGCGGACGGGGTACTCGCCTGTCTTGAGTCGGTGGCAAATGATGTGCCACTCCTCTAGCTTCATGGCCGGGAAGGCGTCGCGCAAATGGTGGACGGCATCGATGAGGTCGCGGTCCGCCGTGATGGTCTTCGAGCACTCGAGGTAGTTGAGGGTGTCCTTGAGCAGGATCAAGAGAGTTGCCTCGGTGCGGGCAGGGTTGACGCGGTACGACGCGAGTACGTTGGTGCCTTCAGCCCAGGCTTTCGCCGGAGTCATCGGCGAGCTTTCGGAGATGCGCTGTAAGGAGTGAGCCATCTGAAGGGCCACGGTTTGCTCTGCTTTCATTGTGTTGGTTTTTGAGTGGGAAGAAACCGCGCCACCCGTTGGCGAGGCTCTGCCCAATTATACGAACGGCGGTTGGTTCGTCTCCGCCTGAGAGGTTTTGCAGTTGGTGGAGGCTTGCTTGCTCGCTGGCGGAGCTCTTGAACTTGAAGCCGTGCTCGTCGCGCTTGTAGTCCTTCCAGCTTTGCCAGGCTACCGAGAACTCCTTCGAGTCAAACGGCAACACCACCCCCTTCTTCTTTACTGTGTTTTCTTTTGTTCTTTCTCTTGTATTAGTAGAGGTATCATTTGGGGATGCTGCCTCCCCATTTTGGGTAGTCTGCCTCCCCATTTTGGGGATGCAGCCTGCACGAGTAGTGACGCAACGTACTCTGCCATTGAACGTTACGTCCACAAACCCACGCTCTGCCAGCTTGCGCAGGCTCCTGCCGATGGTGTTGCGTGAGATGCCGTACTCCGCCTGTATGGTTTCGTTCGACTTCATAAACGAACGCCCGTTGCCTGTAAAGCTGTCTATCTCTGCGAGCAGGGCCTTCTCTACGAGTGTCAGGTCTCGGTCCAGCCACACTTTGGCAGGGATCCAAACGCCCTTAAAATTCCGTTCCATTCAAAAAAGTTGTGCCTGTGAATATATGGCGCGTGTCTCGTACCTACCGTTTGTTCCCTTTGGGTAGGGTTGCACCTTGTACCTCAAGGCCCTCGTCCAGTGCTTGCGCTTGGTTTTTGAGCCTGTGAAGTAGACGTACCGATGCTTGGCGCTTCTCTCCTTTCTGTTTGCTGAGTAGTCTTGGCCTTTGTCGTAGTGTCGAGAGTGCTTCCCTTCAGCCGTGCCTATATCTGTCCGAGGCGTTGTCGACCCTGTGTACAGCCAGTTCGTCGCTTGGTAGATATATCCGTGGTGGCCTTGAGCGGTGTCGGCATAACTCACCAGAATCAAAGATGGCAGAGAGCGAAGGCACGAAGCCACAAAGAAGGACAGCTCGTTCTTGCCTCTCTTGCTATCCACCACCAGCCTGTTGAGCTCGTAGACGTACTCGCTGTTCTCTTCTCCACACACGCCAACGCAAAGGCTAGGCGAGGCAGGCTTGCCGAAGGTGCATACCCCGACAAGCTCGGAACCTTCGTACAAACCAAACGCATACGAGATAGGGCAAAGCCTTCGCGCGTAGTGTCTTATGAGAATCCACGGACGACACACCTCCGGTTCTATCCGATGAACGGTGAGTTGGGGAGGCATCAAACCTCCCCTTCTCTTATAGCTTCCAACTCCGTTAGCTCGTACTCCCGGAACAACACCTCACCCATGAGCTGGGTAAAGGTGGTGTCCTTGTACTTAATAATCTCGGGAGCGTGGCGTAGGATGCCTCGCGGGTTCTTCTTAATCCAGTTCTGGACGGTGGCGGTGGTGACGCCTAGCTCGTCGGCGCATTGCTTCTGCGAGCCGTACAGCGTCTTGAGGTAGCTCTTCATGCTTTCGTGTATTTGATGAGGCCCCACAGGATGGAGACCTCGGTGGTAGGCTTCATGTACCTCGTGTACTTCGCGCCTTTGGTTGGCTCCTTGAACTCAAGGCGGGCTTGGGTAGGCTCGCGCTTCACTACCGCGCGGTGCTTCGTCCGTGCGTTTTGGATACTGGCGCGGGTGCGTCCCATAATCTCGGCGATAGTCTCGTCGGTGCTTCCTGCCTTGTGCAACTTCTTGAGGGTTTGCACTTCCCCTGCGGTCCATTTTTTGTGCTGTCTGTTCATCTCTTGATTTTAATTAGCCCCCAAAAAAGCGAGAGGGTCGTGTGTTTCTTGTTCTTGCCTAGCCTCACCTTCAGCGTCAGCACGCTGTCGGTCGGTAGCTTCTCTTTCCAGTTCTTGAAAAAACTCATGTGGCGGTGTGATTTTGTGGAAGAGGTTGGGCTCGCCCTTGGCAAACGTCAGCCACTCGGAGCCGTCCCATTTGCCGACGTCGTAGATAGCGCCGTCCCCCATGGTCCAAGCGCATAGATACCACCCGGTCTTCTCGGGGATACCCTCGTGCCAGTAGAAGGGGTTCATGGTTGCACCTCCTTCTTGATGACGTCGCGGGCTTGTAGCGCGATGCGTGCCAGGTGCAGGACGCGCTGGTCGTAGCCGTCGTCCATCGACCCCGCCGATGCCATGGCACAACCCACAGCCCACGAGGCGATAATGCCCTTGGTGGTTTCGTCATCGTTGGCCTTTGGCTTAAAGCCTCCGCCCCCTGAGAAGCCGGGGCGGTCGAGCTTGAGGCGTGGCCCCCACTTGGTTTGGTTGTGTTCCTTTACGACGACCTCGTCGCCGGGCTTCCACTTGTCTTGGGTTAGGGCGTTCACCTCTCCCACGAGTCCGTTCTCGAGGATGCAGTCGAACTTGTAGAACGTTTTCCCGTTGCTCTCGAACGAGCCCTGCGGTGTCAGGTTTTGAATTTTGGTTTGTTCCATTGTTTTGAATTTAGAGTGTTTCTACTTGGGTTGTAAAGACGAAGCCCTTGGCTTCAATCTTGGGACGGCACACCTCCCACACGCGGGGCGAACCCCAAAACCAGCGGGTAGGGCTGTCTCGCTCCGGGTGTTGGCTGTCGATGGTCCAGCGGTACCCGATACTCTTCATGTGGTCGGGGTCCATTTGGTGGCCGGTGTCCGGCATGCACAAGGTCGGCACGTCGAAGGTCGTCTGGTAGGTAGGCTCCTGCGAGCTCATGCCTAGGTATCCGTTATCTATCATGCGTTGCGCTTGATGTCTTGTTTGAAGGCGTCCCAAAGGGCGTCGAACTTGCGCTTGAACTCGTCCGCGTCGCGGGCTACTTCTTGGCGTGTGAAGTTAGCGGTCCACTCGTTGAACGATTCGGCGGGCTCGTCGGGGTAGACGGTATGGGAGACTCCGTTAGGCTTGAGCATTTTCTACTTCTTCAAGGATGAGACGAAAGCGGGCGCGGGCTACACCGAGAGACCACGAGGGGCCGAAGTCGGTGGAGAGCCGGGGCTCCTCTTGGAGGAACTCTTGGCAGAGGTGTTGGATTTTTTCTAGGTCCATGTGTGTTGGTTTGATATAGGCACAAAAAAGCACCCCCAAAGGGGTGCGGTAGGTTATGCGTTTGGCTTTGTTTCTGCAACAATCCAGCAAGCGTTCACGACGTGCATCTCTTCTTCGAGCATCAAATCGAGCTCCGGAAGCATCTTCTCCTTAAAGACAGTGAGAAGGCCGTGCAATTTGTTTAATTCTTCTTGAGTCATGGTGTTTCTTTGTTTGAACTTGGGGGCAAGGTACAAAGAACTTTCTATTCAACCAAAACTTTCTTGCATAAAAAAAGACCCCCCGACGTTTCGGAGGGCCTCCCTTATCAAACAAAAGTTACACTACTTCCTCTCAAAAAAGGAAACACAGAGCGGGGTTATGCCTACAACACAGAGCACAATCCCCGGCCAAGATAGGCCGTTCTCGTGTATCTGCCAAAGGGCCTCCAGTACAATCGCCCCACCGATGGTTCGCTTCGCAGACCACCTTCGTAAGTTGCCTTTCTCACGAAAGATTTGGGACACGTCTAAGGCCATAGCCATAGCGAGCCAAGGGTTCACCTTCCTCTCCACCTGTTCCTCTTTTAGACGGCTTCTCTTACGGTCCACTTGTAGTCGTCCTGGCGTTCCTGTACAGTAGCCCACCACCCGCCGAGGCGTGGCGTGGCGAAGTTCTTCTCGGTAGCCCATCCCGCGTACCTGTCGCCCAGCTTCTTGTAGCTACCAAGGCGGAGGTGGTGGACGGTTCTTTGTTCGAGGTTCATGGCCTGCGTTATCCTGTCCACCGTCACGGGCAGGTGCCACTTCTGGTGGTCGTGTCCTCGAAGGATAAAGTCCGCGTCGGGAAAGTCCTTCTGGTCGATGTCAGCGCCCAAGATTCCCTTCGATCGTTTGGCGCCTCCGCCGTACCCGTGGTGGTAGTGGACGTTGAAACGCTTACGGCTTGAGCCGTTGCGGTGCGGGGTAACACACAGCCACCCCGCGTAGCCTCCTACCTCTACGTGTCCGCCGTTGCCGTTTATGATTTGCGCGACCCGGTCAATGGGGGAGACCATCATGCGCTTCTCTATGTTCGTCTCGTGGTTGCCCTTGGAGATAAACTTGATGACGTCGGCGTACTTGCTTAGCTTCTCCCCTACGTCTTGGATAACCTCGTCGACGTACACGCAGGACTTGTACTCGGGTCGCAGCTCAGCGTAGTTGCCACGAGGGTCGAAGCGTCCTTGCATAAGGTCAAACAGGTCGCCGAAGATGAACACCCCTGCGCCGAGCTCGCGGGCCTCGTCGAGATGCCTGTGAAGAAGCGAGCGGTCGCACTTCATGGCGTCGTAATGGATGTCGGAGATGAATAGGAAGTGTTCCTTGGCTCCTCGCTTCTGGAGGTCTACGTCCACGTGGTGGACGGTTCGGGATTTTCTTAGTAGGTCCACAGGGCGTTGGGGGTTTTGTTCGGGTCCATGTCTACGTGGATAAAGTCCTCGCTCACTCCAATGCGATTGAAGCCCGCGTCGAGCAAAGCCTCAAGGAGTAGGAACCGACGACGGCTGTTTGTTATCGCGATGTCTACCGCCCACCCAAGGAGGTGGCTAGACTTTGGACTTCCTCCACAGGCTCGGTTTGCCTCAATCGACCGGAAGCCCGAGGAGATTATCATGGGGTACCCGTAGATGTCGCGGGCGATGTCTAGGGCCTGCACGACCTCGTGTTCCATGAGCTCGCCCGAGCCAGGGCGGTCGGGAGAGTCGAACTCTGAGAGCTTGAACCATTTGTACATATCAGAGGCCCTTCTTAGCGAGGAGTATCTTGAGCTCGTGGATGCCTTCGACGCATTCCTTGAGCATGGTCTTGAGTTCGCTTTGGTCATTCTCTAGGCGGTAGACCCTTCCCTTGAGTTTGGCTACCTCGGAGTTCAAGGATACCCAAACGCCGACCACGCCCACAAGGGCAGGTACC
>VTLG01000888.1_pt1 | contig 26523 bp, 30 predicted proteins | sample 4694571 | NCBI WGS metagenome assembly VTLG01 (sample SAMN12604809, study PRJNA352737) | marine metagenome | biome: ENVO:00000447; feature: ENVO:00000209|ENVO:00000569|ENVO:01000036; material: ENVO:00002151; isolation source: viral sequences binned using virsorter ...
ACGATAATGGTATGAAAATGGAATCTGCCATGTCCGAACTGTCTGCAATGTTTGAAGATATGACTGGATTAGATTTGACAGAACCTGAACCAGAGATTGTTGCAGAGTTTATCGAAGAAGAAATTATTGAAGAACCTGTGCAACCAGTAATCAATATTGATCCTGTTGCATTAGAAGAAGCGACAGTTGCACTCAAAGGATTGTTTAGTGATGTTGCTGGTGTCGATCTATTCTCACCACCTAAAGAACCTGAACCTGAAGTGGTTGAGGAAGAGGTGGTTGAAGAACCTATGAGTATTAAAGAAAGATATTATGATTTACCGATAGTCACACCTAAGTATGAAATCAGTGATGTTTCCAAACTATTGATTAATGCATCTGCTGGTAGAATAGATAAGAATGAACCTACAAAGAAAAAATATAATGTAGAACAATATAATCCAAGTGTGGGACAGGGTGATGCGAATTGGCAAATGGCTCTGTTTAATAATGAAAGAAATTCAAAAGCAGCACAGATGGTTTCTGATGTTGCACAAATGCTAGAGAGACATAAACAAGAATTACCAGAAGAAGAATATAGAATACTTGAAGGTAATGCAGTAGAACAGACTGTAGGTTATCTCAACAATATTGCAATAGAAGAAGAAGTTTCAACACCAGTAGAAGAATCTTTTGATAGTAAAGTAGCAAAAGTTATCAATAAAGTTTTATCAGTGGGTTGGGGCCAGAGAGGTATGACATATGGTTCTGGTGAAGTTAATCTTGCTCGCTTGGATGATGTTGATGCTACGAATATAAGTGCAACACATCAATTCTTAGCATGGGATGCTTCAGTATCAAAGTTTGTTGCGGCAGAAGGTACAACTCCTGTTGGTGATATTAGTGGTGTTGTTGCTGGTACTGGTTTATCGGGTGGTGGTACTAGTGGTACAGTTACCCTTAATCTAGATACTGTCTCCGTTACGTTGGGTGGTACAGGAATCACCGCAGCTGCAAAAGGATCTGTTTTGGTTGCAAATACTGCTGATACCTTTAGTGCCTTATCGGGTAGTACGGACGGAGATGTACTTACTTATAATGCCGGAACAGATACCATATCTTGGGAAGGTAGTGTAGACGGAGGCACATATTAATGGCCACAAGAATTAAATTAAAAAGATCAGAGATACCAACAGCGGTTCCTACAGTAAATGATATAGATGTAGGAGAAGTGGCTCTTAATACATTTGACCAAAAACTATATGTAAAAGATAGTAATAATGAAATTATAGAAGTGGCCAATAAAGGCGCTAGTGATGCTGAGGTAACAACAAAAGCTACAATAATGGCAATAGCATTAGGATAAAGATATGGCAAAACCAAACTCAAAAGCAACATTAAAATCTTGGTGCAAGCGCCGATTAGGATATCCTGTTATAGATATTAACGTAGACGATGACCAAGTAGATGATAGAATAGACGAAGCTCTGCAATACTTCTATACGTTTCAGTATGGTGGTATGCAACGTGTCTATTTAAAACATAAAATAACTCAGGCAGATGTAGATAGAGCGAATACAAACACATCTGAAACAGCAACAGATGGTAATCAAGTTACTAATACTTTGGCTGGTAATGTCATCGCCGGAGCAACTACTGTAACATTAACAGACGCTACTAGTTTTCCTAAGTCTGGTACTATCACTATTGCTGCCGACGGAACAAATGCAGCAGAGACAGTTACCTACTCCGCAAAAACAGGTAACGCATTAACCACGACTGCATTAGCACTTCCTCATTTAGCGACAGCTGTGGTGACAAGTGTTGATACAGTAACATGGGAACGAGGCCAGGCCTTCTTACCAATGCCCGAATCTGTTACTAGTGTATTAAGAGTGCTACCTTTTAGTGATCGTGGCAATCTTAATATGTTTGATATTAGATATCAGTTACGATTAAATGATCTTTATGATTTCTCATCTGAATCTATTATTCATTATCAGATGACGATGTGGCAACTCGATCTACTAGATATGATTCTTATAGGTGAGAAACCTATCCAATTTAATATGCACGAAAGACGCTTATATATTAATATGGATTGGGGTGATGATGTTGATGTTGATGAGTATCTTATTATAGAATGTTATCGTAAATTAGATCCTACGGTGTGGACTGATATATACGATGACCTGTGGTTGAAAAAATATAGTACGGCGCTGATTAAAAGACAATGGGGACAGAACCTCAGCAAGTTTAATGGTATAACAATGTTGGGTGGTGTCACTATGAATGGTGAGACTCTTTACAGTCAAGCACAAGAAGAAATTAATTTTCTAGAAGATGAGTCTAAAACCACTTGGGAAGAACCATTACTAATGGATATAGGTTAAGTATATGCCAACCAATCATTTCTTTTCTAAAGGAACTATATCAGAACAACACCTCTATGAAGATTTAGCAATAGAGGCTATTCAGATATACGGCCATGATGTTTACTATCTGCCTCGCACGATGGTAGATAAAGACGAGCTCTTTGGTGAGGCGCCGTTATCAAAATTTACTGATGCCTATATGATCGAAATGTATATGGACACTAATGAAGGTTATGAAGGTGAGAAAGAAATCATAACACGATTTGGTTTAGAGATAAGAGATGAAACAACCTTTACGGTTTCTCGTAGGCGTTGGTTAGATTTGGTAAGTTCAAATTCAAATCTTATAACGGCATTAAGACCCAATGAAGGTGATTGGATTTATATGCCTACAGTTGGTAGACTTTTAGAGATTAGTTTTGTTGATAAAGATGATCCTTTTTATCAATTAGATAATCTACCAGTATATAAATTATATACTCGTACTGTTGAATATTCTAGTGAAGATATTGATACAGGTATTGCTGCAATTGATGCCATTGAAACTCAAAGATCAACAGATGCACTCAACTTTGTGGTAGGTATTGGTGAACAGGCTGATCGTGCAACATTGTATAATAACTTGTTTGCTCTTGAAAGAGGAACAGATATATACGCTGGTGGTCAGATTGAGCTTGAGACTGCAACTGCTGGTGCTGGTTCATTACTTACTGGTGAGAGTCAGACTAATGCAATTTCGACAACCCTCAATGGTAGTGTTGTTGGTGGTGCTAAAGTACTTACATTGGCAAGTACAGCTGGAATACTATTAGGTAGTGGTGCAGATAATGCTGCAACTGGATCACTAACGATACACGCAGATCAAAATAATGCAGCCGAGACTGTCGTATTTACTTGGAGTGGTAGTGGTAGTGAAGTAACAATCCAAGGAGATTTAGGTCTTAATAATGCACACCATACAGGTGCAAGAGTTACAATAGAGGCGCATGGGGATGCTATATTTGATGCCATCCTTATGGAAGATTCAGATGAATACTATTCGTACTTTATCATTAATGAAGATTATTCCTTGACAACTTCTGATCCGTTGGCTGACAATCAGTGGATAGAAGATGCTGTAACTGGTACAGGAGAGTTTTCAAGTGCAGATGCAGTATTAGACTTCACTGAAACAAACCCATTTGGTGAACCATCGGAGATAATAGAATAAAATGTTAGGACAATATTTTTATAACGAATCATTAAGAAAAACTATCATTGCGTTTGGTAGTCTATTTAATGATATAGTTATTACGAGAAAAAATAGTACTGGTACAGATACACAGTCTATGAAAGTTCCTTTGGCCTATGGCCCAAAACAGAAATTTATAGTTAGACTAGAAGCTGATCCTGGTATCAATCAAAAAATAGCGATGACGTTACCACGCATCGGGTTTGAAATTCAATCTTTTGATTATGATCCGACTAGAAAGTTAAATCGAATTATACGACAAAAGAAATTAGCTAATACCAAAAGTAAAGAACTTAAACAGATGCAGACTCAGTATACACCTGTTCCTTACAATATGCAATTTGAATTATTCATTATGACTAAAAATAGTGATGATGGTATACAGATAGTAGAACAAATACTTCCATTCTTTCAACCAGAATATACTGTATCAATTAAAGAAGTTCCTGAAATGGATATCGTAAGAGATGTTCCTGTTGTATTAAATAGTATTGCATACGAAGATACATACGAAGGTGACTTTACGACAAGACGAGCTATCATTTATACTATGAGTTTTACCGCAAAATCGTATGTCTACGGACCGATTACAACAGCGAAACCGATTACAAAGGTGCAGGCAGATACTTATGCAGATTTGAAAGATCAAGCGCCAGAAAGGGTACAGAGGTTTACTACTCAGGCTGTTGTAGATACTACTCTAGGAGATGATAATTTCGGATTTAACGAAACAACTAGTGAGTGGACATAATGGCAAATATAGACAATGCGATCAGTGACGCCTTGGGTTTAACTAAAAACATCAAAGAACAGATATTAGATCCAAAACCAATAATACCCCGCCCACAGCAGGCTGTAGTGCCTGCTGAGGAACGGACTGAAGATATCGACTCAGACTATAAGTACAGCCGAGAAAACTTCTACAACCTAATAGAGAGGGGCCAGGATGCTATTACAGGTATCTTGGACTTGGCAAAAGAACAAGAGCACCCTAGAACGTATGAAGTGGCCGGTCAGTTGATTAAGACAGTATCAGAAGTCACAGAAAGACTCGCAGATTTACAAGAAAAGATGCAACGACTTAAAGAAGTTCCTGACAAAGGACCTTCTAGTGTTACTAATGCATTGTTTGTAGGTAGTACCAAAGAACTTCAAGCACTATTAAAGAATAAGTCTGATGGCGATTGAAACTTATAAAGGTAATCCAAATCTAAAGTCAGCTCAGGTTCGACAAGAATACACTCAAGAACAAGTTACAGAGTTTATAAAGTGTAGTAAAAATCCTGTATACTTTATAGAAAGTTATGTAAACATTGTTAGTATTGATGAAGGTCTAGTACCTTTCAAAATGTATCCATTTCAAAGTGAGATAGTTGAGACATTTCACAATAATAGATTTACTATTTGTAAACTTCCTAGACAGTCTGGTAAGTCTACAGTTGTTCTATCGTATCTCATTCATTATATCATATTCAACGAGAATGTAAATGTCGCCGTCTTGGCCAATAAGGCTTCGACAGCTAGAGATTTACTTTCAAGACTACAACTTGCATACGAACATTTGCCTACATGGATGCAGATGGGTGTGATGAATTGGAACAAAGGTTCCTTAGAGTTAGAAAATGGTTCTAAAATACTTGCGGCGTCTACTTCTGCATCTGCGGTTCGTGGTGGTTCATACAACATTATATTTCTTGATGAGTTTGCGTTTATACCTAGTAACATTGCTGAACAATTCTTTAGTTCGGTTTACCCCACAATTTCATCAGGACAATCATCAAAGGTAATGATTGTGTCTACACCACATGGTATGAATATGTACTATAAGATGTGGACAGATGCAGTCAATAAAAAATCTGGGTTTGTACCCATAGAGGTACATTGGTCAGAGGTGCCTGGTAGAGATGATGAGTGGAAAGAACAGACGATAAAGAACACTAGTGAACAACAATTTTTACAAGAGTTTGAATGTTCGTTTCTTGGTAGTGTAGATACTTTAATTTCACCCGCCAAAATTCAGACTATAGCTCATACTGATCCTATAGAACGTAGTGCTGGTTTCGATGTATGGGTACGCCCAGAGAAAGATCATCAGTATTGTATGACTGTTGATGTTGCGAGAGGTGGATCAAATGATTATAGTGCTTTCGTGGTGGTAGATATTACACAGATGCCTTATAGGATAGTTGCGAAATATAGAAACAATGAAATTAAACCACTTATATTTCCAGATATCATTTATAGAACTGCAAAATCATATAACGATTCTCAAATATTAGTAGAGATAAATGATATAGGTGGTCAGATTGCAGACGCATTACACCATGATATGGCTTATGAGAATGTTATAATGACTCAGATGAGAGGTCGTTTAGGTCAGGTTGTTGGTAGTGGATTCGGTGATGGTCAGACTGACTTGGGTATAAGAACTACAAAGGCGTTAAAAAGAATTGGTTGTTCTAACTTAAAACAACTGGTCGAGGGTGATAAGTTAATCATACCAGATTTTGATATCGTGGTTGAACTATCTACCTTCATACAGAAAGGTGCATCATTTGAAGCAGAAGAAGGTTCTACTGATGATCTGGTAATGTGTTTAGTATTCTTTTCGTGGTTGACTGACCAACAATTTTTTAAAGATTTGACAGATGAAGATATCCGTAAACGACTATATAATGAACAGAAAGAATCTATTGAAGCTGATATGGCTCCGTTTGGTTTTATTGATGACGGTGTAAACTACGGTGAAGATGTTGTACCATTTGTAGATGCCGATGGTGATTATTGGCGTCCGGTTGAAGATTATCCAGACTTTTTTGACGGTACGAGAAAATTTTAAAGAATAAATGAAGCAAGACCGTTATCAATCTTACTCGCACAATTATGGCACACGGCCGTGGATTCTTGTATTAACTGTTGTGCTTGTTTTCTTTCTTCTGTTTTAGCACCATGCCTCATTACATAAGCTCTAATTTTCTTATGATGAGGATGCCATTCTAGACAGACTAATTCAGACTCACCACAAGGACACGCATGACCTTTTAGACTATTCAGTAACCAGTTTGTTCTACCTATATCACGCATTTGTGTGTGTCTCCATCTATCATCTTTATTTATAAACACAAATATGTGTTTTGTAAAACGCCTATTTTATAAATAACTTATATACAAATTGACTAACAATTTTGTGATACACTTAACAACAACAAGGAGAAATAGAAAATGGTTGATCTAGTTTCGCCTGGTGTTGCCGTACGAGAGATTGATCTAACTACTTCAGTTAGAAATGAGCCAACTAGTATTGCTGGTGTCGCTATTCTTGCTCAGAAAGGCCCGATTGACCAAGTTATAACAGTCGAGAGTGAAGAGCAACTTGCCGATATTTTTGGTAAGCCGAATACAACGAACCATCAGTATTGGTTTAGTGCCGCATCTTTCTTGATGTATAGTAGCACATTAAAGGTAGTTAGGATTGAAACATCCACCGCAAGGAATTCTTGCGTCAGTGGTACAGCACTCCTAATAAAAAATAATAATCACTATGAATATGGTGATGGTGTAACTGGTCCGTATAATGACGGTTCTGCCAACGTCGGCATAGTGGCGGCTCGAACAGCTGGTACATGGGGTAATGATCTCAAAGTAGAATATTGCAACGATGCGGCTGGTTATTCTGAGCTGACAAAAACAACAACATCCGCTACTGAACCAGCAGGGGAAACTGTTGTCGCCTTGACTTCTGCAGCTGGTTTTTCAGTAGGTGATATTATCTACTTGCAAGAAGCAGATGGTCAGCAATATCGCATTACTAACATTTCTACAAATAATGCGACTATCGTAAGGCACCCGACAACAACTGCGACTGGATTGGCTTCCGAAATTACTTCTGGTGCAAATGTTGATCGTTACTGGCGTTACTACGAAGAATTTGACAAGGCGCCTGGTACTTCTCAGTTTGCTACAGATCGTGGTGGTGCTAATGATGAACTACACATTATCGTAATAGACGAAGATTCCGGTATCTCTGGTGTCGAAGGTGAAGTTCTTGAGAAATATGCTGATGTTTCTAAGGCATCTGACGCACTTACAGATAACGGTAATGATAACTATTATGCAGACGTTTTGTTTGCTCAGTCTAAATACATCTACTGGATGGATCATCCAGCTGGTGCGACTAACTGGGGTTCGGCTGCGAAAGGCACAACATTTACAGATCCGACAGCCGGTATCGAAAGTGCTTCTCTAGTTAGTGGCGTTGGTGGTGCAACTGCGTGTACTGAAGGGGAAAGACAACTTGCTTATACAGATGCTTTCGGTGATCCTGATATCGAAGATGTTAATCTAGTAATCGCCGGTCCTGCTTCTGTAGATAACGCTGGTGCAACAACGCATGGTGTGTTTATTACAGACCTAGTTGCAAAGAGAAAAGATTGTGTTGGACTTATTTCGCCTGATAGGAGTGATGTAGTTAATCTTGCACGCTCTTATACACAGACAACCCGAGTTAAAGATTACTTTGATTCTTTGGGTAGTTCTTCATACACAATTTTTGATAGTGGTTATACAAAAATGTATGATCGTTATAATGATGTTTATCGGTATGTTCCTCTCAATGGTCATATTGCTGGTCTTTGTGCTCGCACAGATGCTACTAATGATCCTTGGTGGTCGCCTGCCGGTCTAAATCGTGGACAGATTCGTGGTTCAGTAGGACTTGCTTTCAACCCCTCACTATCAGAACGTGATATTCTTTATCGTGCTCGCATCAACCCAGTTGTTGCGTTCCCGGGAGAAGGCACAATGCTTTGGGGCGATAAGACAGGCCTGGCACGAAACAGTGCGTTCAGTCGAATCAACGTCCGTCGTCTATTCCTCACTATTGAGGAGGCTATTAAGTTGGCCGCTCGCACCGTACTCTTTGAGTTCAACGATGCATTTACGAGAGACAACTTTAAGGCAATGGTAGATCCTTACTTGCGAGATGTACAGGCGAGACGAGGTATTATTGACTTCCTGACAGTGTGTGATGAGTCTAACAACACACCACAGGTTATTGATAATAACGAGTTCCGTGCTGATTTCTACATCAAACCAGCAAGATCAATCAACTTCATCACACTGACCTTCATTGCAACACGAACTGGTGTTGATTTCAGTGAAGTAGTCGGACGAGCCGGTTAAGGGGGGAATGACAAATGCCTAATATTAATACATTCGTACAGAACCTCAGTGGTGGTGGTGCTCGTGCTAACCAGTTTCAAGTTCAAATTACGTCTGCTCCTGCAGGAGTTGGACTGAATACTGATGTCTTTACATTCCTGTGTCGTTCCGCACAAGTTCCTGCACAGACTATTGGTGAGGTAGCAGTACCTTATCGTGGTCGTCAGGTATTCGTGGCTGGTGATCGTACATTTGATGCATGGACTACAACAGTGTTCAGTGATGCTGCATGGACTATTCGTGGTGCATTAGAATCTTGGTCAGATAAGATACAGGATATGGGAGAGTTCTCTACAGGTTCTCTTAATCCTCAGACTTATTATGGTGAAGCTACAGTTACACAGATGGACAGAAATGATACACCTATTAATACATATACTTTGTATCAGATTTGGCCGCAGACAATTGATCCAATTGATCTTGCTTATGATACCAATGACGCAGTAATGGAATTTGGTGTCACCTGGCGATTCAACTACATGAATTCCAGTGGTGGTGGTGGTACAGTTGGTGGAGTCTGGACGTAAGAGAGGTTAAAGTCCTAAAATAGTTCTGCTCTAGTTTGTATAAATAGTTGTATGGCAGAATTATTTGGATATGAGTTCAAGAAGAAAGAGGCGGCAAAGGCGAAATCCTTTGTCGCCCCTTCTGACGAAGAAGGCACACTGGATATTGCCGGTGGTGCTGGTTTTTTTAGCCAGTATGTAAACCTCGACAAAGTTGCAAAAAACGACTGGGACCTGATTCGTAAGTATCGCACAACAGCTGAAGCTCCGGAGTGCGATCAAGCAATAGAAGATATTATAAACGAAGCCGTCACGGCTGACGAAACAGACACATCTGTAAAACTAGACCTTGATCTAGTACCGATGTCTGCATCTATTAAGAAAAAAATAATTGCAGAGTTTCAAGAAATTCTACGTCTTTTAGATTGGAAATATAAAGGACATGATATTTTTCGCAGATGGTATATAGATGGTCGTATCTTTTATCATAAACTAGTTGATGAAAAACAATCTCGGAAAGGTATTGCAGAAGTTCGGTATATTGATCCTAAGTTCATTAAGAAAGTTCGTGTTATAGAAAAGGGGAAGGGTGATAATCAATCAACCAATACTGATGTTGATTTAGTACAGAAAACTCAAGAATTTTTTATCTTTAATGAAGCTGGTGTTTATCCTGGGATGACTAGTTTCGGTGGTCCTAGTGTCAAGAACGCACAGGGATTGAAGATTGCACCAGATGCTATTGTTTATGTAACGTCAGGAATCTATAACCCAACAACTAAACAAGTTTACGGTTACTTACAGAAGGCAATCAAACCCACCAATCAACTCCGCATGATGGAAGATGCATTAGTCATCTATCGTATCAGTCGTGCGCCCGAACGTAGAATCTTTTATATAGATGTGGGTAATCTACCCAAACCTAAGGCAGAGGCTTATCTCAAAGATGTGATGAGTCGTTATCGCAATAAGGTTGTGTATGATGGTTCTACTGGTGAAGTCAAAGATGATCGCAATCAAATGTCAATGTTAGAAGATTTCTGGTTGCCACGTAGAGAAGGTGGTAGAGGTACAGAGATTACAACATTGCCTGGTGGACAGAATCTTGGTGAGATGCAAGACGTAACATACTTCCAAGAAAAGCTTTATCGTTCACTAAACATTCCAGTTTCACGTTTGATGACAGACTCCGGTTTTAACATGGGTCGTGCATCAGAGATTACTAGAGATGAGATTAAATTTACAAAATTTATTCAACGTCTCCGTAAAAGATTCTCCGGTCTCTTTGCTGATTTACTTAAAACTCAGTTAGTTTTAAAAGGTATTCTTACTGTAGAAGATTGGGAAGAAATTAGAGAGTCTATTATATACGATTTTAATGACGATAATCATTTCTATGAAATGAAAGAAGGTGAGTTATTGAAAGATCGTGTCGAACAATTAGCTGGTGTATCTGATTATATAGGTACATATTTCTCTATTGAGTGGATCAGAAAGAACGTATTGCATCAGACTCAGTTGGAGATGGAAGAAATTGACAGACAGATTGATGATGAGCGCAAAGATGGTAAGATTGATCCAGTCGCTGGTCAAGATATGGGTGGACCTGAAGGTGGATTTGGTGATCCGTCTAGAGGTGTCGAACAAGAACCTATGTATCCTGAGTATGGTGATGATGAAGGACCCGAAGAACCTGAAGATGCTGACGATGAAGAAGGCTTGGAAAATAGAAACTTATAAATATAAGAAATATGAGGAATTAATATTATGACTAACGCAGTAAGAGATGTAGTAGACGCCGTAACAACAGGCGATTTAAATGCTGCTAATGCAGCTTTCGATACAGTTCTTCAGGCAAAAAAAGAAGATGCTTGGGTAAATACCAAACACGAATTTGCGAGAACTGCATTTGATTTTTCACCGCCCGAGCCTACAGCGGGTATTGATACCGGAATTACAGGTGCTCCGGAAGAAGTTCCTTCAGAGGAAGTAGAGGAAGAATAAATGAAACTTATATCCGAACACGTTGACAACATTGAATACATGGTTGAGGCCGATGATACTGGTAAAAAGAATTATCGCATCAGAGGTGTATTCATGCAATCTGAAATAAAGAATCGGAACGGACGTATGTATCCTGAGCAAGTTCTTGCAAAGGAAGTAAAGAGATACAATAAAGAATACGTCAACCAGAAGCGTGCATTTGGCGAACTGGGACATCCAGATGGCCCTACCGTAAATCTAGAAAGAGTATCACACATGATAACAAAGCTCAAGCAAGATGGACAGAATTTTGTCGGCGAGGCGAAAGTTATGGATACTCCTTACGGTAAAATTGTAAAGAATCTCATAGACGAAGGTGCCAAGTTAGGAGTTTCGTCCCGAGGTATGGGTTCATTAGAACCAAGAGGAAAAATGCAGATAGTCAAAGATGATTTTTATTTGGCGACTGCGGCCGATATTGTTGCAGATCCATCAGCCCCCAATGCTTTCGTAGAAGGTATTATGGAAGGCAAAGAGTGGGTATGGGATAACGGCATAATTAAAGAGATGGATATAGAGGAATATAAGCAAGAGTTAGATCGAAAATATAAATTTGCGCAGGCGAGAGAAGAAAAGAACGCCGAAATATTTGCAGATTTTATGTCAAAAATTTAAATATTATAAATAACTTATATACTTTTATAAATAACAAGGGAGTTATCCAACGATGACAGATATCAACGCAGAACTAGAGGCGATTGCTGACGATGTATTCACAGACGATTCGCAACTAGATGAAGTAGCCGCAGATGCCCCCACGAAAGGTGCTGGAGCCCCGATGCCGCCTGAAAAGCTGCCGGGTGAGGTACAAGACATGGGTCCTGCTGTTGTTTCTCCTGACGCTAAAACTGATCCTGGTGACGCCGCAACAGATAAGGCTAAGAAAGCTAAAAAGCCTGGCCGTGATGGTAAAGGTCTTCCGTCTGCTGCATCTCCCAAGGCTCAAGGTGATGGGAATGGTCCCATGAGTTCGTCTAACGAAGAAGTTGAAGAAGATGAGACTCAAGAGATTGTTGCTGAAACACCTGAGATTGAAGGAGAAGTTCTAGAAACAGAAACAGTTGAAGATGAAACAATAGAAGAGCGAGTTTCTGCTATGGATCTCTCTGATGATGTTAATGCCCTGACTGAAGGTGGTGAACTTTCAGAGGAGTTTAAGAAGAAGGCTGCTACGATTTTCGAAGCGGCAGTTCGTGCGAAGCTTCGTTCAGAGTTAGAACATCTTGACGAGACATACAAAGCAAAGTTCGATTCTGAAATTGAAGAAGCTAAGAACGACATGGCTGAGAAGGTCGATGACTATCTTAACTATGTGGTTGAAGAATGGATGAAGAAAAATGAAGTTCCCGTTGCTCATAGAATGAAAGCGGAAATTGCAGAAGGATTCATCACAGGTCTTAAAACATTGTTTGAAGAGCACAATATTGCTGTTCCTGATGAGCAGTTTGATATGCTTGATGCCGCGGCCGATAAGGTTGATGAGCTTGAAGGTAAATTGAACGAAGCATTAGAGAAGAATATTGAACTTTCTAAAGACAATGATGAACTGAAAAGACATGAGATTCTTTTAGATGTCGCTTCTGATCTTGCCGATACAGAAGTGGAAAAGTTTGCAGGGCTTGCTGAAAATATTAACTATGAGAACGAATCTGATTTTCGTGAGAAAGTCGAAACGATCAAAGAGTCATATTTTCCGAAAACTCAAACAAGTAACAATGATGACACAGCAGCACCTGTAAACGAGGGTGGCACACCAAGTCAGGAAGATGGTGACGTCCCCGGAACGATGGCTGCTTATATGACTGCTATATCAAGGACTCACCTCCGAGATCAGTAAGTCTAGATAAGTTTACACAACAAATAGGGAGATAAAAAAATGTTTCAAACGGAACACCTACAGGAAAAGTGGCAGCCGGTACTGGCGCACCCAGACCTCCCCGAGATTAACGACAGTTATCGTAGGGCAGTCACCACAGTAATCCTGGAAAACCAAGAGCGGGCAATGAGAGAAGATGCATCATTTCTTTCAGAGGCTGCTCCAGCTAACGCTACAGGCGCTTCTATTCAGAATTGGGATCCGATCCTAATTTCGTTAGTTCGCCGTGCGATGCCTTCTCTTATTGCGTATGATATCTGCGGCGTACAGCCAATGACCGGTCCTACTGGACTTATCTTTGCAATGAAGGCTCGTTATACTGCACAAGACGGTACAGAAGCTCTATTCAATGCGGCCAACACAGCATTTGCTGGTACAGGCACCAATGTTGGAACTAATGTACTTCACAATTTAAGTAATGCTAACTTCCAGACAGGTACTGGCATGACAACCACCAACGCTGAAAAGCTTGGTGACTCTGCTGCGAATCCTTTTGCACAGATGGCATTCAGTATTGAGAAAGCAACCGTAACTGCAAAGTCACGTGCCCTCAAAGCTGAATACACGATGGAACTAGCACAAGACTTGAAGGCTATTCATGGTCTAGACGCAGAAACAGAACTTGCGAACATTTTAAGTTCTGAAATTCTTGCTGAAATCAACCGTGAAGTGGTCCGTACTATCTATCGAAATGCCGTGATGGGTGCGTCTACAAACGTAACAACACCTGGCGTTTTCGATCTTAATACTGACTCCAATGGTCGCTGGTCTGTTGAGAAGTTCAAAGGTATGATGTTCGCTATTGAACGTGATGCAAACGTAATTGCTCGTGATACTCGCCGTGGTAAAGGTAACATTATCCTTTGCTCCGCTGATATCGCTTCTGCGCTTACGATGGCTGGTTTGCTTGACTACGGTTCAAACCTGTCCGACAACCTCAATGTTGACTCCACAGGTAACACATTCGCTGGTGTATTGAATGGTCGCTTTAAAGTCTATGTTGATCCTTATATGAACATGGCCGTTCCTTATCCGACAGCTGGAACACCAGCTGGTGCCTCGCTTAACCAGTACTACTTGGTTGGCTACAAAGGTACAAGTCCTTATGATGCTGGTTTATTCTATTGCCCATACGTCCCGTTGCAGATGGTTCGTGCCGTTGGCGAGAATTCCTTCCAGCCGAAGATTGGCTTCAAAACACGATATGGAATGCAGGTAAATCCGTTCGCTCAAACCAGTGCCGCTACAGATGGCGCCGGTGCCGTGAACAACAACGTATACTACCGCCGTGTACAGATCGACAATCTGATGTAAGAAAAAAACACACTTATTATAATAATAAAGTGTTTTCTGAGACCTCCCTCCGGGGAGGTCTTTTTTTATGCATAGGTTTATTATAAATAGTACATTAAAGAGAAGTAATTGTAACAACGATGGGGTCCCGCTTCCGCCTCGAGGAGAAAACAAATGGCAATAGTCAACACAATTTTAAGAGATACGGACTGGCAGGCGGTCATCGTATCCAACATTACAGCAGAAACAATGTCTGCTGTGGAAATAGTTCCTGCCGACGAATTAAGATATTGGACTTCTGGTAATTCTGCATTAAGTATTTCTAGAATTAAATGGTCTGGTAATGCTCCCACTGGTGGGGTTACAATATTATTTAACGCTACAGCCAATGTAACTGCTTGTCAGTTGCACGGTACTAATGGTTCTTATGGTGGAACGGATGGCGGCCCAGGTTTTAAAATGCAAGAATATAGTCAGTTTAAAACTAATCTATCGGCAGCTATTAATAATTCAGTAACCACAATCGGGTTAGATGATACGAGGGGTTTTGCATCTGCTGGCATGGTAGTAATCGGTAGTGAAAATATCACATACACTGCTAAGTCTACTCAGTTTGGTGCTGGTAATCTAACTGGTTGTTCAAGGGGTGCGAACAGCTCAACCGCAGCTGCCCACGATGATAATGCACAAGTACAATCAATGCGACCTATCGGTTATACTGGCGATATTTTAGCAACTAGTACTTCAGCCTTTACCGGAACAATTATCACCGAAGTTCATAAAATTGTGAATGAAGGTGGTTATGGTTGGGGTAATGGTGGTTAAATAAATGGCTGATATACCTAATTCAAGTTTAAGAACTGGTGAAGTTGGCGGTTCCGATAGTTTACAATCTACCGGAATCGTCAATGCAACTGCTCGACAGCCTGAAATATTTAACTATTCACAATCAAATCAGTTTAAAATTTATCTACCTCTTTTTCCTACAGTAGAATGGTTTGTTGTAGCTGCTAATATTCCTAGTGTTACTTTAGGGCAAGCAGATCAGTATACACCATTTGTAGATATTGCTGTGGTAGGTGATAAACTACAATATGGTAATTTCAATATGACCTTTTTGGTTGATGAGAATTTACACAACTATAGAGAATTATTGAAGTGGACTTATAATATAGGATTTCCTTTTTCACGAACACAATTTAATGCGTTAGATCGACCTGACAATATGGATAGAAGTAGAAATAAAGTTAGAAAGATTCAACGAAGTATGACAGAGGGTAGTTCTGCTGTCTTTAGAGATACAAATGATAGAAATTTGTATACTGATATTTTGTTGACCATATTAACTAGTAAAAATAATGCTATCGCTAATGTACATATCTATGAAGCGTTTCCTGTTTCGTTAAGTTCGTTAGATTACAATCAACAAGAAGCAGATACAACCTATGCTACCTGTACAGTTGAATTTGCCTTCACTTGGTTTGATGTAAAATCTGTCGGTGGCACCGTGGATACGAATCCAAATATATAAATAGAATTAGAAGCAGTCAAGTTGTTATGGGGGATGATTTTTTATCTTCACACTATATTAGTGGAAGTATATATATGTAATAGGTATAATGACCTCTGACTGCTTCACCTTACATTATGGTGATTTATGAATATTGATGAGTTGTATATTGAAGTTGAACGTGATATAAAAATTGATGATACAGAATTAGACCTTGAGTCGATCCGTACACCACAGTTACATAACAAATATCTGAAGATATTTACTAAACATTCTTTGCAGTATAAAAAACTGCAAGATGATTATAAAGTTTTGTACAGGGTGAAGTGGGAGTATTACACAGGTAAAGCTTCTCCTGAGGTGTATGCAGAAAATCCTTTTGAATTGAAGGTACTCAAAGCTGATATAGGTATTTACATGGAGGCTGATAAAGACCTTCAGCAATTAGGTCAGCGTATGGCCTATACAAAACAGATAGTAGAATATCTGGAAAGAATTTTAAAGGAGATTAACAACCGAAACTGGAACATTCGTAACACGATTGAATGGAAGAAATTTCTTCATGGTGATTGATAGTGTCCGTCATAGTTGAAAAATTTAATGAAGCGTACATCCGAATTAAGTGCGAATCATCCATCTCCAGAGAGCTCTCCGAATTCTTCACCTTTGAAGTCCCCGGCGCCAAGTTCATGCCGTCTGTACGAAACCGATTGTGGGACGGACGAATCAGATTATTTAGTCCTGGTACTGGTAAAATCTATTATGGACTATTACCTTATGTCCAAAAGTTTCTCAAAGAACAAGGCTATGAAATCGAATACGAAGGAGATTTTGGAGTTAGGAAACTGGATAAAAAAGATACCGATAGATTTGTACGGTCGATTGAGAAAGGAAAGTTCAGAGCGAGAGATTATCAAATAGATGCCATACATAAAGTCATTGAATCTAATCGTGGTCTTATTCTATCACCCACTGGTTCGGGTAAATCTTTTATCATATATGCCTTAGTCAGATATTATGTTCAGAAACTTCCAGATCAAAAAATTCTTATTGTTGTTCCAACGACCGGCTTGGTCGAACAGATGTACTCGGACTTTGCCGACTACGGATGGTTCCCAGATGAACATTGCCACAAATTATATGCTGGTTCAGATAAACACTCATCAAAAGAAGTTATAATTTCTACATGGCAATCTATTTACAAACTAGACAAAAGATACTTTAGTCAGTTCGGTGCAGTCTTTGTAGATGAAGCTCATCTTGCAAAGGCTAAATCTTTAACTGGTATAATGACGAAGTTACATGATTGTAAATATCGAACAGGTCTGACAGGTACACTAGATGGTACAGAGATACACCGTTTAGTACTAGAAGGATTGTTTACGGTACATGAACAAGTCACCACTACATCAGAGCTGATAGAACGAAAAGAATTATCTAATCTTCACATTCGTTGTCTAGTATTAGAACACACCAAACAAAATAGAATGTTGATGAGGAGTAAAACTTATCAGCAAGAGATGGAGTATTTGTCTACTCACCTGAGAAGAAATCAATTTATAAAAAAGTTGACTTGCTCATTAGAGGGTAATACTTTAGTATTGGCTCAGTATATAGAAAAACAATTAGTGCCGTTATGTAACTTGATTGTAGATAATTGTGGTGAAGATAGAAACATATATTTGATATATGGTGCAACACCTACAGACGATAGAGAAAAGGTCAGAGAGCTTGTAGAGAAAAATAATAATTGTATTATCGTTGCATCGTATGGAACATTCTCTACTGGTGTAAACATTAAAAGAATACACAACATTGTATTTGCTAGTCCTTACAAATCTCAGATTAAAGTATTACAATCTATTGGTCGTGGTTTAAGATTGGCTGGTGATAAAGAACAACTCAATATATTTGACTTATCAGATGATTTGAGTTATAATAATAAGAGTAACTATACATTAAATCATTTCTCTGAAAGAATAAGCATTTATAATGAGCAAGGGTTTGATTACGACATAGTGCCAGTTAAGTTAAAAGATAAATAATCATATGGAATATGCAGATAAAGACACCAGTACTTCACCTTATAAGATCATTAAAATGATTAACGGTGATGATGTTCTTTGCAAAATTCTTCAAGAGTACTCTGATGCTCTTGTTGTTGAGTGTCCTATGTCTGTTACCAAACAACATACTTATGATCGTCCAGATCACATTGTCGAACATACAGGCTTACAAAGATGGGTCAACTTCACTAATGACATTAAATTTGTCATCAATAAAGAAAAGATATTAGGATGGGGTAATCTTGCACCAGAAGTAATAGTTTATTATCGAATGATCTCTAATAAAGCTAAAGAGGACTCTGGTATTGAAATTGATAAGATTGAAGATGATGACGAACTACTTGCAAAGATTCGTAGTAACATTGATAAGTTGGCGGCTATAATGGAAGAAGGATCACCACAAGAAGATTTACCTGAGTATGATGAAGATCCAAGACAAACACACACATTAACTAAAAAGATAGTGCATTAAAATGCTATTCTCTTTCTCTCGGAGACACTGCTGTTTATAATAACACAGATTTAAAGATTTGTCAATAGTAAATTGAAAAAAAATGACTGACCGCCAATTAGCGGATGAAATATGGTTGAGAGTTAAGGGATATAAGGTCCCAAAAGATTGGACTGAAAAAGATATCCAAGAAATAATTGTCCGTTATTGGTCAAGGGCAGTAGCTAAAGGTGAAGGGTAAGTGAAAACGATTATATGTGATATAGATGGTACACTAACAGAATATATGGGTGGTGGACATAAAGCGGTAATGGAAAATGACCATATTCCTTGTCCTGGTGTAGTAGATAAGATGAGAGATTGGGAAGCAAATGGCCACCGTATCATACTTATCACAGGTCGCCGAGAGTCCGTTAGACAAAGAACAGAAGATGAGTTGAGAAGGTTAGGTATTCCTTTTGATATATTGTTAATGGGTTATGCTGATAGCGGAAGATATTTAATAAATGATATTAGTCCCCATGTAGGTAATAAAGCACACGCAATAAACATCACAAGAGATGGTGGTTTTGAGAATATAATGCTTGACAATACCTAGAGAATATGTTAGCTTAATAGATGTCTAAACAAAAAAGGCATTTATTATGTTAAAGAAGTACATTTATCTGGCAGGACCTATTGCTGGATTAAACGAACAAGAAGCAACTGAGTGGAGAAAAGAGGTGAGTGACGCTCTACCTTATGGTATTGTGGGTATTTCACCTTTAAGATGTGAGCCTCTAAAAGAAGGTATGGTGTATACAGATGATGGTGCAACTGATCCTATGTGGTCAGATGCTCGTGCCATCAATGCAAAGAACTGGCTTGATACAGAGTCAGCAGATTTGGTACTTGCATTCCTACCTAAAGAGATGAACGAAAGACGACCCTCTATTGGAACCATTATTGAAATTGGTTGGGCGATTGGTTTGAGGAAACCATTGATTGTAGTATCAGATGATGAGTATATGATGGAACATCCTCTTATTCAACGCAACGCTTCTTGGAGACTAGATAATCTTCCTGATGCTGTTGAAGTTATTACCGGGCTATTTGGAGATTATGTGAGATGAGGAACCTCCGATGGCCAAGAAAACAATTCACTATGTAAATAACAAAGAATTTCTGCAAGCAATTGTGGAGAGAAAAACATTAATAAAAGAAGCTGAATCTGTAGGTGAACCCCCACCCCAAATTAGTAACTATTTGGGTGAGTGTATTTTAAAGATTGCAAATCACCTATCATACCGACCAAACTTTATTAACTACACCTATCGGGAAGAAATGATTTCTGATGGTATAGAAAATTGTTTGCAGTATATAGATAGATTTGATCCAGCGAAGTCATCTAATCCTTTTGCATATTTTACACAGATTATATATTATGCATTTGTTCGTAGAATAACAAAAGAAAAGAAACAGCAGATGATAAAAGAAAAGTTATTGAAAGAGTCTAATATAGAATCTCGTATTGCGGTTCAGGCTCATGATAGTGAATCCGATTACCAACAACAGTTTGTAGAGATGTTGGACAAATATACATTTCATCAAGACGATAAATAATGAAAGTTGCGATTATAACAGACACACACTACGGCGGTAAAAACGACAATGTATCCTTTGCGAACTTCCAAACCAGCTTCTACCGAGGAACTTTTTTCCCTATATGTAGAAGGGAAAAGATTGACACGATTATTCATTTGGGGGATGTGTTTGATCGGCGGAAGTATACTAATTTTCTATCTCTTAAACTAGCAAAAGAAATGTTCTTTGAGCCTGCACGGGATTACAAAGTTCATATGTTAGTTGGTAATCACGATTGTTATTACAAGAATAATAATGAAGTAAACTCTATATCATTAACCTGTGCAGAGTACGATAATATAACTACCTATCAAGATGTTCCTCAAGTAGTAGAAATTGGTGGTAGTAATATTCTATTCATTCCTTGGATAGCTGCAGCTCATTATGCAGAATCAATCAATACTATCAGTACAGCCAAAGCAGATGTTGCAATGGGTCATCTAGAGATTAATGGTAATGAGATAATGCCTGGTCTTTTTTGTGACCATGGACTAGACAGAGAATTGTTTAAAAGATACGAGCGTGTATTCTCTGGTCACTATCATGCACAACAAGACGATGGCCATATACGTTATCTAGGTGCGCCGTATGAGATAACATGGAACGATTACAATACTGCAAAGGGTTTTCATATTTACGATACAGACACAAGAGAGTTTGAGTTTTATCAGAATCCTAATCGACTATTCAAGAAAATCTTTTATGATGACGCCCATAGTTGTGATGATATGCTCAACATGGATTTGACTGAATATGAAAACACTTATGTAAAAATATTTGTCGTACAGAAAACAGACTTCTATACATTTGACAGGTTCATTGAAAGATGTTATAATGAAGGTAAGTTTCTTGAGTTGAAAATTGTTGAGGACTTTAGTGACCTCACACCAGACGCCATTGCAGATGGTGAACTAGAAGATATAGAAGATACATTTACATTACTAGAAAAGTATGTAGGTGAGATTGATAGTAAAGCTTTAGACAAGAACAAATTAAATAGACTATTAAAGTCATTATATGTGGAAGCAAGTGAGGTTGAATGATTATATTTCGTAAGATATCATTTAAAAATTTTTTATCAACAGGTAATACCCCAACAGAGATTGATTTTGATTCTCATAACACCACTTTAATTATTGGTGATAATGGTTCAGGCAAGTCTACAGTTCTAGATGCATTGACATTTGGTTTGTTTGGCAAGCCGTTTCGTAACATCAAGAAAGATCAGTTGGTAAATACCGTTAATGAACGAGATTGTAAAGTCGAGGTTCATTTTGATATAGGTAAAAGACATTATCATATTATTAGATGTATTAAACCAAATCGGTTTGAGATTTATCAGAATGGTAAGATGTTAAATCAAGATGCAAGTATTCGTGATTATCAAAAACATTTAGAGACAAGTATTCTCAAACTAAACTATCGTTCATTTACTCAGGTGGTTATACTTGGGTCATCATCTTTCATACCTTTTATGCAGCTAACACCAGCACATCGGCGTGAAGTGGTAGAAGAAATTTTAGACATTAAGATATTTTCTATGATGAATCTTATATTGAAACAAAAAATAAAAGACATGAAAGATAAAGAGACTGACGTAGCACATCAGTATAATCTTACTGAAACTAAAATTACTATGGCGGAAGATCATATCAGTCAGACTAAAGAAAAGAGTAAAACATCAAAGGCCGCATTACAGAAAAAGATAAAAGATAATGAAAAAGATATATTAGAGCTGAAGGAACAGGCCGGCCAACTATCATATGAAGTTGATGATTGGAGGGATAATGTATTACCTAAACAATTTGAATTTAAGAAAGAACAAACTGATTTTATTAATGTTCGGGTGAAGCTGCATGATAATTCTAATCGAATGGAAAAGGAGATTAAGTTTTTTAAAGAACATGATGATTGTCCTACTTGCGAACAACCTATAGATGAAATATTTAAACATAAAGCTATAGAAAGAAGAACAGATAAGATGATAACAAACGCCTGTGCTCTTACTAGAATGGATGAACAGATTAGTGAGATGGATTCTAGAGAACAATTATACGGTAAGATAGCGGAAGATACAAGAAATAAAGAAGTTGAAGCTGCAAAGAAAACAACATCGGCAAATTCTATTATGTCGTTTAACGAACAACTAACAGAACAGATAAATGATTTGTTGAGTGTCGATGCAGAATTAGTAGAAGAACAAACTAAACTGAAACTTTATAAAGAAGAACTAGGAACAATTCAGAAACAGAAGAACAAATTAACAGACGATAACAACTATCTAACAATCGCTAAACAATTACTTAATGACTCTGGTATTAAGACCAAGGTTGTTAAAAGATATCTTCCCGTGATGAATAAACTGATTAATAGTTATTTGTCAGCGTTAGAGTTTCAAGTCAAGTTTGAATTAGATGAACAGTTTAATGAAACGATCAAGTCTCGATATCGTGATGTATTTGGTTATGCAAATTTTAGTGAAGGTGAGAAGATGAGAATAGATTTGGCTCTGTTGTTTACATGGAGACAGATCGCTAAGATGAAGAACAGTACTAACACCAATCTACTAATACTTGATGAGATATTTGATAGTAGTTTAGATTACAATGGTACTGATGAGTTTCTAAAAATATTAAATACTTTAAGTAACGAGAATGTGTTTATCATATCACACAAATCAGATTTGAGTGTAGATAAGTTCGATCATTTAATTCGGTTTGAGAAGGTACAAAATTTTTCAAGGATGACAACATGAAATTAGTAGCAGAAAACAATCCTATATTAACTAAAGAATGTATACCATTTGATTTTAATGATCCTGTAATGGATCCTTATGAGTTGTCTGATGGTCTACAGAAAGTTAGACGAGAAGATGCCGGTGTTGGTTTGGCTGCGCCTCAGGTAGGTATAGATACTCAGGCATTAGTTATTGGTATGGGTAATTTTGAAACAGAAGGAACACAAGAATTTGAACAGATATTTTTCAACCCAGTTATAAAATCTGTTGGTGATGAAACAGAACTGATGATTGAAGGCTGTTTGAGTTTTCCAGGATTGTTTGTTAAAGTTAGACGACCCAAAGACATTGTGTTGGAGTGGTATACAGAAGAAGGCACCTGGGCCACACAGAATTTTGGTGGTATAACTGGAAGAATTTTACAACATGAAATAGATCATCTCAATGGTATTACATTTCAGAGTAGAGCTAATAGAATCCATTTAGAGAAAGCTAGAAAAGATAAAAAGTTATCAGATAGAAGGAGAAAAAGACTTGAGGAGATATAGTGTAATAGTGTGGTTGGCGGCGCTGTTTGGTAAAGTGTTACCTGTAAAAAGGCCTTCGTTTCATAAGATGCAGGACTCCGATTTTATTACCATACTCAGTTGGTTGGAAGATTGGGAACCAGAAAAGGTATATAAGACAGCCTATAGACAATCACATCTCGACACTTATTACACATGGGATGAGTGGGCAGAAGATATGAAACCACTTCCTATTGCTGTTCGTGCGGAAATGGAAAGAGCCTTAAAAATCCATGAAAAAGCTGGTAATTTGGCTGCACTGAGAACCTATGCATTCCTATATGAAGTCCTAGTGGAGAAGTGGTTTCCACGACTATTGGGTATAATATTTTTTCTCACAATACTATTGACATTGGCGAATTAATGTGTTATTATGTATAAATAGTAATGAGATTGCCTTCGGGAATCTCGTATTAAACCTTGCTTGATTTTAAAGGAGGATACTGAAATGGTAACTACACAAGCACTCACAAATATATTCGATCACTTTGATCGAAATCTTTTAACCCCCTACGCTGTTGGTTTTGATCGAGTCTTTGACCGATTAGATCATTATGTGGCTAATCAAAATCACATGACACCAACAGGGTTCCCGCCCTACAACATCCGTAAGGATGGTGATTTCAATTTTGTCATAGAGTTGGCACTCGCTGGATTGTCTAAGGACGATCTGGAAGTTCAAGTTGCAGACGGTACTCTTACTGTCCGTAGTATTGACAAGAAGGAAGATGAAGGGGAACTATTGCATCGAGGTATTTCTTTTCGTAAATTCACACGCAGCTGGACATTAGCTGATGATGTGGTTGTGAATGATGCCAAGATGGAAAATGGTATGTTGCTGATTCACCTTGAGCACGTTGTGCCTGAGGAGAAGAAGCCTCGACTAATCAAAATTAGTTAAAATCAGTGTGGGGTGGCAGACACACGTCCCAGGGTCCACCACCAAATACCTGTCGGAGACAGAGTTTGTCCACCCCACACTTTCTATTGACATTTGGCCTTTATTATGAGATAATAAGTACATGGCAAAAATTAATTATGCGTTCAGTGAAGATAAAGTAATTCGTGATCTACAAAAATATGTAGATGGTACTTATGATAAGCATTATGCTCAACGTAAGTATCAGGCCACACAGTTCATAGAAGATTGCGGCCACGGTGAGGGTTTTTGTATGGGCAATATATTAAAGTATGCCCAAAGATATGGACGTAAGGGTGGCAAGAATCGTGCCGACCTTATGAAAATTTTACATTATGGAATAATCATGTTACATATACATGATACGGAGAGTGATAATGAAGTTAAGTGAAAATACAGTGAATATCCTAAAGAATTTTTCTACCATTAATCAGAACATTCTGGTTAAAGAGGGTAGTCAACTTAGGACTATGTCCACTATGAAAAATATTTTAGGTGAAGCTGGTATTACCGAAACATTCCCTAGGGATTTTGGTATCTATGATCTGAATGAATTTCTTGGTGTGTTATCTTTGGTAAAAGATGCAGAAGTTAATTTTGATGACAGTCACCTTACGGTGAGAGGTGGTAAAACACAGATTAAGTATTTCTATTCTGACCCATCCATTCTTACAACACCGCCTGAGACATTTAATGCTCCTGATTGTGATGTGACATTTAATATTTCACAAACAATTTTGGCTAATGTTTTGAAAGCATCGGCCGTTATGCAGTTGCCAGATGTTGTCATAACTCCTGGTAAAATTACAGCAACAGATTTGAAAAATGTAACTTCTAATAATTTTATTGAGGAAGTGGATGCCACTGGTGATTTTGATTTTCGCTTTAAGGCAGATAACTTAAAGATGATTCCTGGTGAGTATACAGTACAGGCTTCAACTTCTGCTGGTGTTAGTAATTGGAAAGGTGCAGAGGCATCTTATTGGATCGCCATGGAGGCTCAGAGTGAATGAGCTCTATGAACTTTTAACAGAGTTGGTTAAACTTGGGATGCCTGCTGAAGATATAGCTGATAAACTAGATTTAGAATGTGAGTCGGTTACTATTCAGATGGCATCGACATGGCTAGTATAGAAATACTCCATCACTTCTCTTGTAAGAGTTGTAGCGGATGGTGGAGTATTGCGGTTGAAACGGTGATGAGTTCACGCCAATGGTATTGTCCTTGGTGCGGCCATCATGATTATTATGAGGTGGAGAATGGAGAATCTATTGTGGGTCGAGCAGTACCGACCAAAAAGCATTGATGAGTGTATATTACCCAAGTCAATAAAGAAAACTTTTAAAGAGTTTGTAAAGAACAAAGAACTACCCAACCTTTTATTGTCGGGTGGTGCCGGTGTAGGTAAGACTACAGTGGCGAGAGCTCTGTGTAGTGAGTTAGACACAGACTATATGATAATCAATGGCAGTGAAGAATCTGGTATTGATGTTCTGAGAACAAAAATCAAATCGTTTGCATCTACGGTGTCACTTTCTGGTGGTCAGAAAGTTGTGATACTTGATGAGGCAGACTATCTCAATCCTCAATCAACGCAGCCTGCACTCCGTGGGTTCATTGAGGAGTTTCATAACAACTGTCGTTTCATATTTACTTGTAACTTCAAGAACAGAATAATCGAGCCTTTACATTCTCGTTGTTCTGTTATTGAGTTTAAGATTAATGGTGAACGTAAACAATTGGCTGGTCAGTTGTTAGATCGTTGTGCTGTCATACTGAAAGAACAGAATATAGAGTATGATAGTAAAGTTGTTGCTGAACTAATTATAAAACATTTTCCTGATAACAGGAGAGTGTTGAATGAGTTGCAGCGGTATAGTGTATCGGGTAAGATAGACTCTGGCATCCTCGTCAATCTTTCAGAAGTTAGTATGAAGGAGTTGGCACTCCACCTAAAGGAGAAAGAGTTTACAAAGGTTCGTAAGTGGGTAGTGGATAATATAGATAATGATCCCACCAAAATCTTCCGCAAGATTTATGACAACCTATATACATATCTTGACCCCAACACTATACCCGCTGCCGTTATTATTATAGGCGAGTACCAGTATAAGTCTGCCTTTGTTG
>VTLG01004297.1_pt1 | contig 26517 bp, 35 predicted proteins | sample 4694571 | NCBI WGS metagenome assembly VTLG01 (sample SAMN12604809, study PRJNA352737) | marine metagenome | biome: ENVO:00000447; feature: ENVO:00000209|ENVO:00000569|ENVO:01000036; material: ENVO:00002151; isolation source: viral sequences binned using virsorter ...
CAGATTCGGCGCAATCTCGCCAGTAAATGACACGCACCTAGTCGACCGGATGCGGCACGGCATGTTGCGCCGTAGCACCATGAATAAAGTGCGCCAATTTATGCAGCGTTATGAATTAGACTCCGTCGCATGACTTGGCGGTTAATCGGACCCATTTGGCGCCTGCCGGATATTTCTAGCATGGAACGGCTGGTCTTGCTTGCCTTGTCGTCATTCACTGATAGGCAGGGCGCCAACGCCTACCCAAGTTTGCAGACACTGGCGAAGATGTGCAGCTGCGATAGATCAACTGTCCACCGTGCCATAAAGTCATTAACAGCCCGCCAATTAATAGAGCGTACGGGCAAGGGCAGAAAGGGTACAATCCGCTATAAGGTTAATGTGCCATTGCAACAGAGGGTATTGCACAGCGCAACATCTAGCGTAAGCACTCTGCAACACAATCCTATATTAAAGAATATACCTAGTAATAGTATACCTGTTAATAAGAGGGATTCTTTTAATAATTTTAGGGACCAACAGGCAGTAAATATAGACAGATTTAGCAACGTAACCTTACCAGAATCAGGTGGTGAGATTTCTATCCGGCTACAGCGCGAGCGCGAAGCGAGGCGGCGGCGGTAACGTGATTAAAAAAATATAAGGCGGCATAATTACAATCAATGGCATAAACCCTTGAAATCTATAAGGAAATGTAGCGAAAGCGGGTTGTCGAGTGGGTGTGACTTAAGCCCACCACCCACCCTTGGGGGGCTAAAAAGCTTGGTTTTTCAGTTTTTCGGTTCCAGTTCGAACCCAAACCAGCTTAAGAACCGGGTTCGGCGGGTCGGTCATGGCCGCAGCGGGGCGACCCCGGCAGGGCTGGCCAGGGGCTGTGGCCGCCGGGCAGCCGAGGGTATGGCCTAGGGCGATCCCCATAGGGTCCCTGGATCAATTTTTGATTCTGGAAATTCTTTTTCGGTTTGACGCCCCGCCCGCTGTCGTTGGCCTATACGGGGAATAACAAACACACACCAACTTGCCTGTTGTCTTATTTGCCCCCACGTTATTTCTGTAGGATTGCATTGCCCGCTATCTTTCTGTTATAGGTTATGCGCCTTGTTTATGGGAGTGTTGCACTGTTGCAGTCTTGTTTGGGGGGATACACCCCCTTGGAGCCTATTATGGACGATATGATTACCTGGTCGCCCGAAACTGGGGAAAATCCGAAAAAGGCGCCACGTCCTTACCACAAGCCCAGCGGTGCAACCCGCAAGGTTGTGGCCTCTGCAGTTGGCATGGGCTTGGATCAGGTAATGATTTCCAAGCTGTTGGATATTAACCCCAAAACCCTGCGGAAGTTTTACCGTATGGAGTTGGATACGGGTGCTGCCAAAGCTAATTTGAATGTGGCCCGTAGTTTGTATGGCCGCGCAACTTCCGGCAAAGATACGATTGCATCGATATTCTGGCTCAAGGCCAGGGCTGGCTGGGTTGACACGGCCAAGCATGTGCATGAGGGCATACCAGAGAATATTACGGTGACGTTTTCTCTTGATGCACCTGACGCTGTGGCTATTCCTTCCCTAGCTAATGCAGAGCCTGAAGTTATTGACGTAACTCCCCAAAAACAAAAAGAAATCGAATGAACGAGGGAACAAAACAAATTCTTGACGGTGCATCTGTGACTATTGCGGTTTCTTCTTTGGCTTCGTGGCTTCCTCCGGCTGCTGCTTTTTTTACAATTATCTGGTCTTTAATTAGAATTTACGAAACTAAAACGGTGCAGCGGTTGCTTGCAAGGATACGGAAATGATTGGGTTAACTTTGATGTCACCGATGGATTTTATTATTTTTAATAAATAAAACTGGTAGTTTATTCAGTGAAAAAGATTATTTTTTTCGCAGGGTTATTGGTAATGCTTCCGGCTATAGCAATCGTTTCTGCGGTCTTTTCCCCGCCCGCATTTGGGGCAATGCTGTGTGGGCCTTATTTTAAAATCCGCACAATGATAGTACGGCAAATGGAAACATTGGCTTACCGTAATTTATCGGAACGCGGGGACGTTGCAGTAGAATTGTTTTTACGGCAATCGGAACACGGTGGCATTAGCTACAGCTTGTTGGCGCAATCACCAAATGGTTTAACCTGTTTGATAGTTTCCAGTTTTTATATACCGCCATTTTTAGTATCTACTCCTGACGGGAAAAAAACAAAAAACGGTAAAAATGGAAATTAAGTACGCAATTAAGCTGATAGAAACGCTCGGCATTCCGTTGGCCGTAGCTGTTGTTCTTGGTATTGGATTGTGGAAAATTATACAATATTTGTTAAAAGATCTAAAACATGACATTACCAACCAGCAGGAAGACATGATTAATGCCCTGCAAACTAACCAAATGATGATTGTGCGTTTGATTGACCGTGTGCGGACGTTGGAAATTAACCAGTCTACGGCGTATACGTCGTTGCTAACAGCGGCAAAGGCTGATTTACCTGAGTGGCGGCGTACACGGGCCGAAAGAATTGCTGAGTTAAAAGAGCAAATCAAAGACATTTCGCATAACGGGGAAGAGAATGAATAAATCTTCTGTAGAAATAAAAATACCGTACACCCCCAGACCGCAGCAGCTTGATTTACATAGAAACAACGCCCGCTTTAAAATTTGCGTAAGCCACCGACGCTGGGGCAAATCTGTTTATGCGGTAACAGAATTGCTCAGAAGAGCTTTAGAAATCAAAACAGAACGCAATGACGGGCGTTTTATGTACCTTGCGCCCTATTACCGCCAGGCTAAACAGGTTGCATGGGACTATCTGTGTTATTATGCCCGCGATATCCCTGGAACCAGGATAAATCAATCAGAATTGCGTGTAGATTTGTTAAACGGGAGCCGCATCAGGCTGGCAGGAGCGGGTGACGACCCCGACGCATTGCGCGGAATTTTTCTTGATATGTGTGTTTTAGATGAATATGCGGATATGTCCCCCCGTGTCTGGTCGGAAATAATACGTCCCAGTCTGGTAGACCGCAGGGGCGCGGCTATATTTATCGGAACCCCCAAGGGACGTAACCATTTTTGGCGGTTATATGAAAATGCCGCCGATGACGATGAATGGTACCGCGCTATTTACCGTGCGTCGGAAACCAAGGTCATTGATCCTCTCGAATTGGAAGCCGCCCGCCGTGAAATGGGCGACGATGAATACCAGCAAGAGTTTGAATGTTCGTGGACCGCTGCAATAAAGGGTAGCTATTACGGCGGAATTGTAGATGACGCCGACAAAGAAGGGCGCATCGCACGCATTGAGTACGATCCGGCAATTCCTGTCCATGTAGCGTGGGATTTGGGCATATCCGATAGCTGTGTTTTGTGGTTCTTCCAAGTCACTTTGGGAGAAGTGCGAATCATTGATTATTACGAGCATAATAACGTGCCTCTGGCACATTATGTAAAAATTATGGAAGAAAAAGGTTATTGGTATGGCGATGATTGGCTACCCCACGATGCAAAAGTACGCGAATTAGGAACGGGCCGTACCCGTGCGGAAACACTGGTAAACATGGGCAGACGCCCACGCATTGTGCCAAATCATAAAATAGCAGACGGCATTAACGCCGCACGGCTGTTGTTGCAACATTGTTATTTTGATGAATTAAACTGCGAACAAGGGCTAAACGCACTCCGTTCTTACCAAAGAGAATGGGACGATACTAAACGGGTTTTCCGCAAAACGCCTTTGCATAATTGGGCTTCGCACGCAGCAGATGCATTCCGTTATTTAGCGATGGCGTACCGTAATTTAAAACCAAAAGAACCGGAAATTGATTGGCAAAAAGAAATGGTAAAAAAACCTACCCTTGACGAAATGTGGAAAATGCACGAATTTGACCAGCGAAATCAAGGGGAGCCAAGAATTTAATGGCGATAGATTACGAATTAGCGGATTACTCTTTTTCTGAAACGGATGCCCCCGCAATAGCTGGCGCATTGATGATGAAGGTAACGACAGAAACCGAAGAAATACCACAAGACTACAGCGGTGTAAAAAGTAAGAAAAAAACTGTAGAAAATATACCCATCCCGCCGTTAATGGGGCCTGCCCCCATGAGAATGGCGGTGATCCCTCCTGGGTTGGGTCTATCTACGCCTCCTGCGGGCATGGGAATGTCACAGCCCATGAATCCTGCGATGGCTCAACCAGGAGGTGGATCATTGGGTATGCAAGCAGTGCAGGATGTGATGCAATTTGCTTAGGTAATTTGGAGCGTACAGATGATGATAATCAAAAACGAATTACCAGAACATTTGCTAGGGAGTACTTCTAATATGCATTTTACGTTAGACGGGGAGGGCAAATGGTCGAAAGTAAAAAGTTACACCACCATTGGCGCAAAAGTAAGCGTGACAGGAAAAGTTGATTACCCGGAAGGTCCGACATGGACAATTATTGCCAAATCCAGTGCAAATAGTTACAAAAAAGAAAAAAATGGTGTGGAAACGGGCGACACTATAAATCTAAATGTGCCAACAGAATTCGGCAGTACAAAGTTTACTCTGAAAATTGAGTCAGAGCGTGGCGCAGAAGACGCAGGGCTAGAAGGTAAATTAATCGTAACGGTTTAAATATGGATATTCCATTCTGGAAAAGCAAAACTCTGGAACAACTAACACAAGTTGAATGGGAATCTCTGTGCGATGGGTGCGGCAAATGCTGCATAGTAAAGTTTCGCGATGTGGACACAGGTGAATTGTTCGAAACTGATTTAGCCTGTCCATTGCTAGACAGAAAAACTATCCGTTGTACCGATTACCCAAATAGAAACAAACGGGTCGCAAACTGCGTAAAATTGTCGCCCGAAATGGTCCGGCAAATTGATTGGTTGCCAAAGAGTTGCGCATATGTTCTCGTAGCAAACGGCGAAGACCTAAAATGGTGGCACCCACTTGTTGCGGGGAATACGGCGGCGATGCATGAAGCAGGAATTTCTGCGTATGGTAAAATTGACGGAGCAAGCATAACCAATGGCTGAAATACAGACGCAATTTAGCATTAATCAGGTTCCTACCCTTTCTGCTGTGTTGCAAGAGCCAATGGACGCTATTACGCGGCACCATTATGAGAATTTAGCTACAGGTAAAGAACACAGATTCAAAGACGAACAAGGCAAAAACAAAGTTTCTACGGTCCGTACTATACAGGTAGATATTAATGGAAAGCCTACTCTTATCCCAACAATATGGGATGGACAGATCGTAAAGAATAAAAAAGAAGCAATAGAACGTGCTATAGCTTCTGGAAAAAAGTGGCCTCAAAGAAAAACACATGCAGAATTGCGTAAATTCGATATAAAGATACATGAAAAGATGGAGGATATTTCGTCAGAAAAAGCGAAAAACATCCTTTTTAGGAATAAATAATGGCTGAAATGAAAGACACCCAGCAAGATCAGGAAAAACTTTTAGGGCCAGCGATGTACTGGCAAAACGAGCTAGAAAAAGCTGATTTGTTCGAACGTGATTGGCGCGAACGGGGTATGCGGGTGGTGGAACGCTACCGCGACGAGCGCGAAGGGCGTGCTTTGATTGGCCCAAGCAACAGCCGTTTTAATATTTTGTGGGCAAATACCGAAACATTAAAAGGCGCAATGCTGGCGCGGATGGCAGAACCCGACGTAAGACGGCGGTTCCCTGATGTTAATCCGGCTGGCAGACAAGTTGCAATATTGTTGGAAAGGGCCTTATCTTACGGACTTGATGTCTACGACGGCATTACACCTATGAAATCTGCGCTAGAAGATTATCTTTTGCCTGGGCGCGGAGTTGTATGGGTCGTTTATGAGCCTGTTATTATTAAAGAAAAAATAAAAATTGAAGTAAAAAGCGAAGACGTTTCTATAAACGAACAGGAAGAAGTCGAGCGTTTGGGAGACCAGCGTTGCCGATTTGAGTACGTTCACTGGCAAGATTACCGCGAAAGCCCAAGCCGACGCGCCGAAGATGCGACATGGCGGGCGCGGCGGCATTTGTTTACACGGGATGATTTAATTGGGCGCGGTTTTAAGGATGCCCACGAAATACCGTTGAATTGGATGCCCGACACTAACGAGGATAATGCTGATTACGGGGAAACCTATAACCGCGCCGAAGTCTGGGAAATATGGTGCAAAGTAACACGCAAACGGTTGTTTGTTGCTACGGGATACAAGGACGTTTTGGCAGAAGACGACGATCCGTATGAATTAGAAAGTTTTTTTCCTACCCCAACGCCGTTAATTGCCGTGCGGACTAACGACACATCTGTTCCAGTGCCGGAATTTACGATGTATCAGGACCAGGCAGACGAATTAGACCGCGTAACAAACCGCATTGCTTATTTAGTAGAGGCGTTAAAACGGCGTGGCGTTTACGATGCCTCAGTTCCAGAGTTAGCACAACTGGCAATGGCGGGTGATAATGATTTTGTACCTTCGGACAATTTTGCATCGTTGGCGCAAAAAGGTGGATTAGCAGGAGTTTTTCAAACCGAAGACACTTCGACCGTGTCTACAACATTAGGCGGGTTGTATACCCAAAGAACGCAAGTGCTACAGATAATATACGAGGTAACAGGAATTTCGGATATTATCCGTGGCGGCGGAACAAAAGCTTCAGAAAGCGCAACAGCCCAACAATTAAAAGCACAATACGGGTCTATGCGCTTACGGCGCAGACAAGACGAAATTGAAAAATATATCAGGGCTTTGTATCGCATAAAAGCGGAATTAATAGCGGAAAACTACGAGCCAGAAATACTCGAACGCATTACAGGCATTGAAGTTACGGATGAAATGCTGGAAATTATGCGTAATGACAAACTGCGCAATTATCAAATAGATGTGGAAACCGACAGCACAATATTTGCTAACGAAGAAGAAACCAAACGGACGCGGATTGAATTTGCCAGTGTATTCGGTGATTATTTAGTCAAAGCTATAGAAGCAACACGGGCTGCGCCAGAAATTACACCTATCGCATTTGAAATGCTAAAATTTGTTTCGGGAGCATGGAAAATAGGGCGCAACTTTGAAGATGTAATCGACCAGACCGAGGCCCAGGTCATGCAGCAATTGCAAGCCATGCAACAGCAACCGCCGCAACCGTCGCCGGAAGAAGCCATACAACAACAAAAAATTATGGCCGAGTTGGAACGCGAAAAACTGAAACAAGAAGGCAAACTGGCAGACATATCAAGCCGCGAACGCAGCAAAGCTGCTGAAATCGAAGAAGAAAGCCGTGCGTCCGACCAGCGTGTGCGTTCAAAAGAAGACTTAGCTATGCTGGATGCAGAACTAAGAATGGCGGAGCGCGATCAATGACATACAGCAATAATTTCGAAAAAATAAAATGGGACCACAAAGAAGTAGTTATGCGGCAACAACAAGAAAGGCGGAAAACTGGGATTAACATCATTCGTGACGTTGACCCGTTTAAAAGCCCGATTGATGGGAGCATAATTGGTAGTCGGCGGGATTTGCGCGAACACGAAAAAAAGCATAATGTCCGCCAAGTTGGAAACGATTGGACGGGAAGTTCCCGGCCACCTAATTGGGATAGTATAAAAAATGGCAGAAGTTGAGACAAGCACTCCCACAGCGGAGCCAGCGTCAGCATCCAATTCTTTAACCTTAGATGGTGTACTGGAAAGCGTAATTAATGGAGAGTTCGTTAACGGCGGTGCCGAACCCACTCCAAGTGAACCTAAATCACTCGCCGGAGAAACAATTAGCGCGGAAGAAGTCGAAGTCAATAGCGACCCATCGAATGATGCCGCCGAGGGCCAGCAGGACGCAGATGTAGAAGCCACTCCCGAAACGGATACGCCGGAATCCGATGTGGAGCCAGAGCCTGATGCATTAGCAGCGCCAACAACATGGCCCGCTGAACACCGTGAAGCGTTTTCTTCACTTCCAGAGGAGCAACAAAATTTTATGCTCCAAAGGGAAAAGGAACGGGATGCGGCGTTCACTCGTAAGACAACAGAACTTGCAGAGCAGCGACGTGAAGTTGAAGGCGTTACTGGTGTTTTGGCTCCTTACCGCGATCAAATGCGGGCGCATGGCATATCGGAAGCGGAATATATTTCGCGGCTGATGAGTTATGACAACGCATTGCGCCAAAATCCACAAGCCGCCATTGGCCAACTCGCCCAGCACTACGGGATCAACTTGTCGAACGATTCGGGTGTGGATTGGGAAGATGAAAATCCAACTGATCCGCGTTTTATGCAACTGCAACAAGAGCTAAAACAAACCAAGGACGAAATACAATCGTTTAAACAAGGTCAAATTCATAGGGAACAGCAACAAGTTGTAGGTCAAGTTGAAGCGTTTGCAGCGGAAAAAGATTCCAAAGGAAACCTTAAGCGCCCGCATTTTGAAGCTGTTCGTGAAAGAATGGGACGGTTAATAACAGCAGGAGAGACCACGGACATACAGGAAGCCTACGAAAAAGCGGTACGCATGGATGATGATCTATACAAACAAAGCATCGATGCGGAACGCAGGGCTGTCGCAAAGCAGGAAGATAGCCGCCGTCAAGCGGCTGTTGACAAAGCAAAAAAAGCGGCACCTGGGCGAACCAGTGGAGCGCCGCCTAGCGGCGTTTTGAAAGAGTCCGATCTTGACTCAATATTACGCTCAACGATTGGTGAAGCCAGGCAGACTTAGTTTTTGTTGCTCAATGATGGGAGCAAGAAATGGCAACCTCTCCAAATAGTACATATACGGAGATTGTAACCACCACGCTTGCTGGCTATTCGAAGACAATGGCTGATAACGTAACAAACAATAATGCTTTGTTGCGTCATATCGACCGTAACGGGAATAAATCACCCGCGACAGGCCGTACCATTGTCCAAGAGCTTGAGTATGCGGCCAATTCGACTACCAAATGGTATTCGGGTTATGAGGTCTTAGACACAAGCACCAGCAACGTCTTTACGGCTGCGGAATTTAATTACAAGCAGCTTGCAGGCAACGTGGTAATATCTGGACTTGAGCAAGTAGAGAATAGTGGCCCAGAGCAGATTTTTAATCTTCTCAAAAGCCGCATTCGCAATCTTGAAAAATCGCTCAAGAACGACATGGCAACTGCACTTTATGCAGATGGCACAGGCACCGATTCAAAAGAATTAGGTGGCCTCCAGTTAATTGTACCTGGCACAGTAGGTAATACTGTTGGTGGAATTAACTCCGGCACCTACACGTTCTGGGCAAATCAGGTGTACGACTTCTCGACGGAAGGCATCACCGCTTCCGCTACCACCATACAGACAGCTATGAATACACTATGGCTGGCTACTATCCGTGGTGCGGACCGCCCTGATGTTATTGTCGCAGATTCGACTTATTTCGGGTTCTACTGGGCGTCTTTGCAGACGAACCAGCGGTTTACCTCCGATGAGTCGGCGTCGGCTGGTTTTATGAACTTAATGTTCATGGACTCACCCGTTTACTACGACGATCAATGTCCTTCTGCTAAAATGTACATGCTCAATACAGACTATCTGTTCTTACGTTATGCAGATGGCCGTGAGTTTGTGCCTTTGGGTGAGAAGGCTTCCGTAAATCAGGATGCGCTTGTTATGCCTGTTGCGTGGGCCGGAAATATGACGGTCAGCAACCGCGCACGGCAAGGCGTCATTCAAGCATAAGGAAAAGCAAATGGCATACACTACACAATCAGCCATTGGCATTGACTTCGATGGCGGAACAGAATCTACAGCATCCCAAGCTATCGGCACCCGCATGATGGGTACTGATAGCTCGACTTGGCTTTATATTACTGCTGGTTCTGCGGTTGCGCAGTACGATGTGGTAACTGTAACCGAAGCCTTTTCGGGTGTACCATGCACAAAAGCTCTGGTTGATGACGGACACATCGTTGGTGTGGCTCCAGAAGCAATTAGTTCTGGCGAGTATGGTTGGGTACAGCTTACAGGTGTTCTCACTATGAATGTGCTAGCATCTGCTGCTGCAGACGTAACTTTATATACGTCTGCAACCGCTGGTTCGCTTGACGATACGTCAACGTCACAAACTGCCGTTAATGGTTTGTTTCTAACAACTGCTAGAAGTGGGACCGCTGGTTCTGCTGCTGGCATGGGAACATGGCCAATGTCGGCTGCGATCTAAAAAGGGAACGGGGGGTCGAAAGGCCCCCCGCGACTGCCAATGAGTAATCTGCGAATAGAATTTATTGACGGCGAAGGTGGCCCGGATTTAGTGGAAATAAAACGTGTTGGTGACAGCAATACGGTATTGTACAAAGTATCGGAAAGAGCCTTATTTTTGCAGGAATATTTTCCGAAAGAATACGCTGCGTATAAAAAATCAGGCGTAACTGCTGTTGCGCCATCGGGGTTGAAATTAACGGCAATTAAAGGTCTTGGAAAAAGACGGGCTGATACTTTAATAAAACAAGACGTAAAAACTGTAGAACAATTGGCCGAATTATCTGATGCTTCAGCAAATGCTTTAGGAGCAGGAATGATGGATTTGCGGAAAAAAGCCCGTGACCATTTGGCGGCAGCAGCCGGAATAGAACCAGCACGGACAGTCGGATGACATTATTAACAATTTGCCAGGATGCAGCAAAAATCATTGGCATAACGGCGCCTTCAGCCGTTACGTCTTCTACAGACACGTCAGTTATTCAATTAGAAGCTTGCGTCAATCAGGAAGGCCGCGCACAAGTGCGGACGTACACCTGGGAAATTCTTATTAAAGAAGGTTCGCACACCACTGTTGCGGCAGAAAGCCAAGGCGCTATTACGAGTATAGCCTCTGACTGGGGCAGATTTTCTAATAATACTATTTGGAACAGAACAACAAACAGAAAATATTACGGCCCTATTTCTGGCTCAGAATGGCAACGGATAAAAGCAGTAGTTTCTGGCGGTATTACTAATTACTTCAGAATACGTGGCGGTTTGTTGCTAATGTCGCCAACGCCGACCTCTGGAGAATCTGTGAAGTTTGAATATGTATCTAAAAATTGGGTGGATACATCAGGTGGCAGCACCGCTAATGCGGATAAATTTAGCGGAGATAGCCAAACAACCGTTCTTGAAGAAGAATTAATCGTTTTAGGCGTAGTATGGCGTTTTTTAAAATTAAAAGGTTTGCCTTACGACATGCAATTTATGGAATATAAAACCCGTATGCAGGAATACACTAATCAAGATGGGGCTAAACCAATTTTGCGTATGGGAGGACCAAGCCGCGCTATCCTTGCGCTCAACGAGCCAGAAGGCAATTATACACTGTAACTTTACTTAGGAGAATATTATGCCAAATTTCGGTGGAGTAGCATACAAAGCAAATCCCAAGGCTAAAACCGCTGGGGCTTCCCCATACGACAGTACCATAACACAGAAGCCCCGTGTACATACTCGCGGAGCGCATAATCCAGCTGGACCAACGGAAAATTTTACCGCTGCCTCGACTAAGGGAATGAAAGCCAACCCTAAAGCCAGAATCCCCAGTGGGGCCAAGCCCTACTAGGAGATATTAATGGCCCGCGATCTGTATGGGGAATTGTTATCAAGGGCGCTGCAACGTCAAGCGCCCCCAGGACATTTGGCTGCTTACATTACGCCATCTGAAGCAAATAGGTTGCGCTCCGAAGGCGGCGGCGTCGCACCTGATGGTGGCCAGTATATGGCAAATGGCATTCCAACTTTTCAAGAAACATTCTCTAATGAAGATATTCCAGAATCTGTTCAAGACCGCATATTGGCAAATGTTCTAGCAGGGTTAGAAGCTACGGGGCGCTCCACAGAAGGCGTTACTGCCTTTGGGCCATTATTTACAGAAGACCCTAATTCTTTCCGCACACCAGGGTTTTCGCAAAACGTAACCGCGAATGTGCCGCAAGGGTTTGAAGGCGGGTCAGCCGCAGGAATTATTCCTGTTTTATCGGGTCTTAGTGGTGCGGATACGTTAAGCAAGGTTCTAACAGGCGAAGGGTTAGCCAAAAATCTTGGAATTGATATTCCAGGTTTATTTAAAAGCAAGGCAGATGGCGGCTCTGGATTTGATATTACCAATATTCCAACTTCTGTTAAAAATTGGCTAGGGGACCTTTTTGGAACGCCAACAAACGCTTTGCCCTCTCACCTATCACGTGATCTTGGTGCTAGCCAATTTTCTCTGCCTCATGTGCAGGCCGACTTAATGGAAGCAAATTTATACAAGGTAGGCGATAATATTTTACTGCCTGATTATTTCCAAGGGGCTAGTGGGTTGCCACCAGCCCAAGGAATACCAACGGCTGGGCCACAGGGTCCTTTTGTTTCTGCGTTTGCAACGAGCGCGGCCCCAACAGCAGCAGCCGAATTAGCAGCTAGCTCAATGGGTGGCGCTGTCGGTGCTGCGGAATTAGCACCACTTGCTAATATGGCTCCTAGTGCATATGGAATGGCACCATTTGCGCTTCCGGCAGCAGCATTGTCGTATGTTCTTTCTGATATTTCTGGCAAAGAAAGCACTGGCAGTGCAAGACAACGGCTGTATCCGCAATACAAGGATTGGATATTGAATGATCCTGGCCGATTCCGCGCAGAAATTATTCATAAGCCTGGAGCTTTAGGGCCATTGTACGAGCATGTTTATGGCCGTGACGATCAGGGCTTGCCTAAATGGACAGAAGCGGAAAGAGATGTCTTTAGGGAATTATATGAAGGTCCAGATGGTTTGAAAAAATTAGCAGAAGACGGAATAACGTATCAGGAAGTTACGGGAAATTTAGCTTTGCCGTCCGATTTCCAACAACCGCAAAATCTAACATCTGACGATATCCGGGCCTTAGAAAGAATTGAAGAAGCAAAAGCAATTTCAACACCCAGGGTTGTTTACGACGAGTTTGGTCTTCCAGAAATAAACAAACAGCATTGGAGCTACGGCCCTGGCGCTGCGCAAAGCGCGGAAATTGCAAGCGGAATTATTTAATGGCTTTTCGGTACTAAAAGAGACAAAACATGGGATTAGCACCAATACCAATTACAGGCACTAACGCTACGGTCCCTGCCCCAATGGGCGGGTTGAATACCAGAGATAGCGTTGATATGGTGCCGCCAACAGATGCCATACGGTTGGATAACTTCTTTCCAGCTAGATCGCATGTACAGGTGCGTAACGGTTACGCCGACCATGTAACTGGTTTGCCGTCAACCGTGCAAAGTCTAATGGTGTATAATTCCGGCACAGCCAGCACAATGTTTGCAGCCAGCGGAACAGCAGTCTACGATGTTACTTCTGCTGGGGCTGTCGGTTCTGCCGTAATAACTTCGTTGTCGAATGCGCAATTTCAATGGGTCAACATGACCACTGCTGGTGGCTCGTTTTTATTTATTTGTAATGGCGAAGACGCTCCGCGTCATTGGAATGGTTCAGCGTGGGCCACCCCGACGTTAAGCGGCGTAACAGCAGCTAATATAGTCAGTGTAACGATTTATAAAGAGCGCTTGTTTTTTGTTTTTAATGATTCACTAACATTCGGTTATCTAGCTGTTAATGCAGTAGCTGGGTCTGTTTCGACATTTAATTTGGGAAGCGTTTTTACAAGCGGTGGACAATTACAGGCAATTGGCACTTGGACACGGGATGGCGGCGCGGGACCAGAAGACAATGCAATATTTTGGACAGACCAAGGCGAAATGGCCATGTACGCTGGGACAGACCCAGGGGATGCCTCAAAATGGTCTTTAGTGGGTGTTTACAAAGTCGGGCGTCCGATCGGCAGAAGATGTATTATTAATGTTGGTTCGGATTGTTATCTGATAACAGAAAACGGCGTGCTGCCTATGACGCAAGTTCTGGGGACTGGGGAAGCTGCGCCAAACCGTGCAATTAGCGATAAAATTAGTCTTACTTACAACGAATCTGTAGTGGCGTACCGCGGGACGTTTGGCTGGGAAGGCGAATTGTATCCGAAAGGCGGTTATGCTTTGTTCAATGCGCCAGCTTCAAACGCTGGTGCCTTTGTGCAATATGTTGTAAATTTAGAAACTGGATCGTGGGCAAGATTTAGAAATCAAAATGCTTACACCTGGGCTGTATTTGACAGCGATTTGTATTTTGGCGGAAACACCAAAGTTCATAAAGCAGACACTGGCACCAGCGACGGCGGCGACGCTATTGAGGCCACCGCAAAAACGGCATTTATTTATTACGGTGAACGCCGTGGACCGACGCGCTACACCGCTATCCGTCCAGTAATGGCTTCAGAAAGCGACGTGGCAGTTTCTGTAGGGTTTGATGTCGATTACCGCGATGGCACAACGACATTGACACCAACGACAGGCTCATCTGAAGGCGCAACTTGGGATGTCGCCGCATGGGACACTTCCAGTTGGGGAGCGCCCATCACAACAAAACTTGATTGGGTTTCTGTTTCAGAAATTGGCTGGAACGCCGCGATCCGCATTAGAACGATGACAGATAAGCAATCAGTGCGGTGGTTAGCAACCGATGTGCGGTTTGAACCAGGGCAAGGAGGGTTTTAGCATGTTAAGCGATAATATTTGGAGCCAATTACAGCCTGCAACTCTTGCATTTGAAAACGTATCACGGGACGAAATTGAAAATGGAATAGAAAATGGCGATTTTCAGCTATTTTTGAGTGAAAATTCTGCTGCTGTAACGTGCGCTTTTGGAAAATCCCTAAGAATTGGTCTTGCAGGCGGGGACATAAATGAGTTATTGGATATAGAACAACACATATGCGATTATGCCCGTCTGAATGATTTTGATAGCGTTGAAATAATCGGTCGGCCAGGCTGGGAACGTGTGCTGGACGGCTATAGGCGCATTGCCGTGCTTTTGAGAAAGGAGCTGGATTATCATGGGCTTCATTAAAGATATTTTTAGCAGCCCGTCGCCACCGCCGCCGATTAATTTCGGCGCAATCGGACAACAACAACAAGCTGCTAATGTAGATGCCGCAAGGATTGGCGCAAGACTCGCAAGACCTGACGTTGTGACGCCTTTTGCAACTACCACATTCCGCGAAACTGCTCCTGACCAGTATTTAACGACGCAGACTTTGACGCAACCCTATGAGGGATTGCGGGCTGGAGAAGCTGGCATACAAAGCCAAATTCAAAATTTGGCAGCTAACCGCTTAGGTCAAGCGCCGCTTGGACCTTTAGATGTCTCAGGATTTCAAGCAGAGCCAACACGTTTCGATTATAGCTCAGTGGGGGCACAGCCAACATACGACACTTCTGGTGCGACTTACGAATTACCGTCTTTTTCTGGGTTAAACGCATTTACGACAAACGCTGCCGATCAATTTTTCAATCGTGCGGTGTCCCGTTTAAATCCAGAATTTGACCGCGCTGAAACGAGGCTTAGAACACAATTAATAAATTCTGGCATTCCCGAAGGAAGCGATGCATTTAACGAGGAGTTTAGACTTTTCCGGCAAGGAAAAGATGACGCATTAAGCGATTTAGCTTCACAAGCAGTGTTTCAAGGCCAAACGCTTCAAAGCAACATTTTAGGTAATATTTTGACGGGCCGTAGCCAAGAATTAGGTGAAATCGGTACTGAATACGACGTTGCGCTTCGGGAACGGCAAAGACAAATTGCAGAAGGCCAAGGACAAATTGCGTTAGATAGAGAAGCGAGAGACAGGGCTATAGCTGAAGCTGTGCGCTTACGCCAATTGCCGTTATCCGAAGCAGCAGGACTGCTCACTGGAGCTACGCCATTTAGCCAGGCAGCGGCAGTTGGTCCGCCCCGCGTTGCCCCAACAGCGGCCCCAGCCCCAGTTGATCTGGGCGCACTGGCCTCCGCTGGACAGGCCGATCAACTAGCCCGCTTCCAGGGTCAGGTGGCCCAGCAGGGCGCGGGTCTGGGTCTTGCGGGCTCCCTAGGCTCCGCTTTTATAAGGAGGCCCACTTAAATGGTTTCCTCCATTTATACGCCAAATAAGCGCATTGACTATTATCGGAACCTGTCTAGGGCGCTGATGCCGAAACAGATTAGGGCCTACAATCCGAACATTCGCAATCCCTACGCGCAGACGGCAAGTACCAATCTCGCCAATGTTCTCAGCGGCCTGGTGCAAACCTATTCTGCTGAAGAGCAGTTAGGCAAAGCCGAACAGCTAGAAGCCGAACAATTAGCAGCGCAGCGGGCCATTGGCGGTCGGTTGGCGCAAATGCGGACCCCCGGCACAGGCCCCACGCTCGATATAACCGAGACCGCTATGCCCATAAGCGATATGGACATGGTACAGCGCCGACAGCAGCAGGTGCGCCGTAGGCCGTTCAGTGTCGATGCGCCGCAGTTTACGCCCGAACAGATGGCGGCAGCGGGCACCACGCCAGAGCTACTGCAAGGGCGTATTGCCGAAATAAGAACTGGGCGAAAAGAGGCATACACCGCACGTCAGAAGGAGGAACTGGAAAGAGGGCTAACAAGGGCTCTTACGGCTGGTGATGACGACTTAGTAAGTCAGTATGAAAAAATACTGTACCCGAAAGAGATTCTGAGAAGGCGGGCGGAACAGCGAAAAACGGGAGAGGCGCGTGAGTACGAGGAAGGTGTCCGTGACAAAGAAAAAGTGTATCAAGAGGGTCTAACAGCAACACAGAGGACTCAACATCTTGCGGATAAAAAACAAGATAGAGCGTGGACGCTAGAGGATAATTCGACCGCCCGCAAAGAAGCAGCAGCACGTAGAAAGCAGTCCATAGATGATCAACTACAAATAGCGCTTCAAAAAGAAAATTGGCGCGAAGCGGGCGCGCTAAAGCGCCGAAAAGAAAAAATCGAAGACGGATTGGCAACTGAAGGACGCAAACTTCTTCATGTTTACGATTTCACCCTGAAAAAAAACGTCACGATTACACGCTCTGAATACGATAAAAATCCCGCTAATTTTGGCCCAAAGGGTTCTGATGTCAAGCCCAAAAGGTCATGGGTTACGGTTATTGGCAAGAACGGTCAGCCGACACAAATATTTATGGATGAAGACCAGATCACGGCCTCACAGGAAAAAGGCCAGTCCGTGCAAAAGGTCTTTTCACCGAGTAGAAGGTTTAAAGACCTGGGGGTTTATGTACTAAAGGGAGAGATTATTGGAGAGGGTGTTTTCGATAGATGGGAAGGCAAAAGATACATTAGAAAGGAAGTAGACGGCAAAATAGTTAACATGGCTATTCCCGAAGGTGCAGAACCGAGAACAGAAAGCGCGTTAAGCGCTGGTCTACCGGGGTTCAGTGCTTTCAAAAAAATGCGCGAAAGTTTGATAGACGATGAGCGGCAAATGAGAGGGTTTGCTCGTTACATGCTCAATCAGAAAAACAGGAACGTCGGCTATAAGGTTTTGGCAGACGATCTTGTCGCGTACTACAAGACCTTTTTTGATAACAATTCAAAGGCGTTTAAGCTAACCCCGGAACAGTTGGCCCTTAGAATAGGAAGAGGGGAACTTCAAGGTCTTTTGGGGGGCGCACGAGTTATTACGGTAGGCCCAGGTGTTATGACAGAGCAAGACGCAAGGCGTGTTTTGGAAAATCTTGGCGGCGATATCAATGCGTTGCAAAATCCAGAAGTGGTAGCAGCGCAAATTAGTCGGCTTTTTAACGACAAAACGAGAGAGTATAGAAACACTCTTGAGGACTATAACATTTCCGTGAAGGAGAGGTATAACAGAAGAGGCTATGAAATAAGGTCAGACTTTACGGAGGAGGTTGCTCCAGATTTATTCAAATCCGATGTCGATATTTCAGGGAAATTACCCTCCCAAGCGGGCTATCAAGAAAACTTGCTGCCGCCCGCTGAAAGGATACCAAGGATGACAAGGGCGCAGCTACTTGCTCTGCCTAACGCTGATTTGAACATGGCGCAGATGAGGGCCAAGATTGCTGCGCTTAAATTGCTGGTGAATTGATGACGAAGTAACGATGGAGAATCAGCCTAATGCCGCCGCCTGACACGACTAATCCAAATGAAGATGTCCAAGCCGCTCTCGCCTTGGCCGAAGCGCAACTGAGACTCTTGGAATTAGAAGGTGAGGACAAGCAACCCGTGCCGGAGGTGGCATTACCGCCAGAGGCTGATGGAGCGCCCATGTCTCTGTCTGAGCGGGCTGAGGATGTTTTCGGGCTTGATCCAGATGTAACACGGCTCAATCTTTTGCCTTATCCAAAAGGCGCTTTGGAGGAGGGGGCTGAAATTGATTGGACGGACTGGGTTGCTCCTCAAATTGTTGCTGATATGGCAAAATCCGCCATTTTACCCAGTCATGTGGCAAAAGGCGGCGATTTTACTACAGAAGATGTAGTCAAGTTTACGCTGGACTATGCGCTTCCCGCCGCGCAAAGGAAGTTTAAGACAAAAAAAGAATCCGATAAAAGCCTTGTGGAAAGAGCGCCCACTACAGAAAAGTTGCAAGCCATGGGCGGAAAATTATTGACGGAAGCCAAAGAAAGCGGGGCGAGATTAAAAGACGATGATGTTATCGATTTAATGATTAAACTTGAAGGCAGAGCAGACAAACTGGGGATCGACCCCCAGCTACACAATAATTCTACGGCAGCGCTGCGGTATGCTATAAAGCGGTTGGAAAGCGGCGGAGACATGGAAGGTTTGATGTTGGCAAGGCGCAATTTAGGCACCGCTGCCAGAAAGGTTAATCCCGACGACAGGGACGATGCCCGAATTGCGCGAAATTTGATTGGCGTGCTAGACGATTTTGTGATGAAGGAATTGTCAGACCCCAAAGTTGCCGCCAAAGCACAAAAAGGCCGCGCTATATGGGGCCGTATGAAGCGGTCAGAGATGATCGACGACATTATTGCCAAGGCGCAACTTTCAGCGTCAGGGCTTGATAAAGGTTTGCAATCTGGATTTAGAAGCTTGTTGAACAGCACTAAGCGTATTAGGGGCTTTAACGATCAGGACAAGGCGCTTATGAAGCGCATCGTTAAAGGCGGCTCGGCAAAACAGCTAATGGACTGGATAGGTAAATTTTCTTTCTCAAGCGGCACCGTGCGAGGCGCGATAGGGTCTGGGCTTGGGTTTGCTGCTGGCGGCGGTGCGGGAGCCATTGCCGTACCTGTGGTTGCTCAAGGAGCCAGAACAGCGGCAAGCGCAGCGACTTCGCGACAGGCAGAACTTGCGCGGGCGCTGGCTGCAACCGGGGGCAGAACCGAAACTGTTTTGGCGAGACCGTTAGTCGCGCCCCCTGTAGCGGGAACTTTGGCTACTTCTGATAATAATAAGCTGCAATTTATGCGGGACTATCTTAGACAAAGAAGCTATGCGGGGCGCGAGGGTTAGGGCTGTGCGACAAAAAGCTCTTGTAAAAGTTAAAGGAGACTGAATAATGCCTTGGAGTGGTGGATCATTTACCAGAACAAACGGTGTTAACACGGGGGCAACCTTGTGGGCGCAAGACCGCGATGACGGCACTAAGATATTAGCTACGCGCCATGACACCAATGACCAGGACATGGCTGACGGCATTAACTCGACTTTGGAAAAAAGCGGTTCTAATGCCGCTACGGGAAATCTTAATATCGGCTCTAATCGGCTGACAGCGGTAGCAGACGGCACAGCCAAGACAGACGCAGCTACAGTCAACCAAATTCAAAGCAATGCACCAGCATTTCAAGCAACCGATACAGGCACCGCTAATGCGCATGTGATTGCGTTGTCGCCTGCTATTACAGCCTATGCTGCGGGCCAGACAATATCTTTCAAAGCTGGTGCGGCTTCGACAGGCGCATCGACTTTGAACGTAAACACTCTAGGCGTAAAGGCGCTCAAAAAGCTGCACGATCAGGATATAGCTGCTGGGGACATTGAAAGCGGAAGCATTGTTACTGCTGTATACGACGGAACTGCTTTTCAAGTTACTTCGCAATTAGCAACTAATAGCGCGACTACCGCAGATAAACTGGGCACTGCGCGGACTATTGCTTCGAGCGGAGATGTAGTTTGGAGCGTTTCATTTGACGGCTCAACCAACGTCACCGCTGGCGCAACAATACAAGCAAACAGCGTCGATGGCACCATGATTGCTCTGGGTAGCGATGCTTCTGGCGACATCATGTACTACTCGAGTGATTGGGTTAGACTTGCCAAAGGTAGCGATGACGAAGTTTTAACGTTAAAATCCGGCGTTCCATCCTGGGAAGCTAGCGGCGGAGGAGGCAAAATTGGACAGGTTTTGTACACACAAAAAACTGACCGGACCAGCATAACTTCCACCACGACCAACGCTTATGCAGACGTCGCGGGTCTAAGCCAAGCAATAACGTGTTCGGCCACCAGCTCGAAAGTTTTAGTTTCTGGTTACGTGACTTATCATTTGGTTCCCAGCGCGAATGGCACAATTCATTGGGGTTTATTTAGAGATACAACGCAAATTGGGATGGGCGTTGATAGCGGAGGCACCAGCAGAAATCCAGATACGGTTGTTTGGCGGAATATCCATGATGGTGGAGCTTGGTACACATACGGAATTGTTAGTTCAGCTTTCCAGTTTTTAGATTCGCCTTCGTCAACTAGCGCTATAACTTACAGCATAAAAATGTCTTTAGGAGCTACTTACGCTGGTAGCGTAATTGTTAACGGCACTGATACAGTCACAGGCAATTCCGGCTATGCCGATTATCAGCCCGTTTCAACAAGTGGAGTAACTTTGATGGAGGTATTGGCATGACCGGGATAGCGCAAGCGATTAATTCACTAGATGTAAAAAATGAAAGAAGCGGAGGCGCATCTGTCAGCGATCCTGTAACAAACGCATCAGAATTTGAAGCAAAAGTTACCTGGTTTGATGTAAACGGTGCTAATATCGATAGTCCATATAGTTGGGATGAAGTCGAAGCAGAATTTAATGTTCTGGCTGCTTTGGAAACAGCAAATTTATATCAACAGAAACGTCGTGATGCTTATCCTTACGTGGGAGATCAATTAGACGACCTTTTTAGGGCAGGCGTTTTTTCTGATGAAATGACGGCTATTTTACAAGCAGTCAAAAACGCAAATCCGAAGCCAGAATAATGCTAAATTTAGAACATCTTGTATATCACAACACAGGCGTATCCGAGCCTGGTGTAATGACGCTCATGCGGCCTTTTGGTCCTGCCCTCGGCCACACAATACTGCCAGATAATATAATTAAAGCTTTCAACGATGACATTGACAGTGACGTTGACGGCATAGATTGGTCTGATAAATTAGTTGGAAAAGTTCAATCAGAACGGTTAATTCCTTCTGAACTTCTAAATGAACATAAAGTATTTTTTATGGATGCTGCGTTACGTTACGTCGCAGACTATGCGCACAGAAATTGCCAACCAATCCGCGTAGACATAAAGCCAAAAGTTCACATTCAGTCTGCGTGGTACGTTCAGCAAAAAGCTAATGATTTTAATCCGATGCATCTGCATACTAATTCAGAGTTGAGTTGTATCGGGTATTTGCAAATGCCTGATGGCATTGAAGACGAGTGGGAAAAAGATGGTTTGGATCATTACCCCGCCAACGGCCATGTGGAATTTATGGCTGGCAGTCCCACATTCTTGAACCGCGCTACTTTTATGGTGCGGCCAAAAGTGGGAGATTTTTTTATTTTTCCTGCTGATATGTACCACACGGTGTATCCGTTTAAAACAGACGGGGAGCGCCGTAGTTTTAGTATGAACATTATTTTAAGCGAATTGGATCAGGAGAAAGACAATGAAGGCTAAAGGGTTTCCAAACAAAATGACACCAGGGCAAATGGGTGCGTACAAAGGCATTCAAAAGGCTGAACACTTTCCTGGCGGCTTGGACATTCGGGCTGGCAACGAAATGGGCTTCCGCTCAAAAGGCTGGAGAGTTAAACGCGGCGCTGACAAATCAGATACTTTTGGTATGAAACTACGGCGCAGCTAATGGCAAGCAACCAGGAAGCACGTCAAACATCGATCCGCGCAGTCACGTCAACAACTGGTAGCGTTAACGAAGATTGGATTGCATTGTTTACTACGCGGTCCGCGCCAGCGGGGCAATTCAATGAACGGATGTTAGCGTATATCAATACTCTGTTGTCTACTTCGCACACTAATATTAACGATGCGATGCAGGCGTTGGCAGCAAATCAAAGCGCTGACAATTACAGCGGCATGGGCAGCTTTACGCCGTAATTTCGGTAGGGAAAAAAATGGCTAAAAACTGGATACAAGGCGCGATCAAAAAGCCTGGTGCTTTTACGGCGCAAAAAGACCGTTATAACCGCACCCATAAAGGAAGAAATCTGTCTACTAATCAATTTGCCAATTTAGTTACAAAGCCTGGATCAAGATTTAGTGCCACTACCAAACGCCGTGCGAATTTGGCGAAAACTTTGGGGAAAATGAAATGAATTATATTAAAGACCGCATTTTAGAACCGTCCTCGTGGTCGGCAATTGCTGCCGTTTTGTTGGGCGTAAGTATTTTTATAGACATGCCGTGGTTAATGATACTAGCTGCTATTGCTGCTGCCGGAGCGTTATTTCTGAAAGAACATAGCGGTTTTTAATGGCGGGAGAAAAAGTAAAAGTAAAAGAAACGGCCCGCGAATATGAAATGTTGGCGGCAAATTTGATACCAGGTGCAGAAGACGAAGAATACACTTGGTACAATCAAACTGCTGGATTGCTCGACAAGTTCCGCGTCATTCCCCGTTTAATTATGCTTGCATACATTTATGCTTTTTATCAGAGCACAACTTGGTTTATGGCGCTGTCTGACCCGACCAATGCCCAGGCTGCATTTATTTCCACAATCGTTGGTGCGGGCGCTGCGTTCTTTGGATTATACGTCGGAAAAGGCGGCTCGCCATTGCCCAAGGCGCGTAAGAAATGATTACGCTTTTGGGCAGTTTGTTGGGATTCGGCACATCTATTGTTCCCGAGATACTTGGTTTTTTTAAGCAGGGTCAAGCCAACAAACAAGAGTTGGCCATGTTGGAAGCTAAGGCACAATACGCACAAGCCCTGTCTTCTATGAAGTTGGAAGAACTTGACGCCAAAGCTGAAATCGTCGAGACGGAAAAGCTGTACGAACACGATATGGCTCTGGCTGCGCATGGCGGTTGGGTTGTTTCGTTGCAAGCCAGCGTCAGACCTGTTATCACTTATTTGTTTATGTTCACCTTCCTGGCGGTGGAAGGCGGCATTATATATAGCCTGATGACCACGCAAGGTGCCGATTGGGTCACTGCATTGCAAGCTGCCTGGACGGATGAAGTGATGGCGATTTTTTCTGCCATTCTTAGTTTCTGGTTTGGCAATAGGGCAATGTCAAAAGCCAGAGCAGTAATTAAAAAATGAAACTGTCTCCGCATTTTTCTTTAACCGAAATTACTAAAAGCCAAACTGCACTCCGTTTAGGGTTGGACAACACTCCCGATAACGACGCTTTAACTTCGCTTGCAATTTTATGCGAACAAGTTCTGGAGCCAATCAGAAAACATTATAGCAGGCCTGTAATAATAAATTCTGGGTACCGCGCTCCGGCAGTAAATAAAGCTATTGGAAGCAAGTCAACATCACAACATTGCAAAGGCGAAGCGGTGGATTTCGAAATTCCAGGTGTGGATAACCAGGAAATTTATTTATACATTGGTAGCGGCGGCAACATAGACTTCGATCAGTGCATTTTAGAACATTACTACGCAGATGATTTTTCGTCGGGTTGGGTTCACATTAGTTACCGCAACCCAGATGACAATAGACGTGATAGGTTGCGGATTGATAAGTCCGGGGTGCGGCGGGATTAACCGCTATGGCATGGCGCTGGACTGCTCTCGTCGTATATTTGGGAATCTGCATCTTTGATTTTATAATTGTGCCTATTTGGTATGGTTTTATGCGCCCGGATTATCATACATTTTTAGAAGAAGTCCGAATGATCGATGACACTATGGTAAAGCTGGAATTAATGAAAAAATTAACCGATCACCATAATCCCTATACCTTGATGGGGGGCGGCCTTCTGCATCTGGCATTCGGTGCGCTGCTCACGGGATCAGTTTTCGGGCAAAAGTCTTAAGATTGAATTGAAAAGTAAATCGGGCTAGGCTTAGGTTGATTTGATTACTTTACTGGGTCGCTGTTTGCGCAGCGGCCCTTTTCTTTAAGCAGTTTCACCGCTTCTTTTGCTGGCTTTTCGGTGCGGCGAGTGGTGCCGAACATTCCCAGCCGTTTAAACAACTTGCGTCGTTTTTCAATACTTCTGATGAGTTTTGGAACGCCCCCAAAGTTGGGTTTTTTCAAAACGCATTCCGTGATTTTAGGGTTATCCCAATCGCGAGTTAGTATCTTAAAGTTTCTTAATAGGGAGTATTCAAAAATTGTCGTCCATTTTGGTCCGCGTTTGACAAGGACAACTCCCCGCCAACCGCCTGTTTGTATATAATGATTGTAGACCATAAGTCTGCTTTCTCCTTAAAAAGAAAGCCTAGCCTGATTCACAATTTCAAAGATCGATTACGTTGTTTACTCCCCGATTATAGCATGTCGGTTTTTGGGAATCGCAGATTCGGGCCGTTTTTGACGGTTTTGAAAAATTAAACGGCGGAATACTGCGATAAAAAAGGTTGAAAAAATCGCTTGTTTGAGTTTTTGCCTTTTTTGGAAAAGTCAGCATGAGCGGTTAATTTAGTTCCGCTCGTATGTCATCACCAAACCGTTGAATCAAATTCCATGCACTTAAAGATTCCCTGGTCGAGCGCCAGCTTCATGGCGATTTCACAGGGATAGCCAAGCTCTTCGTAGCGGCTTTTATGCACGATCAAGCGGGCGTCCGAATTGCGGTTGCCGAAGTCGTCGACAAATTTATCTCTATGGATTGAAATGACCTGATCCGCTTTATTTGCCCAGTGTTGCGAACCAGCTATAGAGCTGTAAGTAATGGGTTCTTTGACACCAGCACCTAACGGCTTGGCTGGATGCGCCAGTATTTGCAGATGCAGATTGCAAGCCTTGGCCAGATAGGTGCAATCGTCCAAACAGCGGCCAATCCACCCGGTTTCATTCTGGGCGCGGCGGTCAAAATCAGGCACGATCATGTTCCACGGGTCCAGGCTGACAGCGGATATGCTGTGACGTGCGTGGCAGTCGTTAATGATGTCGAGTATCCATTGAAAACCAGGGCTGTTAGAAGGATGGTGAAGAAACAAAAAGTATTCTTCAATCCAATCATCGGCTTCTTTTTTCTGAATATCGCTCATCTCCAGCTCCAGTTTGCTCCAATAAGCAGACCGTAGATTACGGCGGACAAAAGGCTTTTCCCTGGTCTCCATCGACATCAGCGCAACGCGGATGCCGTATTGCTTGACAATCTGCGCCCAAAGCTGCTGCGATAGATGGCTTTTGCCGTGCCCTGGCCAGCCAGATAACACGCTGAGACAAGTGGGTGACAAATTAAATTTGTCTTTAAAGCCTTCAAATCCTTTCCACAGAACCAAAGCTGGCGGCTCGGGAATTTCACTCAAACGGTAAACGCCATTAATTGGGAACTCTTTTACATCTTCGCGCAAAAACAGGCTCAGGGATTCTGCACCATGTTTGATTAAAAAGTCGTTGGCGTCCTTGATTTCATCGGGCCATTTTACCCAATAGCACTTGCCCGCACCCAATATTTGCGCCAGATCAGCCCGCAAGTGATGCCCCGGCGAGTCGTTATCGGTGCAAATCACCACCCGCTTGCATTTGCCCAAGCCCGCCGTCAAAGCCTCGTTCACATAAGCATAACGCTTGGCGGTCAGCGGATCATCTGAGCTTGTAGATGGCGCACCGCCCACGACGCTCAAAACAGAATGCGGGGGCACACCTGCCTCGACCAAAGCACAAGCGTCCATTTCCCCCTCTACGATATAGATTTCGTCCAGCGGCCCAGCCATGACGGCGGCCTGATTGAAAAACTGTTGCTGCCCGTTGGTTTTTTGCTTGTAGGTTTTTTCGTTCAAAGCTCTGGCTTTGTAATTGACCGACTGCCCATCGGCATCAAGATAATGAAAAACAATGCTCGGTAGCTGGCGGTCACCAAACCGTATATTGTCTGCGCCAACGCTCATTTTTTTTAAGGTTTCGACGCTGATCTTCCGTCTGGTAGCCCATTGAATTGTCTTCGCGTCTAGCCTCATTTTTTCCTCCGTAGATTCCCTTGAATGAGCAATGATGGCAGAACCACAACACCTCGGTGCCTCTTCGCGTAATAGACAAGGGCGTGTCTGTTTTCTTTTTTCGTTGAGCGCTGCACTCGGGGCAGCGGTGTTTGCGGGTACCGTCGCGGCTTTGCACAAGCCGCTCGATGCGCTCATCAATCACAACGCCATCTCCGTTTGACTGGTTGTTGTACGCGCATTTTTTTTCTTGTCCGTTGTTTCGCACCAGTTGAGGGGCACGCCGTAACCTTGATTATTGCGAAAAAATAAAACGTACTCGATCTCATATTTTTCATGCATCGTGATTTCACCGTCCACGATCCAGTTGTGCATT
>VTLG01009579.1_pt1 | contig 26516 bp, 30 predicted proteins | sample 4694571 | NCBI WGS metagenome assembly VTLG01 (sample SAMN12604809, study PRJNA352737) | marine metagenome | biome: ENVO:00000447; feature: ENVO:00000209|ENVO:00000569|ENVO:01000036; material: ENVO:00002151; isolation source: viral sequences binned using virsorter ...
CATTTCCACTTAGCAAACAATACTTAACATAAAGTAATAATTAATTATAGACAAAGAAAAACCCTTGCAATAACAAGGGTCTTGATGGTTAGGACTTACATTCAATGATTACTGTATGAAAGCTTGTCATACCCATTGGATGCCTAAGTCTCGTGAATTAATCCTTTACCTCTCTATTAACATAGATGTTAGTTAATAACCCTACATTATTAAGCATTGAAGCGTACTCATAAGCGTATTTGTAGTTACTGAAATTCTGATAAGTAACTTTTTCTGTATTAGGTGAGTAAGCCCTGATCGTGTAAGTCATAATTAAACCTCACTTACTTTTCCTTTCCAGTAATAAACTGAAAAGTATTCATCTAGCATTATTTCTGCTAGTTCAGTGTTATGCTCCACATCATTTTCTAAAATTTGTTTGATGTTGTCATCAGCTATAACTTGATGAGGATTGATTTTATGTTTGTCACATATAGTTTTGTATGTTTCAAATTTCATAATTAATAACCCTCAGTTATGAGGCCAGTGGCATTTTCAAAGTCTTTTAAAGCTTGCTTATTCATGCCGCCGATGTGCCAACGATGCAGACCCTTTGGTGTTTCATCTAATTTCCAGTCATAAACTGTAAATGTTTTAGTCATCCATTCAGTAGAAACTTTTCCGTCTCCATCATTTATTGATGGGTTTGAATAAGTACCTTCTCTTATGAAATCAGGCTGACCAAGTGTTTTTACTAAATAGTCATAAGTGGTTAATACATAACCTTGTAATGATGAGACTAAGTTCACGGAGTTATAAAACTCTATAGCCGCTTTTTTGTAAGGTAATGACTCTTGAATGTTTTGGTTCATAATTGTGAGTGGTTGTTGTGTTTAGTGGTAATTACTTTTGGTATTACCTGACTATATTATAAGCATCCTCACTTTCATATTTGCAAATGATCTTTACACTAAGTAATAATTAATTAAAGCAATAAAAAAACCCTCTGTAGTTAGAGGGCTTAAAAGGTATCGTGAATTAATTTAAGAGTTGTAGCCGATGTTGTGAGCTTTATCTAATTCAATAGTGTTTACTCTACAACTTTCATCATAAGTCCATGGATCATCAAAAATTAAATCAATAGCATTAAGTAGCATTTTTTTAACTACTTTATAATGACGATCTTCATAATATCTATTAGAAGGAAATTCTTTACCAGTTAGATGGTAAATCTCTTTAACTCCTTGAATGATTTCTGAGAATGGAACATTATCATAAGTAGAGTAACAAGACTCAAAATGTGTTTGAGCTACAAAAGGTACAGCATCGAAAAGGTTTAAAGGCTTTAGCCCATCTTCCATTGTTTGTTGTGTTGTGTTAGTGGTCATAATAAAAATGAATCTATAAATGAATTGTAGTATTACTCATTAACACTTAGCAAGGTGATGTTAACAATTAGTAATAAAATAAAAAGCGGACAGATAGTGAGAGAGAGACGAGGATAAAGTGTGAGCCTCGATTGAATCTGATATTTATAATTGATGTAAGACTATAAAACCAGTTACAAAGTCAATGATACCAATAGATTACAGCTCATTAAAAAAATAAATTGATTGAATCTAGTATAAAATGTTACATAGAAATCAAGTTTTTCTGAAAAAAAAGACCCTATGAGGGTAAATGCGATAGTCGGCCTATTCGATATGGCTTTGGAAATTTATAACAAAAATCTCACACCCTATTAACTATTAGGGTTTACGACAATCACACTAACCTGTTCTAGAAGGTCTTTATCTAATATCCACTCACTCTCAATCGCTCTAATATTCAACACAGCATTAGCCGCCTTCTCATCTTCATCCAAATTACTACCGATAGGAACGGAATACAAAAAGTAATCTATCCTCTTATACATCTCTAGTAGTGTTTGTCTTAGAACCTTTCTATAGTTGTTGTTAGTTCTTCTCATAATGTAAAATCATCAGTGTTGCGGTTGTGGCGGAATTGGTAGACGCACTTGTTTTAGGCACAAGCGGAGTAATCCGTGGAGGTTCAAGTCCTCTCAACCGCATTGTTATTACGGTTATAACAGTTATAAGCCGTTTAAAAGGCTAGGAGTGCCTTTGATTAGGTCTTTAGACGTTTAGTGGTAAAGGACGCTCGCTTCGCTCGCTTAGAAATACTGGGATCTCAGCCCTTGATTGAGGCACTTTGAGAGAGGTTTATACATTCAGGGGACGCTCAAAAACCTGATGTAATGGGGGTTATGTGAGGAAACAACAAGGAAAGACCCCTAGAATTACAAGGGGTCAATCTCACCGCATATCCACACAGGGATGCACCACTTTCCCTGCTTACATATTGGCAATGAATTATTATCTACCTTGAGTCCAATCATAGACAGTGTTTGAGGGGAATTTCTTATCTAAAAAAGTACCTCCTTTAACTAAGACATCACAGGCGGCATGAGGATGGTCTGTGAAGGCTTGTTCCATAGCTTTCCACTCTTCATACCTACGCTCTGCTGAAGCCTTTGCCGCACTGATAGCAACGGCATCTGTAAACCATTTAACACCTTGAGATAAAGCATCAGCTCTATCATCATGTTTAAGGCATCCAGACATTTTTCTAAGCCTAGACATTTGATAACCCAACATATACTCCAATCTTTTCTCTGGAGGTTCATTAGGGTTACTGTGATAGTCATATTCAAACACCTTTGGATCAAAAATTAACTTATGTTGGTTCATTACTGGTTCAAGGGTATCGATTATTCTATTTTCTTTTCTTGATGTAGCTCTTACACCATCTAAACTAGCCTGTAGTTGTTGTTGAGAAGCATGTCGTTTAAGTAGTTCAGTAACCATACCATCACCAAAGTTCTCTTCTATAACCAATCTTGTGGCTTTGTATCGCTTCGCAAGACGAATAATACCTGATAGTGTTTCGTCTGTGTAGCCTTGCCTCCAAGCTTTGATGTCCCTAACGAAAATGTATCCATTAGCTTGAGAAAGGATGACGGCACAAGTTTCATCAGCTCCTCGTCCTGAAGTATCGAGCGATAGAATCGTCTCAGTGTAAGGTATTGCCGCCGTGTCAATGTGCATGGGTGAGTAGAAACGGTCATTAGGTAACCCCACAGCAACCAGTTCCTTAAGCATGTAGCGAGGATCGGCACTCCAAACATACCTTTCAGCACATTCTTCTCCTAAAGGTGTAACTATTAGATCTTGGAATTTAAGAGGATATTGTTCAGCATCAGAAAGACTTGTGTCTAATTGAAACTGAAGCATGAAGTTAGATCTACCCATAGAAACCTCACGTTCAGCGAGATCCATATCTGTAAATCTTGTGTCTGTTGGATCGTCTGCTTTAGCTCCATTTTTTAAGTCTTCTTCAATCTCAGGAGCTAGAAGACCCTCGTAGTTTTTAGGGTTACTTGGATACCTAGCTGTCCAAACAAAGGGCTTGTAGCCCCTCTCAGAGAGCTTTCTATAGATAGTAAAGGTACTTTGAGGTGTTCCTAAGAATAAAATACGAGAATCTTCGTCTGGAGTAATAATTGCCTCAGACTCAGTAATTAGTTGTAAAAGTTTCTCTCTTTGAACATCAGTTGCAGAGTTATTTACAACTTCTACATCGTCATAGCAGAGAATATCCGCCCTACTTCCAGTGAGCTGTCCTCCGATCCCCCTCGAAGAAACACTTGGCTGTTGATGGGGTTTTGCAGTACCAACGTCGAAGCTGATCCTCGACCATCTCTGATCTTCGGATCTCGGCCTCATGTGTTTTAGCCATTCGATATCTAGAATAAGTTTTTGACAAAAGATTGAAAAGTTATCAGCTCTTTCTTTACTAGCTGAAACTACCATTACTTTTTTATCTGGATCTTTATATAGAACCCAGAGAACGTAAGCCGCCGTTATCCAACTCTTACCAACTCCACGAAAAGCCTGTATCTGAATACGTTTTCCGCCATGTTGAAGATACTTGGCAATAGCTAACTGCGCTCTGGTTGGTGTTGGAAGGTTTAGTTCCCTCCAAATCAGTGTTAAAAACACCTTAAAATCAGAACGGATGGTCTGATCAACTAAATATTCTTTATCTTTCATGTTGACATATGGAAATGAATGTGCTATAATAACAGTGGTGGACTACAAGTTCATCATTTACACTAAACACAAATAGTTTAATGCACCTTGAAAATTTATCTCCGTCATCCCATCAATCGGGATTACACTTCTTTCGTCGCAACCCACATCCTAAAAAGGAAAGACATGGCGACTGTGGCACTAGAGCTATCTGCCTAGCTTTTGGTCTGGACTATAACAAAGTTTGGCACTGGGCTACTAAGATGAAGCAACTTAATGCTCCAACTTATCGTTATAACTATGGCGGTGGGAATATTGAGTATAAAAAGTCTAAGGCTACTGCGACATGGGGTTTGTCAAAAAGGGATCTTATGCATACCTTAAAATGTTTCAACCTTGATGTTGTTTATAAAAAAACAGCATATAAAGAAGAAGGAAGAGATATCCAAATGTATTTCCATAAAGGTAATCTTCCCGAAAGATGTATAGCCCATGTTCCCCAACATTGGGTTGCCGTCAAAGACGGAGCTATCTGGGATACCTACGATAGTCGAGGTACTAGACCCAGAAAGCTTAGAGGTTATGTTTGCTTACGCAAAGACCTATAAGAGTAATGCCCCCTAACGGGGGCTTTTTTTATGCTTATTTTTTCTTTACCTTTTTAGGCTTCTTTACTGATGGTAGGTATCCCTTTCCTTTAGGCATTAGCTACTTGCACCACCTGTTGATGATGCACCTGTTACTCTGTTACGAGCAATACAAGCATCAACGATTACAAGTACATCTTTTACTGTGCTTGAAGTTGTGATAGCCGCTAAAGCTGTGTCTGCTGTTCCGTCTATAGCTATAGATCCATAGCCACGACTCATAATTGTTCCTGCTCTTGCCATTTTTTTTAAGTTCTAAATAATAAAAATTGTTCAACGGGTAAAGACCCTTTTGCTTGGTTGCATGACTTACATGCTGTTACACAATTCTGTGAATTAGTTTGTCCTCCCTTACAGAGAGGTCTTACATGATCTATTGTTAGTTCTTTACTCGAACCGCAATATACGCATTGGTTTCCATCCCTAGTCTTAATTTGTGATCTCCATATTCTTTTTGCATCAGAACTGCGAAAAGTAATAAGGTTTGACATAAGATTTCGAGATTCAAACATAGATTCATTTACTTCTTAGTTGATTTACCGTTCTTTCCATTTCTTGCTCGGTTGGTTGATCTCTTTTCCAAGACCATTCCACCTGATTTTGTATGACTTAGATCTTTACCACCCTTTCCAGCAATACCACGACGGCGACGCTCCGACCATCTTTCAGCATCTTTTTTCTTTAACCTGTCTTTTTTTGCACCGCTGGCTAAAGAACCTTTTTCTTTCTTACGGTAGTCTCTATCATAAGCCTTCTTTTTTGCCGCTGAAGCTTTATTCTTTTTATAAAAGCTTGAAGTAGAGGAAGTCATTTCATGTGTTTATTAACGTCTTTGAAATCCAACTCTGGTATCAAGCCAGCTAGTCCAGCTAAAGGACTTTCTTGAGAAGCTACACCTGTCACATCATTAGCTTTCAACCAATCACAGGCCGCTTTTAAATCTGCTGTTGATGCTTCTCCAGACTTGATACGTTGAATAAGTTCTTTTGTTAGAAGGTTATGTAGATTTTCAAAATCCCCTTCTTTTGCTCGTTCTGTCATCACTCAATATCTAAGCCTTTCTTCACTATTCCTAGAGCGTGATCATCTAATTTATTATCAGTTTGCTCTACTAATTTCTCAAGTAGTTCAACAACAAATATCTTAAATTTTGCGCTCTTAAGTCCTGTTAATACAAGTGGTTTTAGAATTGCTAACATTTTTTTTCCTGTTTAGTTTAGTTTTCTTCGTAACTGATATTTAACACAAATCTAAGCTTGGCATCTGTGTGCCAAACTCCAGCATGTTCCATATCTATTGGTGCTAATGCACATCTATTTTTTTTAGACTTTACAAATGTGTCGTCTTTTGAACCATCTTTAAATCTTGTACCACCATTATTAGTATTAAGGTATAAGATTGCATTTCTCAAATTAGGCTCTCTCTCCATCATGTCTGTATGCATATTTCCTTGATATGCTTGAGGTTGTCTAACTGTGCAGTTAGCTCTTATCATGTGAAATCTTTTTACATTTAACTTTTCTTGAAGTGCTTTTATAAAATCTTGATGCACAAAATAGAAATCTGATGTTTGTATAATAGTTATATCTCGCCATAGTAACATTGCTTGAAACATAACCTCATTAGTAACTCGATCTTTGTCGGCTAAATTCTCTCCAAATGTATGAATACATCCATCTGAATCTTGCACAGTTGTAGCAAAATCAATACAACAATAGTGAGGGTATGTCATGCATGCAAATGCAAAAGGTTCAAATAATTCGTCTGGTAAAAAATTATCAATTACTTGTAAGGTGGACATTTATTCTTGGTTTAAAAGTGATTGGATAGGAACTATATCGGAACAAAGATGATAGACCCTTGAATTGGGTAAAAAAGTGAAGCCTGACCGCATCAGCTCGGAGCATTTTAAAGCCCTCACAAGCTCGAAATCCAGTGCATTCTTCATTTCTATCTGTTCAGCAATGGCTAAACATTGTTCTGTTAAGTCTCTATTTAGTGGGATTGACCAATTTAATTGGAAACCCCAGTTTTGGTTTATTACATATCCATCTTCAATTTCTGGCTGTGTATCATTCCCCATATAAAAAGGAGAAAAGGTCAAGGTAGTTCCATTACATGAAACACCAGTGTCAAACTGTTGTCTCGACCCATTGCCATTATTTTGAAATTGGATTGCTTGATTGGTTACATTTCCAGTAGCCGCCGCTACAGGGTTACTCACATTGTCGTTTTCAGCTAAAGCTGGAGAGCTTACTGCGAGAAGACAGACAAGGAGTTTGTGGTGGAGTTTATATCGTAATCTGTTGTGGTGGTCCATAATTCTACTATTCCAGCATCTCTATAGGTTGTTTCTAAATTCCAAGGAAGAGCTGTATCGGTTACTGAAAATGTTGTAGCTGTATCTACTAAATCTCCAGAGGGCGTGACATTATTTCCAGACCATGAGTAAATCTCAGATCCATAGACTTCCTTTACTTCTACAGAGTTTATAGTTTGCTGTGTAGTAGTCGTGGACGTCATACTCCCATGTGTAAATGCTGGTGTTACAACATTAGCACTGGCACATGTGGGTGATAGCAGTGCAATAGTAATAATTAGTTTCTTCATTGTTTCTTAGTTGAATTTCCATTGCCATTACCATTTCGATTTCCAATACTGAGGCCAAGTGACGCTGTACTTGCGCTGAACACACTTGCTATAAAAGTTGGATCAAAATCTAATATTTTTTTACCATCGGGCTTTTCATAATATGAAACTGTTAATAACAGTCCAGACCACAAAAGTATGACTATTTTTACAGCATCATGAAGCCATTCTCTATTGTCTTTGTCTTCCACTTATCTTTTTAATTGTTGTTTTAATTATTGGTTTAAGTGCAGTTACAGCCCACTTAAAAGCCGCTGTAGCTGTTAAGGTGGCCGCTACGGAAACGACTGCCGTACTGGTAGCCGTTATTAATATTGCAGTCTCAGGTAAAGGCATTTGAAGATCCGTAAATGGAATATCAAGTTGTCTTATACCTGTATCTGTTTCCTCAGTTGCAATAGGTTCTGTACCTTCGGGTTCTCTCAAATCACTTGGAGGTACTACCATAGGTCTATAGAACGGTACGTCTGCTGTTGGTAAAGGTATAGATATGGTTTGTATGGTTTCTATTGGAGGAATCTCTATGGTAGGAAGTTCCATTAGTTAAAAGTATTGTCCTCCTTCGGGTAACTTATTATCAGTCATAAAATTTAAGTTCAACACAAATCTTGTTATTGTATCTGTTTGAAAACATCCAGCATGGCGATGTGATGATGGGAATATTATGGCTCTGTTTCTTTTAGACTTAACAGGAGCATTATCCTTTTCAAAAATAGTAGCTCCATTACAGTCATTTAAATAAAGAAGCATCGTGTAAATACCTTTTCCATAAAACACTATATCTGTGTGGAATCCTGTTGGTTCCAAGACTTTATCCGCTTTAAGATCTAAATTAGCTTTTATTCTAAGAATATGAGTGCAGTTAAGTTTATTTAAAATAGGAAGACAAACATCAAAGTGCTGATTTACTGGCCCATAATGTCCAAATAAAGGAGAGGAAAAATATATATCTCCACTACCATCAGGTGAAGTAACAGCTCCTTCCCTCCATTGCCAAAGGAAAGATTCTGAATTTATTGTGTCCTCTAAAGCTTTAAAATCTACCTCTGATAAAAAGTTTTCATATAAAACCCTTTCCTTTTTCTTAGTCATTCTCCACAACCCCCACATCCTGTAGTTCTAGCAGGGTTTAACTGAGGGTTTTTATATTCTTTTAACCCAATAAAAACCTTTGGATCCATTAAAAAACAGACTCCAGCAGTAAGCCCTTGATGCTTCATTTTTAGTATTCGATGTGTACCATCAAAAATACAATATCTTCTAGTTACATCTCCTCTTAATGGATCAAATTTTGATTCATAAACAATAGGAGGATAACGTATATCTGCTTCTATGAGTCTGCCTTTACTTATTATTGTGGATGGTTTATCAGGATCATAAATCCTAATATTAACATTTTTAAAGGGAACTATTATTAAATCTGTAGCAGTAAGCCTTTTAAATATTTCAGTTTTAGCAAAAAATATATCTGTTCTTGTTATAAAAGGGTTTTTAAAATAAGTAGTCATGGGGCGTATTTTTAGTTATTAATCCAATGCTTTATCAATAGTATCTTGAGTCCAAGTTGAACTTTTACTAATTTTATCTTTAACTAATTTAATTCTTGTATCTATAGCTTTCAGATTAGTATCATCTCCTTCTCTAGCCCAATGCAAAGCATCTAATTGATTACCTATTGATGGGTAATGTGCTTCTCTAGCTATGTTATAATCATAAGTTACAGGTGTTTCTTTTGCTGTTTCTAATTCATCATTGACATTGATAGGTACATCATCAATGGAATCAAAAGCATCAGGATTAGTATATCCACCAATAGATGCAATTATAGTGGCTTTATCTTGACCTTTAAAAATAGGAACAACTGCTTTCGTTCCGTCTTCATACTCTACTGATATAGAGTTTACCGATTTGTCGGTTACTTTAAATTTCATAGTTATTGTCCAGCGACTGTGCCTGAATTGTTGAATGTTATTGAACCACGGTTAGTTATGTAGTACCCAGCGGCTCCTCCAGCAGAACCAGATGCTCCTGATGCTCCAGAAGATCCACCACTACCACCAGAACCGTTTTGATAATTACCGTTAGATCCAGAAGAACCTGTTGCTCCAGAATTTCCAGAAGAACCTGCTGTTCCTGTTCCACCAGAGTTACCAAATGTTCCTCCAGTAGCTCCAGTTCCGCCAGTTCCTCCTTGACCTTTAGCTCCTCCAGCTCCTCCGTTACCAGATCCGTTAGATCCTGACGACCCAGAAGCCCCAGCTCCACCTGATGATCCAGCAGATCCTGATGATCCAGAAGCATTAGTTTGGTTATATCCTTGTCCTACACCACCAGCTCCGCCAGCTCCGCCTGCACCTGCAGAAGTACCTCCAGCTCCACCAGCTCCACCAGCGTAATATTCGTAATAAGTGCAAGTTCCACGATATTGGGCATCCCCTGTATAACTTTGCCATAGATAGGTACAATTTGTAGATGATCCAGTTCTTGATGACCATTTATGTCCCCAACCAGCATTACTCCAACGAGGATAAGAAAGGTGACTAGAACATGGAGCGTTATGATAGGAGTGACTACAGTGTGATAGATGTTGAGTCTCACCATACACACCATGAGCCACTAAAGATGCTCTAGCTTGTCCGCCAGCACCACCAGCACCACCGTTTCCACCAGCACCGCCAGTACCACCTTGGCCACCTCCGCCACCACCAGCTTTAATGTTTCCGCCTGAGTTAAGGTTTATTGTTACGCCAGTTGTTTGTACACAGTTAATAGCATTACCACCATTTCCACCGTTAGCCGCACCACCAGCTCCATAAACATTACCAGTAATATCAAAGACGATTGTGCCTCCCATACCAGTAGGTAGGTTCATAGCATGTGTTGATGTACCACCAACTGTTACTCCAGATGGAACAATTACACGTTTAGGTACAGTAGATGCCCAGTTAGAACCAAATATAGTTCCGTAGTCTGCGTGAGTATCTCCATCACTATGTGTATGTTGTATTTCGTTAACTGCTGAATAACAGTTAGTTAATTTAATTTCGCCTGATTCTGGTATATCAGTATTATTTGCTGGTACTAAACCAGCATTACGGTAGTACTCACTCAAAGCATGAGGAGCAGTACCACCAAATTCAGCAACTAAATCACTAATCTTAATTTGTCCACTTGAAGGGCAAGGCATTATTTACCTCCTTCACAACACGAAGCTTTATGTATATCTATTTCTGCTTTTAATTCTTTTATTGCCTCGATAAGTATAGAAGTTAGAGCATGATAGTTAACAGTTAAATGTGTTTCTCCATTGCCTAATGCTGTTACTTCTTTAACAGCCTCTGGTAAGACTTCTTGAACTTCTTGAGCTATAACACCTGCACTCTTTTCACCAGTTTTTTTCCAATCAAAAGTTACACCATTAAGTGCTTCTACTTTATCTAATGCATTAGGCACTCTCTCAATATTCTCTTTTAATCTTCTATCAGATGAGATTGTAGTTGATTGAGCTATTACGTCTCCATCAGCATGAAAATCTCCATCAGCTTCAAACCTAAATTCGTTATTACCATTAATAGTAATATCCATTTGAGTGTCAGTAGTGAAGCTAATAAAATCTCCAGCATCTTTACCAATATTGCTTGTTGCATATACTGTTGAAGGAGCTATAGCTTGACCAGCTACTAGAGCTACAATTTCACTAGCTGTCTGATCGGCAGTCGCTGACGCTTCAATCGCATTCAATTTTGTATGATCAGCATCAGTAAACACGTTGCTATCACTAGCACTTTCAACTAATGATCTAACAGAAGCCGCTGAAACATTATTTAAGTCTTCTCTAGCTAAAGGTCTTCCTCCAGCTTGTGATCCATCGTGTACGACGGCTGTATCTTTTGTGGTATCTATAGTTACTTCGCCTTCAGCACCAGTAAATGATGAATGTTGCGTTGTAGTACCACGCCTTAATTTTAATAATTTTGCCATTTATAAAGTACCAAAGTCGATTTGTAGATTATCGCCACTTACTGTCCCGACTTCCGTAAGATTCTTGTCGTTACAATCTAAGTGTCCACCTAATTGTGGGTTTGCATCGTTAATTACTCCAGCAATACCAGCGGCAATACCTACCCATGAAGTTCCGTTATAGTAATTAAGGACATTTGCTGTAGTGTTGTACCATAAATCTCCACTTGAGGGAGAACTTGGAGTACTACTTTGTATTACATATTCGTCTGCATATCTATTTACATTAGCTATAGAACCACCAACATTATTTACGTTGGTTATTGATCCAGCAACAGTGTTTACATTAGAAATAGACCCAGCTACGGTATTCACATTTGCAATACTTCCAGCGGTTGACGTTACAGAGGATATATTTGCTCCAACAGTATTAATAGAGTTGTTTCCAGAGCCAGTATTAACTGTTCCTGTGATTGATCCTAAATCTTCCGTATAAGTTACTTGTCCAGCAACAGTATTAATTGCTGTAATTGTTGAGGCATCAGGGCTAACTGCTGAAAATCCATCTCCAGAACTGCCATCGTAAACCATCATTACTTTGTTAGAAGAGTTATCAAACCATAGATCTCCATTTTGTAGTGATGTACCATCTGCCCTTTGTGTGGGGGCAGTATTTCCAATTAAATATAAGTCAGCAAAGTTATTAATATCCGCTACATTAGTAGCCGCTGTTGCAATCGATGTTGCATTGGCGGCACAAGTTGTAATTTCAGTTGCTTTAGGGGTTAATCTATGGAAAGTATAGGTATGTAGTGTTGAAGTTGTTTCTACAATCGCTCCAAATCCAGCCGCTAAAACAGTAGATCCACAACCAGTAATAGTTATGGTATTTGATCCAGATCCATTAGCTATTGTTGCCGTTCCACCAGAAGGAGTACGGCTAGATCCTATCTCTTTAATACTTACAAGAGTTCCAGTTCCGTTATTAACGTCTGGATTAGCCGCTGGGAAAGAAGTTTCATTAGCTATTGGAACAAAACCACCAACATCATCAACTAAATCAACAATTCTTGCATCAATAGCGGCTGTTGTAGCCACATATGCATCAGAACCAGACCAAGTAACACCACTAGCAATAGTTTCTGAAGAATCTTGCCTTAAAAATTTAGCTTCAGCTTCAGTTTCTGTGTAATATCTACTATCTAACGCTCCTCCAGTGAGTTCCGTTTCTGTAAAATATCTATTATCTAACTGACCAGCGTCTAATTCTGTCTCTGTGTAGTAAAGAGTATTTAATTGCCCATTATTTAGCTCTGTCTCTGTGTAGTAAACATTATTTAATTGTCCACTATTTAGCTCTGTTTCGGTGTAATACCTATTATCTAGCTGTCCAGCATCTAATTCTGTTTCTGTATAATACCTTCCATCTAAAGTTCCAGTTGCTAAGTCTCCAACAACAATAGTTCCATCGACGATGTTAGCTGAAGCTACTTGAATCCCACTTGGTAGTGTTCCAGTAGCTAATTTGCTATGAGCTATAGCGGCACTGGCATTAATATCAGCATTAACGATAGATCCATCTATAATTTTTGAACTATCTACGCTATTTGCGGCCAATATTGTATTCGTAATTGTTCCAGTATCCCCAGAACTAATTAGAGTTCCAGTTACATTAGGAAGAGATACAGTACGATCTGCGGTTGGATCGATGGTTGTTAAAGTTGTCTCGTGAGCATCATCAGTAGCTCCCTCAAACACGATATTATTACCAACACCAAAATTAATGTTTCCTGTAAAAGAAGCTCCTAGCGTACTAGCCGCCTGATTGACAGTTTCTTGGTTAATAAATAGGTTTTGTTTGAAATTTGCATTTAAGTCATCAGCTTTTAATGCTGATCCACTAGAAAATTGTTTAGGAGAACTAGCATCATCAGTTTGCCTGAAGATTAAAATTGCAGAACTGTTAGCAGGGGCTGAATTAAATGATAATGTTGTGGCATTTGCGAATGAAAAGGCTGTTGTATCGATTCCATCGATTCTCACCTTAATATCTGATTGTGCAATATAAGGAAATGGAATGGAATATAATGTGGTACTACCATTTCCCGTATATTGCTGAACGGTCTGCGCCATTTATTCTTAAATTAATTGTTATTTATCTAGGTATTGTTTGTTTATATAGTTCCCACTTTCTTAGTAATTCAGGATGATCATTAATCACGAAAGGATATGCTATTTCTCTTGCGTTCTGATGTACCTTATCAATCATTACATGTATTTGATTTTGTACTACATCTGCTTCGGCTAACAGACCATCATTCTTCAACTGCTCCCATTGCTTAACTAAATTTTTAAATCTCTTATTACTTTTAAATAAATCAGTTAATCTTTGTTCTAACTTTCCTTCCGAGTGCATATATTTATTAAATGAAGAGATTTCTTCTCCACTTAATTGAAGATTTTTCCAAGTACTTAATTCTGGTTTATCAAAGTTATATCCATATTTATACATTTCTCCTTTTACAAAATTATTAGGATCGGCTTCTTCAATTTTTCCAGCCCACCCTAAAGATGTGAATAAATTATTAATTACTCCCATAAAAGGGTTTGTTCCTTCACTACCAGACTTAGGAATTTCAAGTCCTGTATATCTATCAATTTTTATTGGATTACCAACACCACCAAAAATCCTACCGTGTATTCTTGCCCTCACATCATCTATAAAGCTATCAGGATTAATATTTACTGTTTCATATGGTTGTATTAAATCAAATAAATTACGTCCAAATCCAGCCCAAAAAACAGGATTTAGTGGATGAGGTACGGACATTATTAAATCTGAACCAACTCTATTAAAATGAACTGATGTTCCTGATTGGTTAACATATTTTTTTAGATCTAAATAGTTTGCCTGATTTTGAAGACCTCTTAAGAAGGTTTGATCTAAAACTGAAATTCCAATAGTAGCCGTAACCATTTGTACTGCTTGACCATATTGTTTTTCATTAATAACTTTTTGTTGATGTAAGTGAACTAAATCAGCAATTATTGATGTTACTGCACTAAATGGTTGAATACGATCATGGGGAAATGCTGTATAACCTGTTTCTGTCCAAGGAGTTGGAACAATAACTGAATTTTTTGGTAATCCATCTGGAGGGAAATTTCCAGTAATATTTCCAGTTAAGGCTAAACTTACATTACTTAAGGCAAATAAACGAGTAAATGCTATTTGGGATTTTAGTTGCATCTCTGCAACCTCTCCAAACTCCCCTGCTAGTATTGCCGTATATCTTGGTACAAGTCTTTCTATTACACCTGTACCTCCTTTTATATTTAAAGCTCCTGTTGGGTCGAGAGCAAAAATTGAACGACCTAAAGCGTCCATAAAGTTCCAAGACAACCTTGAAAAAGGCATAAAGAAGTTATGGATTAAGTTATTTTCAGCAGAACTTTCTAAGCCTTTAAAGAAACCATCCAAAGTATTAGCGTACTTAGGATCAGTAGGAATATCTTGCATCATTGCTATATTTCTAGCTCTTTCCAAGACACTTTCATCCATTATTCTTCCGTTTCTTATTCCATCTTCAAATACGTTATCAATAGAATGTTTAACATATTGTTCTAACTTATCTCCCATAATTATTGAGCTTTCGCCTTTTTTAAAGAGATTTTTAGCATCAAATCCCAAATTAAAAACTCCATCTTCCCAAGCTTTTGCAAATGCTCTACCTGTAGCTTCTTGGTTTCCAGCAAGTGTTGTAGCTAAATCATCTTGAGCAAGTAAAAATCTTTTAGCAAAATTAGTAAAAGGATTATAAATCGACATATTAACCCAATATTTAACATGCACCATCGTTTTATCAAAGTTAGATCCATTTTCTCTATTTAATTTATCCAGCAACATATGTCTTGCCGCATCAAGTTCCGCACTTTTTCGTTTCCAAGTTTTAGCTAATCTGTAGTATTTCTCTGATGCATTAATACTTGAATCATTTTTAACTGCTCTTACAAAGGCAAACATAGCATCATTGATTGATGCTTGAGTACCAATTAATTGTCCAATACCATGCATGACAGTTTTCATGTCAGCACCACTTCGCCCAGCTCTAAAGATAGGAGAAACTATATTACCTAATGGTTCAGCAATTAATCTTGCAATGTTGGTAGCTCCAGCGGCTGTTTGAGGGCCAAGCGTTGCCAACATTTGAGCATAACGTAAAGTTTTAATATTTTCCTTAGAATTTATTCTTAATGCATTTTGTATGGCATCTGATAAATTCTTAGTTAATCCAAAAACCTCATCAGGAGGAGCTGAAGATATATAGCTTGCATACTCTTTAAATGTTTCTAAATCAGTTTTATTTCCAGCTTTTGCTCCTTCCCATAATTCTCTCAAAGTTTTACCAGCATCAGTATCATTTCTTTTGATTAAAGTTAAGTCTCGTGGGGTTGGAGTTTTACCTACATTCTCTAAACCTTCCGATGCATATTGTGCATATTTTTTACCAAACTTTTTAAGAATATCTTTTTGCTGTGCATAACCAGCTACAGCCCATTGCCTTTTAGCTCGTCTTAAAGGTATAAGGAATAAATCTCCTTTTTCTACCATCTGAACTAAATTTTCGGCGGCTGTCGTAAAGTCAATTTTTGAAGTCTCTAAGTTAACAACTTGTCTAGCCGCTTTAGCAAATCTGACACCTAATTCTTCAGCTAGTAATCCTGAAGCAATAAAGAAATCATCTGCTACTCTTGTATTTTCCCTCATTAATCGTTGCCAATTAATACCATCAAAATCATTTAAAGATTTTCTTGCATCTAAAGCAACAAGTCCTTCTCTATAAAATTCTCTAGCAAATGCCTCTATATCTTGACCTAATAGGTGTGAATTTTTTGACCAAAAATGATTGGCTCTTTTTACAGCTACATTAAAATCTGCTGGAAAATCTTTTAATTTTTTAAGGTTAGATGTTAATTCCTGAAGGGCTGTTTTTACTCCCTCTTCATCGGTAATAGATTTCCAGTTACTGAAATATCTACGATCAGCTCTGGTCAGACCATCTTCGCCAATTAAATTACCAGTTCTAGTGGCTGGAGTATCCATCTGTATTCCACGACCAATCTCTGTTTGAAATGCATCATCATTAATAAATTGATTACCATTATTAGGCTTATTAACATTCACCACACTATCAACATCCATAGCATCGTGTGGTTCTTGGAATTTAGTAGGCTGGCTTGTATTTACATCAGATAAGTTTTTGAAGGTTTGTTCATCTGATTGATTTAAAATTTTTGAAGCATTTCTTACTTCTAAAGGTAAAGACTCAGGATCAGGTATAACGTCAACATCTATAGTGTTTCCAGATACAACAGGATCAGTTGTAGGTAACTCTCCTTTTATATTTGGTTGGGGAGTTGTTTCATCTAAGTTTTTAAGTAAATTATCAGATTGTTTTATACCCGCAAAGTATTTAAAAATTTGATCAACACCTAAGTTAATTCCAAAGTTCTGAATAAATCCAACAACTGCAACTAAAGCTTCCCCATTAAAATTATTACCCTCAATCATATCGATGGTTAATTGCTCGCCATCATATCCAAGTTGTGTTGCTAGGTTTCCTATTCTTGTTGCTAGGAATCTTCCAGCAATTAGATCATCAGCTCCATCTTGTGCAATAGTCTCTAAAGCACTTTCTCCAGCTAACATAGATAACGTAGTGCCACCAAGAGGGGCATTAACAATAGCACCTCCTAATAAAGTTGGGGCTACAATTTGGGTTATTTCAAATACCGTACTTCCTAAAGGACTATCTTTTAATACAGCAGGTGGATCAGACCAAGGTGCATCAGAATTTTCTAATCTTGCGGCCAAAGTAAAGGGCATAGCTATGCCGCCTTCAAGACCAGAACTAACACCTGTTAAAGCTCTACTTGTTCTAATTAAACCTTTCTCAATACCACCAACATTAGGATCATCCAGACGTTCAGTTTGTAATTCAGCTTTTTTTAATGCTAGATCTTTAGTTTCTTGTGAACCAAGAATAAACTTATCAAGAGATTCAGTAGCATCACTTACATAAGGAATTACTGAAGTTCCTGTTTTCAAAGCCGATGCAATACCATTAAGAGCATCAGCAGTTAATCCATCACTTTTTAATAAATAACCTAAAAAATTTCCAATATTAGTTACAACACCTGTCTCTTTCTCATCTTTTACTACTTCATCAAAATCTTTAACCTGATTAAATTCAGAGGCTTCTTCATTGTCGTTAGTTTCCTCAACTTCAATTTCATCAACTTCATCCTTTTCTGTAGTAATAACTTCCTGTATTTGATCCTTTTGTTCTTCAGAGTTAGGATCTATAAAATCTCTTCTGGTTATTTCAGCCATTATTCTTGCGCCGTAAATTCAAATTCATCCACAAATAAGAAATTAGTTAAACCTAATATTTGTCTATCTGTGGCATAAGGGTTTTTAATGATGCTTGAAATTTCAGGTATTAATGCAAGAGAACTTATTACCTGTAAATACTCTTCAGTATTTTCTGTGGGAAAAGGTAAAGTAACATTGCTAAAATTAATTGGATTCCAAGATCCATACTCCTCTATATTTCCAGCAAACAAAGAAGCGGAAGTATATGATAAATCTTCATTTAATAGAACATTAGTTGATGCCATATGATTTGGAGTACCTTCTTCTAACGTACTTTGTCTATAAACTTGATCTAATCCATGAGCAGTATTTTGATGGTTTAGGAATTGTAGAGGTGTCATATTTAAAGCTGTTGCGGCTGAAATAATGTCCTCTGAAAAAATTCCTGTTTCTTGATATTGATTAACGAACTCCTTTTGTAATTCAATATTAAAGATCGTATCTCCTCTTAAATAATTAAAATTTGCTATTATTTCATCCGTAAATTCAGTACCTGAAGCAAAATTAAAGTCAACAGGTTTTACATTAGTATCAACACCAACATAAGATCTAAAGAGTAAGTCTGAATTGCCTAATAAATCTAGTAATTTGTTTGTTCCATTTGTTTTATCCTCTAGTGAACGACCAAGTTCACCGTAAGGTTGAACGCCATATTTACCCTCTTCATTTAAAACTTGTGCTTGATACCACTCATTTATAGCTTCATATATTTTTTGTCCAACATTTTCTGAACCAATATTAAGTTTATAAGCATGTAAAGCAACTTTTTTTAAATCAAGTTCTAAAGCCTCAATTAATCTGGCTCTATCTCTAGTATTTTCTAAGTATCCAATGTCGTTTGCAAACTGAAGTATTCCTAATTCATTTGGTTTTGCACCAATAAGAATCTTAAAATCATCAATATCTCCAGCAATCCAACCATCAACCATTTCCTGTATATCTTCATCTTCTATTTCTGGGTTAATAGAAAGTAGTGCATTAACAGCATTGTCATAACCATCTTTACTAATTACACCTTCATGATAAAGGTCTTTAAGTAAATCTGTATCAGTTATTTCTCCATTTTTAACTTGATTTATAACGTAGTCATCTTCTATTAGTTGTGAGTCTGGTACTTGTAGTTTCTCTATTTTTTCTTGTAAATCCCTTGCTTCCTCATGAAAACCTAGCTCATTATATTCATCAACATATTCATTTACTTTATCTATTCTATCTTCAATATTATCTAAGCCACTTAGCTCTTCCATCATTTTATCTTCAAGTTGATTAATTTGAGCTTGTCGATGGATCTTTATATCATTATCAATTTGAGAAATAAGTTCTGTTACTTTTACATTCCACTTATTATCATTTTCTAATTGTGAACCTGTATTATAACTACCATCATCATTTCTAATTTTATAAATATCTAATAATGCATATGCACCACTAATATCTTGATTAGCTCGATAATAATTAGCTATATGTTCAAAAGCCGCTTCAAAAGCTTCATTTTTATCTTTATAAGCACCTGTTGAATAAAGTTTAGGTATTAACTCATCAAAAACTACTTGAGTAAGTTCTCCACCATCTAGTTGTGCAGTTGCTAAATCTATATGTTCTAAAATCCTTTGTTCTTGATTTAGTGCAATTATTTCTTGACTTCTTGTTTCTAATAATTCAGCATAAACAGCTCTTGCTGTTGGAATAAAATTCTTTAATAATTTATCAGCACTTAAATCATTACCAAAATATTGTTTAGTTATATACTCTAAACCTACATCTAAAACTACGGGTAATTCTTCAAGAGTAGCTTCTCTTGCAATAATTATTCGTCCATCTGATAGTTGGATTTTAACATCACTATCTAAAAAACTTCTTAAATCATTACCTATACTTGCTGTGGCTGTATAGGTATCAGTTGCCGCTATTGATCTTAATGCTTCATTGTTAGCTATTTCTTGAATAACTAATTCTTGATCTAATTTATTATCAGTAGTTTCAGCCGCTATTTCGGTATTATTTGAAGCATCTATTGTTAGATCTTGTTCATATTCTGCTGTTTCAATTAATTCATTATTATCTTCAAGTGTTTCACTAGAAAAAATAGAAGCATCATATTCTCCCTTAAGAAAATCAAATCCTTCTTGTTTCTCATTTTCTACATCTTTTATTTCTTGAATTTTTTGAAGGGTCTGTAAACCAGTAGCTGACAGACTGAGTAGCATCTGAGCTTTTTTAAAATCTGCATTGCTTTTTGTGGCTAATGCATTTAGGTTTGCATCGTCAACAGCCGCTTGCCGCTGTTGGTTTCGAGCTAAAGTTTTTATATTCTCAGCTTTTCTTTTTGCATCCTCCCTAATTGATTTAGAGGGATCAAAAGATTTCTCGACAATAAATTGTCCAGACTGTGCCGCTGACACAAACTGATTATTATAATTTGGCTCTTGATAAATTCTTGCCATTTAATTAAAGTTATAATCAGGGATTCCTAATCCCAATGGGTTATCTCCCATTATTTCAGGAGCAAATTGTGGAGCTTGTACTGGATTTGGTATTGATGAAAGAGCAATATTAATTTTTGATTGTCGTGCTGTTTCAATATTCTGTTGGTTAATTTCACTTTGTTGATAAATACTATCAGCCGATGCCAATTCTTTAGCAGTGGCTAATCCACCTTTTCTTTCAGCATCTAAAGCTAATAATCCAACTGATCTGCCTACTCTTCCTGAAGCAAATACACTACCTTTTGATCCAATTTGTTTACTATAAATATCTTGCAATTTAAAAGCTGTTGCTTTTTTAGCATCTAATACTTTTAACTGTTCTTGAACATATGATCTATTAGCCGCTTCACTAGCATTAAGTACGTCTTGATGTGCCGCTATTTCAGCAGATTGTTGCGCTCTTATAGCTGATATATGCTCATTTATAGTCTTTTTATTCTCAAAATCTTGCTGTCTTTGTTGGTTTATATGGGTAATTTTTGCTCGCCGCCTAGCTACATTAGCTTGATAATTAGCTTGTTGGATTCCTATAACAGTCTGTCCAGCAGAAAGAGCCATCCCAGCGGCTTGTAGCCCTACTTGTGTAACACACATAATTTCACTATTTCTATATATGGGAGTTGGTATGGTTTAGTTAAAACTTTTCTTAGGGCAATAAAGCCTAGAAGTTTTAGCAATTTGTGATGGAATTTATTTCTATCATCAACTATGTTGACTAAAATTTTGTATTGCTTTTGCTCACTCAACCACTTCTTAGCTTCTTTAACAAAGGTATATGGATTTTCTTTAATGTTGGGTGTACACATCATCCATATACTTCCAGCATCTTTGGAAACGTAAGTTATTCCTCCAATACCTGAAATATCATTGTGTTTATTAAAAAAAGCTACACATGGATCGCTTGCATAATAAGAAAAAAGAAGGGATAGAATATTATGTCCTAACCCTTCTAACTCTTGTAAATCTTCTGGTAAAAGATTATTGGCAACTTGCAATACATCTTCAAACGTAGCAGACCTGTAATACGGTTTTATATTAATGTTTGTATTCCTCTCTTATTATAATGTCCTCTAAAGCTATATCCTGTAATCGCACTTGGAATGGGGTCATCAGCATTTATTGTTGCTGTAGTTTCTGATCCAAGATTATATATTGGTACTTGTTTAGTTATTACTTCTTCAATTACTGGACTATCTGCTTGATAAATATCAGCTCTAGCTGTTTCTACAGTAAAAGTAAAATCATCATAACCAAATCTTTTTATCAACACATCATATCTACCTGATTGGTAAAGGTCTAGAAATAAACTTTCTACCATTGGAATATCAACCCTATCCGCTCTAGTTTCTTGCTTAATAAAGAAGGATGGTAGTTCAACTGACATTCGATATTCCAAGCCAATGACATAATTACCAGAAAGGTTTGTTGTATCTGTTTCTATATACTTACCAGTTCCATCAGTTTGGATAGTTGGTCTTTCAAATTCTCCAGCAGTATTTCCACTACCTGTAAATATAATTACTGGTTGCTTACCTGTGACAAAACTTCCGTTAGTAAATCTAACTTTAGTTTTTCCAGCATTACTTGATGAATCTGTTGTTACATCGGCTTTATTTATTAGGAAATCTACTCTCGGAGTAAATTTAGTAAATCCTGTATCAATAGGATTACCAGATGGATCATCTATCATCTCTATTGTTGATAGACAATAATTTGTCCCATCGTATGTAATTATATATCCAGTATCATTGTCATAAGTAAAACCTCTACATTGAGCTGGAAGTTGCCATTTACCCCATCCAGCAATTTGTCTTTCATTGCCAGCGTTATAAAATTTGAAATAATAAATAAAGTCTGTATTATCTCCAAACAATACAAAACTATTATTAGGAGAACTTGCACCCCAAGTTAAAGATTTAGGAATATATTCTGGAATTATTCTTGTTATTTCTGCAACTGATGGTCTGTTATCTACTGAGTCAGTAGCCATTTCAAATACCTTACTGTAGGTATCTGATTCACTAGCAAACATAACACTAACACCTAAACTTTGAGGTTCAATAGATGACTTATAAGTGTAGTTAGATATTTCAGTTAGTTTTACAGTAGCTGGAGCAAAAGCAACATCTTGAGTAGCTAATAGAAACTGAGCATGTTCAGCAAACAATACTAAACCTTTAGGAGTTCCAATAGCATTTTTTAAGAAAGCTGGTTTACTTGAAGCCGCTGTCAAATCAATAGGATCAGCATCGCTAACTGTTAGAGCTGAAGTTGCAAAGAAGTTCAACATATCTCCAGCTTGACTCATTATTACTGCGTCTTCAGATAGAAAAGCTAATCTGTTAGCAAAGAATGTCATGCCACTTATACTGCGTCCAACAAAACTTGGCTCTGGATTTGTTACCTCATCTCCAACATCTCTATCTGAGTAACCTCCCAGTGAGGAACTGGAGTTTAAAGCATTTAAAGAAAACGTACCATTAGCTTCCCTTATCAAAGCGTGGGGCATAGTACTTGTGTTAAAGCTTGTATTTATACCTTTCTTAACTGTCTCAACCCAAGATCCAGTACCAGCTATACCAGCGGCATCTGGAACAAATTTTACATAGTAATCATCAGCATTTGATTCAGATGTATTTTGCACTTTGACAAAAAAATCTGGGAAACACTGACTTGGCAATTTACTTATATCATTTGCTGTTCCTTTAATAACATCCATCGCTTTATTAGTTGTTCCACCTCTAACTGCGACGTTAAAACTTCTTGTATCAGATCTTTTAATTCTTATTACATGTCCAACTGAGTCACATGTATATCCAGATATTGCATTAATATCAGTTTTTAAATCAGTAACAATATCATCAACTCTTAAAGTTCCACTTGTTGCATTACTGGCTGTTGTATAGGTGGCTGTTCCATCACTCGCATAAGTAAAGTCAAATGCTTCTTGAGAAACTCTTACTGTAAAAGTTTTTCCTGATTGAGTAACTGTAAACGTATCTCCTACTCTCCAACCACTTCCACCATTTTTAAGAATAATGCTGGCTGTATATCTTGACCTGTAAGCACTACTACTTTCATCATAATAAGCCGCACACTGATTAACTAAACGATATTGGAGTCCAGTTTTTGTGTTATCACTTGGATGATTATATGTATGATCAGTAGCTGAATGATGAGGACATAAACCACCATCTGCCACTTCATAAGATGCGGGTGTTACCTCTAATTGTGTAGCCCTATAAACCTTAGTTTGAGTTGATACTCCATCTCTGGATAGGTCAATACTATAAGTTGTGTTATAGGCAACTGTATTAATACTAACTAAAGCCTCTTCAGGATCATCAGTTAAAGCTACTTGGTTCATACTGACTTCTCTTTTACTATTAGCAATCAGAGTAAAGTCAGCTAGAGTAAGAGTTGTTAATGAATTTAAGTCTGTTGTATCTAAATAATCGTTGACGTTAGATCCTATATTAACTGTTCTTTCATTTCCAGTATTTAGATCAAAAACTCTTACCACCATTGGATAAGGTGATGATGTGCTTTTATAAATAGTTACAGCATATCTTTCATTGCTGTCTCGTAAAATAAAAAACCACTTAGCAGTTGATGGTATATTACTAGCTAAATTTTTTACGAATTGAAGGGGAGGTCTTTTTCTACATCCAAATGTGGGATCTAGATAAGCATTGATACTCTCTTTAACTTGACCAGCAAGTTTTATTGGATCTGCTTGTTGACTTACTCCTCCTAAAAGATTAGGAATTGTTTGTGCGACTGCGCCCATTTATTACCTCTTAATAGCGTTGTATGGTAGGTATGTTTCAAATTCTGTTCCGCCTGCCTTATCATTTAGCATGTTGTAGTCTCCCTGCTGTGTTTCATATTCCATAACAGCGGCTCTAGCAATTTGCTCTTCTTCTTTTGAATATTTAACTATTTCATTAGATCCAACTGATCTATTAGCAAAAACATTAGCGGCTCTAAGAGCTATGTAATTTTTAAATACTTCAGGTAAATCTATAAAGTCAAAAAGCCAAGTAACTTTTCCATATACTATGTCACTAAACTCATATGTATGATTTCGTTTGTCATATAATTTTCCACTTCTTATTACTGTATTTTTATCACCCCAACTTACGAAATCTAAAGCTAAAACATTAGATGGTATTTGTATTTCTTTTGTACTTGGATCTGGTGTAAATGGATAATCTTGCTCAGTATTATATACCCAACCTTCAGACTGAGTTGATAATGAAACCTCGTCTAAAATTTGCTCTGCTAATTTTGCGGCTGGATTTAATGTAGCTAGTGATGTAACTGGTGCTTGTCCGATATTTGATAAAACAATATTGACAGCAGATAATTTTGTTAATTTATTAGTCATTTAATTTCTAGGGAATGAGAAGCCCCGACGGGCAAGAAGCCCGTGGGAACTAAAAATTATTGTGCTTGTAATGAACCAGCAACTGATGTACGCAATGCGCCTACACCCATACTGAGTTTTCCTACAATCAAGTCTCCTTGATACTGAACTCTGAAAGAATCAGATGTTGTTTCCACAGTTGGAGAAACCGTTTCGACGACGCCTGCCGCTTCTTTATGAAAAATAAGACCAGCGCAAGTGGCGTTAGCATCTACATAATCGTTATTTTCTCCAGTAACAGCAGAGTTGTAAGCCGCCATGAAAGGTAGGTTGTTTGATTTATATAGCTTTACTCCAGCAATGCTATATAGTCCTTCTCCACTATTAACAGAACCTTGAGTTCCACCTAATTCTCTGTTAAGAATATTTGTATCAACAGAAGAAATAAGTGATAGGTACTGTCTTGGGCTAAGTACACAACTGATTCCATCAGTAGGAGCGTTGCGCTCTTCTAGTACAGCTCTTGCCTCAAAGATACCATCAACGATAGCTTGTGCATCAAACTGTTTACCAGAACCGATAGACACTTCAAATCCACCTGACTCTCCTGTAACAGCCGCACTAGCTCTTGATGCTATGTCAAGAACTCTAAAGATTCTTTGATCATAGAACTTTGCTAAAGCCTCACCGATTTGTTTAGCTATTTCGGCTCTCTGAGAGTAATGAGAAAGAATCTCATCTAGGTTATAAACAAACTGAGAACTTACTAAGAGATCATCAGCATTAATTGTTACGGCGTTTGCCTTTAATGCTGTATCGCCAAGTATGGGCTGGCCAGCTACATGGAAGCCTGCACCGAGAGTACCCGTTAGTAAAAATTGTTTGCTTTTCGCTCCTCTCAAGGTGTAGTTTCTAACTAGACCTTTAGCGATAGAAGCGGCGTTAAATGCATTAAACACTTCTCCAGAAAATACGGTAAGTGCTGTTGCATATTTGTTTGCAAATGTATTACTCTGATTACCATTAACTGAATGGGGGCGAGTAATATTAGCCATGTTAGTCATGGACTTTAACTCCTAAAAAAAAGATATTTACAATTTCGACATGTCTAAGTTTTTGAAAGAATTAACCCTCTTTCCGAGGTGTACACCCCATTAGTTATCCGACGTATCGGGCTATTGGGAAATTGAGTAGGGAGGACTTGCACCTCCCAGAACGCTTAACCGATTACTCTTTTGTAGGCAACGCCACGATAAACGAATTTAATTACTTTCATAACTCTATCCATTACCAAGACCCCGTTCCATGCCTTGATTTCATGCGTCCCTTTCGGGATGAACGGACGTTGATGTTAACCTACAGTGGGTGATGTTAATGCCACTGATGTAGATTCAACTGAAGCTAAATCAAGTGGGAAGTTGTGTGCATTTCTTTCATGCATTACTTCAAATCCAAGGTTTTGTCTATTAACAATATCAGCCCAAGTTGGGATAACTTTGCCATTAGCATCAACAACTGATTGGTTGAAGTTGAAACCATTTAAATTAAAAGCCATTGTGCATATGCCCATTGAGGTAAGCCATATACCAACAACAGGCCAAGTACCAAGAAAGAAATGTAAAGCACGGCTGTTATTAAAACTCGCATATTGGAAAATTAATCTACCAAAATATCCGTGAGCCGCAACGATGTTGTATGTCTCTTCTTCTTGTCCGAACTTATAACCATAGTTCTGAGATATTTCTTCTGTTGTTTCTGCAACAAGTGATGAAGTAACGAGACTTCCATGCATAGCGGCGAAAAGAGATCCACCGAATACCCCAGCAACACCGAGCATGTGGAACGGATGCATAAGGATATTGTGTTCTGCTTGGAATACGAACATGAAGTTAAAAGTAC
>VTLG01011312.1_pt1 | contig 26515 bp, 29 predicted proteins | sample 4694571 | NCBI WGS metagenome assembly VTLG01 (sample SAMN12604809, study PRJNA352737) | marine metagenome | biome: ENVO:00000447; feature: ENVO:00000209|ENVO:00000569|ENVO:01000036; material: ENVO:00002151; isolation source: viral sequences binned using virsorter ...
AGTGCTTTCTAAAACGCCTCTTGATGTTAATGTAGCCTCACCAAACACACCAAAAGGATTAGCCCTATTTAATTCGGCAATAGGAACCAGAAGCTGTGCCAAGTGAGCCATTCTCTTTGGCATCCTGACCCCTAAAAAGTCTTCTGTCTGTCCTTTATACTTCTGGATAGCTTTGTGCCTGTATGAACTATAGTTAGTCAGTTGCTCCATTGGCTCTTTAAGAAATGGGGTTACCATCTCAAAGATGAGATCTTTAGGTCTGCCTAATCTTTCTAGGTCAGCAACAGGGGCATAGTTTAGAAGGGCGATCATCTTCCATACATCTGACTCCCCTTCTTTGCCTAGATAAATAGGCACTCTCTTTCCATACCAATCAGTAGCGTCAGCGGAAGGTCTGCCTTCACCATATTCTATCTGTTCTCTAGCTGTAGTTAGCTTCTGGTATCTTTGGGGATTAGTTAATATTCCTTCTATTTGGGCTGGAATATTTTTCCTTGACCAAGTATAAAAAGGTATAAGGCGTTTAAACACGTTCTGCTCAAACCCTGAGAGATCAGAGTAATCAAACAATGCCTTTTTTGTAAACATGGAAGCTTCGTCAAAACTACTTCCCTTCTTAACTTTGTCAAGAAACACAGCAAGCCTAGCATTGTTTTCAACCATGCCGCCAAAGTTAAACCCATACCTTAACGGGAGTGATTCAGTACCATACAACCTACCACCCATGCCGCCAAGCGGAGCAAGCCCCATCTCACCTTCTAGAGTTCTCTCTAGGTTCCGCGTTACATCTGCGCCATACTGACCCCTTCCAACTACCCCTCTTTCTAGAGCGGCGTCGTACAGTTCCTTATATGTGTATTCACCTAGCTTATCAGTCTCAGAAATCGTTCCCCTTCTTGCTTGGTTCTGAATTTCTGCTGCCTCTTTATATGATAGTGGGTTTTTTACCCCGGCTAAAGAATATGCGTTCCATATATTACCTACAAGGTTTCTGACATGGTATGCTGGACGCACTCCAAGAGACCACATCTTCCAAAGTCCCTGTAACTCATCAAAATGTTTAAGGAACTGGGATGTTACTCTGGGGTTTACCAGAAGCTTATGTTGTTCTTCTATTAACTTAGCGACCTGTGGATCAAACCACTTCCCGCCTTCCTCTAATGGGAAATCTTTATACCCCTTTACCTCTACACCCTTAATCATTTTTTTACTTTTAGGGTCATAGATCAGTTGTTTCTGATGCCCTAATGCTTTAGCAACATCTTTTAGATATTGAGCGCCAGCCATACCCGTAATGTGTCGGCCCTTTCTGACCCCCATTAACAACGCTGGATCAAGGTGTAAAAGCTGTTGCCCTTCTAACTTCTGAGCATACTCAACATTGATTTCTTTTATCGTGCCTTTTATATCTCTAGGCAATGCACTTGCGTGTTGGGCTGGACTTCTAAACCAGTCAGCAAAAGACTTACTACCACTTAAAGCACTTCTTCCCTTCGGTCCTAAGATATGAGGAAGGTATGATTGAACTCCCAAATCCCTAGAGTTATCCATGATGTCCGTGATCTTGACACCCGCTCTCTTCTCCAACTCAAGGAAATCTTCATACTCAATCTTATGACGCTTAGCAAGATCAAAAAGTTCTTGGTTAAACTGACCTCCAGAAGCCTCTAACTCCTCTGTCATTCTTAGGCGCATGGCTTCATCTGGAGTAGGGGCTGTATAAAAAGGATATCCCTCTTCAGTTACTCCACGGCCCTGCATCTTTTTAACTGGGTTTTCTATAGCTTCTGCAAATGCCCTAGCCGCATCATCATACGAGACTCCAGCAGCACCAGCCATTCTGTCAATCTCTTTTCTGAGTTGCTTGACTTCTTGTTCTATTACAGAACGCTGGCCAGCAGCACTGAGTCTTGCTTTATCTGCGGCTTCTTTAGCTACTCTTACATCCCCTCTGTATACACCTAAACCTCTTGCCACATCAGTACGGCCAAGGTTCTCTGCAAGATTCTTTACCACATTTGGAGTTACAGCAGAAACCCCCTTCCCAATTGCTCTGGCTGCGCCAGCGCCTACATAGGTTAAAGGGTCTCCAAGAACATCCCCAACAAAGCCAGCAACAGGGGCAAGGATCTTATGCTCCTCTTTAAATTCCTCAGAGAAGAAGTCCATAGTCCTCAAGTCATCCTCAAGGTTCCAGCCCTTTTTCATAGCCTTCAAGATGTCATCTTCCCCAAGGGAAGCTTCTACCCCTAACCATAGCGCCCGTCTAGGACGGTCTAGGTTCATCAGGATGTCTAATAACCTGCTACCAGTCCTCTTAGCAGTAACTCCTATTGCAGATAGAAGTCCCTGATCTTGTGGGGTTGGAGAAGCATATTTACTGAAGTCTAAATTAGACATTCTTATCTAAGCATTGATGGATCAGGAATCCAATTACCAAAAGTAGCAACCCAATAATCCCAATTTTCTTTTTCTAAATCTCCAGCCGCTATAGCTTCTTGTGGAGATCTACCCTTCAACGCTTCTAACATATCATTAATCTCTGTAGTGTACGGCATGACTTTTATCTTTCTCATATCTGGATGTAGGGCTACATAGTCTGCTGCTATTTCAGCACCTATACCCAGAAAATCTTTACCACCACCCAACATCTCATCAGCCATATTTATTTTATAAGCCCATGCAGAAGATAAACTTTCTGACTGTAAAAGTCTTTGTGTTTCTCTTACTTCAGCCATCTTGGTAGAGGATGGTCTCTCTGAAGGTCTGTCTCTACTATAACCAGCCGGAACATCATCTACAGGATGGAGATTTAATATATCTTTATCTGGGTGTAATCTTATTGCACCATTTTCATTAACAATAGGGTAGTATGTTATTTTTGGCTGAGACATTAATTGTATGGCTCTCCACGTTTGGTCATTTCTCATCCGGGCTAAATCTATAGTACCGCTTAAGAAGCTATTTGCCGCAGCCGTTCCTTGGCCAGATAAAATACCCAAACCAGCTAACCCATTAAATGTTTTTTCTGCATCTTCCCAGTCTATTCCACCTCTCTGTGCGCCAATCAAATCTAAAATTTTATTAAAACTACTTTTATTTACAATTTTCATTGGGGCTTCATTAATAGAAGTTGACCCTGTAGTAAGCGGCTTATCTGTATCTTCCTCTTTACCTCTTTTATTTAAATTATAAACAGCAGGCGGTTCAACTGGCGCTTCTATTCCGGCTTCACCTAAAGCCCAATCCTTAATTGATTGCTCAATTTTACCTCCAGCAAGTCTAAGCACATCAGTAAATCTGGAATCTTCTTCTCCAGCTACTCTTTCTTTGAATTGCTCTTCTCCCCTAGAGGCAATAAGATCAGATAAAAACTGTTCATCATAACCGGGTAAGGAAGTATCAGCACCATAAGTTGCTGGCCTAGTATATGGTTGATAAGATGGGGTATATTCTCCAGCCCTAGGGGAAAAAGTTTCTTCCATATGACTAATTGGTAATCCTTCAAGACCCGTCGGGGCAAATTCTTGCTCTGTTGTAGCTATTGGTCTTTCCCACGGAAACATTGGGGTAGGCATTAAAGTGCCGCCTACAGCACCAGTCATGCCAGTACCTAACCATTTAGCAGCGCCCAATGGAACCTTGGTAAGAAACTTGGCAGTCCCCCAGCCCGGAGGACGCATAGGCTTATATCCGGGGCTTGCCCTATACCTACGCCTATTCTCTAAATACCTTGTCCACCATCCGGGGGATGTTTTTGGCGTCGTGGCTGAAGCAGCGCCAGCCGTTCTAGCCCCTTCAGGAATATAAATTGGTTCTGCCATTATCTACCCCTCCATCTGAAGCGGTGTTGGATTAAGTAACTGCATCTGCTGTCTTTGTCTACGCCTTCCCACACCCCTTACACTTCTAGCCTTGTCTTTCTTCTTCATACCCTCAACGAGCGCCATCATTGCGGTCTGCTTTTGCATCTTATACATCTTGTCTACAGTCTTTTCAATAGGCTTAATATCAAGAATCATGTCAGTGTCAATATCTTCTTCAGAAAGACCAGTCTTAGCACTAACCTTCTGAACTAATTCATTAAACTCTCTTCTTGATTCATCTTGCCTTTGATTCCAACCTCCCATAGCGCCAGCAGGAACAGCATCACGCCTAATTTCTTCTCTAGTTCTTATCTTGCCCGGAGAAGGTTTCAAACCAGTATCTGGATCAACCCAACCTTGAGCCTGACTCTCTAGGATATCTGTCTCTACTCTACCTCTTGGTCTTAATGACGGATCAACAGGATCAACCGGAGTGATAGGAGAAACCCCTCCAAAGATATCTTCTGAAGTTAAAGGGGGTGCTTCAGGTTCTACACCTGCAAATATATCTGTAGTATCAACCTCTGGAACACCACCAGCTATTGGATCAAAATCTCGCGGATCATACGCTCCCTCTACAGGAGGAAGACCACCAGCTAAAATCTCTGCATCTGTCAGTAAACCCATCCTGTCCCATGGTGGAGCAGAGTAGGTTCCCGGCGGACCTATCGGCCCTTGATCTGGAGTAATTGCTTGGGGTGCAACAAAAGGTGCTTCCGCCTCACCCATGCCTGTAAGCCAATTTGGCAGGGTTGGCGGTATCTCTTCCATGGTTGAAATGATATTAGACCCTGAAGGAACATCTAACGGTGGAAGGATATTAGCCGTACCTCTATCTGCTTGTTCAATAGCCCTATCTACCATTGGCATTTGTGGCTCTATAGTAGCCTGAAAAGTTGGCGTCGGAACAATAACTGGTGGAACCTCTTCTTCCAGCAATCCCCTCACGCCCATCACTCTTTCTTGATCCCCATATGCCTGTCTGTATGCTTCATCAGGTATGATATGCGGCTCAAACCTCTGTAGACCACCCATATCAAAACCAGCAATTGGCGTGCCTTCAGGGGAAATAATAGGTTCTTCCTCTAATGTAGATACAAATTTCTCCCCATCCCAATACTGATGAAGAGGATGACCCGGCTGGGTTGGAGTAAATTGTCTCTCATAAGCGATTCTATCTTGCTCTGCCGCTATATCTGCTGGTACTTGATCCCACTGATTCTCTGGCCTACCCAATCCTAACGGATCTTCAGCAACTACCGGCGGCATGGCCCAAACCTCACCTACATCTCCTTGACCACCCATAGCATATAAATCATTAATCCGGCGAAGTTCATCTAATTCTGCCTGATCTGAGGCAGCAGAAAGACCCCAATCACCAGTTCCAGTACCTTCCAAACCCATGGGGTCATCAAGAAGACTTTGAGCAGGGAACTTCTCTGTGCTTACTATTGTAGAAGTGCCATCTGCCTTGGTTTTAATCTTTACTTCTTGTTCTTCTGGTTCTGGCCGCCATTGAGATAAAGATATAGCTTCTTCCTCTTGAGCCATTCTCTGGGCAAGTTCTGCCTCTTGTCTGGCCAATTGGTTACGTGCAAGCTGCTGTTGTCTCCAGCGCCTTTCCTCAAGGTCTAGCCTACCAAGATTTCTAAACCCTACTCTTCTTCCATAGTCGCCTAAAGCCATATTATTACCCCATCAAGAATTTACCAGCCATAGCTAGCTGTGCAAGATTACCTATTTGACTCATAGCACTTGGTGTAGTCTCTTGGGTTGCCCCATACTGACCAGCAATATTACCAAGGTACTGTTGTAGCTGTTGCTGTGGCGCTGTAGTCTCATACTGATATTGAGCCATTTGTCTGTCCAGAGCAGCCTGATCCATCGCTCTTTGCTCTTCACCCACACCACCCAGAGCAGCCATAGTTTCAAGAGGCGCACCCATAATACTAGGGTATTGCCCCATGAACTGAGGTATTCTTTCCTGTGCACCTGTATAAGCACCCATATAAGCCTGTGCCAAAGGAGTTGTCATGCCTTTGGTCACCGCTTCTGAGATTGCCTGTTGCTGTAGCATGTTTCCCCTACTGCTTCCACCGGGTTGATAGTCCACTAAGCTTTGCCTTAGTTTTGGAAGCATACCCGTTCCGGGTCTAGTTAAACTACTTAGAACATTTTCCTCTAAAGCGCCCCTAAGCTGTCCAAATGGCCCCGCATCATAATCTACCTGACCACCCAATCCACCTGTTAAAGCCTGTTCAGCAGCCTGTTGCATACGTGCAGGTCGTGGACCTTGTGTATAACCTATAACATCCTGCATAGCCCTCTGTTCAGCAGGTCTAAAACCAGCTAGTGTTTCACCGGGAAAATATGCTGGAGCGCCACCAGATAATTGTCTAGCCGCCTCTTCAAACCCTGCCTGTAGAAATGGCTGTTGGCCCCAACCCCGCACACCGCCTACGTCAACATTTTGACCTTGACTTATTGCGCCCCAAGGTTGCGTTTGTGTAACTGATCCTCCAGACATATCATATTCTCCTAGAATTATCTCTTAACCCACATAAAACCATTCCACTTGTATAACTTAGGAAACGCCTTATAGTGGCCAGCGTTGGGATTGTGAAAATCAATCCATTCTGCTGCTGTTTGACCTGATTGTTGTTGTGTTAATTCTTCTGTTTCGGGTATTTCAGGTTCTGGATCATATGTAATATCAGACCCCATCCAGCCGGGTTTTACATAACTCATATCTGGCCTTTGGTAAGGTGTTCTTAGTGCTTGAGAAATTAAGCCCAATCCCTCTACAGTTCCCGGTTGATATTCAGCCCCAAGACCTTCCCAAAGACCACCTGTCTGCATACTTGGAGTTTCATAATCCAACAATGACATTGGATGCGTCCATGCTGGGCGCTGTGCTAGTCTCCCCATGCCAAAAGGAATACGGCGTAATGTTCCTGTTGTGGTGTCTACTACGACAGTGCTACCATCATCTTGGGTAGGGCCGCCATTAGGGCCGCCGTTAGGGCCGCCATTAGGGCCGCCATCCTCATCAGGCCACGTCACGGTTCCCGCATCATCATCAAATACAGCGCCCTCCCAAACCGGAGCCTGAACTGGTGTAGTAGGAGTTGTATATTCAACATTACCACGCTGACCAGTAGATGACACAGGCCCAGAGCCTTTCCATGCAGTTGGTGAATCCTTATATGCTGTTTCTTCTGCAAATGCTTGTTGTACTAAATCTCTACCTTTATCTATATACTGATTTTGGCCACCCCATTTTGCCGCCTCTACTGCCCTTGCGTTCTCTGCGGCGGCAAGATTACCAAGCCGCATTGCATTTAATGCTTGAGCATCATTTGCCATCTGATCGGTTACTTCTGTCCAGCCCCAATCAGACATACCGCCGCTATCATTCATACTCAAAAGACCACCGGGGCCATAATGATTTTCAGAGCCAATACCACTATTATGTAAGTCTAAATCCTGCAATAACCCAATCTCTTCTGGTGTTGCATAAATTAGTTCCGTCCAATGACTTGTTGGTTTATTGCCCTTAAAAAATTTAGGCACAGTAACCGTTTGTCTTCCTTGTGATTTAGCCATCAGTGCATCCTAGCCGTTAGGTCTTTTGTTAGTATGTGGTATGAGCATTTCCAGTCCCTTAATATTTTTAGCCATCCTTTTCTACCCCAACACTCAAGGGAAGTACAGCCAGCAGATAAAGCCCAATCCTCAATTAAGGGGAGATACTTTATCCATCCATCCATTTCTTCACCGGCTATTGAAATAATTCTCAATACTCTCTTTCTGGGGTAGGGGACTATTTGAGTAACCATGGAAGCCATGATTTCATTGTTCTTTATTGCCGTCCATAGCTGCATATCACCATTAGTAATAGCTTCATAAAAGTCTTCAGGGGCAAGTTCACCCTCTGAATGTGGTTCCATTAACTCTAAATGGGGGTGAATCTTTTCCCAAATATAGGGAACATCATCAGGAGAAACTAAAAGAATCTTATAGTTTGTTCCAGCTTGTACCGTACCAATAAATTCCTTCACCCGATCCCGGATTCCAGTCTGATCCATCTGCAAATCTGATGTCTCCGGTTCTTGGTCTCGCCGGTGCTTCATGTGTTCTCTCTAGTCTGAATGTTGCTTGGTTTAATAGGATGTCTCCCAGTCTTTTTAGTTCAGTGACAAGATATAATCCCAGACTCTCTGGGTCTGCAGGTAATGGGCCGGGTTCATAATGTGTTACAGATCGCTCTACTCTATCTACATGGGTAGCCATCAGTTCATCTTGGAGCCTCTATTCCCTGCGTTCTTAACGTCCAGAGCATAGCCGTCCAATCTCCATGTTTGATCTCCGGTGGATTCAAATTTCACACCGATATATTTTCCTGTAACCCTTACCGGAACTTTTGATTGTGAGTCAGGATTGAAGGTATATGGGCCTTCCCATGTAATGCTCTCCTCCGCTGACATCTGTGCGCCTACATAGACGTTCACAGTATTTGCGTCTGAAGATGACATCTTGGGCCATACAGATAAAATTTTCTTTACTCTTGCTGGATTAGGCTGACCCGACTCATCCATAGTCAACCCTGTTCTTTCAATGTAGGATGTCATGTTAGTTCCATCTTTCTGGTTTCCGGTTTCATGCCTATACATTTTAGTATCGGTTGCAGATGCCATTACCAGAGATTTACCAGCCGTATTAGAGAAGGCAGATGCACCCGCTGTATTCCAATTCAATGAATTGTTAGCCCATGTGGATGTGTCAGCAGACCATGAGGAAGAGGATAATGGATCGCCTTCAATTCCATATCCAATCATTGATGTTTCTGGAAGGTCGCGCTCTGTAAATGTTTCATTTGCCCAATTCCAAACCAGCGCCTTATCGCACTGAACATTTGTTGTATTTCCAGCGGATACATAGCAAGCCCACATCTCTGTATTTCCATAATCTGCAACTACAAATGCTTTCTCATGTTCATCACCATTCATATTACCGAACAAATAATCCCTCATCTTATGAGGAAGAATCGATGTAACCTTTATACCATCGTTTATATAGATATCACCATTACCAAAGATAAAATGCTTATCTCCATATTCAGCCACACAATTTGTGGATAATGCGCCAATATTTGGCGAGAGTTGACGAAATGCAAAGATAAATGGAGTGCCCACATACGACATCTGGTAAATTGAGTCCTCCTTATAGATCATAAACTTGTCTGTCAGGGGAAGTCCGTCTAATATGGCTCCCTTTGAGTCAGCAAGTTCATACTCACCAGCATCAACCGTTGCCGAAGTTTCATCCCAAGAAGATGGGACAGCTTGTATGGCCGCCTCATGTGACCACTTCACCACATTTGAATACTTAGTACCGGACTCTGTTATATTAAGGGCAATCAGGAAGGATCGGAACGCCTTAATGGATTTACATTCAGTAGAGGCTGGCCAGTTGCTCAAGTCTGCCATTCTAGTACCTACTGCAGGTACGCCAGAACTCAATGCCCAGAACTGCGGGTCATCAACACCGTTGGTCATAATGAGAACACCACCCAATACAGTGGATATCCAACCACCTCTGGCTGTGGCGCTATAATCACCGGATGATCTGGTTATGTCAGTCCATGCCGAACCGTTGTGTACATAAATCTTAGCTAATCCACCGATTATCCAGTAGGACGCAGACCCTGCTACTAAGTTAGTAATGTAGTAGGGCGCAACAGGGCAAGAGGCCATAACCTCCTTATAGCCGGGGGTCTTCTGTATAGCCCCATGCTCTGCCCTTATATTATTGCCATCCGTCCAGACGTTATTGGGCAGTTGCCAAGCATTTATATCCTTGACAATCCCAATCTGCCCGACCTGATCAATCGGGATTAAAGCCATGTTAGGGCTGGACCGGCCAGCTAACGGATTTGACTTCTTCGACGGTGGTTAATCCCGCTGGAAGATCACGCAAGTCCTGACGGTACGCGGTCATTGCGTCCGACATGGTGACGTCCTGTAAGGCGTACCAGTCTGTAGCAGACAGTCTGCGGGTACGGTCTTCTCTTAATCTCGCAATTGCGCGATCAAAAGCACCGGCTTCCCATGCGGCCTCTTCAGCATCTCTTGCTGTTTCTTCTTCCGGCGTAAATTGGATTCTTACACCGTTTACCATTTTATGTCTTGCCATCTGTTGCTCCTAATAATTAAGAAATACCGTACATCTGAACAAACCCATCAAATGTTCCGTTGCTTGGCGCAAAGGAAATTTCGTCAATTGCCGAAGTGGTATTTATGTAACCTGCAAAATTGACTTCACCCGCGTAAGGTGTATTTGTTTGTATGATTCCTCTTCCATAAAAATGCTTCACATAGGTTGTATTGCTGGGATTAAAAAGATGCAATACGCCACTACTAATAGCATCCGCTGAACTGTCATTACTGTGTGTAATATATTGGTATCCAGTTCCCTGCGCTAAATCAGCACCAGTGCTATAGGACAGTCCGGGTGTTCCCCCGGATTCAGCATGATTGGTTTGGAAATAAGTTGATGTTATCGTTTCATTAAAGCCTGACCCACCTGACGCATTAAACTGAAACCATAAAACATTATCGTTTGTATCGTTATGGAGAGAAAACACAAACATATACTCGTCATAGGTGCTGTCTATTCCAGAAGTTATATCAACGCTGGATGCATTGCTTGGCGTAGCCGTCGAAATCAGTGTTGGTATACCCATTAGCCTACTCCATACATTTTTATAGTTCCATCCAAGTTTCCTGACGACATTTTGAACTGAACGTTAGTAAGCGCCGCAGTAAAATTAAAATATCCCGCCGCAAAGCAATCCATACAAACATTATTTCCTCTAAGATTTTGAACCCGCGAATACCACTGTTTGACGTAGGTTGTATCTGACGGATTAAACAAAACCAGTTCTCCAGCACAACTTTCGTCTGAGCCGTTTCCGGTATTAAATGAAAGTGGCTGAAAGGCGGTTCCCTGCCCTTGATCTTTAGATTCTTCAATAGTCACCGCAGGATCAGAACCTGCTTCTGAATGAGTAGCGAAAAAGAATGTACTCGTTACTGTTTCATTGTATCCAGACTGACCAGAAGCATTGACCTGAAAAGTTAAGTCCGTGTTATCTGTAGCCGGATTTATATCTATAAATTTAAAGATATAAAGTTTATAAGTGCTGTCTATACTGGAAGTAAAATCTACAGTAGCAAGATCAGTCGTGTCGGCAGTGTTATCTGCTAATAGTGTCATTGCCATATTACTTTACTCCCCACATTTTGATCTTACCGTCAAAGTTCCCTGATGACATTTTGAATTGAATATCATCAATTGCTGCGGTGATATTGAAATATCCAGCAACTAATTTTTGGGAAGACACGCTACTATCTGCATACGTTTGTGTTGTTGCAGTAAAATGTTTTACATATGTTGTTGATGCTGGATTAAACAGGTGCAGTTCACCAACACAAGATTGATCTGCTTCATTACCAACATTATCGGATAGTTGTTGATAACCTGTTCCTTGTCCTTGATCCCTTGCAGCTGTATAGGCCAAAGACGTCGCACTGTCATCTTCAAAATGGTAAGCATTTACATACGTTGTCGTCATTGTTTCGTTATAGCCTGATGCACCGACTGCATTTGCTTGGAATGTAAAATTTTCACCGTCAGTAGCAGGATTGATGTTATAAAATTTGAAAATGTATTCCCCGTAAGTTGACGTAATTCCAGAATTAAATGTTATTGCTGAATCACCGGAAGCAGTCTGCGACGAAATCAGAACGACATCTCCGGTAGATACACCGGCCACTCCCATAATGGCGGCTTTGTTTGCTCCTAATGGCATAATATTTTCCTCACTTCATGTCCGTCCCGGCAGCAAAGCCGTACCAAATGGTTCCCGCATCTACCGTTGTAAATGTCAAAATATCTATTCCACTTGATGTTAATGATGGTGCAGAGCCTCCAGCCCAATCTACTGAACTCGGCCAATTAACCGTTTGGCTTCCACCGTTAGTTAAGATCAATGTAAATGAACAGGCTTTGCCAGTTGCAGAAGGATTGGTAAAGGTGAAGGTTTGTGTGCTTGTCGATACTGTTGCGGTAACAACGTTTCCTGCGCTTACATCAATTGCGTCAGTGCCTCCCCCAAGATCACCTAAAACATTTACAGTCTCAGCGTAATCCTTTATCTCCGGTCTTATGGCTTGCTCGTCTTGGAAGTTAATATAACCACCTAAAACCATATCTGCTGACGAGTCAATAGCAATTGCAGCAGTAGTGCCATGTGCCACACCCGCTCCAATCTCTAACTTGTCTGTTCCATCATCAAGACCTATACGATAATCAACAGCGTTCCCGTCAAAATTAAGATAAGTGTCAACGGCTGCTCCATCGCCTATTGTTACTGTATCATCAGTAATGCTTAATATTTCATTTGTTCCTACTGTAGAGCCTTCACCAATAATTAGTTTATCGGCACTATCATCTAAGGCTATATGAAAGTCCTTCGCGTTTCCATCAAACAATATAGTTGTGTCTTCTGCTCCAGCATCACCAATAGTGAGCAGTGGGGTTGTGCCGGTAATTTTTACATCTCCAACAATTGTAACAACACCTGACGCCTGTGTAAGAACTTTTGAATCTGCTGACGTACCAAGAGTAGCAATATCAAGATAATTCATCTCCGCTTCTGAAGCGGTAACAGCAGTTGTCCCTGAAAGACCGCTGAACTGCGTCTTTAGAACAGTTTTGAGCATCCTAAGATGATCATCACCAACTGATACAGAGTCGGAGGCAACGGGATTAGTTGCTACTAATTGACTAATGTATGTTGCAGTTTCTTTTGCCATTATCTATCTCCCATTAACCCATATCTAACCCTGCGGCGAATCCATACCATATAGTTCCTGCATCCAGAGTCGTAAAGGTAAGAACGTCTACACCGGAAGATGTCAGGGAGGGTGCGCTTCCACCAGCCCAATCAACTGATCCCGGCCAGTTCACAGTTTGTGATCCACCATTGGTAAGAAACAGGGTAAATGATCCAGATACTCCGTCTGCCGGTGGGTTGGTAAACGTAAAAGTCTGTGTGCTGGTTGATACTGTCGCAGAGACTACATTGCCAGCGGTGAAATCAATTGCATCAGTACCGCCACCAAGATCGCCAAGCGCGTTTATTGTTTCAGCATAATCCTTAAACTTAGGTCTGCTAATTTCCTCATCCGCGCAAGCAATTCCACCGCCTAATGTCATGTCACCATTAACGTCCATTGATATACCGGCAGCAGTTCCATGCGCTGCGCCACCACCAATCTCTAGCGTGTCTGTACCATCGTCGAGTCCAATGCGGAAGTCCTGTGCATTACCATCAAAGATAATATAAGTATCTTCAGCAGTTGCATCACCGATAGTTATCTTGGGCTGGTTAAACTTAGTTTCTGACCCATCACCATTTACAGAGATCAGAGTATTACTACCAGCAGTCGTACCTGTACCGATAACTAGATCATCAGCAGAGTCATCTAATGAAATGTGAAAGTCTAAGGCGTTGCCGTCGAAGGCAACCATTGTGTCTTCGGCTGTTCCATCGCCTACCGTAACGGTTGGTACTTTAAGTTGAACCTCAGAAGCGTCGCCATTGATTGAGACAATGGTATTCGTTCCGGCAGTTGACCCTGTGCCAATAACCAAGTCATCAGCAGAGTCATCTAGTGCTACGTGAAAGTCCAGAGCATTACCGTCAAAGACAACCTTCTGATCCTCTGCTCCAGCATCACCTACTGTTAGGTTTCCGCCAACTATAAGGTCGCTCGTAAATCTGCCAGTGTTATTGACATCAAGGGCGTATGAAGGGCTGGTATCACCAATCCCTACCATTTGATTTTTCAGTGTAAGAATGGCGCTGCCATCTAAATAGAAATCAGTCCTAGCATTACCCGCGCCATTATTAATTTGGAAATTTGAAGAATTGGAAGCATTGTTATCCATTTCAAATATCTGGTCGCCAGAAGAAGTCTCAATCTCCAAAGTGTTACCAAAGTCAATTTTACTAACAGCAATGGCTGCATCAGATGCTACATCTGCGTTGGCAATAGTGCCGTCAAGAATTGTGGTGGTGGTTACTGTACCTGACCCACCCTGTTGTGTTGCTGCAAAATTATTTAACATTTTTAATTACCTCACGGGTATCCGCCAGTGTTCATAACCCTGAGTTGTGAACCTGAGTGACGATCTTTATTATCTTGGTTTTGTATGTCGTCTATTGCTTGCCTAAAGGCTGTTGCCCATAAAGCAACTCTTTCATCATTCATAATGAAAGGTTCAGCCTCTAATAATGTCCCATATAAATATACATCTGGGTTATTAGTCAGCATATCATTTGTTGTTGCTGAGTCAGATAAAGCGGTAAAGGCTTTATAGTAAAGCATTGAGGTTGTATAGACAGCATCAGGGTTTGGCCCTAATCTTACTTTGTCAGCTATAATTGTAAAAACTTCCGGTTTTGCTTTAGTGCTGCCAGCTTGCATCCTTGACATCATCTCAGGAGTAATGTAGGCCAGTGGCGTTATTGGATCAGTAGACAAGTGAAACTCCCTCATCTGTACAAATCCTGTTGGCAGGTTATATTCTCTTGTCCCCGCAGAAGTAGATATTGCAGTAGAGACAGTTTCCATATCCCTAATTCTTAGAATACGGTTAAACCTAGCCTCTGCCAGAGTAATAAACTCTGGTATCCTATCGGTTAGATCACTTCTGTCTAACCAATTTGCGGCTGCGGTCTTAAGCTGCGCGAACGTCCCTATCGCCATCAGACATGAACCAATCGCATACTTACATTAGAACCACCTACTCTCTGGTGATGTAAATACTGAGATACACCCTGACCAGAGAACTTAGGTACGTTAATGAATGTGAGTCCAGCCGCTAATTTAAGATCATTGGCTGTGCTGACAGAGGCACTTGAAGATGAAGAGAAGTTAAAGTAAATCTCCCCATCTGTATGGATACCTAATATTTTCGCGGAAGTAACATTTGTCGCGGCGGCAGAAGAACCTACCGTAACAACGCTCTGCACATCCCACCTGTTGAAACTACCATCATCGCTTCGTCTATACATAATTTATACCCTTAGATATTTGTTGGAGCAACTTTAAAATACTTGTAATCGGGATCATTAAGATACCGAGCAAGAAGTTTGGGGTCTTTTTGGATTGCCCCGTTTGTATCCATCATCCACTGTTCCCATACATTTATGGGTATAGAAGCCGTGTGATGCCACTCGCCCCTCTTACCTAAAGATAATTTATCTCCATAGGCGTTCATCTTCCTTTTGTTTTCATCAACAATAGGCTCTGCATCCTGTACCGTATTTAATGTAACCTTATTCTCTGATTCATCAAAATGGAAATCAGTTCTGCGCCAAGGCTCGTGATCTACGACTAATCTTTTAGACATAACCTATATTCCCTACCTTTGGTGCACCATCTGCCGGATCGTTATCAATATACGCCTTCTTTAACCAACCCATAGCATCGGTTGGCTCTTTAGGTTTCTCCACCTTAGGTGAAGCCTTCTTTCCTTTCACCATTTTCTTGGCGGCGGATTCAAGTTCTTTATCTATATTTTTCATCTATGCCCCATTTCGGCTAATTACAATTCTATCGGTTAATGTGAAGTTTCCTGATACGCTTACACGCTCCTCATCTACCCAGAATGGATGAACCATATGATCTAGTGTGGCAGGAAACATGAGGATTAGGTTATTCTGGGGGGTTACATTCCACATACTTACACTGAGTGGACTGATAGACTCCCCATACTTAAATACTATATGACCAGCATCCTGAACATTAGACTTCGCCTGTTCCTTAAATATCTTCTCTGGTACATCCAGATATACAACAAAGGAAACAATGCCATGATGCTGATGTGGTGGATTATGGTCGTACCGTCTTTGGAAGTTTATCCAGAGAGTATCCAGATTAATCTCTAGATCTTCCTTACCCGGCGCGAAATTTACTCTCCCACCGTCATAGTGGTAAACCATGAAATCAAACCACTGAAATAGAATCTTCAGCAATTCTGGAAATACCTTTACGATATATTCATTTCCATAGTCATAAGATCCGCCGAAATACATATTACCAGCCAATCTCTTGCCATAATCATGATCTTTATTTCTGATTCTCTTTCCTTCCTCAAGAAGAGATTCTCTTAGGTCATCAGAGATAAAGTTCTGATATATACACGGCCCGAATGGGAATACTACTTTACCGCCGTATTCGTCCTGAATATTAGGACAGTTAGTTTCTAATTCTTGCATAAAATGGGGGCGAGTTTCCCCGCCCCCGGTACTTATCTACTCTTTTGCATCAGCAAGGATACCGCTTGACTTCTCGTTCTTGGAAATCAGGCCATACTCAGCAAGCAACAACTGCTTGTGGGCATCACCAGTCTTTGCAAGTTCAACAGTCTGGAAAGGACGGAGCCAACCAATGGCCCAAAAGTCCATATCCAAAAAGAACACGTGTTCCGTGCTTTTTACGTTACGGTCACTTACGATTCTGAACGTACCAAAATCGCTGACGTAAACGTCAACAGCGGCCACAACGTGCGCGGGTGCATCACCCTTAGTATTAGTTCTAAGAGATGATACAGACTGTGCTAGATCAGAGATCGCCTGTTTAATGGCAGACGGGGCTAAGATCAAGTCAGGATTACCACCAGCATCATAGCAGTCTTTGATGACGTTCTTAATGCCAGCTTCTGTAATAGAAGCAGTAGCGGTAGCTTCTGTCATTGCAGTCGTACCCGTTGCACCAGCAGCCGGAGAACCGGACGTTGGATTCATGGATACATAGTTGGTAGCAAGCCATGCAGGAACACCAGCCGTTGCTCTGGCTGTAGTTGAGTTACCAGCAGCACGGACGATATTTTCAAGTAACATACCTTCCATATCGCGCTTCATGCGCTTGCCATTTTTAGCCAATTGATAGGCTTGATGTTTGCCGTGTCCGGCATAGTTAACCGCATCGTCAGTTCCAGATGTCTGATTTACATATTGTGATATCTGGCAGTAATTTCCAAGTCGCGTTGGAAGTACCCGTGCGGTAGCAGCAATGCTGTCATCGCCTTCAATTTTACGGTTAGTTGCACCAGCCGTGATTGAGTCAGTTTGCCACTCAAAGAAAGTATTATCAACACTTTGCTTAGAGCAACCCGACATGAAGGGGGTATCCATAGGAGCGATATTGTAAATTACATCTGACAATTGTTCGCGGATCGCTACTGACGAATAAGTCAGTGACGTATTTGTAGCAATTGCCATTTGTTTTTCTCCCTAAAGAAATTTATTAATCTTGCATCATATCTTCCAGAATAGAGATCGCGTCATCGACATGACCTGACTTCTGAAGACGTTTCATTTTTGCAGCACGTTTGACCTTATTGTCTTCACCCTTACTCTTTCCCTTTCCTGACCGGACTACTTTGGGCTTATTTTTAAGCTTTTTAGACTTAACATCAGCGTTCTGTAGACTGTCATATTTTTGGGCTTTTATAAGAACTAATAAAGACCTATGGTCTACAAGAGAACCTACCTCCTCAGGTGTATAGCCTACTGACAGAGCATATTCTTTTATATCTTTGGCAATTTTCTTTTGCTTGTCTGGTTCTTTCCATTCCGGCAAAACTTGCGCCATCTTAGAGTGTTCCTGTTGTAGAACCTGATGGGCTTGCTGTTGATATTCCTGATACTGCTTCTGATATGCTTCGTCCTGCTGTGCCTGATACTGGGCAATGTTATCTTGCGCTTCTCTAAACTCTTCCTTCTTTGTGATAAATGCTATTGGGTCTTCGGCTTTTAGTTGTTCCCAGTTTATACTGGCATACTGTTCCAGACCCGGAGCAGAACTATCTACAATTTGTTGTAAAGAATCTATATACTGCTGCCTTTCTGCCTGAATCTGCTGGTATTCTTGCGCCATTTGTTGTCTAGCGCCGTCAAATGCCTTCCGGTGTTCTGACAGTTCTTGTGTTTTCTTGGTATAGTCTGATTGACGCGAATAACCTTTCAGTAGTTCGTCCATGGTTACTTCATGCTCCTCACCATTTATAGTAATAGCATAAAGGTCATCTCCTTCTACTGCGCGTTCCTCAGTGCCTTCATCGTCTTCCTCTTCAGATTCCTCTTCAGATTCATCTTCTTCAGGCTCCTCTTCCAATGATTCGTCTTGAATTTCTTCTGTAGACTCTTCCTCTTCTGTAGGTGCGGCTTCCTCAGTTTCTGGTGTCTCCTCTTCAGGAACCAAAAGCCCAAGTAATACCTCTTCTGCTTCCGCTATACTGCCGGGAGCGGGTTGTAGTGGCTGTGTAGCCGGTTGCGGGGCTGGTTGCGTGTCCGCCATAATTTATTCCTCTTAAATGAATGGGTGTTGCTTTTCAAGAACTTTATTCATGTGTCCAGTTTCAACTATGGACGTTATATGACCATAAAGTCTATCAAGCAGTCTCATCGCTAGCCAGATTGATTCTCTGGCCTCTGATTCTCTTGAACCGCTGGCGTTCCAGCGGGACATCAAATCTTCTTTTAGTACATCAAATGCTTCATTAAACAACTCATCAGAAAGGAGGCGTTTAGCGTGTTCCTCTCTTTGTAAATCTACCATTAACTTATTCCCCTTTTTAACCTATTCCTACAGGCCTCTCCTGTTCAGCCTCTAATTGAATTTCTGCCGCTTTCATAGCTGTGTCTGCCTGTAACTTAGCGGCATCAAGTTGAACCTTTTGTTGCTTAATTTGTGTTTCAGCAACTTTAACATCTAGTTCACCCTTCTTAATTTGAAGCTCGGTTTGTGCCATTTGTTCTTGTGGTGATGGACCTTTAGGTTGAGCCTGAGATGGGTCAGTCAGGAAGTCACTAACATTCTGAAATCCCATTGCTTTAACAAGCGCGGCTCCAAGATTGTACATATTTTGTTCAGTAACGATTCCTAAACCACCCTGCATAGACTGTCCTGCAAAACTAAGCATTTGTGATAGATGAGCCATCTGCTGATCTTTACTTCCATTGCCCAAGGCAACAGATACCGTACAATCATATTTATCTTTCCAAGAATCCGGGCGTACAGGAATCCATTGATTCCTTAACATAATAGTTCTTTGTTTGTCTTGGTTTTTAAGGAGAAGTTCATAAATAGTTCTCATTAAATCTTTAACCCCGGTTTCTGCAAAATTTCTTGCAATGAGTTCTACGCGACTCTGGGCGGCTGTCATAACGGCATTGACAGCAGTAGCCGTGGTATGTGATGTTAAAGCATTTTCATTCATGCCCTGAGAGTATTTGGTTACACCGGCTCTTGATTCCCTAATACCGTCTATATACTTGAGCATCTCAAAGGAATATGGTTCTAGAGTTGGCGTATCTAATCTTGTAACAGCGCCGGGTGCTTTTACCCTGACTACACCGCCCGGTCTTTGCGTGAGAAGGTCGTCTAGGTTAGCTTGCCCCTCTATCACCGCATACCTGCCGAAATTCTGGTTATACATATTATCCATAAGATTTCTTGTCAGTGTGGATTTCATTAACTGTAAATCCATCACTAAATCTGCAACAGACAAACCAAAAAACTTATGCGGGATTTTCACCGGGGTAATAGAAACAAACGGGATAGAGTCTATCTCATCATTCTGTAAAACTTTATCCCCAACTGTACAGACTTTTCTTAACTCTGCAATACCATCGCTATTAAAGTCAGTCTTCAGAAAAGACTCATGTAACCAATATGACCTTAATGCTTCCTCATGTTCAGACTCACCAAATGTAAACCCTGAAGTATTATCAAAGCCAAACCTTGACTCTCTTTCCCCCGGAAATACATCATCATATTCACCACTGCTTAGATCTTCCGGGCCAAGATTTTCATCTGGATACATCTCCCTTAATTCAGATAAAGTCTTTTTAACACGATGGCAAACAAATCTTGCATCGTTAATATGTTTTGCTTCCCTTGAGATTAAGAATTCAGATGGAGGGACATTTTCTATTTTTATTCTACCGTCATAGTTTGTTCTTTTAATAACTACATCATGTAGCATCTGAGGAACTCCACCAGCTTCTCCGCCATAACCGGCAGAGTCTTCATATGCGGTGTGTTCTATGACTTCAACACCCTCGTCCATCAAGAGAGCCTGAATACCTATATCATCTAAACCACTATATTCCTCTCTTTGCTCCTCTGAATACTCATCCCACCAGACCTTTACAATTCCATTTTTAGAAAGTAAAGCATCAGTGAACCAAGAGTATAATATTTCCCAACCCGGATTATCTTTTGTAAACACATAGTTTACATAATCTGTGGCCTGTTCTGCCATTAAAACATCTTCAGGGCCATGGGGGGAGAATTTAACCATTTCATCGCCAGATGCAAACACTCTCATAAGAGAGGGTTTAATCCACTCAATAGTATCAGCAACAGTAGAATCTACAAACTGAGACCTTCCTTCCACCTCATTTCCAAAGGGAAGCCCATAATAATATTCCATAGCAGTCTCTCTCTGCTTGGATATTTCATCACCATAACCAAGAGAGTCTGTAATCTCTGTTTTGATTCTTGATACTAATTCTTCTTCAGTTACTTTTGGATATTTTGCCATCTAGTCTTCCCAACGCATCCTTGTGTCATCTTCGGTGATATAACCCTTTTCTAATAAAAGTTGTTCGGCTTTTGATCTGTACCTTCTTCTTGATAAATCCATGAGTCTATCCAGTTTTAACTCTATCTGAGATTCTTCCAACGGCCCCGTCAACTGCTCGCCCTTTTTATATGATTTAATAGTTGGATCAGTGGCTCTTTTAGCAAAAGTTACTCCCTTTCCCTGCGGCCCTTCTATTAAATACTCTCTATACTGGGAATAAAATCTAGAAAACCCTCCCCTTATAACCTGCTCACTAAAGGGGTCAACAAAATCAGTTTCATCTTCCATTAATGCCTCAGTAACAGCATCTACTAAATTTTTCCCTTTTAAGCTAGGATCAACTCTTGACATAAGTTCATCGGCTGGGGTATCTGGGGTTTTAAACATATTAGACCAGTAATGTTCCCAAGTAGGTGGGGCTTTATGTCTATTAATTCCAACATCTTTTGTCGCTTGTGTCTGTCGTCCTTTTACAGATTCCAGATCACCTGTTATTTTCCCGGCTTTAAGTCTTTTTAATTCACCCTGCAAATACTTCATGTATTCTTCTGATTCTTTACCCGCAAGACCCTCATAATACTCACGCTTGGCTTGTTCTTTTGCTAAAGATTCCTCATAGCGCCTCTGCATATCTTCACCTGCACCAGATCGCTCATATTCCATCTGTCCTTCTTCAAGACGACGACCCATTTGAGATATTCCCCTATACTCCTCCCAACTCCTCTCTCTTTGCCTAAGTCTTCCTAGTTCAGTAAGAATCTTTTCTTCTTCACGCCTCTTAATCTCTGCAAACCTGCCTAAAGCAGCTTCATCTGGTGACGCTTGTTTTCTATTTCTTTCAGCTAGAGTTTTAACTTGAATATCATGTTCTCTTAAAAGTTCAACACCCAAATCAGTTAAACTGCCATCTTTATTAAAGTGATGTTGCCTTACCCCTAAGTTATATTCATCATCTGAAATCTTTACACCGCCGGAAACTTGTATCTTTCTTTCAGTTTTGAATTTGTGCTTCTTTCCCTTTATGGCTTCTTCTGCCAACTGTTCTCTTTCTGCTCTAGCCCTTTCTTCTTGTGGGGTTGCCCTAGAGAAGAACTTATCTGCCTGAATATCTAAATCCTCTATAAATCCTTCAAACACTGACTCAAAGAGATGCCCCGGAAGCCTAGAGTCTTTAAATGGAAATATGGGATCTCCATCTCGATCCATCCATTTCCTATCCGCCGACATAAAACCACTCTCAGAATTTTCAAGCTGACCGGCTAACTCTTCTAACCTTTCTACCCTGTCATTCCAGAAGTTAAAATTTTCTGTAGTTCTCTTATTTTGGTCTTCTAGTACAGTTTTTTGTTGTTCAGATAATTCTATGCCCGGAACTGTTTTTGATGTCCAATTTCCACGCCAATCTTTTGTTGGTCTAGTGGTATCAGCTTCTGGATTACTTACATTGGGTGCTAAATTTCCATACTCAAGCTTCTTTTCTCTAGAAGCCTCTAACATATTATTAACTGCTTCCCTGTAATCAGTATATGGAGTTATTTCCTGCGGGTCTACACTCTTAATCTCAGGTGGGACATCTACCTCTGCAAGCGGGGTAACAAGACGCTTGGCTTTTTCTTCCTGTCTTGCTATATTCTCTAACTCTCTACCCTGTTTTCCTTTAGGCCATATACCACCACCCTTCGGTCTTCCACCCTTGCCACCGGCCATCATGGACAGGGCAGATTCAACAATAGGTTGAACAGTTCCAGCCTCAACAGCCATTTCAGGCGTATTGAAAATGTTTGCTATACTTTCTGACAAACTAGATACCGCTTGCGCTGCACCACCACTTGCATCTTTAATTAAAGGAAGAAATGGAAATGCTTGCCATGCTGCCTGTGGCAGAGCGCCAAGTGTGTGGGATACTACCCCCTCATAAGGATCTATACCCCTTTCCTCTCTTTCCTGAAAGCTTACAGGATATTCCAACATACCCGGTATTTGTTTTAAATTCTGTACATATCTCCCCGGTAAAGAGGCCGCATATGGTAAAGGATTTCTGAGTCTTAGTTCCCTGTCTTCTGGGGGAACAAACTGCTCATACAATAAACCGGGAATTCCCCCAATTAAAGAAGCCATCAGACAATCCCATAGTTTTTATATTCAAGATCACCTGTCCAAGTTTTATCTTCACCGGAAACAGAAAATCTGGAAGACATGACTGCATATCTTGTTGCAGACATCAAGTCATCAAACAGGGGTACTATTTTGCCTTCCTTTCTATGGTACATTCTGAATTCTTCCCACCATTCATTTAAAGTTGAAAAAACATGGAACTTGCCGTTTTCCATTCTCTGGAGTATATCCATAATCCCAACCTCTATGGAATTACCCCCTTTCTTTTCCCCTATGGCCGGTGGATTTTCAAAATGCCACGGAAGCATATTGCATCCCATATTACGGTATTGTTCCGCCAATCCGGGGTTCCCCATTGAATCTTTACGATGTCCATCATGCGGCCACGCTATCGGAATAAACCCCGGCCTACTCCTGATCGCGGCGGCATGAACAGAGGGTGCTGCTTTGGATTGGCGGTAACAATCATATATATAAATCTCATCTTCATCCCTGTCCCACGCCATCCATACCATGGCTGTTGGATGGTCAAAACCAAAGTCTATACCGCATATTCTTGGCCAGTGTTTTGGAAGAGTAAATGGGTCTATCATTAACTTCTCTTCCATTATGGGAAAAACCAATCCTGAACCAATTGATGGTCTCCCATACCTTCTCATTTCCCTTTCATGAGGAGAATAAGAAGCAAGAATCTGTTCCATTACGGCCTCATTTAAATGCCCTCTCTTTTTGTTAACAACGCTCTTTACCCTCTCTGAGGCATCATCCCATGTTGCATTGTTTAAACTTTGCCCGGATTGTAAATTATTGACAAAAGATGCAACCGTCTGGGTCATTCCTTGTTCCGGGGTGAAGGTCATATAAACCATCCCCCTCCTGTCAAGGGTTCTGGTTACGGCTTGGGAGTAAATTTCCCTTGAGGGTTCTTCATCTAACCATATACAATCAACTGAACGACCCTGCCATTTTTCAACCCCCATTTCATAAGCCTTAAAGAACAAAGAAGAGTTACCGCCGGTAACGTGCTTTATGAGGGCAACACTCTTAGCGTTGGGGACACCGGGCTTCCTCTCGGTTTTAATAATACAACCTCTAGGGATGGTTCCAGAGCCGAATGCCTCTGGGTCATCAGGGGAGCCTAAAAGTTCATATTGAACAATATCTCTAGTGGTTTCATTAGAAACACCCCCCGCCCATGCAATTATGGGTTGACGAAATCTCCGCCCCTTCCACCACTTTGGATACAAGCCCGTCAAATGAAAGGCTAATTCCGCCGAACCACAATAACTTTTTCCTATTCTATTAGCCGCCATGAGTAGGCGTTGGTTGGCGCTTGACCCTGTAGCGTGAAACGCCTCCTGATAAGGATAAGGATCATAATAGTCCATTTTGTTAAAGCGTTCTCTTTGCCTTAACTCTTTGGCTACTGTAACTGCTTTCTCAAGATCGGCTCTTGAGTGTACTTGCATCACTTACGCCTTATAAAATCATAAGGTTGTTTAATGCCGAATAAATTTGGGAACCCCATCATACTGGCCATTACAGCTTTAGTGCCGAAAATTTGAGGCAAAATAACATTCATTATGGTTCCTGGGATATATCTTTCCCTCATCTTCTCCCAGTCTACAGGAACCTGTTCCCTTACTGGTAAGTTTTCCACATACCCCGGAGATGTAAAACCGTGGCGGGGTGTTCTTCTTCTTATTGGCGGTCTACCGTATGGCATTAATTCAACATCTCAGGTACTTCCTCTGGGTCAGAAGTGCCAATAAGAGCCTCAAGTTCCCTTTTAAGTTCATCAGTAGAAGCCGTTTCAACATGGGAAATCTTCTGCTCTACCTTATCGGTTGGTTTAAGTCCAGCCCTGTCAAGGATGTCTTTGATTGCACCCAACTTAACTGACTCACTGTCAGCTTGTTCAGAGAGATTTTTTAATTGTGCTAACGCACCGGGTACACAGTCTTGTATCATCTGCTTGCTTTTTTCTTGAATCTCTTCTGAAAACTGGTGTTTAAGGACGTAGCCCTTTTGTTTTGCCGCTTTCTGTGAATAGCCAGCCATTTCGGCTGCTTTCGCGGCGTTACCAGTCAGGCAATATGCCTCAATAAAGGCTTCTTGTTTCTGTGTTTTCATTTGTAAATCATCACGTAAGTTTTATCACCAACTAATATAACGTATTCTGTTCCTTTATCAATAGTTTTTGTAATACAATACTCAACAGTATCACACATATCCAGAAAGAACCTGTCTATAAGTGATGTATTACAGAAAGCATCTGTGGAACAACCTATACTCATAACCCAAGAAAACAACTGATATAGCCAATCCACTATACAGTTATCATTCCTTGTGGTCTGTAAACTTCTGACAGGTTTCTCTTTCTTGGAAATCTCCTTCTGTGCCAGTCACCCTTGCTTCCTAAAATATCCTCACCCAATATATAACCACCACCACCCCTACCAAATCTACTGTGCTTTTGGGTTCCTTGGAATCTCTTGCTTGATCTTGCTGTTCCGGGCTGAGTTATTCCTCTCTGACGATATTGAGATGTATCTCTATACTGTGCCTGTCGTCCTGCTTCTGCTGCGCGGATTCTTTCTTTCTCTATTGCAGCAGCTTTATTTAATTCTGCCTGTCTTCTTTTTGAGATGTAAGTGCCAAACCTATCAGCCCAGCCGCCAGCGGCGTTCCACATTTGAGCGGCCCGTCCTGTCACCCCACCTTGGCTTTTCTGCATACCGGCTATAGCAGCCCTTAATTGTTCAATTTGTGCAGGAGTCATATCACATCCAAGGGTTATTTAAACGCCACCACTGCCTTGCCCTCTGCAATGGATTTAGTGCCCCTTCCGCGTGTGGACTTACTCGTCCTGTTTTGGTTCCCTTATATAGACCAATTCCTCCCGATGGATTTCTATATGGTCTTACCCCTCTTAGAGATTGGTCTAATCTTTGGGAATACCCTAATGTACTGGGTTTTGGTTTAAAAGCACTCCTTATAATACCGCGTGTTGGTCTTACTGCGCCGGGCGGTCTTGCAAAATTTGCCCTAAGATCATTTAGGGTTGCATCCCTTCCAAACCTTTGCCCCCTGAAAACTGTACCGCCATTAGGCGACGGAAAAGATGGAATACGGCTCCTATTTGCTCTAGCATTTCTTGCCCAGAGATTCCTTAAAGCACCCCTGTATCCCATACCGGGTAAAGCGCCCAATAACATCGCTGTCCCTACCGGCCCAGCAAAACCCGGATAAGAACCAAATTTACCACCCCCCCAATTTGGGTCTACCATTCTTCTTTGCCACTCTTCCACTGGATGCCCCCTAACGCTTTAAAGTCGCCCGGTTGGTATCCGGGTTATAATTATAATCAGTGAAGCTTCTAGAGCCTCTCACGCGGTCTATGGCCCTTTGTTCAGGGGTCATTAGTTCCCTGACCTGACCCTTAAATGTAAGACCCTTATCATCTAATATCCCATTTTTTTTAAGGATATTAATAGCAAACCTCCCAGCATGATTCTCTGGGGTTCCTTTTTCTATTAGCTGGTTTTTTAGCTGTTCTACTATTTTGAAATACATTACTTCTTCTTTCGCGGTCTTCCGACCTTCTTGCCGTAAGTTCCTTTTCCTTTTGGCATATTAGATTCTCCTTATATTAGATAAAAATACCCTTTGGTTTGCGCGATGGACATATGGTAACATGGTAGAAGCGGATGGGGGTGGCCCCTATATAAGTTATTCTTAATATATGAGCCAGCACTAGGCGTAGTTCGCGTAATCTTTATTATGTGAAATTGTGGGTCAGCGGT
>VTLG01014064.1_pt1 | contig 26512 bp, 40 predicted proteins | sample 4694571 | NCBI WGS metagenome assembly VTLG01 (sample SAMN12604809, study PRJNA352737) | marine metagenome | biome: ENVO:00000447; feature: ENVO:00000209|ENVO:00000569|ENVO:01000036; material: ENVO:00002151; isolation source: viral sequences binned using virsorter ...
CTATGTGGCCTCAATTTATAGAGGGGTCCCATCATAAAATTATTGCAAAAAAATTTAACGACATCGCCGAGGGTAAAATTAAAAGATTAATTATTAATATGCCCCCTAGGCATACTAAATCTGAATTTGCATCTTTCTTGCTTCCAGCGTGGATGGTAGGAAGAAGACCCGATTTAAAAATTATACAAACAACCCACACCACAGAACTTGCAATAAGATTTGGTAGAAAAGCAAAAACTTTAATCGATTCGCCAGAGTATCAGTCTGTTTTCAAAACCACGCTTCGCGAAGATTCTAAAGCTGCTGGTAAATGGGAAACCGATCAAGGCGGAGAGTACTACGCAGCCGGTGTTGGATCAGCCATTACTGGACGGGGCGCGGACCTACTCATCATTGACGACCCACACTCGGAGCAAGACGCGTTGAACGCGAGTGCACTCGAGCGAGCGTATGAATGGTACACGTCAGGACCACGACAACGTTTACAACCCGGAGGTTCTATTGTTTGTGTAATGACAAGATGGAATATGAAAGATCTAACGGGGATGTTATTAAAATCTCAAAAAGAAATTAAATCCGATAAGTGGGAGATTATAGAATTTCCTGCCATTATGCCATCAGGCAAACCGGTCTGGCCAGAGTATTGGAAGTTAGAAGAATTAGAAGGAGTTAAAGCCTCATTAAGTTTAGGAAAGTGGAACGCGCAATGGATGCAAAACCCAACCGCAGAAGAAGGTTCCATTATTAAACGTGAATGGTGGAAAGTTTGGAATAAAGATTATATGCCACAACTCCATCACGTCATTCAATCTTACGATACAGCTTTTTTAAAAAAAGAAACGGCTGACTATTCAGCCATTACCACTTGGGGTATTTTTTATCCTAATCCCGATTCGCCGGCCCACTTAATTCTACTCGATGCTGTTAAAGAACGGTTAGAGTTTCCAGAATTAAGAAAGAAAGCACTCGAGCAATATAAATATTGGCATCCCGAAACGGTGATCGTGGAAAGTAAAGCGTCAGGACTTCCACTCACATATGAGTTGCGAAAAATGGGGATACCTGTTATAAATTACACTCCTAGCAAAGGAAACGACAAACACGCTAGGGTCAACGCCGTTGCTCCGATCTTTGAATCGGGGATGATCTGGGCGCCCGATGAAAAATTCGCAGAAGAAGTGGTAGAAGAGTGTGCTGCATTCCCATATGGGGATAATGACGATTTAGTCGACAGTACAACACAAGCGGTAATGCGCTTTAGACAAGGGGGATTTATTGGTCACCCTGAAGATGAAAAAGATAAGCCATTATCCAGAGTTGATAGGGAATATTATTAATGAGTGCATTGAAGATATTAACACAGTTAGTTTTAAGAGATTTAGTTAAACAAAAAAATTTAATGTTAGAATTTGTAGGGGAAGCAAAAAAAGGAATTGCTTCGCTTGAGAATTTGCCTATTTTACTTAAAGAAGCCCAAGCTAAAGCAAGTAAATTATTACAGGATGCTAAATCCCGTGGAGTAGATTTAACTAATTTATCAGCCGACGAAATTAAAAAAACTTATCAATTTTCTAAAGAAGTTGGACATCAACAAAAAATGAGTATTACTAAACCGAAAGTCGATATGGCTGAAACCGTAAAATCAGAAGTGATTGATTATAAAGGGTGGAATCCTAAAGTTGTTAAAGGTGGGAAAAAAGAAGGCGTGGAGAATTTATTTGAAGAAACTAAAAAAGTTAATATGCCTGCTGAGAAATTAAATCATCAAATGATTGCAGATCAAGCAGGAATTGATGTTGAACTTATTAAAGGTAAAGACTGGGTTGAGATTCTAGAAGTTTTAAAAGGATTAAAAAAAGCGGACGGCGGTCGAATAGGCTATGACGTCGGAGGTCTAACCGGACAAGCAAAAGATATTTATGACTCGTGGATCTCGGCAGGTCATTCCTCACAAGATGCATTAGATTATTTATCGTCAAGAGGAATGTATGACGTTGGTGGCGGAGGCGGAAATGAAGGTCTTCAATCTATTATTAATACACAACAAAGTATTGTTCCGGGAGGTAATCAATACAACACAACTCCTATTGGAACTCAAATTGCTAATTTTAATCAAGCCCGAGCGGATCGTCAAACAAGATTAGAAAATCCAAACACTATTCAAAGTTTAATTAATAATTATACAGGTGGAGGACAACGAACAGTTAATAAAATGTTACAAAGTGGAAATATTGGTGATTTTAGAAAAACTCAAGGATTACCTTTTGGTATAGGAGAAGGAATTGCTAGAATGCTTCCCGATAAATATTATGATCTTCCAGTTCAAGATCAAGCTTTTATTCAATCAATGATGGGGTTTGAAGATGAGGGTGGAATGTCAAATAAAGATCCATTTGGAATTAATGTAAGATCGATGTTTGGAAATTATGCTAACTATGTAAGAAATATAAATCAAAAATTAGCAGGTAGAGAATTTAAACCTGGAAGTTGGCAAGATCAACGACAAAAATTTTATGCTGAGATAGAAAAAGAAAGAGTAAGACAAGAAGAAGCTACAAAAGCAGCAGCGGCAAGAGATATAGCTTTATACGCTGAAGCAGCAAGAACAGGTGATGCAGATGCTGCGTCTGGCGCAGGCGGAAATGTTGATCCAGGAGGACCCGCAAGTCGAATGGGTTGGAGTGATCTAACTGATGACGAAGGGGATAAATACGCAACCGGTGGCGTCGCTACGATGTTCACTAGGAGGCGATAGTGGCTGTTATAACAGAAGAAATTAAAGCACAAATATTAAAAATATTTCCTGACGCAGATTTTAATAAATACAAATATGGTGTTTCAGAGAAACATCCTCTCTATAAAAAACTTAAAAGCTTAGTTACCGATCCAAAACTAATTCGTTTATTTCGAGGCGAGTCTTTCCCACAGCGAAATATTAAAAATCTGAAAGACACTGCAAAATATTTTGGAACTACGTTAGCGGAAATGAAAAAAGATACAATGTCAGGTCAATGGTATACTCCTAATCAAGCCCACGCCGCTTCGTATTTAGCTAGGCCTGGTCGAATGAAGTATGTAGATGTAACGCCTGCAGAATTAGCAGCTTTTAATAGATATAAAGATAAAGTTAATAAAACTAATGTAAAGTGGAGTAGGGCAGCATTAGAAGGAAAGCCTTTTAAACAAAACATTACTACGTCTGAATTTCATCAAGTTATTCCAAGATATAAATTAAAAAAAATAGAAGAAGCCGGTAGGCTTAAAACTAAATATGACCTTAATCCTTTTGTTAAGAGAAATATGGATGATATACTGGTTAAACCTACTAAAGGAGTATTAGAATATGATCCTGTATTAGGAGCTTTTGTAGATTCTGCAAATCCTGGTGAAGTGGTGGGACAAAATCAAATTAAGGCTTGGGCTGCTGATAACCCAATGCCTGTTAAAGCTGGGACATCCGTTAAACCTGGAATGTTAAGAAAAACAGGTAGAGCTTTAGCTCATTTAGGATTACCTTTACCAACCGCTGCACTCGATACTTATTTCATTGGTAAACAAATCCAAGAAGGAAGAGATCCAACAGAAATTGCCAAAGATCCTTTCAATTGGTTGGGACTAGCGACTATGGAACCGTTAACCAAAGCTGCAGGAGTAGCTGATAAATCAGGTAAGTTGGCGTCTGTGATGAGACTGGGAATGAGTCCAGGGATGATTAGAGGAGCTACTAGATTTTTAGGTTTACCGGGATTAGCGTTGAGCACGGCTTTAACTGCTTATGACCAATATAAAAAATATCAAGATAAAGAGGGATTTGTATATGATCTATTCAACAAGGAAGAAATTGACAATACTTCCGTATAGAGGTAATGTGTTTTCAGGTGTTGAATTAATCAAAAATAGTATATAGAATGGTAAAATGGCCGATAAGATAGATAAAGCATTACCCAATCAAAAAACGACTGTTGAAATTCCAGGCGAAGCAGAGATAGAAGAAGCGATTCAAGAGAATATTAAAGAAGTCGACGCTGAAGGACAACCAGTTGAAATAGAAATGACTGAAGAAGGAGGCGCAGAAGTTTCCTTTGATCCTTCGGCTGCAGTTCCTGAAGGTGGTGAAGATCACTATGCAAACTTAGCAGAATTTTTAGATGACCAAGTTTTAGATCCATTAGGCGCTAAACTAGTTGATGATTATAGAGATTACAAAAATTCAAGAAAAGATTGGGAAGATAGTTATAGAGAAGGTTTAGATTTATTAGGATTTAAATACGAAAGAAGAACCGAACCGTTCAGAGGCGCATCCGGTGTGACTCACCCCGTTTTAGCAGAAGCCGTAACTCAATTTCAAGCAACCGCTTATAAAGAATTATTACCCGCTGACGGTCCAGTCAGAGCACAGATTTTAGGAAACATTGATGAAGCAAAACAAGATCAAGCTCATCGTGTAAAAGATTTTATGAATTGGCAGTTGATGGATCAAATGAAGGAATACGAACCTGAATTTGACCAGATGCTTTTCTATTTACCCCTCGCCGGCTCTACATTTAAGAAAGTCTATTATGACGATCTTTTAGGTAGGGCCGTTTCCAAATTCGTTCCCTCAGACGATTTGGTCGTACCTTATTCTGCAACTTCATTAGAAGATGCAGAAGCGGTAGTGCACGTTATTAAGATTTCTGAAAATGATTTAAGAAAACAACAAGTCGGTGGCTTTTATAGAGATATTAAATTAGGAAAACCTCCATTAACTGAAAATGAGGTGAGTAAAAAAGAACACGAACTCGAAGGTATTACTAAAGATAAACAAGATGACATTTATACATTAATTGAATGTCACATTAATTTAGATTTAGAAGGTTATGAAGATGTGGGTGAAGATGGAGAACCAACAGGAATTAAATTACCTTACATTGTAACCATTGATGAATCGACTTTTAAAATTTTAGCCATTAGAAGAAACTTTAAAATTAATGATCCTTTAAAAAAGAAAAAAGAATATTTTGTTCACTTTAAATTTTTACCAGGATTAGGTTTTTATGGTTTTGGTTTAATCCATATGATTGGTGGATTATCAAGAACAGCAACATCTGCATTAAGACAACTCTTAGACGCAGGAACATTAGCTAATTTACCAGCTGGATTTAAGACGAGAGGCATTAGAGTTAGAGATGATGCTCAACCTTTACAACCAGGTGAGTTTAGAGATGTTGACGCTCCGGGAGGCAATATCCGAGATTCGTTTATGCAGCTTCCGTATAAGGAACCATCACAAACATTATTACAATTGATGGGTATTGTGGTTGGCGCAGGTCAACGCTTCGCGGCTATCGCAGACAATCAAGTCGGCGATATGAATCAAGCGGCAGCAGTCGGCACAACAGTAGCATTACTTGAAAGAGGCTCACGTGTAATGTCCGCTATTCACAAAAGACTTTACGTTGGCTTAAAACAAGAATTTAAATTATTAGCAGATGTTTTTAAAACTTATTTACCACCGGTTTATCCTTATGATGTACCGAACGCGAGACGTGAAATTAAACAAACAGATTTTGATGACCGAATTGATATTATTCCCGTAGCGGATCCAAATATCTTTTCTCAAACACAAAGAATTTCTATGGCACAGATGCAATTACAACTTGCTTCTTCGAATCCACAACTACATAATTTATATCAAGCGTATCGTTCGATGTATGAAGCCGTGGGAGTTAAAAATATTAATGCTATTTTACCACCACCAGCAAAACCCATCCCAATGGACCCTGCGTTAGAACATATTGTAGCAATGTCTAATAAACCTTTTCAAGCTTTTCCAGGTCAAGATCATAAAGCACACATTGATGCGCATTTACACTTTATGAGTTTAAATATGGTACAAAATAATCCATTAGTAATGGCAGCTATTCAAAAAAATATTTTAGAACACATTTCTTTTATGGCACAAGAACAAGTTCAATTAGAATTCATTGAAGAATTAAGAGAATTACAACAACTTCAACAACAATTAGGACCGATGATGCAACAAAATCCACAGATGGCACAACAACATCCGGGTGCACAGCGGATTCAAACGATTACAAATCAGATTGAAGCAAGAAAAGCAGTGTTAGTTGCTGAAATGACAGCTGAATATGCAAAAGAAGAAAACAAAATTACAGGTGGTTTTGGTGGAGATCCATTAATGAAGCTTAAAGCAAGAGAATTAGACCTAAGAGCGATGGATAATGAGCGTAAAAAAGAATATGATGATGAAAGAATTAACTTAGATACGATGAAAGCGATGATGAACGATCAACAACACGATGAAAAGCTAGAACAGAACGAAGAATTAGCTTATTTACGTGCCGATGTCTCTTTAGCTAAACAAGAAATGGCCGATAAGAGCAAAAAACACGATTTTGGTAGAAATTTTCCAAAAAAGTAAGTATAACTAACCCATAAGGAGATAATATGAGTAAAGATTGGCAAAGAGGATCAGGATACGTCGATGCACCTAAAATTACGAAAGAATTAGGTGTTGGTAAAGACGGATATCAAACAGGGGGAGTAAAAATGGAAGCTCCGAACCCTACTGAAACTCAAACTGTGACTGTACGTGGTACAAAACGTATGAGAGCAGATAAAAAACCAGTTAAAGCTAAGTGGTACTAGTATGGCTTGGTTCAGTTTAGCAAAAATAGCTTTGCAAGCTGGCGGAAAAATTTATGCTAACCGTCAGAAAACCAAGATGGCTATGTCTGATGCACAACTAATGCACGCAGAGCGTATGGCCCGAGGTGAAGAATCTTACCAGGGCAAACTTTTAGAAGCCCGGCAAAACGATTACAAGGACGAAATCGTTCTTGCGATATTAACGTTGCCCATAATTGTGCTCGCCTGGTCGGTCTGGACAGAGGATCCGGCGGCTATGCAGAAGATAGATATCTTTTTTGAGTACTTTTCTAACCTTCCTAAATGGTTCACAAATTTATGGATTCTCGTCGTGGCGAGCGTTTTTGGCATAAAGGGAACTCAGATCTTCAGGAATGGTAAGAAATAATGCCTTTCAAGTCAGAAAAGCAAAGAAAATATATGCACGCTAATTTACCAAAGATTGCAAAAAGATGGGAAAAAGAATATAAAGAGGGTGGACCCGTTCGTGTTGCAATTGCAAGAGGGTGTGGTAAAGTAATGAGTGACAGACGTAAAAAAACAAAGTATTATACTTAAAGGAAAATAGTTATGAGACAAAACGGAGTAAGATCAAATGTAAGATTTCCATACGCTAAAAAAGCGGATGGGGGTTCTGCTAAAAAGCAGGGATACATAGATCGTAAAGATGAATCCATTGCTATGAGAATCAGAAAGCCTAGAACTGCAGCGCAGTTAAAAGCTAGTCGAGATGAGTCTTATGGAAAATGGGGAAGTGCAGCTAAAAAATCTGGTAAGATCAATAGATAATGCCTACTTTTTATAATTCTACTGCAATGAATAAATCGCAAATTATGGCGAGTCGTGAAGAGCGTTATGATCACTCGTACGCGAAAGGTGGACGTGTGGGAGCTAAAGATGGTAGATGGATCCAAAAGGCTACCAAAAATATGCGTAAGGATAAACCTTGTACTGGAAAAAAATTCGGTAGCAAGTCTTGTCCTCCAGGATCCAAAAGATATAACTTAGCTAAAACTTTTAGAAAAATGGCTAAAAAAAGAAAAGGATAAAAAATGGCAAATACAAGAAGAATGAATAGACTTGAAGAACTTGGCAGAGTTGACGCTGAAAGAGCACACACAGGAAGAGGTGCAAGAAATCTTCGTGACGAAAAAAGAAGAATCGTTGGTGAGCTTAGACGTAGAGGCGGAGGAATTGCTAAAAGAGGCAAAGGCGTTGCTTTGAAACACGGCGGAAAAGTTAAGTCTATGGGAATAGCTAAAAGAGGCGGCGGAATCGCTAAAAGATAATGAGCCCTTTAATTAGACAGGGTATTTCCAAACTTTTTAGAAGTATTGGTGGAGGACCTGGTACAGGTTCAGCTTATAAAGAATTAGGAACTATTTTAGCGCGAGCTAAACAAGGTAGTGATGAAGCCTTTCAAGTGCTTCAACAAAAATTAGCTGATATAGGTGTTACTCTTAAAAATAAAAAAGATTTAGCTATTGAAGAAGTTAAGGACTTAAATGTAGCTTTGGATGATGGAATTGATTTTGTATCTAAATATTTTCAAAAATTAACAGGTGGTGGAATGGATGCACCTTTAAAAAAAGGTGGAATAGTGGGATACAAAAAAGGCGGTGTAGTAAGAGGATTGGACGAAGGTATACATAAAAACGTCCGATTAATATAAATGGATGAACTCGTTTTAATCAATAAGGTACAAAGAAGACTTAAAGAAAATCTTCAAACGATTGGTGACTCAATGATGAGTGGTACAGGGGTTGACAATCACGAAAAATATAAGTATCTATTAGGACAGGCTCACGCCATACAATTAACGTTACAGGAAATCTCTAACCTGCTTAAACAGAAGGAGCAAAATGACACAGGCGGAAACATCGTCGACATTAAAAACCGAGGTCCCAAAACATAAACACGCCCTCGAAGAAAAATATAAAAATCAACCCAAAGAATTACCTGAAAAAGAACCGTTAAGTCCCGATAATATTGGAACTGAAACCGTTGAAGAATTACCCAACCCATCTGGTTGGAGACTTTTAGTTTTACCCTTTACCCCACCTAGTAAAAGTAAAGGTGGACTTATTTATTCACAAGAGACTTTAGATAAAGCAAGAATTGCAACCACGTGTGGTTACGTTTTAAAAATGGGTCCTTTAGCTTATGTAGATAAAGAAAAATTTAAAGAACCTTGGTGCAAATTAGGAGATTGGGTGATCTTTGCTCGTTATGCGGGTTCAAGATTACCAATAGAAGGTGGAGAAGTGCGAATACTAAACGATGATGAAGTGTTAGGGACCATTAAGAATCCCGAATCAGTTCTACATCACATAACATAGAATAGGAGAAAACTATGCCAGCTGAAGAAGCAAAAAAAGAAGATCTGATTGATGTAGGCGAAGAAGAAGGTGCTGAAATTAAATTAGATGACAAAGGAGAACCAGAAAAAACCGAACCACCGAAAGAAGAAAAAATTGAAGTGGAACAGGTAGAGTCTGCTCCTGAAAAGAAAGTTGATGAGAAGGAAGATAAAAAGGAAGAGAAGAAACCCGATGAGTTAGAAGAATACAGCAAAGGTGTTCAAAAGCGTATTTCTAAATTAACTCGAAAAATGCGAGAAGCAGAGCGTCAACGTGAAGAAGCTGTTGCTTTCGCACAAGCGGCAAAAAAAGATAAAGAAGATTTAGAAAATAGATTTTCTAAATTGGATAAATCTTACGTTTCTGAATTTGAAGGTAGAGTTAAGAATAGTATGGCAGCAGCCAAACAAGCTCTTAAAACTGCTATTGAATCTCAGAACGTTGACGGACAGATTGCAGCCCAAGAACAAATTGCAAATTTGACTATGGACTCAGCAAGACTGAATGCGATGAAAGTTGCAAATGAATCTAAACCTAAGAAAGACGTTAACATTACACCTCAACAACAGAGGCCAAATGTTACTCCAGACCCTCGAGCAGAGGATTGGGCAGTTAAGAATACGTGGTTTGGTAATGATTCTGCAATGACTTATACGGCTTTTGATATACATAAAAAGCTTGTAGAAGAAGAAGGATTTGATCCTAAATCTGACGAATATTATAAAGAAGTTGACAAAAGAATAAGGGTTGAATTTCCGCATAAATTTGATAAGATAGATTCAAATACTACAGAAAAGGCAAAACCTGCCCAGACTGTAGCATCAGCAAAACGTTCAGCTAATACAGGACGCAGAAAAACTGTCAAACTCACACCTTCACAGGTAGCAATTGCTAAAAGATTAGGTGTGCCACTTGAAGATTATGCAAAACAATTAAAAATCACGGAAGGAGTATAAGCATATGGAAAATGAAAAGGTAAAAACTTCACGTGCGAGTCAGACTAGAGAGCAAGAAGCTCGAAAAGTTGTATGGACTCCACCCTCATCACTCGATGCACCCCCTGCGCCAGAAGGTTTTAGGCACAGATGGATAAGAGCAGAGTCAATGGGATTTCAAGATACCAGTAATATGGCTGCAATGCAGCGATCTGGCTGGGAACTCGTAAGAGGAGATGAATATCCTGACTCTAAATATCCAGTCTTAAACGAAGGTAAATACGCAGGAATGATCGGAGTGGGAGGCCTTGTGTTGGCAAGGATACCAGAAGAGATCGCGAAGGCTCGTGAAGATTATTTTAATAAGCAGAACGAAGCCAAAGAAGAAGCAATAAACAACGATCTTATGAAGGAACAACATCCAAGTATGCCGATCAATCAAGATCGACAGACTCGTGTAACCTTCGGTGGTACAAAGAAGAACTAATTATTTAGTAATTCCTAAACCAGCGATTTATATCAACCAGTTTATTCTCATTGAGAGGATAAACGTAAAGGAGACCAACTATGGCAAATGAAACAGGCGGATTTGGGCTTAGATCAGTTTACACTTTAGGTAGCACACCTGCTACTCAAGGTTTATCTGAGTACCCAATTGAGTCAGCTCCTGGAAAAGGTCTATACCAAAACAATCCTTGTTCTAAACAAGGTGCGGGCAGTGTAGGATACTTACAGGATGCAGCTAATGCCACGATGGACGACGGTATAACAGGTGGTGCAGGATGGGCGAACAACACAGCTAACATTCTTCCAATGACTGGAGTGTTTAATGGTGCTTTCTATATAGATAGTACTACAAGCAAACCAACTTGGTCGAATACAGTTGCGTCTGGACAAGCATTCGGTACTGACTACAATACTGGTTCATCAGATGGTATAGGTTTCGTTAATGATAATCCAATGCAAGAATACGTAGTGAAAGCAGCAGCAGCAACTGCTATTTCAATTATGGTTCCAGATTTAACTTACAATGTGGCAGACTTAGGTACTTCGTACAAAAGTGGCCAATCTACAGTTAAATTAGCTACTGGCGCTTCGGCGGCAGCTGGCGCGGGACAATACGCGTTCGACATTGTGAGAGTTGCTAACGACCCTTTAAACTCGGACAATAGTGCTATCAATTCTAACGTTATCGTTAGATTTGCACCAGGCTCTATTATGTCTGTTAAATACTAAGGAAGGATAGGAGTATAAACTATGGCAATATCAAGAGCACAACTAGTGAAAGAACTAGAGCCAGGTCTAAATGCACTATTTGGACTTGAGTATAAACAATATGTAAACGAAGCAGCTGAAATTTTCGAAACAGAAAACAGTGACAGAGCTTTTGAAGAAGAAGTAATGTTATCTGGTTTTGCTAATGCAGCTGTTAAACCTGAAGGTCAAGGCGTAACTTTCGACAGTGCGCAAGAGACTTTCACTGCACGTTATACAAACGAAACAATCGCACTTGCGTTCGCGATCACTGAAGAAGCGATCGAGGACAACTTGTATGATAGACTTGCTAGCAGATACACAAAAGCTTTGGCTAGATCTATGGCAAACACTAAACAAGTTAAAGGCGCGGCGGTTTTAAATAACGCGTTCACAGCAGCCTATGCTGGTGGAGATGGTAAAGAGCTTTGCGCTACTGACCACCCAACACTAGCGGGTACTTTTTCAAATGAATTGGCTACAGCAGCTGATTTAAATGAAACATCTTTAGAACAAGCATTGATCGACATTGCAGCGTTCACAGATGAAAGAGGATTGAAAGTTGCAGCTAGAGGAATGAAATTAATTATTCCTTCTGCTCTTCAATTTACAGCTGAGAGACTTATGAAGTCTAAAGGCAGAACGGGCACAGCAGATAACGACATCAACGCAATCAATAATATGGGTGCGGTTCCTGAAGGTTATGTAGTTAATCACTACTTAACTGACACAGCGAAATGGTTCGTTAAAACTGATGTACCTAATGGCTTGAAACACTTTATGAGAGCACCATTGAAAACTTCAATGGAAGGTGACTTCGATACTGGTAACGTAAGATACAAAGCTAGAGAGAGATACGTTTTCGGATTCTCTGACCCTAGAGGTATTTTCGGATCAGCAATATAATAAATTAAATATTTTGAGGCGGGACACAGTTCCGCCTCAATCTCAAAATAAGGTGTAGAAATGAAGAAATTCCTAGTACAAATATGGGCTTATGATTATCACGCTAAATTTGAAGTTTTAGCGAAAGATAATGCTGATTCTATTGAAGAAGCAGTCCTTGACAAACTAGGACAAAAAGGTGTAAAGTGGGAATATCTCGGGGAAAAAAGTATGGATCACCGATGTAAACGTATAACCTATGAGGAGGTTGTCGATGGTACAAGACCTGTACAAAGAAAAACGGTCCTTGGAACTGAAGTGGCAGTTGGAGTATGAACAAAGTGGTAAATATACTCTGAATATGGTCGAAATTGATAATGCAATTAAAAAGATTATTACTGAGATCAAACTAGAGGAACGTAAAATTGCAGATAGAGAAAATGCTATTCAGGAATCTGCAGCACAAATATCAGTGGCCACATAATAAATAAGGTCACTTTGGAAGATTTCATTTTCCTAGGGATCTCTTGCACTCTTTAAAAATTTCATATATATTCTAATTACTATACAATTATTTAATTAGATCTAGACGCGTATAGTCGACGGCCTAGAGACTAGATCTACATAATCTAGGAGGATTATAATTATGGCAACAACTACATTTTCTGGTCCAATTAAAGCTGGTACTATTTCTAATACAACTGGTACTACTGTTGGAACAGACGTAAAGAACACAGGTCAAGTGTTAATGTCTCAATCATTTTCATTTGACTATTCAGTGGAAGGTACAGCAACAGACACAACTGTGGTAATTCCAGCTAACTCTCAAATCGTAAGAATCGATGTTAACGTAGAAACTGCGTTCAACGATTCAGGTAATGATTTATTAGAAGTTGGTTCATCTGCAGATACGGACTTATATGTTAATGATGTAAGTATCGCAGCTATTGGTAAAATAGCTTTAGGAACAGCTGCACTGTGTGCTAACTGGAAAGATATTGGAACTTCTGACATCAAAATTGGTTACATCTACAATGGTGCAAACAACGATGCGTCAGCAGGTGCTGCTACAGTAACTATTAGTTACTTGCAGAACAATAACCTTTCATAATAAAATAACGTGAGCTCCTTCGGGAGCTCACTTAAATTAATAAGGAACAAAAATATGAGCACATATCCAGTAGATATAAAAGCTAAAAGAATAACAAGTACGGCTGCTAATCAAGTAATTTTTGCCGGTCCTGCAAGAATTTTAGGTTTTTCTGCAAACTGCACAGCAGGCGCAGGAACTATTGATTTAGAAGATAATGGAAGTTCTTTAGCAGTTTGGGGAACACCAAATGGTTCTTCAAGTCCAATGGTATATAATGTTACTTTACCAGGAACAGGTATTAAATGTAATACTAACCCAACGGTAAGTTTGACAACTATTGCTGATGTAACATTCTATTACGCATAGGAGGATAAATGGCTACGTCGGGAACAACGACATTCAATCCTTCGATTGATGACATAATTGAAGAAGCTTATGAAAGAACAAACATAAGAGGGGCAAGAACCGGCTATCAATTAAAAAGTGCTAGACGGTCATTAAATATTTTATTGTCTGAATGGGGTAATAGGGGAATTCATTTGTGGAAAATTAAATTAGCAAGTGTTCCTTTAGTTGAAGGTCAAGCTTTATATAATTGGACTTCAGATACTACAAATTTTCCGACTGATATAAGTGATGTTTTAGAGGCTTATGTTAGAAATAATACAACAGCGACAGCCCCAGTAGATACAGCTTTATCAAAAATAGATCGATCCACTTATTCGGCATTACCTAATAAATTATCAAAAGGTACGCCCTCACAATATTATGTACAAAGACAAGCGTATGTAAGAAATGCAGCAGGAACAATTACTGCTTCACCAAATATTTATTTATACACAACACCAAGCTCTAGTTTTTCTGGAGCCAATTATAAAGTTAATTTTTATTATATGGCACAATTAGAAGATGTTGGTGCTTATACAAATACTTCAGATGTAATTTTTAGATTTTATCCTGCTTTAATTTCTGGACTTGCTTATTATCTCAGCATTAAATATTCTCCAGAAAGAGTAGCAGATTTAAAAATGATATATGAAGATGAATTGACCCGAGCAGTAGCTGAAGATGGTCAAAGAACATCTACATATATTACACCACAAACATTTTATGGAGACGGAGTATAATGGCTGGAGTTTTTGCAAAAGGTAAAAGATCAATGGCTATTTCTGATAGATCAGGAATGGCATTTCCCTATAGAGAAATGGTTAGAGAGTGGAATGGTTTTTTAGTTCACTATTCTGAATACGAACCTAAGCAACCACAATTAGATCCAAGATTTCACGGAGGAGATCCTCAAGCATTAAGAAATGCGCGACCTCAACCTGCATCAGTTGATAGTTTAATTTTATTACCTAATAATCCATTTACAACTGTGAAGGCTGCAGTAGTTTCTTATGTAAATGTTTATTCACCAGATCATCAAAGAAAAAATTTATCTACAGTAAGATTAAGAGGGGCTCCAGTAGTAACAACAGCTGGACCAGGCGGAAGTGATCCAGCTGACAATAGAAATATGCAACAGTTTGCAACTATTCCAACTATTGATGGAATCACAAATTTAAGTCAATCTGCTGGTTTTACAATTGGTTTAGGAAAAATTGATTCAGCTTCAAATATTACAACAGCCCCCGGAACTTTAACAAGTCCAGAAAATTGGTTTTATTTTGATCCAGGTCAAATTGCAACAACAGGAGGTGTGACTGCCGGAGGACAAAGTAATTCAGCAGGCCCAGTAACATTAGGAGTAGTTAACGGATAATGGCATACACTTTAGCAAATTTACAAACAGATATTAGAAACTATACTGAAGTTTCGGACACGGTATTAACAGATGCTGTTTTAGAGAGAATTATTAAAAATGCAGAGCATACTATTTTTAGAGCAGTTGATGTTGATAATGAAAGATTTTATGCAACCTCAACTACTATTATTAATAAAAGATATGTGAGTATTCCTGCTGATTGTAGGGTTATCAGATATGTTCAATTAAAAAATAGTGATGATGAACAGGTTTATTTAGATCAAAGAGATACCAGTTTTATGACGGAATATTATAATACTCCCAATTCAGGTTCTACATCTTTACCTAAATATTGGGCTAATTGGAATGAAGAATGTTGGATTTTAGCACCTACTCCAAATGCAGCTTATGAAATTACTATGGCTTATAATAAAGAGCCATCTAGTTTAACTAGTACGGGGGCAACTGGAAAATCTCTTACAGGGAGTTATTTATCCAATAAATATCCTGATTTACTTTTGTATGCAACTCTGGTAAATACATATGCATACTTGAAAGGTCCGCAGGATATGCTACAATACTATAAAGCGGCTTATCAAGAAGCTTTAGAATCGTACTCAATCGAGCAAATCGGTCAGAGACGCAGAAGCGAATATGAGGATGGAGTCATTCGCGCTCAATTAATTTCAAAATCTCCATCGAGTTATTAATTAATAAGGAGACAAATAAATGGCAAACTTAATACCTTTCTCTTTTAGAGGCGCATTATTTTCAGGCAATCACGACTTTGCATCTGGAGGAAACGCTTTTAAATTAGCACTCTATACAGCGACTCCATACAATACTGCCAGCACAGTTTATAATGCTACAAGTGAAGTCGGAACTTCTGGAACTAATTATTCCACAGGAGGAAATGCTTTAGGCTCCCAAGCTGTTGCTTCGGGAACGGCAGTTGCTTCTGTAGACTTTGCTGATACTGAATGGACGTCTGCTACAATTACTGCAGCTTATGGCGCGATCTATAATAGTACAACAGTAGATGGAACAGCAAATAGATTATGTGTGGTTTTAGATTTTGGCGGAAGTAAAACTTGTACAAATGGTACATTTAAAATTACTTTCCCTGATCCATCAACACCGGGCGATGCTATACTAAGTATGGCGTAGGAGAATAAATGGCTTTAGTATTAAATGATAGAGTAAAAGAAACGAGTACTACTACTGGCGTAGGTGCTGTGGCACTTGCCGGTGCAGCTACTGGTTTTGAAACTTTTGCAGCAGGAATTGGTAATAGTAATACCACTTACTATGCAATTTGGAATCAAGGTACAACTGAATGGGAAGTAGGACTTGGAACATTAGATGGGACAAGTGCTAATCTAACCAGAACTACACCTATCTCCAGTTCTAATTCAGATGCAGCAGTAAATTTTACTTCTGGTACTAAAGATGTATTTTGTACTTTGCCTGCTTCTAAATCAGTTTATTTAGATGCAAGTGGAAATACGGTTAACGCAGCGGGACAAGGTTTTGCAATTGCTATGGCGGTCGCGCTCTGATATAAGGATAAAATATGGCCCAAGATTTTAGAAACAGTTTAGCACGACAAATTGGAACAGGCGATACTACCATTTTAACTGCCGGAAATTATGATGCAGTTATAGGAATTAGATGTTGTAATGTTGCAGCTACAACAATTACAGTTGATGTTAAAATTGCAAAAGGCGGAAATGACTACTTTATAGCTAAAGGAGTCAACATTCCACCAAATTCAGCTATCGAATTAATTCAAGGTGGCGCAAAAATTGTTTTGGCTAGTGGTGATGTATTAGAAGCAGTTAGTGATACGGCAAGTTCACTAGATGTTGTTATGTCTTACATCGATACCATTAGTTCATAGGAGGAATTATGACGGCGACAATAAATGGAATCCAATATATAGGAGGACAATATTCTCCTAATGAATTTATACCCAATCAAGCGGCAACAATTGATGGAACACAAACAGTAGAGAATGGGGTTCTTGCAGGACCCATTACGATTCCAGGAACAGTAACAGTAACAGGAACATTGGTAATAGTTTAATGAGTAAAATTAAAGTTAATGAAATTGAACCAAGATCAGGCACAACTGTAACAGTCGGTACAACAGGTAATAATGTAAGATCGGGAGGAAATAATTTACAAGCTGCTGATGGTGGAAATTTAATTAGTCAATGTGGTACTACGATTACACTAGGCGCTTCTGGTGATACCATTAATTTAGCTTCTGGCGCCAGTCAATCAGGATTTGGGAGAACTGGAACTGTAGATTGGTGTACAACAGCTAAAACAACTGGATTCACTGTTGCTAATGGTAAGGGTTATTTTGTCAATACGACTGGTGGGGCTATTACTGTGACTTTACCAGCATCTCCAACCGTAGGAGATATTTTTGCGCTTTCAGATTATGCCAATACGTGGGGCTGTAATGCAGTAACTTTATGTAGAAATACAAAATTGATTAATGGGGGTGCCAATAATACAAATTTAGAGGGAACTGGTGAAGCCATAACAATGATTTATGTAGATGTGACTAGAGGTTGGAAACAAATTAATGATGCTACGATAGATGTTACAGGTGCACCTAATTATATAAGTGCAACAGGAGGAGCTGCTGTCGTGACTTGTGGAGATTATAAAACTCACATTTTTACAGGGAGTGGTTGTTTTGCGGTTGCAACTGCACCAACACCGGCTAATAATACTGTTGATTATTTTGTAGTTGGCGGGGGTGGTAGTAATACTATTCCATATTCAGGTGGTGGTGGAGCAGGTGGTTTTAGAGTTTCTAACTCTTTTTCTTTACCCGTTGCTTCACCTTTAGCAAATCCAACAGGTTTAACTGCATCAGCTTCAACAACTTATCCAATAACTGTGGGAGGAGGCGGATCAGCTCCGTCAGGTAGTGGTTCACCTTCAATTTTTTCAAGTGTTACATCAGCCGGTGGTGGCTATGGTGGTTCAAATCAATCAGGAACTATGACAGGAGCAAATGGTGGATCCGGCGGTGGAGGAAGAAGTGCCGGTTCAGGAAATAGTCCTCCAGTTAGTCCACCTCAAGGTAATGGTGGAGGATCGAGCCCAACATCCGTAAATGCACAAGGTGGTGGAGGAGGTGCAGCAGTTGCTGGTGGTACAGGAGGACCAAGCCCAACTAATCCTGGTTCAGGTGGAACAGGTTCTTATTTAGGAGATGGCTTTGTGGGTCCAACAGCACCATCTTATGGACAACCAGGCCCTGTGAGTAATTCAAGATATTTTGCTGGTGGAGGCGGCGGTGGAAGTGATACTGTGGCCGGATCTAGTAATGCCGGACTAGGAGGCGGTGGAGATCAAAGACCCCCAGCTCCAGCTGGTGATAAAGCAGGTCAAACCAATATGGGTGGTGGAGCAGGTGGAACACCGGGAGGTTGTTTTGCTGGTGGTTCAGGTATTGTAATGATTCGGTATAAATATCAATAATTAATATGGATTTACAATTTAAAATAAGTATAATATAAGGAGAACATTATGGCACATTTCGCAAAATTAGGAGCAAATAATAAAGTTATCGCAGTTCACGTTGTGAATGATAGTGACTGCTTAAATGCTGATGGTATTGAAGACGAAGAAGTAGGTAGACAGTTTTTGGAAAGAATCCACAACTGGCCACTTTGGAAAAAAACATCTTATAATACTACAAAAAATACTCATAGATCTGGGGATAATTCTAAAGCCCTAAGAGGAAATTATGCTGGGATTGGTATGACTTATGATGAAGATAACGATATTTTTATGCCTAAAAAACCATATGCGAGCTGGACTTTAAATGTGGCAGAAGCAAGATGGCAATCGCCAATCGGTGATGCACCTGTATTAACAGGTGGTGAAGAAGTTACACATTTTTATGTGTGGAATGAGTCTTCTGGTACGTGGGACAAAACTGCTAAAGAGTAGTTAAACAATCTTGACATTTCTATTAAATTAAACTACCTATAAGATAGGTATGCAAAAGAAAGTATTATCGGAAATCGATTTATATTACGGCGAAATAATTACGCCTAAAGGTTTTGAAATTAAAAGAGATACTATTAAAAATAGTATCTTGAATTCGTTTATTAAAGAAAAAAGAATTAGTAATAATATTAAAGATTATTCCTATGTTGATTATGAATTGGAATATTGTCAAGCTCATCAATGGTTACAAGATTATATCAGAGATCATTTTAGAGTTAAATATGACAAAGCATTAATTCTTAAATTACATTGGGGAAATGTTTATGAATATAATCAAAAATCTTTTTCTCGCACAACAGTAGATCCTGTTGACTTAAGAAATTCTCCGGATTATACATTGATTTATGGAGTGGATGTGGGAAAAGATTCTACAGGTGTTGTTATTGAATATGAAGATAATAGACGAAAAGGTAGAACGTGGCATCTTCCTTTAAACAACAATCATTTTGTTATGTTTCCTAGCACTAATCAATATTTTATCACTCCTAATAAATCGAAACAAATAAACATTATTTTAACTAACACTTATGAATATATCTAATTATTATTGGTACTTCCAAAGTATTATACCGCCCCGCATTTGTGATCTGATTGTGCAGTATGGGAAAACAGAGAAAAAAAGAGAAGTTACAGCCATTACAGGTGGCTTTGGTCGAGACAGAGATTTAAAGAAAAAGCCTCTTACTAAAGATGAAATCAAAGATTTAAAAAAGAAAAGAAATTCTAATATTGTCTGGATGTCGGATAGATGGATTTATAAAGAAATACAACCTTATATAAATCAGGCTAATGTTAATGCAGGGTGGAATTTTGAATGGGATTGGTCCGAATCGTGTCAATTTACAATATATAAAAAAGGTCAGTATTATGATTGGCATTGTGATAGTTGGGATAAACCTTACACAGAAGAAGGACCTACCAAAGGAAAAATTAGAAAATTATCAGTAACGGTTACGTTGTCCAATCCTCAAGATTATAAAGGTGGAGAATTAGAATTTGATTTTCGACAAAACGATCCTGATAAACCCAGAGAACCTAGAACTTGCACAGAAATATTACCCAAAGGTAGTGTGGTCGTATTTCCTAGTTTTGTTTGGCATCGTGTTAAACCCATAACCCAAGGAGAAAGGTATAGCTTAGTAATTTGGAATCTAGGTTTGCCATTTAAATAATATGCAAGGAAGTAATAATAAGGTTAAATTTACAAGTGCTGCTTATTTTAGCACCCCTGTTTGGACAGCGGACGTATCAGTGTTTTTACCACAAATGTTAAAATTGTCCGATGGATACTTAAAAAAAACTAAAAAAACTGTAATGGCTCAAACCATTAAAGAAAGAAATAAAAAATTCGGTGTAAAAATAGATGACTTTGGTTTATCGAATCATAGTGAATCTTTTAATAATGATCCGAAAGCTAAAGAGTTTGTAGAGTTTTGTGGTCATAGAAGTTATGAATTTTTAGATTGGTGTGGTTTTGATTTACGGAATCATAGTCTTCATTTTACAGAATGTTGGGTTCAAGAATTTAGTAAAAAAGGTGCTGGTCATCACGATACACATACTCATTGGAATCAACACGTTTCAGGATTTTATTTTTTAAAATGTAGTGATAAAACTTCAATGCCAGTTTTACACGATCCAAGACCTGGTGCTCAAATGACAAGGCTTCCACCAAAAGATGCCAGTAAAATTACCTTTGCAAATGATTCGGTGCACTATAAAATTACACCAGGTTCAATGATTCTTATTCCTGGTTATACTCCACATCAATATCCTGTAGATATGGGAATAGAACCTTTTAGATTTATACATTGGAATATACAAGCTGTTCACTCAGCTATATCTAAAACTACTTCAATGAGAAAACAAAATGATAAAGCATAAATTAATAGATACACATATAATTCACACTCAACTGCCAAAAGAAATAATAAAAGAACTTAATCATTGGAAAAAGGAATGTGATAAAATTAAAAAACATCCGCTTTGTAAATTAAAACTTCACGAAAATGTAGGTTCTAAAACTAATAATTATCAAACCTCTATTCCTTCTTATTTAATAGAAAATTCTTATTGGCTTGCATATGTAATTAGATTATGTGGAATAATAACCAAGGAGGATCACCGACATTTTTTTATTAGAAAATGGAATGGTCATTTTGATGGATATGACGTATGGATAAATTATGCCTATAAAAACAATTGTAATCCTTCACACAATCACGCAGGATATTTTTCAGGAGTTATATACTTAAACAATAAAAAAGATAAAACTATTTTTCCAGAAAAAAATATAGATTTTGTAGGGAGGAAGGGAGATATGATTCTTTTTCCGTCTCATTTAATGCATCAAGTTAATCAACAAAAAGAGGACTATGAAAGAATAACATTTGCTTTCAATGTAAATCGTAATGAGTTGGTATAAAACACAAGATCAAATGATTCACGAATTAAATGGATCTATTTTTTCAGTTGATCCTATTAACAAAACAAATGATCCAATGAATCCCATTGATGTTCATAATAAAAATTACATTATGGAATTAAAAAATAGAGAAGCATATACTCCAGAACGTTTTAATGGCTCTTTAATTGAAAAAATAAAATATGATTTTTTAGTAAAAAACTGTGGAGATAGAATTCCTGGTTATGTATGTCGCTTTAAAGATGGATCTTACTGGGCTTGGAATTTAAAAAAAATCCCTGAACCACAATGGTATACTAAAAAACTTCCTCAAACTACTCATTTTGAGAGAACAGAATGGGTTGATAAAATTGTGGGAGATTTAACGCTAAAGAATGGAGTAAAATTAATATGAGTTTTAAAAAGAATAAATATACAGTATTAAAAAAAGCGATTAGTCCTCAATTGGCCAAATTTGTTTTTCAATATTTTCTGTTAAAAAGAAGAGTTGCTAGAAGCCTTTTTGATCAGAGATATATTTCACAATTTACAGAAGAATGGGGAGTGTGGAATGACACACAAGTTCCTGAAACGTATGCACATTATGCAGATGTAGCAATGGAAACTCTTTTAACGTGGGTGCAGCCCGCAATGGAAAAACATACAGGGTTAAAATTATCCCCAACATATTCTTATGCTAGAATATATAAAAAAGGAGATATTTTAAACAGGCACAAAGATAGATTTAGTTGTGAGATCTCAACTACTTTAAATTTAGGAGGAGATAAATGGCCTATTTATTTAAGCCCAAATGAAAACGTTGGTATTCCTGATGGTAAAAAAATTACAGTAGAAAGCAAAGCCAAAGGAATTAAAGTAGATTTAAAACCTGGAGATATGCTTATTTATCAAGGAATGGAATTAGAACATTGGAGAGAAGCTTTTGCGGGTGAAGATTGCGCTCAAGTCTTTCTTCATTATAATCAAATTTCACCTGAAGCAGATCAAAACAAGTTTGATAAACGTCCTCATTTAGGGCTTCCGGCTTGGTTTAAGCAAAGCTAATTTAACTCTTTCCTATAGGTTTAAACGATGATATAGTTCTTAGATGGAGGCAACGGACTACCACCATACCGCCGTTGTCTCCTTTTAAGGATTATATATGTTATTAGGATTTGCTTCATTTGCAGAATTACCATTTTCAACGTCTGGCCTAGATAATAGTGTAACGGTCTCAGTTTCCGGCAATCAAGTTGTTATCAGTATTGGAAACCCTGGTATTACGGCTGATTCAATTGTAGAAATTCCTACACCAAGTCAAGTTGTTTTAGGGGTTGGAACTCTTACCGTTTCAGGAGACGCTAATCTAAGTCCCACAGGTTCTCAAGTTACTTTAGGCACAGGTACCGTTACGGTAAGTGCTGGAGCGACGATTGTATCTACGGGAAATCAGGTTGTAATTTCCTCAGGAACTGTTAGTATAACAGCTAGCGCAAATGTTGATCCAACCAAAGCAAGTTTCACCTTGTCTACGGGGACAGTATCTGCGATAACGTGGAGTGAAATAATACCAGGTGCAACAATGACCTGGACAGCAATTGACGAGTGTTAATAAATTATGGCATCAACATATAGTACAAATACAAAATTAGAACTTATAACAACAGGTGAGAAAGCCGGACAATGGGGTGGAATCACTAATACAAACTTACAAATTGTAGAACAAGCCGCGACGGGCTATGCATCTATTGATATGGCTGCAGCTGATATAACATTAGCTTTAACAGATGGGGCCACTTCTAATGGTAAAAATGTTTACCTTAGACTTTATGGCACCCTAGCAGCGAACAGAACTTTAACAATGCCTAATACGGCCAATCGAGTATGGTTCATTGATGATCAAACAGATAGAAATGGTACTAATAACTATACTTTAGGAGTATTAACAGCGGGTGGTTCTACTACCCAGCTGGCTAATAAATCTGTTAATCTTTGTAGATCTAATGGAAGTGAGACGAAAGTTATTGTATTAAAAAATGGGGTATATGCTATTGATAATACTTATAGTCCTTATACAGCTGTAGCAGGAGATCAAGTTTTTGTTAATACAACTTCAGCAATTGTAACTGTTAATTTACCAGCAACTCCTGAAGTTGGAGATACAGTAACAATTATTGACTCAAGAAATTATTTTGGCTCAAATAAATGTACAGTCGACAGAAATGGAAAACCTATCAATAATGGTACGTCTAATGTAGATTTAACTACAAATGCTATGGCGGCTACTTTTATTTATGTAGATAGTACTTGTGGCTGGAACTATTTGAGTAAAGCAACATAGGAGCTAACTAATGGCTCTAACGTCAATTAAATTTGCACCCGGAGTAGATAAACAAGATACCGCTGTTGGAGCGATCGGCAGATGGGTTGATTCTGATAATGTGAGATGGAGGTATGGACTTCCTGAAAAAGTTGGAGGTTGGTCTTCTTTATTAACAGATACTATTCACGGTGTAGCAAGAAAACAACATTCTTTTGTAGACTTAGATGGAAACCGATACGTAGGTATTGGAACAGATAAATTTTTATTAGTTTATTATGAAGGAGCTGTTTATGATATTACGCCTTGGAGAGATGATAATGCAGCTAACCTCATTACGTTTTCAGCTACTTTAACAACTAATAGTACAGCCCCGGGAACTTCGATTACTGTTACCACTTCTGGTTCACATAGTATTGAAGTCGGTGATATGATTGTTTTGGATAGTGTAACAATGCCAACAGGTTCTAGTTTAAGTGCAACTCTTTTTGAAGATAAAATTTGTCAAGTTATTAGTGTTCCAAGCAATACTACTTTTACTATTACTTCACCTACTGCAGAAGCAAATGGAGGAGGTTCTGATTTAACTTCAGGAAGTTCAGCTACTCTTAAACCTTATGTAAGAGTGGGTCCTTCAGAGCAATCTTATGGATATGGTTTTGGAATTGGAAACTATGGGGGAACAATTTCAGGAGTTCAATCCACAACAACGAATGGTGCCTTAAATGCGGATACAGCAGGTACCGGTGGAGTAGGTACAAGTGTTACTTTAACTTCTTCTGGAGGATTTACAAGTGCAGGAACGGTAGCCGTAGGAACTGTACCTAATGCAGAATTAATTACTTACACAGGAATTTCAGCTCCAGACTTAACAGGAATAACTCGAGGAGCTTTAGGAACAGCAACTCCCGGAACTTCAAATGGACAAGCCCATTTAAGTGGAGCGACAGCACAAGACGCAACGAATTGGGCTGGATGGGGAGATGCCGTGGAGGCTTCATCAGTTACCCTTGAACCTGGTTTATGGTCGTTAAGTAATTGGGGATCAACTTTAGTTGCAACCATTTCCAATGGAAAAACTTATACTTGGGACTCAACAGTATCTAATAATTTTGACACCAGAGCTTCAAGAAATACAACTAATTATGTCACTAAAATTACAGGGGATGAAGGTAATCCAACTGCGAGTCGAATGACTCTAATTTCACCAACTACAAGACACTTAATTCATTTAGGAACAGAAACGACTATTGGTACAGCTTCTACTCAAGATGATATGTTTATTCGATTTTCTAATCAGGAACAAATTAATGAGTATGCGCCGAGCGCGGATAACAGTGCGGGTACCTATCGACTTCAAGATGGTTCCAAAATTATGGGGGCCATTGTCGCTAAAGAAAATATTCTGGTCTGGACCGATAATGCTCTCTATTCAATGAAATTTGTCGGAGCACCTTTTACTTTTGGCTTTGAACAGGTGGGGACGAACTGTGGTTTAATTGGACAGAACGCCGTGGTGGAGATAGATGGAGTAGCCTATTGGGTAGGGAATAATGGATTCTTCTCTTTTGATGGTACCGTAAATAATTTACCGTGTAGTGTAGAAGACTATGTATTTGATGATTTTGATACAACCAAAGGACAACAAGTATGTGCAGGAATTAATAATCTATTTACTGAAGTTACGTGGTGGTATCCAACTGCTAGTGCAACTTATAATGACCGCTATGTAGTATTTAATTATGGAGAGTCAGCTAATGTTCCAATGGGAAATTGGTATACAGGTACTAATGTTAATTCTATTAGAACGAGTTGGATTGACTCCGTCATTTATCCAAAACCTTACGCCACAAGATTTAATAGTGGATCAGAAGCAACTTTCCCGAGCGTCGTGGGAGCTAGTGGATTAGGGGCAACGGTTTATTTTCAACACGAAGTGGGAACTGATCAAATTGATCCCGATGGTCAAACGACTAAATTAACTTCCTTTGTTCAGTCTTATAATTTTTCATTAGCCAAAGATCAAACCGAAGTCTTTTTAGCGATGAGAAGATTTATACCTAATTTTAAAGTATTAGAAACATCAGCTAAAGTAACGATTAAACTTAAAGATTATCCATCCGACACCTTGGCTAATAGTACCTACAGTCCTTTTACTATTTTACCTGCTACACAAAAAGTAGATACTAGAGCTCGAGGACGTTATGCAAGTTTAAGAATTGAAAATGATGGGTTAGCTGAAAACTGGAGATTTGGAACTTTCCAAGTTGATTTACAACCGGATGGGAGAAGATAATGACAAAAATAGTAGTAAGATTACCAGAACCAAAAAAAGAATATTCAGAGGATAATCAAAGACAGATTAACAGAACGTTAACATCTTTAATTCAACAACTCAATTCAACCTATCAACAACCAGAAAAGGATGACGCAGAAAGGTTTAATTTCTTTTTAACATAATGGCAAACGTATATAAAAATATTCAGGCTACGATAACATCGGCAGGATCGTATGATGATATGTATGAATCCCCTACTGGGACAACAACCATTGTTAAAAGTCTTAGAATTTATAATACTCATAGTGGAGCTTTAGATGTGACTACAGTCGTTCGTGACGCCTCAGGCACAACTGATTATGAATTTGATAAGAGTAATGTATTAGCGAGTAATAGCGTTGATATTTTAACCTTTAATAACCTTTTGATTTTAGAAGCTGGAGATAAAATCAAGATGCAATGTGCTACAGGAAATGTTATAAAAATGACAGCATCTGTATTACAAATAACTAGACCAGCAGAAGTGACACAAACATAGGAGGAATATGCCA
>VTLG01000889.1_pt1 | contig 26509 bp, 38 predicted proteins | sample 4694571 | NCBI WGS metagenome assembly VTLG01 (sample SAMN12604809, study PRJNA352737) | marine metagenome | biome: ENVO:00000447; feature: ENVO:00000209|ENVO:00000569|ENVO:01000036; material: ENVO:00002151; isolation source: viral sequences binned using virsorter ...
GTAAAAAACAAATATTTAACCCAACTACAAATTCTAATCTGCACACATTTCATGATAGTGGATTTGCTGATAATTTTTATATAAATGGTGAAGAACAAACAAACCTAAGTGATGGTAGTACACCAAATGCCAATGGTGAGTGGCTATATACAGCAACATCTAATAAACTTGAATATTATAATGACACACTCACAGCAACTACTGTAAATAATCAAATTTTTGAGGTAGGTGTAGATTTTACAAACTTTTTAAATCAACAGCTAGTCAATGCAAGCATGGAACTTAATAACTTGCTAGATTCAAGGTACCCAACACCACTTCCAAAGAATACACAAATTTCAGAAAGTGCTTCAAGTGGATTAACTGTTGAGTATGATGCTTTAGTAATCAAAGCTACTTGCTATATATGTGCTAGTAACTTAATCAGAAGTAAAGATCCTATGAGTGAAGAAGCAGATTACTATTATAATTTAGTTACTAATAGTGAGGGTACAGGCATTACAGACAGATTAAATAAAGGTGAATACAAACTATCATTTGAAGTAGATAACAAAGATTCTCAAGGCTCAATTAGAAAAATTACACAAACAGGTACAATGCAACTTGTAGAAACAGCAGGTGAGTATTATGGTGAGCCTTATGATGTATTAAGAATTACTTGCACAACAGGTGGTGCATATGGGGTAGCTAAATGCAAAGTAGAATATTTTGGTAATGATAAATTGTTTGGCTCAGAAACTACAAATAATATAGTCACAGGTGGGTTAGATCAATGGTCAGGGTTAGGTGGTTTAGCTGTCAGGTATCAAGGTAGCAGTATGACAGCAGATGATCAATGGGAGATACCTGTAGTATCAGAAACAAGAAGTATTAGTAATGCTTCAACAGGCACAATAGATTTAAGTAGAAAAGGTAAAAGATACTAATGGCTATTAGATATAGAAATAACTTCAATAATATCATTGATAAGTTAATGGAAAATATCAAAACAGAAATGCCCATACCTGTGCAAAAAACCACAGTTGAGCAACCTTTGTTGAAAACAAATGAATCTATTAGAATTATACCTAATGGATCTAGTTTAGTTGAGTATGCTTCACATATGGAACAAAGAGAATTTAGTATTACAATACAATATGTTTTTACTGACAGAAGAGAAAGTCATAACTTCTTAGATCATGTTATGAACAACTGTAGCAGATTAGAAGCACTAATACATGAAAATATCACTATGACATTATCTGATTCAAGCACTGCATTTGATTGTAAAATGAATGATGCAGAGTTTGATGCAACTATAGATGAAGATGGATTCTATGTAGTAGAATATGACTTTAGCTGTCAGCACATAGGGAATGTAGCATAGGAGAAATATGAAAATAAAAGCAAATGAAAAATTTAACAGATTACAACCACAAGCAATACCTTGTGATGTTTCAAGCAGAAAAGCACTTCAAAAGGGTGCAGTTGTTAATGTTAAGCAAGAAGTAGCTGATGTATTGTTGGCTATGAACATAGTAAAAAAAGTAAATAACAAAAAAAGTAAGGAGAATAAATAATGGCAGATGCTAGAGTTCTTCCTATAAGTAATATAAAAGCAGGTATTAAAGCAGAAACTAGCTTTGGTGTTGGATTAGATACAAATGCAAATGATAGTACTGCATATAGACAGCTTAACATAGTACAAGTACAAAAGCCTGTGTTTAACATTACAAGGGAATCAAGATTATTATCAGGTAGGGGTAGTGTAAAAAATGCTTCAGATACAATTATAAATACAAGAGGTGGTACTGTAACTATGCCATTTGATATGATTGCAACACCATCTTTGCTATCTCAACATATAACATTAGTTGGTCAAGAACATACTGAAACAGGAAGTGGTGGAAGTGAAGTACATATAACAAAATTTGATGGTAGCAGTAATGCAACTTCTGTAGGTAAAAACATCACAAACAATATACCACATTCTGTAAATGTAGCTTACTATCCTGCAGCTGGTGAGGGTATAAAACTATGTGGTGCAGTATGCTCTGATTTATCATTAAGTGCTGATTTTGGAACTAATGGTGGATTTTTAAATATGAGTGGTAATTACTTTTCAGGATTTTCAAACCCTGTATCAACTTCAACAGTTTTAGAACAAACTTTTGATGGCACTTTTGTAGCTGTGCCTACATCATATTACAATATTGCAGCTTTATCAACTAAAACATTAAGTGTTGAGGGTAATGCTTCACAAAACTTAGTATTAAAATCTTTTAACTTTGATATATCTAATGGTGTAAACAGAGTGGGATTTGATACCAATGGTAATGCAGAAGCATATGCACTTCCTGAGTATGTCATAACAGGTAGCATTTCTTTAAAATATGATGATGAATTTGATTATGGTGCAGCTAATAATGTAATACAAGACTTTCTTGATGGCAATACAATGTTGTTAAAACTTAAATGGGGTGACACTATTGATGCAGCAGGTGAAATGAGTATTAATGCTCAAATTCAATATACAGGAGATCCAGCACAAGATATGAGTGAAAATGGTGTATTTCATAATTTGTCATTTGAATGTGTGCAAAATGGTAGCAACTCAGCATTTGAAATTAAACAGTTTGTAGGATCATCTCAATCAGCTTGGTAAAACTTGCTTTCTTTAGTATATTACCATACTAAATGGGAGATTGTATATGACTAAGAAGAATGTCAAAGTAAAGGGTGAGAATGTCAAAGAATTGACATTTGAAGTTAAGGATTTAAATCTTGATGAAAGGATTGACTTTAATAACATCATAACAAAAAGTGGTGGTATATCAAATATTGGTTTTGGTGATTGGGTTAATATGGTAAGATTAGCAACAACACTAACTGATGAACAAATAAATGACTATACTGACACAGAAATAATAGCAATAGCAAATAGGTGTTATGAGGTTGTGAATAAAAAAAAATTGAAGAAATCACTTTAATTTTAAATGTATGGTTTGCAGTAAAAAAACCATCAACACAATACTCAAAAGAGTTTCCTTACACAGCAATAAATCCTGTATCACAAGAACAAATAATTGTAAAAGGTAAAGAACAGGTATATGAAATACTAATGCAGTGCTACAATGAAGCTAAAGAGAAAGGGTTTGATATTGGTGAAGCACTATATAATCAACTCTTTTTCTTTGCAGATCCTAGCATGATGTATGACAAAGAATGTCAAAACCTGATTAAGAAATATATATTTTGTGATGCTTTTAAGTGTCCACCTTACCCTAGCTTACAAGAAACACCTGCTGAATTAGTTGATAACTTCCTACTCATAAGAAAAGAAATACAAAATGCAAGTATAGAGGGAAAATAATATGTCAAATACATTTACAGAAAGAATAAGAATATTACTAACAGGTGCAGATAAAGCTGCCAAAGGTACTAGAAAAGTATCTGATGGTATGACTAGATTAGCTAAATCAGCAGCTGCAGCAGGTGCAGCTTATTTTACAGCACAAGGTATTGTGAGTGGCTTAAGAACTTCTATTGATTTATTTGCACAACAAGAACTTGCAGAAAAACAACTTACAACAGCACTAGGCAGAACTTCTGATGCTCTGCTTGGTCAAGCTAGTGCCTTACAAAGAGTAACTACATTTGGTGATGAAGCTATTATAGCACAGCAAGCATTTCTTGCTTCTTTAGAGTTTACTGAAGATCAAATAAAAGAAATAATACCTGTAGCATTAGACCTTTCAGCAGCCACAGGAATATCATTAGAATCAGCTATAAGAAATGTATCTAAAACATTCTCAGGATTGTCAGGTGAGTTAGGTGAACTTGTACCACAGTTAAGAGAATTGACAGCAGAAGAAATGAAAGCAGGAAAAGCTGTTGAAGTATTAGGTGACTTGTTTGCAGGTCAAGCTGCTGCACAAACAGAAACCCTTGCAGGATCTTTAGAGCAGATGAACAATGTTATTGGTGATATGGCAGAAAAGATTGGTGAAACACTTGCACCTTTTGTTATAGATCTAGCACAGTTCTTTGGCAATGCAGCAGAAGCAGTAGGTGATTTTTTCAGACAGTTTAATGAAAGTACACTAGAAACACAAGTAAGGGAACTAAAAGAGTTAGGTGCATCAGAAGAAGTTATTTTACAGCTAGAAAAACAACTAGCAACAGTAAGAAGAAATGAGGTTAGTAATCAAATACAAGATAGTAGAACAATAGAAGAATTAAATCAAAGAGCAAAAGAGGCACTTAATGAACAAATAGCAGCAGAAGAAGAAAAAGCACTTAAAACAGCGAAATTTGAAGAAGAATCAACAGAGCAAGGTAGAAGTAGAAGCAGAGCATTAGCAAAACTAACAAAAGAAGAAAGAGATTTTATAGAAGAAAAAGAAAAAGAAATAGAACAGATTAATGAAGAAATAAAATTAAAAACAGAATTAGTTGATTTAGATAATATATTATTTGGAATAGCAGCAAAACAAAAGGGTGTAGATTTAGAGCAAGCAGGAATAAAAACATTGCTCAAAACAGAGAATGAAAAAAATAATGAACTTAAACTTAAATCTATTGAAATACAAAAAAAAGAATTTCAAGAAACAAATCCTTTAATGAACAAAATTAATCAGAGCATAAATGACATTATAGTAAATTCAAAAAAACAGGCAGATGTCGTTGCTAATGCAGGATTGGCTATTGGTATGTCAGCAGAAAGCACAACACAAGCAGTTCAACAAGCAGGCATAGCTTTTATTACATCACAAATTCAACAAGCATTATCTATAATGGTTAAAAAAGCATTTGGTGAGTTAGGTTTTATTGGTGGTTTAGGTGTGGCATTAGGAAGTGCAGCCATAGGTAGAGGTATTTCAAGAGGTATACAAACTGTAACAGCAGCAGAAGGTTTTGATGGTATAGTTACAGAGCCTACATTGTTTTTAGCAGGTGAATCAGGTGCAGAGTTTGTTGATATAGAGCCTACAAACAATGAGGGTGCAAACAGAAATGGAAGTATGAATATAACATTTACAGGCAATGTAATGTCACAAGACTTTATAGAATCAGAAGCAATACCAATGATAAAGAAAGCTATTAGAAAAGGTGGAGATATAGGAATATAATGTTAGACTTACCACAAATATTTCAGCAAGATATACAAGGCAAAGATACCTTTTTAATTCCACTTATAAATATTGATAATAGAGTGTTTTTATCTATTAGCAAGGTAAATTTAGAAAATGAGTATAAACCCTTACTCAAAGATACAGGCTCAGTAAATCAATCAATAGATTTCACAAATAAAAAATTAAAAATATCATCTGTAAACTTTACTGCATACAATTACAATTATGAAGATACTAATTTATCAGAACAGTTGTTTGCTCCATCAGTCATGAACAAAAAAATTACATTTTACCTTAAATCCCAATCTGCACAGTCATTATTAGATTGTTTGAAAGTTTATAGTGGATATATAAAAAACATATCAGAAAATGCAGATACCATAAATATTGAAGCAGAAGATCAGACACAAGATGTAATGAATACTAAAATACCAAGCAGGTTTGTGCCTGACAATATTAATTTACCTGACAGATATAAAAATGTCAGAGTACCTTTTGTTTATGGAGTTGTTGATAAAGCACCTTGTGTATATTATGATTTGTATGCAACAACAGTACAAAATGGTAGTAGAGATTATGCAATTACACCTGATTTATTTGATATACAAACAATAAAAAAACCTTATGTATTTGATAGCAATACATATGGTGAGATAACTGAAGATACTTTGCATTTTGATCAAGAAAAAAGTGACACCTTGTTCAAAAATGCCATTGAGGGGCAGCAATTTCAAATATTAGGCAATAGGATTCTAGTGCCAAAAACAATAGATGTGCATGACAATTTAGAAACTACAGATGGATTAGTAGCACCAATAACAGCATTTGGTATGGTTGAAGTACAAGTTATATCTGATTTAAATTTTAATACATCAAAGTTTAGATTAGATTATGAGCAAGCAGGAGGTAATGCAGTATCAGGAAAAACATTTATACAATCATATACATCACCTGAAGCAATAACACCATCTACTGTTTTACAAAATTCATATCTAAAAATTACAGATTTTTCATCAGAAAGCAACCAAGAATTCCCTGAAAATATACAAAGATGGTTTTATGGAAACAATACTGCAGCTGTGCCTGATTTTAATAACATATATGGAGAATCAGTTATCAACTTTGAAGCAAAACAATTTTTTAGTACTAGTAATATTGTAAGTGAATTAGTTAAAAATGTAAATGGTGATACAAAAGATATTGTACATTCTGCAAGATTATTATATAATTTAGATGCTAGTGTTGTAAGAGTTAGTACTGGATTGCCTATATTATATTTTCAGTATACAGATACAGGATCTGAACTGTGGAACATGAACAACCAAATTGATGAGGAAAATATCTCATTCTCACCTTTCACAATTAATTCAGGTGTTTATGGCACAGGTGGTTTACCACCATACAATAATTTTTATGGTCAAATATCTCCATACACAAAAACCAAAACACCTGCTGACAATAAAGTAATTATTGGGCAAAGAGTTTTAGTTGGTGAAAATTGGCAGCCACAAGACATGAAAGGAAGTATTGAATGGTTAAAAATCAATGATTTAAAATTAGTAAGAAATGTAATATTAAAAGATTTTATAAATTATGATATATATGCTGATGTTAATGGCAGAGTTGATGATATTGCAGGGACCTATACAGGTATAGCACAATTAACTGCAGGTGAAAGAATACAAGTGAATATTGCAAGCACACCTGATGAACAACCAACAAATGTTTATCAACCTGTTGCAAAACCAAGAGTTAAATTACCAACACAAGTATCAATTAAACCTGCAGCACAGGTGCAAAGGGTTGTGCCAACAAAACCTTTAAAAGATAATGTCAATAGAACAGTTGTGAGAAAACAAGAATCAATTAAAACACAACAACAAAGAAAGAAAAAAAAGGAAACTAGATATTAATGTTATTTTGGGAAACAATAGGATTCATATCACCAACAACTGTAAAACTTAGAATTAAATCAACAGATGGTTTAATGTCTGCTACAGATGATGGTATACAATTATTCAATGTAGTTGAAAGTGGTGATACTTCACAAATTACATATAAACAGTTCAGATGGAGTTTAGGCTTTGGACATAAAAATTATAACTACGATGACTTTTTCAGTCTTGTATCTAATCACCCTGATTATGAAGATAAATTTGCTAGTTTAGGTAATGGAATTGGTGTAGTAGAAAGTAGCTACAGAACATTAATGCCATATACTTATATGATTGATCATGACATATATGATCCTCAATGGTACGATAATAACGATAATATAAGAGTTTCTAATATAAGTTGGGAAACTTATGATGTATCTTGTTTTGTTGAAATTTATATACCTAAATGGACAAAATCTTATGAATATGTTTCTGATGCCTCAATGAGTGCTGAGTTTGGACAAAATGTACATAGTAATAATAATATTTATACACAGACACTACCAAATATTTGGGGTGATGCACCATTTTTAAATTATGATGAAGAAAATTTGCATAATATATCCTTTGATGATGTAGATGATTATAACATATTAATTAGTCTTACATTAAGACTTGGAAACATATATATAAACCCTGTTACAAAAACTGTACTAGATAATTTAGATTTTGAATTTTATACAGTTTATGTTCCTGTACATTTCACTACTTCTGTGTATGATTTTAATGTAGCATTAACACAGATAAGCACACCAACAACTGTTAATGAAGCAGAAACAGCATTAATACAACTGAACATACAATCAACTGACTATGCAGGTGGTGTTGAAATATATTTGCTTGATAAAGACAGCAAATTTCAAGTCAATCTTGCCATAGGTGCAGATATTGAACAATTTTATGGTACTATAGAAGATGATGTTGTTGCACAATATGGGCAGCTTAGGTTTGCAGAAAACAATACATACAAACTCAATACACAGATACTACAAAATGAAGCAAAAAACTTTATTATAGAATATGAAGCAGATAATGTAAATGCAGGGCAAAATGACAGTTTTGCAATATTTGTTAAATATGATGATTTAGATCCTGTACAATACACTGATAATGTTTATGATGCCAGCTATCAATTTAGTTTGTTGCCAATAGATCAAAAATATGTTTATTCAGACAATCAAACGATTTTTATTAATGATGTTGAAGAAGAATTTATTGAAACCTACAACCCATCAGATATAATGATAACAAAACCATCTGATATTGTGCATCATATTTTAGCTACAGAACTTGGTTTTGATGAGAATAATGTAGATATTGAATCAAAAACTCAATCAAGATTAGTTCATAATGATTACAATTTAGGTTTTTCTGTGCATGAAGAAATAGAAGCAAAAAAATTAATAGAAGAAATATGCAAATCAACACAAATGGTTGCAACACTAGCAAGTGATACATTAAAATTTATAAGCATTAATAATACATATTTTGGCAGTGAAGATATATCTACAATACAAGCTAATGATGTTTTGTCCTATAACTTTACAAGAACACCCCTAGAAGATATTAAAACCCAAATAGAAGTCAAATATGAAAAAGATTATGGTTTAGACAAATATTTATCTTCTACTGATATATTACAAGTTAACACAAATAATTATTTTTTAACAGGCACATATTCTGATTATTTAAATGCAAATATAGAAAGTGTGAATTATTATGGAATAGAAGCAGAAAATGATATAATAAACCATGTTAATACTATGCTTACATTTGAAAGTAATTACATTAGAAATGCCAACACAGCAAATGCTTTAGCACAATATTTATTACAGTTTTACAAAAACCAACACAATATAGTGACTTTAAAACTACCACTTAAATATTATGGATTAGAAATAGGTGATTTGATTGAGTTTGATGAATTGATACATGGCAAAAAAGTCTATAATGAAACCTATGTATTTGACAGACCTGATGATATGCCCTTAAGATGTGGGCAATATATTTTGCCATTATTTATCATTACAGAAACTAAAAAAACAATAAGTGGATTAACCATAAAAGCTATGCAATTACACCACTTAAGTGATACAACATTACAATACAAAGGTTTTACATTCATACCACCTGTTATTGAAACACCTGAAGAAATACAGGCAGAGTATAGTGTTCTTGATGTGGTTACACTATGTGCATCTATAGTTGGAACTGTAGAATTAAATGAAACACAAATACAAAAATATGATGTTGATGGTAGTGGGGAAATAGATGTATTAGATATTGTTGCAATGGTACTGGAGATAATATGATTGATATAAAAAATGTAGCTTTAGCAAGCAAAGCAACTTTAAAATATGGCAGAGGGAGTGTTATTTTAGAAACTAATGGAGAAATAGCAGCCATAGAAATTGATTATATTGGTGCAATCAAAGGAATAAAAAAATTAGGTCAAGGGTGGACTATAAAAATTGGTGAAAGCAAAATTATTATATTTACTTTAGCTAAATCTAACTATACAGAACACCTATTTGATTATGTAGGTGAATTTAAAATAAATAGTTGCAGATTTGTAAATTGGAATAAAAAATTATTTTATGCTACAGTACAGGATTTAAATCAAAACACATGGAATCAAAACTATGGTACTTTTGACTTTGATGCAAGAAAACCTGAAGAAATAGAAACACAAACAATAATTGGTAGAAAAGTTAAGAAATCAAGCATTTAGGAGAAAAAGATGGCAAAGAGAAGTTTAGGCAAACCAAGATTTTATGCAGATATGTTACAATATTTGAAAGTATTAGGATACTATGATGGTAGTGACAAACCTGAACTTTTTAATTTAGATCCTACAAATGCACAAGAATATGAACTTAATGAACAGACAAATGAACAATCAGCTGTAGTTGGTGGATCAAACATTTTTTCATACACTTTCAATATTAACAAACCATCTAAATCATTAGACAGACTGTTAACACAAGTACCAAATGTATCAGGTGTTTATGCTGCAATATTAGGACATAATATAAAAGATTTGTTTTACAGAGTTGGGACTGCAACCACAAATTTTACATTTGATGATTTTTTCAATAGTTACACACAAATACCTGAATATAATGGATTTTCAATAGTAAATTTTACAGATTGTGGTAGTGACACAAACATATCTGAAATAGAATTTGCAATCACACCTTCTGATAATCAAATGCCAAGAACAATAAATTTAGGTGCATTAAGTTTTGGAAGATGGTTTGAGCCTGAATTTGCTTTTGATATACAAGCTAGTCTTTCTACATCATATGAGGGTATAAACACACAAACTACAGTAGGTGGGTATACCTTATCTAATGTTAAACATTTAGGGCAACCTAATTGGGGTAATGGATTGCCTGCTTGGACATTACAAAAACTAGATGAAGAAGATTATGATTTAGGTGGCTCAAAAGGCAGAAGACAATGGGAAGTAGGGTTTAGTTTTCTATCAGATGATAAACTGTTTCACTCTGCAAGCAATCCTGATAAATTTTTTACATACAATGAAAGTTCTCAAACCCACACACTTGATACCTCATTATCATCTTTTTTCAAACTTACATTTAATGGTAAACTACCATTTATGTTCACACCTGATAGTAGTGCGACAGATAAAGAGTTTGCACTATGCAGAATCACAAACCAACCTAAATTTAAACAAGTAGCAAACAACTTATTTAGCACATCATTAGTCATTACAGAAACTTGGTAAAAAAAACTTTTCAATAATTCACTTCGTTAAATTTTCAGAAATTTCAAAAAAATCTTGTTTAGCAATTTTTGTATTGCGAAATTTGTTGAGGTTAAGGAAACAACAAAGGAGATTAAAATGAAAGTCAAAATTTACAAATTCAATTTTAATAGTATTCAGACTGAACTCAACAGAAGAGAATCTGTTGATATGGGTTTATGTACTGAATGTTATTCAAAAAATATTAGAATTATTAGGGAACATGGTGTTAAACAATGTACATGTTCAAATAATGCCATTTGTGGAAAATTAAGATATGTTGCCACTCAAGATTTATATCAAATGAGGTTACAGTTTAGGGTATCTAATAATCCTGATGATGTGAATTATGAAGTTAAAGTACAATATAAAGAAGATGATATAATATTAATGACAGGTGCTTGGGAAGTACCTGATGTTTTATATTTTACTTTTGAAAGTGGTAGATTAATTAAGCAATTAACTAGCAGATTCTATAATAAAAATGCTTATGATGCTTATGTTCCTGAAATTAATGAGCCATATGTATATGGTGGCACTTATTCAGAGTTATAAAAAAGTTAAGGAGATTAAGTAATGGATAATAAAATAATAAAAAGTATAAAAGCTCAATTAGAATTAAGAGAAGTTCAGCTTGAAGAAGTTATACAAGCTGAATGTAGTAGATGGGCTAAACAATTAGATGGAAATATTCATAGTGGTTACGATGAAGATGGTAATACTATGAATAAAGACTATTTAGAAGATCAGATATATGCTCTTAAAATTGCTTTAAGTTTAGAGTTAAACAAAAAAAAAGATCAAGGAGATAAAGATGAAGACAACTGTAGGATATTATGACTTTCTTAGAGCATTTGAAGATACAAGACCAAATCAATTTTCAAGAGCAGCATTAGCTGCCTTGTGGGATTATTTTGAAGAATATGAAGATAGTTGTGGTGAAGAAATTGAATTAGATGTTATAGCAATTTGTTGTGATTTCTGTGAGTACGAAGATCTTGAAGATTTTCACAGGTGTTATGACAAAGAAGAATACCCTGATTTTGATACAATAGAAGATTATACAACAATTATAATGATACCTGATACAGAAAGGTTTATTATACAAAACTTTTAAGGAGAAGTAAAATGCTAGAAAGAATATGTGAAAAGATTGAAGATTATGCAGAAAAGTATATGCCATTGTTTTTTATGGTGACTATGACATACTTTATAATTTATTTAATATGGGGAGTTACATTATGATGATGTATATAAAAGTTGATGAGCATACACCTTTATTGTTGAAAGCATTAGTTAAGTACTCACCACACCCACAAAAATATTTTTCAGAAAAATTGGGTATATCGCAAAGTGCACTTTCAGTATTTCTGAGTTGCAAAAAAACTATGCCTAGAGAAGTAGCAAAAAGTTTATTACTATTGTTAGATTTCAATCCTGATTATCCTTACATAGTAATTATCAACAGACCTTTAACAACAAGATAGGAGATCAAAAACATGGCAGTAAAAATACATGGCAAAGAATACATAACAGTTGCAGAAAGAGTTGCAACATTTCATGATAAACATAAGGAACAAAGAAAGTCTATTATTACTGAATTATTGAAATTTGAAGACAGTATAGTAGTAATGAAAGCAAGTGTTTATATAAATGAAGAAACCTATGTTGGTCATGCTTATGAAGATATAGGATCTAGCAAAATCAATGAAACAAGTGCTTTAGAAAACTGTGAAACAAGTGCAATAGGCAGAGCATTAGCTGCAGCAGGTTTTGCAGGAACAGAATATGCTAGTGCAGATGAACTTGTAAGTGCTTTGGAAAAACAAAAAGATGGTTATGTAGCAAAGACACCACAGAAGAAAGCAGGTGGTGGGCTGCCCACAGAAAAACAGAAGTGGCTCATTATGAAACTTAATAAAGAAAAAGAATATCTTGGTGAAGAAGATATGAAGTTTGAAGTAGATAATATGAAAACAAAAGCAGAAGCTAGTGAGATGATTGAAAGATTGCAAAATTATAGTGCTAGTGATTCTGATGATTTGTTTTAAGGAGGTATCATGTTTGAAATACTTATAATATCAATCTGCATGAATGTAATATTAACTGTAAAGCTAAAAAAAACCTTAGACAAATTGTCTAGGGTTTGGGGTAGGTAATATGAATAGAGCATTAGAAAGAAGAAAAGCATATGGTCATATAGGTGAATTAGCTTTTGAGATGTTTTGTAAGAGAAACCACATATGGTATAAACAGTATGGAATTTCAAATAAAGAGGGTTTTGATATGGGTGATTTGTATTTTAAGATACCTAAATTGATTCAAGCTGCACCTGATTATATAATGATAGATAACAAATTTACTTTTGTTGAATGCAAAGTTGCTGATAAAAAAACAGGTGATCATGTAAAAATTAAAGAATATGATTTAAAATACTATACACAGTATGATAGTTTAGCAGAAGATGGTGGGTTGAAGTTTTTTATACACAATCCCAGATACCATGAATCATTTTTGGTAGAATTATATTATATACAGCAGCTGTTTGAACATGGTGATTTGGAATATAAATTTTATCCTGAAAGTAATAAAAAGTTTTATATAGTTCCAATGGATAGCATTAGACAGTTTGGAATGAGTGTATGAGGGAAGATTCATTAGCATATATCAAGTATATAAAAAATGAAGAATGTTTAATATGTTTTAAACACCCTGTAGATCCTGATCATTTGGAATCCATAGGTATGGGTGGGAACAGGAAAAAACCAACTTTAAAACACTATTCTTGTGTGCCATTATGTAGGTTACATCACACAGAAAGACACAGTATTGGGTTGACAGCATTTCAGAGTAAATATAAAATAGATATTTGGAAACAGGCTTTTATACTATTCAGGAGATATTACATTGATAAGGTATGGTTAGGAGGAGCAGAGGAATGGCAAAAAGATTCGTAGAAACTGATTTATGGAAGAAGAAATGGTATAGAAAAATGCCACCAAGAATGAAATTATTTTATTTTTATCTACTTACTAATTGTGATCATGCAGGTATGTATGATGTAGATCTTGAGTTGGCAGAGTTTCAGATAGGCATGGAAGTAAAACAAAACGATATAAACAAACATTTAAAAGAACACATTGATGTTATTAAAGAAGATAAATGGTTTATTAAAAAATTTCCATCTTTTCAATATGGTGAGTTAAATCCTAATGTTAAGGCTCATGCTTCTGTAATTAAAATTTTAACTAGATATAACTGTTTGCAAAGGGTTAATAACTGTTTAAAAACAGTACAAGATAAAGATAAAGATAAGGTTAAGGTAAAATATAATAAAGAGGAGATAAAAAAAATGGCTGAGAAATGTGATGTAATTGATATGAATGATCCTTATGAATTTTTTAGAATACTAGAAAAGAAAAAAGATACTACAACTATTGATCATAGATATGTGAAGTTTTGTTATGGTTTGGCAGAGTTACATGGATTATACGATAAGGACATGAGAGTTGATTTCAAAAAGTATTGGACAGAATTGAACAAGTCAGGTACAAAAATGAGATTTGAACTTGAGAAAACATGGGATACTAAAAGAAGATTAGACAGGTGGGCAAAAAATAACTTCAATAAAAAACCTGAAACAAGTATATTTAAAATGGATTCTACAGGTAAATTTTACATTGCATATTGTCAAAAATGCAAAAAATCAGATTTTTATGACAAGTACGAAGTAAAACAAGACAGTAGATGTTGTAAATCAAAACTTTTAGCAAAGAGGAATTAAATGGCAAGATATTATTCTAAAATGAAAAAGAAAGCAAAAAAAATTAAAAGAGTAAAAAGAGTAAAAAGAATTAAAACAAAAAAGAAGTGAGTGGCTTATACCTTAACCTCATTCAAATCCCACACTCTTGGGTTTGATCTCCTATGAGCCACTCATTTCAAGAATGCACAGAATGTGGTGAAGAAAAACCTATAAAAGATTTTTACAGAATTTATGGTGGATACAGGATCAGAAAGTGCAAAATATGCTATTGCGAAATGAGAAAAGCAGAAAGAAAAGAAAAAGAAAAAAGAAAAAAAGCTGCAAAACTATGGTAGATGAAAACTTTAGTGACATTCTTGAGATAGATCATAAAATACTTTCAAGAAATATACTTGATAGAATGCACTGGGCAGCTAAAATGAAACTCAAAAACTTATACAGAATACTTATAAGAAATAAAATGAAACTCAATAAAATTAATAGCATAGATGATTATGCAAAGATACAGATTGAGGTATACAATAAAAGATTAATGGACATTGACAATGTGTGGGGTGGTTTAAAACCTTTTATAGATGCACTTAGGCATGAAAAATACATACATGATGATTCACCAAAATATCTTGATATAGAAGTCAAACAAATCAAATCAAAAAACTACAAAATAATCACAAGGAGAAAATATGCAGTACAAAGTGCAATACATAAAACCTGATACACTAAAAGAGTTGCCTGAAAATCCAAGAAAACACCCTGAACAACTTATAACTAAAATAGAAAAATCTATGAGCAAATTTGGTTTTGTAGCACCTATCATTGCACTAAAAAAAAGTAAAGAGATTATTGCAGGGCATGGCAGACTTAAAACTGCAAAAAAAATGAATATGTCAAAAGTGCCTGTCATATTTTTAGATATGGATAGAACTGATGGTATTGAATATGCCATAGCAGACAACAAATTGCAACAGGATTCAATGTGGGATTTTGAAAAACTGAATGAAATATTTAAAGATGATGATTTACAGATAGATGTTACAGGTTTTGATAACAATGAAATTAAAGCTGTTATGGACAAATTCAGCATGGATCTTGAATTTATTGAGGGTGATAATAATGAATCACAAGATATTGATACAAATGATTATGCACAAACATCAAATATTAAAATGTTGCAACTTTACTTCACTATGGAAGCATACACAGAAGTTATTGAGCAATGTACATTGCTTATGGACAAATACAATTTAGACAATGTAACAGATGTTGTTAAGAGGGCAGTAGAAAATGAATATAATAAATGTAAGTAAATCACTAGATGCACAACAAACCAAAGAAATTATTGGAAACTTCGCACAAAAAAAAGATTACGACATATTAGTAAATAAAGAAACATTAGCTATTGATGAAAATGGCAATGAATTATTTTCTTTTATACCTAATGCTATACCAAATGATATAGCAAGAAAAGCATACAAACCACTTTTTAAAGCTGCCAAACATACAAACAATAGAAACACAGCAACAAAAAAAAATTCAGCAGAATATTTGATTAAAAAAGATGGAACTGTATCAAACACTAGAGGAGTATACTCACAAGAAATATTAAGTGGCATAGTGGGATATTTTGATAGATATGTAAGAACACCATTTTGCAGGCTTACAAGCTACACAGAAAAAGAAAATGAAAACTGGCAAAAAATAGTACCTGTAATTAAAAAAATAGATGAATGTTACTCAAAATATTGTCCTAAAACATATAAAATGCAAAAAAAAATAGCAGACAGTTCATCACAAGATTTTGTAATTAAAAATACAGCATTTACTACAGGCACAGTAAATAGGAATTGGCAAACAGCATATCACAGAGATGCTGCAAATTTAGATGGTGGTATGGCAGGAATGACAGTTATAGGATCAGGTAAATATGATGGTGGGTATTTAGTGTTTCCTGAATACAAAATAGCAGTTGATATTAAATCTACAGATGTTATAATTATGAACAATACACATCTTGTGCATGGCAATACAAAAATAATAGGCAAATTAGGGACCTACAATAGAATTAGCCTAGTATGTTATTTTAGACAGGGCATGACAAAATGTGGAACAATGATTGAAGAAGTAGAAAGAGCAAAAAAACATGGAGCATATATATCAAGAGAAATACATGATGATAAGAACAGCTAAAACTACTGACAAAAATTGGATAGAAGAAATATTTGCACAGAATAAAAAAATATTGGGTGGTGCAGGTTATTTTGGTATGCAGTGGCACAGGTATTGGAATCAGCCAAAATCAAATGAGTTTTGGATAGTTATAGAAAATAAAGCATTTTGTCACTACTTGGTTAGAAAAAAAGACAATGTCAAAGTTGTTTATGAAATAGCCACACACAACGACTTCAAAAAACAGGGATTTGGAAAAAAGCTGATTGAAAAAATTGGGCAACCAATAGAACTTAAAACAGATTATGACAGCATTGAATCTAATGCATTTTATAAAAAAATAGGTTTTGCACCTATAGGTGTGTCTTACACAAAATCTGATAATAAAAAAATGATGAACTATAAAAAATAATGTGTGGTGTTGTAGCATACTATTCTGACAAACCTGAAGCACAAGATAAAAAAATACTTAAAGATCTAATATTGCAATCAAAAATAAGAGGATTGCATGCATTTGGTATGGCATACACACACAAAAAAAATACCATAATTGAAAAAACTAATAACATCAAAAATATTAATATACCTGATACCAATATGCTGATATATCATAATAGGTATACAACTAGTGGTGATTGGCAAAAAGAAAAAAACAATCAACCTTTACAATTACATAACAATTTTCTAGTGTTTAATGGTGTTATTGATATGTCTACAAAAAAAGAAATGCAAAAAAAACATAATTTTAAAATGAACTCAGATAATGATGGTGAGTTATTTCTTCATTACTTAATGCACAAAGATCCTGTAAAAATATTAAAAGATTTAAAATGCTCATTTGCAGGTGTGTATATTAGAAAAAACAATATATATTGTATAAGAAATGAACATAGACCACTATATGTAGTAACAATAGGCAAATCAGTTTTTATAGCAAGCACAAAAGATATATTTAAAAGATCAGGAATTGACAATGCTCAGGCAATAGTCACTAACAAAAACATAGAATTAAAACAATTCATATATGAGAATACAGGAATACAAAAAATATCATACCCAAATGATGCAAAGTGGGGATACAGATCCAGCATACAGTTGCCTACTTTACATAGCAGCTAGATTTGACATTACATTAGAACAAAGATATTGGCTTGCATTTTTATATGCAACTTGCTATTGCGGACCTACAGCCTATTTTATGTTTAATGAGTTTCCTGATTATCATTTAGTTAATTATGATAGAATGGAAAGATGGTGGAAAAGCAATAAACACAAAGTAATTTTCACAACTGACAAAGCATGGGTAAGGTCAAGAGATCAGTGGGTTGATATGATCAGAAGTTATAAAACTGTAGTAGGACATCAACAACAAGCTATTAAATTTTTTGAACTTAAAACTAATGATATATACATGAATTATGATAATTGTTACAAAGAGTTCAGCAAATGCTATCAGATGGGTAGGTTTGGATTGTTTCTTTATTTAGAAGCAGTACATGAATTAACAAATTATCCTATGTCACCAACAGATTTAGATTTGAAAAATGCTGTATCAAGCAGAAATGGATTATGTTATGCTTTGGGCAAAGATCATCTTATAAGACATAAAGATAAAACACCATTAAAAAATTCAGAAATAAATATGCTCAACAAAGAATTTGCAAAACTGTATAAACAAATAAAAAAACAAAGACCACATGACACAACAGTGTGGAGCATAGAAACAACCTTATGTGCTTACAAAAAATACAAACTAGGTAAAAGGTATGTTGGATATTATATTGAAAGACAAAGAAAAGAAATAGAAAAGATACAAAACTTAGTTACTGATGGTGTTGATTGGAGTGTGTTGTGGGATTATAGAAAAGAGTATTTTGAACACAAGTGGTTGAAAGAAGCATGAAAGTTATAGCAATAGGTGGATTGCCTGCAAGTGGCAAGTCTACATTGATTAAAAATTTAAGAAAAAAACTAGATAAACCTAAATTATTTAAGTATGGATTGCTTAAAGGTGAAAATTATGATGATCTTTATATATTAGGTACCTATAATAAAAAATTTGGTGGTACTGATACACTATCTTATGCAGTACAACCTCATGCACAAAAGTTTTTGAAGTTAATGCAAAATCAAAATTGCACTGTACTATATGAAGGTGATAGACTTTTCAATATGTCATTTATTAAACACATAAAGAAAATGAAATATAAACATAAGTTGTATATGTTAAAAGCAAAACAGAATACATTAGAAATCAGGCATAAAGAAAGAAATGATACACAATCAAGTGTATGGCTACAGGGCAGGGAAACTAAGCTGAATAGAATATTTGCAGCATATGAAGAAAATATTGTATTATTAGATAATGAAAATAAACAAAATATGAAACAAAATGTACATAAAATATGGCAAGACCTAAAAAATATAACATAGATCCTGAACAAGTAGAAAAGCTAGCAGCATTAGGTTGTACCAATGTAGAGATTGCTTCTTTTTTTGGGTGTGAAGAATCTTTAATTTCAAAGAGTTATTCAAGATTTATTGCAAAAGGTAAGGAAACAGGAAAAATAAGGCTTAGACAAATGCAAATGAGGGCAGCTGAAAAAGGATCTGTGCCAATGTTAATATGGTTAGGTAAGCAAATGTTAAATCAAACAGACAAACAAGAACTCACAGAAGTCAAACCTATTGATGAAATAGTATTTGATGGCATCTAATTTAACTATACACAAAGAGGATTATTTTCCACATCAATGGGATTTTTTAAAAAGTAAAAAACAAATCAATGCTTATGTTGGTGGTTTTGGATCAGGCAAAACATACAGCTTTTTACACAAAACATTTATAAATCACATAACAAGAAAAAATAAAGATGGCATAAGTAATGGTTGGATAATATACCCAACATACTCATTAGCAGAAGAAGTGTTTGTGCCACCCTTTCTTGACATACTTACAAATAAAGGTATAAAGTTTGATTACAATGTGTCAAAACACACTATCAAAACTGCCTATGGCAATATCAAAATATTTCAGATGGTTAAACCACAATCAATTGTAGGTGTATCACTATCTTATTGTGGCTTTGATGAGTTTGACATATCTAGTCACAGATATTGTGAGGTAGCATTTAACAAAGCACTTGGCAGAATGAGAGATAGTGAAAATCCTGAAATATACATATGCACAACACCTGAAGGTATGAAGTACACATATACACTCATGGTAGAAAAAGCAGATGATAATAAATTTTTAGTTAGGGGAAAAACCCAAGATAATGTATATTTACCAAAGTCTTATTTAAAACTTTTAGAAGAAAACTATGACAAAAGATTGCTCAAAGCATACAGAGATGGTGAGTTTGTCAACTTGCAACAAGGACAAACATATTATCAGTTTGACAGAAAAACCAATGTGGGAGAAGTCAAATACAACAGAGGGCAGCCAGTTAGATTTGGCATTGACTTCAACTGTGATCCTGAATGTGCAGTCTTATTTCAGATTTACGAACAACAACCCCAAATAAGAGTGTTTGATTGTATTGCCCTAACACATGGTGGTAGTGGTGATTTGCTTACAGAAAGAATGGTTAGCACAATTAAACAGAAATACCCAAATAGTGAATATGTAGCATATCCTGATGCAACAGGAATAAGGAGAGGAAGTTCATCTATGTTTAGTGATATAGACATTATCAGAAAAGGTGGGATCAAGGTCAAGGCTTTGAAGTCGAATCCTGCTGTAGTTGATAGAGTAAATGCAGTCAACAAAGCATTAGATGGCAACCTCATAATAGACACAAAATGCAAAGCACTTATACAAGATCTTGAGAAAGTTGTTAACAAACAAGGAACAAGAGAAATTGATAAGAGCAACAAAGAACTTACACACATGTCTGATGCTTTAGGATATGCTGTTCATTGGGAAAAACCAATACTTAAACAAACATTGGGGAGTATAAAAAGATTATGATACCAAATGCTAAAGAACTTGTGCTAAATGCTAAATTTAGTGCTGAACAAATGAGAAAAGATAGTTGGAAACAATCAAGGCTAGATGCTGTAGAATATTATTTAGGAAGAACTATACCATATACTGAAGATTATTTTGATAAAAGTTTGTTTCACAAAGTTCCTGCTGCTAATGTTAATGTTACTAAAAGAATTATTGACAGAGTGTCTTTAGTTTACATGAAGCCACCTAAAAGAATATATACCAAAGAAGAAACACCTCTAATGTTTCACAACAAAGATTTCAAATTGCAAAGGGCAGAAAGATTAACAAACTTGCTTGATGCTGTACTAATAAAACCATGCACTAGAATAAATGATAAAGGAGAAATGCACATTGAGTATGATATAATATATGATTTTGAGCCAATATTTGGTGATGATCCATTAAAACCAATAGCTATTACCTATCCACTTGCTAAAAGAGATAGCATATACGATACAACACCTGACCTGTATGTATATTGGGATAAAGACAATACATTCACTTATGATAACAATGGAGAAAAATATACAGATGAAATGAATCCTGATATGATAAATCCATATGGTAGATTACCATTTATAGAATGTTTTAGAGATGGCAAACCTGAATCAAGCTATCTAGACACAGATGCTAGCAGTGATTTGATACAAACCAATACACTCATTAATGTGGCAGAAACAAACAAGAATGCAAACATCATGTTTCAATCATTTGGATATATTTATGTCAATGGCAGTATGATTGAGAAAAATGATTTAGAAGTGGGACCTGACAAAATAAGTTTTTTAGGGCAAGATGGTACAATGAATTTAGTATCACCACCTAACACAGTAGAATCAATCACAAGTGCTGTTACAACAGCTTATAAAATGTTGGCACAGAACTATCATATAGACACAAACTTTGTTGAGGGAACAACAGCACAATCAGGTGTAGCACTTAAATTAAGAAACCAAGAGTTGCAAGATGATAGAGTATCAGATGTTGTGAAGTGGCAAGGATTAGAAAAAGAAATATTTGAGATGGAAAAGTTACTTATGGCAGTTGACATGGGACAAGATGCAGGTGAACTAGAGCAGGTTGATTTCCAAGAAACAACTGAAGTACTATCAGAAAAAGAACAAAGAGAAAGATGGACATGGGAACTATCAACAGGTTTGATTGATAGAGCAGATATACTGATGCAGCAAGATCCTGACAGATTTCCTGATAGAGATAGTGCTGAAGATTATTTATTTGAAAGAAGTGGTGCAGATATTGCAGAAGAAGATGAGAAACCTGAACAAACACCACAAAACACATTATTAGAACAATTAACCAAACCAGTATAATGGCAAGAAGAAAAAGAAAAACAAAATCAACTGTTAACAAAGCAGGTAACTATACAAAACCCACAATGAGAAAAAGATTATTTCAAAAGATACTCAGAGGTACAAAAGGTGGACCAGCTGGAAAATGGAGTGCTAGAAAAGCACAAATGCTTGCAAGACAATACAAATCAAAAGGTGGTGGATATAGATAATGGCTATGAGAAAATCACAAAGATCATTGGCAAAATGGTCAAAACAAAAGTGGGATTATATTAGCAAAGGTCAGTCAAAAAAACCAAGAAGCAAAAGGGGTAGATATTTGCCTGAATCAATAAGAAAAAAGTTGACACCTAGTCAAAAAGCATATGAAAACAGAAAAGTAAGAGCAGCAAGAAAAAAAGGTAAAAAAGTTGCAAAGTATTCTAAAAGAGTAAGAAAAATGGTAGGTAGACTGTAATGGCAGAATATCAAGGTAAAACAGTATCACTGAACAAACCATCAAGAATCACAAAAGGTGAAGCAGGCTATGGCAGAAAAAAATTTAAAGTATTTGTGCAAGATGGTGACAAAGTCAAAAAGGTAATGTTTGGAGATCCTAACTTAACTATTAAAAGATTTTCAGATGAAAGAAGAAGAAGTTTTAGAGCAAGATTTAAATGTGACACAAACCCTCCAAAAGACAAAACAAAAGCAAGATACTGGGCATGTAAGTTTTGGGAATCAAGAAAAACAGTAACAAGTTTGCTTAGTGGGAGTTGATGGCTTAATGTCAGATCAACTTTTCATAGAAGAAAATTCAACACTCATAACAGAGATATTACTACAGGTACAAGAAGAAACTGTAGATAACTTATTTGCACTAAAAGGTCAGCAAACAGCAGAAGAGTTTGCACAGTTTATACAGGGTTTAGATGTAAAGCAAATTATCAGAGCAAAAGCATCTAATGCTATAAATATCTATGATCAAAGTCATGGCACAATGCTACAAACCATACAAGGTTTTGCAGTATTGTCTGAAGAAACACTATTGACACTTAAAAACTACAGTACAGAAACTTTATTGAATCAATTAGACAATATGGGTGCTATCATAAAAAAAGAGGTGGTAAATGGTATTATAGCAGGCAATCCAACATCTACTGTATTAGAAGCAGTAAGAGGTCAGGGTGCATTGAGCAGAAGACAGCTACAAACAGTTATAGATACAGCAATGAATGAATATAGCAGAAGTGTGACAAAGATAATGATAGATAAAATGCCAGCTGATGTAGAGTATCAATACATAGGTGCATTAGATGAGAAGACTAGACCAAAGTGCCTTGAGATGATGGCAGCAGGAAACTTAACTAAAAAAGAAATTGAAAGAAGATTTGGCAGTGAAGTATTTATTAATGGTGGTGGTTATAACTGTAGACATAAATGGGAGATAGCATTACAAGATAAGTTTGGACACGATCCTGATGGTGCAAAAAAGATTATAGATGAGGGCAAGAACTAATGGCAGAGAAAGGAAAAAGATTCAATATACCTACACCATTATTTGATAGAAAAGCATTTGCATTGTTTGAAGCTGTTGCTGTAAATGAATACAGAAAGATTACATTTGATAAGTCTAATCCAAGAATGGCAGATGATAGACCTTTTCCAAAATATACAAAAGCATATGAGAAAAGAAAGAAAGCAAACAAGCTAAGAAGACAAAACTCAAGCTATGCAAATTCAACAGCACCATATGTAGTAGGTGACTTAGCTAATGATACTAAATCTAGTTTTAGTGTTAAAAAAGATTCTATCTTTATAAATTGGTCATCACATGGCTATAAACTGCAACACTTAAGAGATAATGGTAGGATCTTAACAAGTAGAGAACACCCTATCAATCCAAAGGTTATTAAAAAATTAATGCCTAACTTCAACAAAGAACTCAAAAGAATAATGCCTAAGGGCAAACACACCATAACCATTGGCAAGAAAAAATAAATATTTGTTGTAATTGTTTTTTAATTATATTATATAGATAGTTTTACAACTAATACTCACAAAAGAGGTCACAAAATGTCAGAAGATAATACAACTCAAACTGAAGAAAATCAGGTAAATACACCTAGCACAGAAGCTAGTCAAAACAATGTTAATGAGGGAATGATCCCAAGATCAAGATTTAATGAAGTCAATGAAAAATACAAAACATTAGAAGCTGAATTAAGCAAGTTTAAAAAACAGCAAGAAGCTGATAGGTTGAAAGCACTTGAAGAACAAGGTAAGTACAAAACTATTGCTGAAGAAACCCAAGCTAAACTTGATGAAGCCTTACCTCAAGTAGAGGAATTTAAGGAGTACAAGCAGAACAAAAGAAATAGCTTGCTATCAAAAGTGACTGATGAAAATGATAAATTGATTGCTAATAGTCTACCCTTAGATAAATTAGAGTTGTTTGTTGGTAAATTAAATAAAACACAGAACTTACCTACAAATACAGTAAGAGCAGGTACTTCTAAAATGTCTGACAAACCATATTCTGAAATGACAGAAGCTGAAAGAAAGCAATGGCATCAGCAGACATTAAATGCAAGAAGATAGGTGAGTTCATATTTCTCAAAGGAGATATTGAATTATGAGTGATTATAATAGTGGAGCAATCATATCAGGTGGCTTGAATGGTGCAGGTGACAGAGCAGGTGAAAGTTTTGCAACTGAGATTTGGGGACCTGTAGTAGAAACAAAAATGAAAGAAAAGTTGGTGCTATCACCACTTTTTAATGACCTGTCAAGTTTTGTGGCAACACAAGGTGAAAGAATCCACCTACCAAAAATTGGTCAGGTTACAGCAGGAACTAAAGGTGAAGCTGCAATTTCATTTGAAACAAGCAGTAGTGATCAAAGTGAAGAAATCTTGAACATAGACCAACATAAATTTGCAGCAGTTGTTGTAGATGATATTGTGCAAGTTCAGGGCAACTATGATTTAACACAGCTTTTTTCAGCTGAATTAGGTTATGCACTAGCTAAAGGTGTAGATGAGTATTTAGATGGCAAAATTATTGATTCTTTTAAATCAGCAACAGGTAAAGTTAATCCTATTAATTTAAGTGCCACACCATTAGGTGATAAAGCTGACTTTGACCTAATCTTAGGATCATGCTTAGGTGAAGATCCTGACCCAACACAATGGACAATAGTAGTGCCACCTGCAGTATTTAGTAACCTAGCTAATATTGCAGACCTATCACTTGGTACAGCAGGCTCACCATTAGGTGCAGACTTTGGTCAAAATGGTGTTGTATCAAGAGTTTATGGATTCAATTTAGTTGTTTCGCAAAATGTGACAACTTCTTCAACTGAATTCGATAGTGATGGTGGTGGTGATGCTGTTGCACCTCATGGCTATGTATTGCACAGTTCAGCTGCACACATTGCATACAGCATTAATTCAAGAGTTCAATCAGATTACAGCATTGACCATCTTGGAACAAAGATTGTAGCAGATACTGCTTATGGCTGTTTGGTTAGAAATTCTAGCACAACAGGTGAAAAAAGAGCATTTTTACTACACTAAACTAGTAATTGAGGGGTGGGCATAAACACCTGCCCCTCACTCTAAAATGCCAAACTTAATAGAACAAATAAAAGAATCAGAGGGTTTTAGACCAACTGTGTATAAATGCACAGAGGGTTATGACACTATTGGTTATGGATTCGCAATCAAAGATTTAGTATTAGGTGAAGACATTTGTGATATAATACTTGAAAGAAAGATTGCAGAATTAAAACTACGAATCAAACAAAAACTACCATTCTATGATGATATGCCTGAAAAAGCACAAGATGTGATAGTTGAGATGTGCTATCAAATGGGCATAAATGGTTTTTCAAAATTCAAAAAGACAATAGATCATTTAATGAGGAAAGACTACAAAGCAGCTTCAGTTGAAATGCTAGATTCAAGGTGGGCAAAACAAACACCTAACAGAGCAAAGAAGTTGTCAAACCAAATGAAAAATGTCAGATAGACTAGGCTGCCCAAACTGTTATAGTATACAATTAATTAAGAGTGGGTGGGAGCATGGTAAACAGAGATATAAGTGTAAAAGATGTGGACATAGAACAGTATTTCCAGTAACAGATGTTGAACTTGTAAGAGAGAATGTAAGATACAGGAAAGAAAAACAGAAAGCACAGGATCTTAATAGGATTGAAAGAAAGGCTTTCAGGGAACACACAAGAATTGAAAATGCTGTTACAGAATACAGCAAAGAGTTAAAAAAGCTATTTGAAAAGAACAAGTTACATAGGTTAACAAAAACACATAAAAACACAAGCAAAGCAGTAGGTGTAATACAGTTTAGTGATTTGCATTTTAATGAGTTAGTAAACCTTGAAAATAACAAGTATGATTTTAAGGTTGCTGCACAAAGATGTCAGCACTTTGTAAAGAAAGCAAAGCAATACTT